>Ga0307433_1000808_pt1 | contig 20639 bp, 24 predicted proteins | sample SalMarWE160210MG_FD_202166 | JGI IMG/M metagenome (GOLD analysis project Ga0307433, IMG submission 202166) | Salt marsh sediment microbial communities from the Plum Island Ecosystem LTER, Massachusetts, United States - WE1603-210 | ecosystem: Environmental > Aquatic > Marine > Intertidal zone >... | reverse complement strand
GGTGGAAAGATGCCGGAGCGAGTTGCGTTCTGGCCTTGCGAACATTGAAGCTCACTACGGGCCGTTGGCAACAGTTCTGGAACTATGTAATGAGACATGGATGCACACTATGTTAAGCGAGCACCCGGCTAAATGAGCGTAAGTATCTATATGGAAGGGTATTATGAAGAATTTCATGCTTTGAAGGCGGCGAAAAACAAAGCCAATTCAAAGCCAAACAAACCCAATATTATTTAGCCCCCAGATTTATCTGGGGGTTGAAAACCCAAGTTGAAAAAACAAACCCAATTTTTGAAAGGACATAATGACGCTATGCCAGTAATGACAATGGTTTATGGAGATCATAGTGGGCCAAGGCGGCTAGAAAACAAAGCCAATTCAAAGCCAATCAAAGCCAATTCGGTTATTTTAACGCCGAGAACGCCGAGTGCTCGGAGTATTTGATAAGTAAAGACTCACGTGTGTGTATCTGGCTACAGACTATGTAATTACAGACTCTGTTTCCTCTGCGTTCTCCGCGGACTCTGCGGTTAAAGGAGAAATGCCAATCAAAGCCTGCCCTGAGCGCAGCCGAATGGGCCAATTCCAGCAGAGCCGTCTGGTAAATTGGCTAAATTGGACGTAAAGCGAGACCATCGGCATTCCACTGCGAACGATCTGAAAGATCTCGTGTGAAACTAAAAAAGCAGCTTTGATATTTTTTTTGAAAGACCGGCTGTATATATGCTATTACAAAGGCATAAATCTGCAGTGGTGCCAACGCAAAATAAGTCGAATGCAGCCTCGTGGTCAGGCATCTATCCCGTAAGCTTTGAGAACACCTTTCACCTTATGGTATCTCGGCCTTAAAAATCGAAACAATTTAGAAGACATGTATTCACTGGAGTGCACACATAACAATTGATTTAGATTTGCACTTCCCTTGAGAAAACTTGCATAGACACGCAAGCCATAAGGCAGAGCAAAAAATCTCAATGGATAAGGCATCGAATTCCAGACAACATTTAACAATCCCGTCCACCCAATTTTATCGTAGATGCTGTTCCTCTTCACTCCTTTAACCATAACCCTGGACTCCTTCCATCGTAACTACTTGAAATTTCCTGTTTCAAACACTCCTCTACACTTATGAGTCTTTCAGCTTCGCTAATTAAACCATTGCACCAATGCTATTTTTGCATTTTAGACTCATGTGTACGACCATTTGATATTTATCAATATATAAATTCGCTGTCAAGAAATATTGTTGAATATTGCGGCAAATAACATTAATATTTTCGGACTATGACTTAATGGAAGAGTAGGAAGGCACAACAAGGCCTTTGCATTTAGCCTATTTTATCACCCCTCTATGCTTAAACTGGCAAGTGAAATATCAGAATATCAACTATTTTGCATTTGGACGTTCTGTTTAAGGACATCCAGCTTGCTACGGATCTCTTCAGACATTTTACTGTTTGGAAAATCGTCGATAATATGCTGCCCGATTTCGAGCGCGCCGACCCATCTTTTTTCGGCTACGGCGATGGCAAATTGCACACCTAAGTTGTGAAGTTTGGTGCGGAAGACATCTCTTGCCGCTTCCTGAAGGGCTAATCCTTCATTCGGAGTAAGATACTGGTCAAGCTCTTTCAGAACCTCCAGGCTGCGATCTGTTTCCTGGTTTTGTATAGCATCATCCCACACAGCAAGCAATATCCTTTTACGCTCCTGCTTCTTATCAAGTAGTTTTTGTCTCATCGTTTTTGCCTGCTCATTATCCGGATTAGCCTTAATGAGCCCTTCAATCTGGGCACTAGCCCTGCCCCACTGACAATCATCCAGCAGCTTATCTATATGCGCCATGACCTGACTTAGCCGTTCCTGGTCGGTTGCATCATGGTAGCGGCTGGTCTGTACTCTTAGCTGTTCAGAAAGATCCTTGTATTCCGGCCGTTTAGAAATTTCATTAATTATTTCTTCGGCGGCAATAAAATCCTGCTGCTGGAGCTTATCAAACACGGCCTCCCGCAAAGACTGCCTATCCGCATCACGGAATGCGATCGCCTTGGCTGTTTCGCTTACGCGTGTACTATGATTAATTTGCGCCAGCCCTGAGCTGATCTTTTCCATGGCTTTTGTAACTTCCTCAAGTTTAGCACTGTTATCTCGAAGCGCATCGAGTATCTTGAAGACTCTCGATAGCATTGCCAGAAGCGCGCTGATAAACACCAACGCACCAAGTATAAATACGAGCTGGCTCAGCGAATCGGTTTGGGATTTCTGGAAAATGTTGGTAAAAAGAGTCAGTATTACCACAATTGCAAATGCGACACAAATAACCACTACATGCCATTTGAATCGCCGAAAAAAACCGTCATTTTCAGAGCTCATGGCATTCCTCTTGAAAAAAATGACTTTTCACAGCTTATATCTAATAAGCTATAATACAATAAAATCTTTTCTTTGTCAACAATTGAAAAATTGCAATACGCAAAAAACATAGTTTTGCCCAAAAACAGGGCGGTTAATCGTTATTTACAACACTTTTTAGTGGATTTTTCGAGGGTAATAGATATGAAAGCTATTAAAAGAATATTAGTTTTATTGGCGGCCATAATGGTTTCAACTAACTCATTAGCGATTGATAATCAGACAGCAAAAGAAAATATGAACGAAAAAATCATCGTTGATGGGAATAACAAGTTTGCCCTGGAGCTTTTCGCGAAATTACAAAGCACGAAAGGAAATCTGTTTTTCTCGCCCTATAGTATCTCAACAGCCCTGGCAATGGCTCATGCCGGCGCTCGTAATGAAACAGAATCACAAATGGCCGGAGTGCTGCATTTTCCTATTTCTGCGAATCGAAGAACGGACTCATCATCGAAGCCCTTGCTGGACAAACAGCAATTCGCTTCGTCATTTGGAAACATTATAAAAGACCTGAACAACAGAGGCCAAAAAGGAGGTTATACCTTAACTGTCGCCAATGCCCTTTGGGGCCAGAAGAATTACGGATTTCTTGAGGATTTTCTGGAGCTTATTGAAACCAGCTATGACGGACGGCTCAACGAAGTGGATTTTGTAAGAGCCGCGGAAACCGCACGCAAAACTATCAATGCCTGGGTAGAAAAAAAGACCAATGACAAGATTAAAAATCTTATCAACGAAGGCGTTCTGGATTCAATGACCCGGTTGGTTCTGACAAATGCCATTTACTTTAAGGGCAACTGGGCAAGGCAATTCAAAGAAAACAGGACTAAGGACTCAACTTTTACTCTTGCCGACGGCCACAAGATTGACGTTGCAACAATGAACCAAAAAGCGGAATTCGGCTATATGGAAACCGATACCTTCCAGGCTCTCGAATTACCCTATGTAGATGAAGAACTTTCGATGGTTATTTTGCTCCCAAAACAATTTGACGCTCTGGACGAATTCGAGAAAATGCTCACGCCTGATAATCTAACACAATGGCTGGCCAAAATTCACAAACGCGAAATCGTGGTTTTTGTTCCGAAGTTCAAGATGACAAGCCAGTTTAGTCTGGCTTCCGTGCTTAAATCGATGGGAATGAAAGATGCTTTTTCATCGGGCGCAGATTTTTCCGGGATAAATGGTAAAAGAGATCTCTTCATCTCGGCGGTCATCCACAAAGCCTACGTCGAGGTCAACGAGGAAGGCACAGAAGCGGCAGCGGCTACAGGAGTAGTGATGAGGCTGACATCGATTGGACCGGCCCCGATTCCGGTTTTTCGCGCGGACCATCCATTTTTGTTTTTGATTCGCGACAATCTGACAGGCAGCACTTTATTCATCGGCCGAGTCGCAAATCCGAAAGCTTAACGTGTAGCCTGCTCCTTAAAGTAGTGGGCATACTAACGGTCAGCAGCTTTCCCAGCGTTAGATTGCATCGATCTGACTCCAAAACATTATCCGAATGCTTACACCACCAGAGACCACATTAGATCATCATCTACCATCTAATATCTTTAATCCTTCTGCAGCCGATTGCTGCGCCCATTCGTAAGATGGGTACGAGCCAACAACTTCCTGGAAAGACGCCCTGCTCATATCGGGCTCGCCCAGATTATAGTAAGACCATCCTCTGGTAATAAGGACCTGAGCGCAAACCTCTGGTTGATCCCTGAACTCGGAAAGAATGCGATCGCTTTCAACGACAGCCCTTCGGGGATCCCTGAGATACAACTCGTAGATCCGGGCGATACCTGAGCGGGCTTTAGCACATGCCTGCCTATCGTCGGGGAACCATTTGCACACAGCCTGAAAAACATGAACCTCCTTCTTCCACATTCGCAGGCCACCGCTGCCCCATGTGTTTATCGCATAGAGCCTCTGCTCTTCACCGGTAGACATCTTCTCTATACCGTTGAGATCTGTGCCCAACCAGTCGGGCGGTAGTTCTGCTTGCTGCCACGTCTTTGCCGGTGTATGGCTGTTCAAAATCATCAGTACAATCACCGGACCAGCAAATGCAAAGTTCATCAGTACGTGCAGCGCAATGGGGCTCCAGATGGTCTTTCGCCATTCGTATACCCCGGCCAGAACCATTCCGGAGATAAAGATAGTAAGCAAGTATATGACATTGGTCTCCGGCATACGATAATGTAATAAAACAAAAACCGTAGCCTGCAGCACTACTGCTATTATGGGTGCCATGCGCCTTCGCAACGCATTGTACAGGAGACCTCGAAAAAGCAGCTCCTCGGCGACAGGACCGATGGTGAACATCGGAACCAGCAGTAGATACAATCGCGCATCATTCGGTGCGTCGCGCAATCCCGAAAGCACAAAGCTTTCTTCGACCACACTACCGGTCACGTTGTAGAGAATGACCATAAAAAGCCACTCCACCAAGATGAGACTAACAGCAAGCGGAATTGCAAGACCTGATTCCTTCAGCACGAGGCCAACTTCAGGCCACCGCAGCATATCTCTTTTATGCGCAATCCACAGCGGGAAAAAAAACATCCAACCGAACATTAATATCCAGAGCGCTACACCAACTGTATAGACCAAGTAGATCAGTCCGACGAGGCTCAGCACGTAGAACACAACTCGGAAGATGGCGATAACGCCCAGCCCAATGCAGCAATCCCTGAGCGACCATGGGATCTGGCGAAATGTATCCCGGCGTTCTTCGTCCGGAATCGCCGCAAGATGCAGCTCTGCTTGCCCTATGTCAGGTTCGTTCATTGATCTGATTCCAAAGAATCATTCATCCGCGTATCCCATGCTCTATCATCCGCTCAACCGAAGGAATATATTCTATTTCAACCCGAGTTTTTGGCCCTTTTCCAACAGGGCGATTGATTCGTCTATTCTTCGCTTTTTTGTTTCCGGCCTTTTTGCAGCGGCGATCCAGCCGATATAATGCTTTCGATAAGATGGTGCGAGCTTATCGAAGTTCTCTTTTGCCTTTTTGTTACGAGCGAGCGCCTTTGCGAAGTCCGGCGGGATATCAAGTGATATTCGGAGCCGGGGATCTTTGGCCCACAGGCCCGTTTTCTTTGCCGCCTTAATCTTCGCCAGTCCAACTTTGGTCATTCGCCCTTGCCTTATCATTTTATTTGCTCGTTTCTTGTTTAGCTGTGACCATTTGCTTTTATCCGATCGCGGCGTGAATTTCCGTGCATACCTCGCGGCGTCGATTTTTTTAATGATACTGTCTATCCACCCGAAACATATTGCTTCTTCAACGGCAGCTTCATACGCAATAGTCGGCCTGGACGTCTCTTTCTTATAGAAAACAAGCTATATACCGGCTTTGGCGGCATGATTCTCAGAAAGCCATTCGTGCCATTTATCTCTGTCGGTTACGTATAAATGCTTCATTTTAGGAACAAACGAATAATTATAAATAATATATCCATACCCTGGGCAATTATATTCTCGGCCGAGTTTTGCTCACTCTCAAGTTCAGCTTCAAGCCCAATTTTAGCAAGTGCAAGATTCTCATCCATATCCGGACTGGGCAGCTTCTTGGCTCTTGGAAACGCTTCAAGCTCATCCTTATCAAACCATATCAATTGGCACGTCCTGCACAAATCAAGATGGATCCGACGATTGTCTCTGCTGACAGTAAATTCCTTAAGCATCTGTACGCAACAAGGACACTTTCTTTGCGATGGCTTGCTCCCGTTAACTGCTTCGAGCCAGAGTTTTCTGACTGTGTCATCTTTCAAATACTTTCGCAGCACCGCCAGATTTGCCGCTACGCCCGAGCACGCTTCGCATTTCCATAGCGATCCTTCGGCGACCCGCATCGGGCTCAGTAATGTCTTACATTTAGGGCAGATCAAATTGTTTACCTCGCAAATAGGCTAACGAAGAAACCAATGGCTCTATAATTCCCTGCTGTCCGGCTCATCGGCTTATTCGCCCTTATCAAGGCGATCATGTTCAAGCCGTTTTCCCATGCTGACAACGTCATCGGTATTATACCCTATTGCTTTATAAAATTCAATGACAGCGGCATTGGACGTTCTGATTTGAAGATTGATTTTAGGACAGCCGGCATCCCGCAAAATTCTCTCGGCCTCTCGCATGATCTGTGTAGCAAAACCTTCACGCCGATACTCCGGAGCAACGGCCAGATAGTTAATCCAGCCGCGATGACCTTCATAACCGGCCATACACGTCGCGATGACTTTGTCTTCGAACTGCCCCACCAGGAACCACTCCGGATTCACCTTGAGTTTTCTCTCGATATCGCGTTTAGGATTATTCTGTGGAGCGACGAGGCCGCACCGGGCCCATAGATCGATTACATCTTGTTGATCTTCGGCATGATATTGTCGGATTACAAAGTCACTCATATTTGTGATTCGAACGATAAGTTAAATAGCCGCATTAAGATGGTTCGACTCTTACAGCGTATCAGTTCTCATTATTACAAAGTTCAATTGTATGGTCAATCAGTTCTATCCCGCCAGGCCGACCATGACCCGGGACGACGATCTTTGCTCCCGAGTACTTTTCTCTGACCTTTTTAAGCGTAGTCGGATAATTTATCAGGTCAGCTTCCTCGGTGTTACCGAGATTCCTGGCGTTCAGAGACTTGACCAGGCAGCCACCGAACAATATTTTCCTCGCCGGGACCCAGGCCACGATATTGTCAACTGTATGACCACCACCTAAGAAAGCCAGCTCCACGCACGTATCCCCACAACTCAGAGACATTCGCTCAGTGAACCAATTCTTAGGGGCCGGCTTATTCGTTCGCTTCAATATCTCGACGGTCTTTTCCAGAGCAAAGGAATCCGCTCCTCGTCTATGTGACTCGGCCAAACCCCCGGCACAGTCGATATGGAAATGGGTGGGCACGACTTTTTGAATTGTAGCTTTATGCTCACGAGCAACCCAGTCGAACAGCACCCCGGCCTGCTCATCCGTCCAGGGTAAATCTATCATCATCGCATGTTTACCATCTATGACAATCAGGCCGTTAGCCGGCACGTTTTTGTAGCCAGCGATATCAAAATACGTCGTGTGAAGCCAAAGACCTTCGGCAAGTTTTATTACCGCAACATCATCAGCAAGCTTTATCCCGGAATTGTTTGATTCGGAACCCGTGATTTTAATGCTGATACCGAACACACAAACCAGCAACAGAACCATAACTCTTCCGGCAAAAGGAATATTACATATTATCTTCATTACATACTCCGACGCGACTTTGATAGGATTTCCGAACTCCCTATATGGAGGACTTTACCCGTGATCCGGCTCAACGGCTGGTTCAGATATCACATCAGTTGCGCCAAGCCATATTTTCGCTATGTGAACATCATTGAATACTATGACGTTTTGGGCATCCGGCGTGACGGAACGCTCGTATTGTTGCGCGTTATTGAACGAAGAGTTTGTTCTCACAACTATAGCCAGCTTGCTGCCTCGTTTCCTTTTGGGATCATTGAGAATAAGCTCGCGGATATCCCCAAATATTTCAGGAATTATCTGTGATTCCGTGATCTCACGTACATCAAAGATTTCACTGAAACCCGGCTTGACGCAGTCATCCTGAGAGATGTCGTTTATGTATTGGTGGATATCATCGGGTATCAGCACGCCGTGCGCGATCGCATGAACAAACAATCCGTTTGAACTGACTGTATATTTTACAGGCATTTCTTTCTCCAAGAGCGAATGTTCATTATCAATACTAAAGTACTAACAGAAAATACTTCGATCTTCCGTCACTCAAAGTCAGTCCCAGACTTCCACACAACCAACAGTAACTGAAAATCTTTTGCTCTTAGATACGAAAATCATGGTGCTATCACTACGGATAAGAATATACTGTAAAAGCAGAACTTTCAAGTCAAAAATGTTTAAGAGCATAAGAATGGGACAACTTATATACCGATTTCTTACTAATTATGCTCATTTTTCGCCTGTTCCATAGCTTTCTCAAGGTGATCGAGAAGATATTTTATGTCCGGTCCGCCCAAGTGTTCCCAGGGTAAGGTTTCATCGGGATTGAATTGTTTTTGTGCCGCTGCTTCAACATCGATGCCGAATTTTTCGAAGGCTTCGCGCCAAAGCTCATAGTTGAAACACTCGTCCCACAAGTCGAATTTTGCACCGGTCCGCCAGGCGGCTTCTATAACGTCGCACAGGCTTCTATCCCCCCTACCGATCGCCGACTCCAACACGCTGCGATTTATATGGTGAAACTTGAACTGCAGGAACTTCGCGCGGAGCTTTGTTTTCTCCTCGATGATTATTTTTTTTGCCTGCTCGAAATAGGTCTTCGGTTTTTGGCCGAGCAGGCCGAATGGCGTATGCGGCTTGGGAACAAACCAACTCACGGCAGCATTGATCTGGCCCGTTTTGCCGTCCACTTTTTTTCGCAGCTTTGCCAATTGGAATGACAGCTCCACAATCCGCCTGACATCCTCCTCAGTCTCGCCGGGCAGGCCGACCATAAAGTAGAGCTTCAATCTTTGCCAGCCGGACCGGTACGCCGCCTCGACCGCAGCGAACAAATCATCATTTTTCAGAGGCTTGTTGATAATCTGCCGTAATTTTTCACTGGCCGCTTCGACGGCGATTGTCATGCCGCCCTTTCTGACCGAGGTCAGCAGCTCAGGCAGCAGCTTCAGTTGCCGGTCGACACGCAGGCTCGGGAGCGACAGGCCGACGTGCTTGTCATGGAAATACGCGTGCAGGCCGGCAACCAATTCTTCGAGATTCGGATAATCGGCGCTCGATAAGCTCAACAGGCTTACCGTATCGAATCCCGTCGAGTGGTAGCAGGTTTTTGCGATATCTAAAATCCTTTCGACGCTGCGATAACGAATAGGCCTCCTGCAAAAACTCGCCTGGCAGAATCTGCATCGGCCCGGACAGCCTCGCATAATTTCAATGCTCGCCCGCTCGTGCACTGCCTTGACAAACGGGACAATTGGGGCAAGCGGCACGGGAGCATTGTCAAAATCTTCAACGACAGCGTTTCGCAGCTTTTGGCCGGCATGAAACTCGGGGACATAAGCCCAATCGAATTTATCGGCAATAGAGGAAAGAATTTCATTTTTAGTTGCGCCGGATTTCTTTTCGGCCCGAATCAATTCCGCAAGCTGGACTACTGCTTCTTCACCGTCACCTAATAAGAACAGATCAATAAACTCAGCTATCGGCTCACAACAATTGGACATTCCACCGCCGGCGATAATCAACGGCTCATCCTCGCCTCTGTCACGGCTGCGGATTTTGATGCCCCCAAGATCGAGCATGTTGAGCACATTGGTATAGCACAACTCGTTGGTCAGGCTAAAGCCGACAATATCGAAACTCTTTAACGATGCTTTGGATTCCAGACTGTATAAGGGAATCTTCTTCTCTCGAAGCACCTTTTCAGCGTCGAGCCAGGGCGCAAAGACTCGCTCGGCGGCAACTCCGTCGATTTTGTTCAGGCAATCGTAAATAATCGCAAGGCCCGTATGAGACATTCCCAATTCGTAAATATCGGGAAAACATAACGCCACAGTCAGCTCGCATTTCGACAGGCCCTTCTTTATCTGGTTGATCTCGCCGCCGATATATCTACCGGGCTTGCGAACATACGGCAGGAACTCCCGCTCAACCTGCTCAGTTAATTTTACTACTTTCTTTTTACACATAACGGCATTATAGACTGATTATGGACTAATTTCTATTGATTCTCGCCCAATAATCCATTATCAATTCCTGTTTGCAGAAAGGTTATTTATGAGAATAATATTTAGTCGCAACATGGTTATACTCGTCTGTCTTTCTCTGGTCGCAGTATCGTTTTTTTCTTGCGTTAAGAAAGACCGGGCCGATGCCGATAGCGGCTATCAAATGATTATGGGTACTTTCGCCCATATAGTCGCCGTAGCGGAAGATTCAGGCACAGCGAAAAAATGTGTCCAGGTCGCTCTGGAGGAAATTCGCAGGGTCGACGAACTGATGAGCGATTATAAAAGCGATTCGGAAATCAGCAGGGTCAATCGGGATGGAACCAAAATGGCAGTTCGGGTCAGCGAGTCCACATACGAGGTCCTGCAAAGAAGTGTCGAATTCAGTGAAATGACCGGCGGCGCGTTTGATATTACCGTCGGGCCGCTCGTTGCTCTGTTCCGTAAAGCGAAAGAAAATAAAGTCGCCCCCAGCGAGCAGCAAATCGCCCTGGCCAGGTCGAAGGTAGGTTTTGAAAAGCTGAAACTCGACAGTGAAAACAAGACCGTGCAACTCTCCGAAAACGGAATGCTCCTGGACCTGGGCGGCATAGCCAAAGGTTATGCCATTGACAAGGCAATTGAAGCAGCGCAACGATGCGGCGCAATCGGGGCAATGGTCGATATCGGCGGCGATGTTCGATGCTTCGGTCTGCCGCCGGAAGGCAAAGACCATTGGCTAATTGGATTGCAGGACCCAAACTCTGCCATTGAGGGCATCGGAGGAAGAGGACTTCTGCAGGTACTAAAAGTAACAAACGCAGCGGTAGCCACAAGCGGCGATTATCAACAGTTTGTCATTATCGAAGGCAAACGCTACAGCCATATTATGGACCGCACGACAGGAACCAGCGCCGGAGGTCTTTCAAGCGTCACCATCATCACGGACAATGCAACCGATGCCGATGCGCTCGCGACCTCGGTGAGTGTAATGGGCGCCGAAAAGGGCCTTGCATTGATTGAGAAGCTGCCAAATACCGAAGCGATACTGATAACTCCGCAGCCAAATTCCAAGATAATAAAAACCGGCGGCGCTGATAAGTATATAAAAAGTGCCGGCCCGGGAACATAAATTCTCGGCAATCCGGTTTATGCTTTTACTGCTTCAGTTGTTTTGTTGCCGGGAGTGAGCGGTTCGGGAGCGTTTTTACCTCGATAGATGATTACTTTGGTGGGGCATTTGTTCATGGCGGTTTCTTCTTTTTCGGTTATTTCGTATTTTGCGTAATCTAATCTGGCCAGGTTTTCATCGACTTTGAACAGGTCGGACTGTTTGGCGCAGATGCCGCAGCCGATACAACCGACTTTGCAGACTGCTCGCGTGCTCTTGCCGGTCTCTTTACTGCTGCACGCGACCGTCATCATATTTTCATGCCGGAAAGGAACCATCTCGATAAGATGCCTCGGGCAAGCCTTCGAACAGGCAGTGCAGCCGGTGCATTTGTCGTAGTCGACGGTGGCCAGGTCGTCAATAATGCTCAAAGCATCGAACTTACAGGCTCTTATACAATCGCCGAAGCCGAGGCAGCCAAAAGCGCATGCCTGGACATTGGCCAATGCGTTTGCCGCCGTGCAGCTTTGTATACCTTGATATTTTGCGTATATGGTTTTATCCTGGGTGTGGGCACGGCAGTGCACAATTGGCTTTTTCTGCGGCCCTAAGTCACTGACCTGCAAGTTCAATATGACCGCGATTTTGCTCGATGTCTCCGGCCCGCCGGGTGCGCATTTACCCAATAGTCCGGGATCTTTCAGCACGGCCTTCGCGTACTGACCGCAACCGGCGAAACCACACGCTCCACAGTCCAGATTCGGCAACGCATGGTGAATCTCATCGACCTTCGGATCGACCTCGACTTTAAGCTTCACGCTTGCGATTAAAAGCACAAGCGCAAAACCGCCGCCCAGACCAAGTATCGTCAGGCCGGCGGGCCACGCACTATTCCACAATTCCAATACACCTGCTAAAATCATCTAATCATTCCTGCAAAACCCATAAACGCCATGGCGAGCAGCCCTGCCGTAATCAGGGTAATCGGAGCGCCTTTGAGGCAGTCCGGGACATCCGCCAAATCCAGATTTTCACGAATGCCGGCCATAATACAAATCGCCATCGTAAAACCTATGCCGGCACCGAAGCTCAGGACGACCGCTTCAAGCAGAGAGTCGATGCCCCAGAGATTTATGAACAAACATAATCCTAAAATCGCACAGTTTGTCGTAATCAGCGGCAGAAATATGCCAAAGCTTTCGTACAACGATGGGAAGAATTTCCGCAGATACATCTCGACTAATTGCACGGCACCGGCGATCACCAATATAAAACAAACGTATCGCGTCACTTCCAACGGCGTTCCTATCAGGAGCAAATGGTCAATCAGCCACGTAAGCGTTCCGCTAAGTGTCACGACAAATGTGACCGCCAGGCCCATCCCAAAAGCCATATCGATTCTGCCCGATACGCCAAGATAGGGACAGATGCCGAGAAACTTCGTAAACACAAGGTTATTGACAACTACGATGGATATGAAACCCATAAGCAGAATGCTTAATGTATCCATAAATATCACCTCTTACGCTTTCCTGCCAGCAACTATATTGACCAGGCCCAACATAAGACCTAATGTTATGAACGCTCCCACCGGCATACTCATCGCGGCCCACGGCACAAAGGCATCAGGCATCAATTGGATTTCGAATATTTTACCCGTCGAGAGTAATTCACGAATGGCAGCCAAAACACACAGCGTCACTGTAAAGCCGACCCCCATACCAAGTGCATCGACAACACTTATTAACAAAGGATTCTTACTGGCACAGGCCTCGGCTCGGCCGATAATGATGCAGTTGACGATAATCAGGGGGACATACGGCCCAAGCGTCTCACTCATCCTGGGTACGAACGCTTTGAGAAACAAATCCGCGATAGTCACAAATGTTGCTATTGTCAGGGTAAACATCAGGATTCGCAGATGCGGCTTAAGAAGATTTCGCATCAGGCTGACAATAATATTGCTGCATATTAACACAAAGATGACACAACAACCCATCGTCAGGGCCGGTTTTACCGCTGCGGTCACCGCCAGCGTCGGGCACATTCCCAGCAGCAGCCGAAAGACCGGATTCTCACGCCACAGCCCGGCCAACAGCGTCTGCCAATAACGCGATGTTTTAACGTTACTGTTTGTCATTACCGATTATCCCTTTCTTTCGCATCTGCTCTTTAACCTTCATTATGGAATTACTCACTATCTCGACAACCGCTTCACTGCTTATCGTCGCACCGCTTATAGCGACAATTTCAGAGTCGATTTTGCTGCGTTCGCCGATGGTTACAAGCTTGAGTTCTCCCGCCGGCGCGCCCTTGAACTGATCCCGGTAGTAATCGTATTTTATCTGGTCCCCGAAGCCGGGGGTTTCATTGCTCGATAGCACATCGAAACCGGCAATCTTTTCAAAATTCTTATCGAGAGCAATAACCAGTTTAATCTTGTCGGCGAAACCCGATCCGACGGCCTCAAAACTCCAGCCGACACATTCATCCGCCGCTGACATCGCCTTGTAAATCTCCACTTTCTCCATCTTGCCCTGGAGCGACTGAATCTCGATCTGTTCTTCCATAAGTATGAAATCATTCGCTCCAGGCAGCAGCACAGTAACCATACTATTGCGCTTGTTGATTTCGTTCTGCCTGATCCTCGGCGACAAAGCTGCGTTGGTTACCGCGATCAGTAATCCGAAGCAGAATGACGCAACTATTAGAAGCCAGCTCTGTTGCATGAAATATTTTATTCTATTCACTTAAGAATCCTTTTTGCCACTAAGACACAAAGACACGAAAGTGTCTAAAATGCCTAAAGTGTAAAGTGACTAAAGTTGTAGAAATCGATATACAATTCCCAGCATTAGAGTCTATTTGTTTGCAGCGGATGTAAAAATTCCAAGCAACTCGCCACATTCTTCGTATTCCCTCTTTACTTTGGCCCAAGAAAGCCTTTTCACTTTGACGATTATTTCCAACCAGTATTGTGTTTCACTGGCTTCACTCTCACATATTTTAATCTTGTTTTTGAAATCTGCCTTACTTCTCGCTCGATTTGCTTCACGATAATTTGCTCCAATGGATGTTCCGGATTTTGTCATCTGCGACCTTATGACCCTTGCCTCCGGCGTATTGGGCAACGTACTCGACAAACGGATAATGCGCACGGCGAATTCTCGCGTACGTTTCTCAAGCTGTTTGGCGAATTCTTTATTGTCCATAACCTTAGCTCACTTTAGTCACTTTAGCTCACTTTAGTTCACTTTAGGCACTCTAAACGCTGGGTTTACCTCCAGCCGGCACCCGCTTGAAGAATCTGTCTATCAGGGGCGTCAAGGCATTCATCAACAGAACGGAAAACATCACGCCTTCAGGATATTCTCCGACAATTCTTATCAGCATCGTTAGCAATCCTACACCGATACCGAAAACCCACATTCCTCTGCGTGTCAATGGAGCGGTCACAGGGTCGGTTGCAATAAAAAAGGCACACAAGAACAGTCCACCGCTCGTCAAATGGAAGAACGGCTGGACGTAGACAAAAGAGTCGATCAGATAAGCAATCCCGGCAAAAACAAAAGCCGCGGCCAAAACAGCCAACGGTATGTGAAAGCTGATCGTTCGTCTGATAAACAGGTAGAGGCCTCCGATCAGAAGCGCGATGACGCTTGTTTCACCCAGGCATCCACCTACCTCGCCCGTGAATGTCGACTTGAATTGCTTTTCGCTATAGATATCCGCTCCAAGTTCATTTTTAATGGCCAGCTTGCTCCAGGCCAATGGGGTCGCCTGGGTTCTTGCGTTGAGTATATTTTCCTGGGCAACCGCAGGCATGGCCGGATCTATAGTGGCCGGCACAGTCCAGGTTGTCATTAACAGGCCAAACGAAACCGTCAGAAATGTTCGTCCGACCATCGCAGGATTGAAGATATTGGAGCCGAGCCCGCCAAAAACCATTTTGCCGATTGTGATGGAAAAAACGCCGCCAATCACCGCCGCCCAGACAGGCAGGCTTGGCGGAAGCGACAAGGCGAGAATGATACCGGTCACGACGGCACTGAAATCATCGAGTGAATTCGGTTTTTTACGAATCAGATTGCAGAGCCATTCGGCGGCAACACATGAAATGACACAGGCTGCAATGAGTATGAGTGCATGCATGCGAAAGTAGTACCCCGCTGCCGCCATCGCGGGAGCCAAACCGATGATTACATCGATCATGATGCTCCTCGTCGAATATCGCTCGCTGATATGCGGCGCACACGAAACTCTTATATCCCTTAGCATTCCACGCTTCCCTGTCGTAAGACCATATGTTTATCCTTGTGACACGCGAGTTATCATTCGTAAAAGAACGACATTACTGCGGCATCTTCTGTTTTTGTCTGGCCAGAAATATTTTGCCTGTTTTGATATATCCTGTAACTTCTATATTGGCCGGGCAGACATAACTGCAGCAGCCACACTCGATACATGCACTGATATAATAACGTTCGGCCACATCCAGCAGATTGTTTTTGACGGCGTGCGCTATTCTCATTGGATTCAAATTCTCGGGGCATGCCTGCAAACATCTGCCGCAACGAATACAAGGCGTCTGGCGCCTGGCGAATTTAGCGATTCCGATTTGCTCTTTTGTTAATACGGTGACAGCATTCGTGGTTTTTGTAATCGGCGTTTCCAAATCTGCAATTGCTATCCCCATCATCGGTCCGCCGAGCACGACCTTTGCAGATTTTTGGGTCACCGACCCGCAAAATTCCAATAAATCTTCAACCGAGGTTCCTATAGGAACATAGTAGTTTCCTGGCTTGGCGATTGCCTCTCCCGTCACGCTTACAACCCTGTGAGTTAGAGGCAAATTGGAAACGACCGCTTCAGCAATTGCCGCAGTAGTAGCGACATTAAGCACCACTATACCGATCATAGGTGGAATACCGCCGGAGGGAACATTCTTCTTTAGAATCGCTTTAATGAGCTGTCTTTCACCACCCTGGGGATATTTTGTTTTCACCGGAACGACTCTTATCCCGTCAACGTCCCCGGAATTTTTCAGTGCCGCACTCATAACCTCTATAGCCCGCGGTTTATTATCCTCAATACCGATAAAGACCTTCGAACAACCGGATGCTTTTCTGGCAAGTTTGATACCGGCAATAACCTGGCTGGTCCATTCGAGCATAACACGATAATCGCAGGTAATATACGGCTCGCACTCGCAACCATTTATAATCAACGCTTCTTTGGGCAAGCGCGGATTTGGCTCTATTTTTACCCTTGTCGGGAACCCGGCCCCACCCATACCAACGATGCCGGCCCCACGAACGGCATCGCATATCTGTTCGGCGGAGTAATCACGCACATCGAAATCATCGTCTAACTTAAAGTATGAGCGCTTTGTCGGATTGTTGGGCAATGCATCTATAACTATCGCAAGGCTCCGGCCCAGAACGGCGTGAGATCGCAAGGCGATTTCTTTTACTTTCCCGTTAATAGGCGAATGAACAGGTGCAGAAACAAATGAATCGGAATCGCCGATTCTCTGACCTGCCTGGACAGTATCCCCCTCTCGAATTAACGGTCGGCAGACAGCGCCAATATGCTGGCTAAGCATTACCGCAACCTGCTTGACGACTGGGCCAGGCTGTATCTGGCTTTCACAAGTCAGGCTCTTGTTGTCCGGAGGATGTACTCCCCCGCTAAATGTAAATCTATCTCTCGAATTAACGTTCATACTCTTGAAGCTTGAATTATTTATCTAAACTAAGTTATTTATTTATCACTCGTGTAATCAATACGCAGACGAAAGTTACCAGCAGGGCCAACACGAAGCTGAGGACTGTCTGCATCTGCTCGGTAGCGATCTCGCCGGCGAGCACTCTTTCAAAAACTGCTAAAGATACAATAAAAACCATTAACGGCAGCAAGAAAGCAAGAATAGCCTTAAGCGCGACGGATGGGCCTGAAGAACCTCCCAACTGCCCATAAATCCTTCGACAATCGTGCTTTTGGATACAATCCTGACAGAATCTTTGTGGTGCCATAATTGTTAATTATCATATACAACAAAAAGGAACTTATAATAGAAACACACAATATTTTCAAACACAACTTTTTATAATTGCGAGTATTATTGGTGAAAAACAGTAATTTCTTATACATGGGAAATATTCTTCAATCGCTCACTGAAAGCACATCCAGGTTTAGAACCGACCGAAAGGATGAGAATAAGGTATTTAGCACAATCGATACAAATAAAATATCATTACCTTGCAGAGTTATAATCTCGAAATAGAAGTCTTGCTTGCAAGGCGTTCCAAGCCCGGTGAAATATTTTACTCAAACTGACCGATTCGCGTTGTCTTCCCTGCGAAAGCAGGGATCCAGGAATGTAACGGTTTAAGTGGATTCCCGCTTTCGCGGGAATGACAGATTGTGCTATGTTATTATCATTGAACGATTTGCTTTAACATTCGACTCAAAAACGGTCAGTTTGAGTATTTTAGATAAATAATCAAGAGCTATAATCTTGACAAATCACTATAATTGACAACACTTTATATTTATCTTCTAAGATTGAATGAAAAGGGATTTTGATATGTGGTTCAACACGGACGAAACGCTTAGCGAGAACCAAGTCCAATCCGCGTTAAAAAATATTATAAGAGATGGTGTAGCATCACAGGCCATGGGCATACTGACGGGCGGAGCTTTTCTGGTTGCCTTCGTTGTTAAACTGGGCGCTTCCAATTTTGTCATAGGCCTGCTGGCAGCAATCGGCCCTTTAGCACAGTTGCTTCAGTTGCCTTCGATATTCATTGTTGAAAAAATACGAAACAGGAGGCTGATCACAATCGTAGCCGCAGCTTTGAGCAGGCTTTGCTGGCTGATTATTGCTCTGAGCCCCTTTATCTTTCCGGCAAAGATTGCCATTGCGGTTTTATTGATATTGTTAGCGGCGGTTTCGGCTTTCGGAGCGGTATCAGGCTGCAGTTGGAACTCATGGATGAGGGACCTTATCCCGGAAAATCTACTGGGTTCGTTCTTTTCGAAAAGAATGCGGATATCCACCGGAATTGGAATTGCACTAAGCATCCTTGCGGCTTTGTATCTGGATCTTTGGAAAAAGCAGTTTGCAGAGCAGGAATTAGCCGGTTATTCGATTTTGTTTCTGCTTGGCTTTTTAGCGGGAGTGCTCGGCCTTTTCTTCCTGGCAAAAACCCCGGAAATACGGATGCCGAAAGCTCAGGAAAAATTGAAGATATTAAAGTTGCTCTCACTACCCTTCAAAGATGAAAATTTCAGAAAGCTCATAGCCTTTATGTGCTCATGGAACTTCGCTGTCAATCTGGCTGGGCCGTTCTTCATGGTCTATATGCTCAAAAGGTTAGGTTTAAGCATGTCTTTCATAATAGGCCTTTCTATTGTAAGCCAGGTTATGAACTTCCTGTTTCTCAAAATATGGGGCAAATATACAGATCGTTTCAGCAACAAATCCGTCCTGGCAATATGCGGCCCGTTGTTTATAATTTCGATTCTCGCCTGGACTTTTACGACAATGCCGGAAAAATACTTTTTGACAATACCGCTGCTGATTCTAATCCACATTGCAATGGGGCTTTCATCAGCGGGAGTTTCTCTTGCTTCAGGAAATATAAGCCTGAAACTGGCTCCTAAAGGACAGGCCACGGCTTATCTTGCAACCAATACGATAGCCAACTCCGTCGCTGCGGGCATAGCACCCATTTTAGGCGGAATATTTGCGGACTTTTTTGCAGGTCGGGAACTGGCATGGACCCTCAAATACACAAGCCCGACAGGTGAATTTGCCCTGCCGACCTTGAATCTCCAACAATGGGATTTCTTTTTCGCCCTGGCTTTCCTGGTCGGATTATACGCACTTCACAGACTGGCCATGATCAAAGAAGTCGGGGAAGTCGAAGAAAAGGTCGTCATGAACGAGCTGTTCGCAGAGGTCAGCGGACAAGTACGACAACTGTCATCCGTCGACGGATTACGCCAAATGATAAGTTTTCCGTTTTCGATAGTAAGGAATCTGACCACCAGAATTAAAATGAACGACAAATCCAGACCAGAAACGAGAAAGGACGTGGTAAAAAATGAAGAAAGTTAAGATTGTTCTGGTAATCATAATTTTATTGATAGCTCTCGTGGTTTCCCTACAAAATACGCAGGCAGTAGAAACCAGGTTTCTTTTCGCCACCGTAACGATGCCCCGGGTGCTGCTTCTTTTATTGACTTTTACACTCGGACTTATTGCAGGACTCATAACAGCAAGTTTTATTCTCAGAAAGCCGGCCAAATCAAAAGAGAAAGTCGAAGCAGAGCAATCTTAGAATAGCTGTTATCATTTCAGAAAAGTGATTTTAAAAAGCAGCGAACTATGAATGATGAATTATTTCTCGACAAGATCTCAAAATGTACTATTTCTGACAACCAGCGTATCTTGCCCGCCTTTTTTCTGATTTTTGTTTCCGTTAAGATCACTTAGGTATTCTCCAGCACTCAACATGAACATAAAACAAAATTAGGGAGCAGACAAAATGAAAAAGTTGTTTACAAAACGCAAACTGATCACAAAAAACAGACTAAACACCAGAAAAAACAGGCCCAACGCTGTTTTACCGGTAAAAATACACAAAAAATCGTTACAGACAGAAAAATCGTTACATTTAGCATTCATGGTGGCACTTAATGATAGTCTTTAACGATTCGTTCTCCATGGATGGAGGTCGTATAGTGTATTGAGTACGCACTATCGCTCAAGCCCCTGTTTTAACAGTCCCTCTCCTCCATGAAACAGGGGCTCTTTTTTTTTGTAAAATTACGTAGTCACCACAATAGATTTCCTGCTCTTCAATCTGATAAAATGGCTATAGTGTTCACTATCTTATAGCCCCTGCTATCCACAGACTTCCTTCCTCCTGGAGCAGGGGCTTTTTAAAGAGCCCAATTTTCTACCCCTTTCGTACTAGACAAGACTATAAAATTGGCTTTGAATTGGCTTTGTTTTTTCGTGCCCCGCAGGGCGGTTTATTGCCATATCATCCTTTCAAATAAGAGCTTGCGCCAATTTAGCCCGCCAGCAAATTGGCTTTGTTTTTTCAACTTGGGCTTTCAACCCCCAGAAAATCTGGGGGCTAACTAAGATTGGCTTTGTTTGGCTTTGAATTGGCTTTGTTTTTTCGCCGTCTCAAAGCATGGAATTCTCCATAATCACCTTTCATATAGATACTTACGCTCATTTTGCCCTTTCATAAATTGGTCGAGTAGACGTAATATGGCTGTGCCACTTAGGTAATGTTTGTTTTCTCAGTTCCTCTTGCCTTTCGGTATCAAGAGTGCCACATTATCTTACCATATAGCAGGCTTCA
>Ga0307433_1000807_pt1 | contig 20675 bp, 20 predicted proteins | sample SalMarWE160210MG_FD_202166 | JGI IMG/M metagenome (GOLD analysis project Ga0307433, IMG submission 202166) | Salt marsh sediment microbial communities from the Plum Island Ecosystem LTER, Massachusetts, United States - WE1603-210 | ecosystem: Environmental > Aquatic > Marine > Intertidal zone >... | reverse complement strand
TCGACCTCCACTCCCGAAGCCAAGCGTCAGGGTGGTAAAAAGAAGAAGGCCTCATGATGAGGGCAGTCCACCTTACATATACTAGCTGGCGTAGAGCAGCTCTAAAAGGTCCGCGATAATCCCGGTAGGACGAAACATGCTCCTTGTTTCAACACACAGGTAAAACAACTTAGCCGCCGCGAAAGACCACCTAGATTTTCATTAGTGCACCAAAGCCAGCTTGGGGCAACGGTAATCAGGCGTATCACACAGAACGTCATAAGGTGCAGTGCCGTTCTCTCGTAGCCATTGTGATGAAAAGTTTCAAGTATATAGTCTTACGAAATCTACCTTAAAGTCAGCATGCTGCATTCCCAGCAAAACTAGGATAGAAGCTCTTACAAGCGCTCTTCCGGCTGTGCGTACTGCTTGTGCCTCCTCCTCAGTAAGTTGTGATAGCTTTCCATCATGAAAAGCGTCATTTCTCAAAGCGTAAAGATCACGAAGCCTTGGAATGTCGGGGAATTGTTGATCTGCCAGCAATGACTTCACTCCTTGAAACTTTTTTCCAGGCTTACCAAGAAAATTTGCCTGTGACTCGAGACACACCCAGTTCAAAGCTGCCTCAAGTAACGGTCTTCGCGTCTCGAATTCTATTAAAGCGCTAAAAAACCACTGAATTGCCAAAATAAGCCGCGTTTTATCAACCTTTGGAATGGTAGCTATTGCATTCTGAAAGTGGTATATCGTTTTTTCTGGCGGTGCAGCAAGTTCGCGAAATCCCTCGCCACCTATCATCAAGCCTAGAGATGAAGACCATTCTCCTCCTGTCTGTCTTCTCTCCTTCCAGATATATTGGCAATATCTCCCAAAATAGATAGAAGTGAATGCAAGCAAATCATCGATGACAGTCTTTTCGCTGGATGGTTGAAAAGCAGAATCGTTGGGAGGGTCGCCATGGTACTCGACTATTATAGCTGCGTTTTTGAGGCGATCCTTAACATCAGAAATCTGTGCTCCAGGGATACGGTGGATTACGGAATTGAAACCATAGGAAGACTCGTAAGAGAAATTACTTGGCTCCAGAACATGCCAATTTTTGCTATTTAAAAATGGGGCAGCAAACTGCGTCCACCAGACTGTATGTGGACTATTAATTATGTATCTGATTAATGGTTCATGGCCCTCAGCAATGTATCTCGTCATACGCTCTCTGCAGATAGGCGGGTCACTGATCCACTTACATTGCTTTCTTGTCAGTTTACCATTCTAAAATCAACACAACAACTACCGTTTGATAAAAGGGAGTAACAAAAAGCCAACAAGTGATCTGACAAAAGAACCTGATGTCTTGCTACTTACTTGGTCAGCAATCCGTACTGTGAAAGTTAAGGTGTTGATATATTGAACCAAAGCCTCAGGTCTCCGCTTATGACATCAGCGTGAGAGCCTATCCCCCAATCTTCTCCTACCGTCCAACCTTTTTCCACTGCTCCAACAAAGTCATCAGCAGTCGATTCGGCCATTTCTTGGTAATTATCCTCACCCACAGATGGCTGACTTTGCAGCAAAGCTACTAATGTACTCACTGCTCCACTATAGTCTCCAAACAAATAGGATATCAATGTATTCGTTAATAGGTTCACTAGCTGAGAAATCGCAGGGTCATCTGATTCAAAGGCTATTGCTACAATCCTGAGTTCGTCACCTACCGAACTGCTTGCAAATAATTTCTGATGCATTTCCTGTGACTCATTATCGTTAAGGCTTATCGTCCCTGAAGAGGGAACACGAACTAGTTGTGGCTCACTTTTGCCATCAGTTACACCTATATACACATATATTTCACCACGTCCCTTCACAAATGGGTCATGGTCGAAGAGGACACCTATTCTGTTGAGCGTTACTGTAACGGGAGGGTTAAGAGTCTTAATACTTGCGGTGATTGAGCATTGTGTTTCCCCATGCTCATTGTAAGCTGTCACAAGGTAGCTATAAACTGTGGCATAATTAAGGCCGCTATCCTGAAACGTAGTGATATCCGGCCCCACTGATTCAAATAGTGCTCCATTGCGATAAATCCTGAAGCCATCTTCGTTGTTTGAGTTATCAATCCAGTGAATCGTAATCTGCGAATATGAGACAACTTTACCGGTCAAACCACTGGGTGCGATTGGAGCTGTCTTGCCATCCTGGATTACCGAAGCGAAAGGCTGATAGCCACGAGCATGAAGCAAGATAGCGACTACAACAATGATTACGACAATCAGCAGGCAAAGCAGAAACCACTGGCGCCTGGTTTTCATGACACACTCCCCGCTCAGTTATTTCAATACGCTAAATCCTGTCTACTCTAATATGGAATAACAAACAGCTTTTTCCAGACCAAGACGTTTTTGGTCTTCAAGAATATTTCAGTAGCGCCTGGCTGTCATTTCATCCTGCCCTTTGGTATCTTGTTAGGTCAGGGTAGACCAAATCAACTGACCCCGTGAAGACACGCATTCATCGTTCAACCCCACAAAAGAAGAGTCTGAAAGATGAGTCTATGATACAGGCCCCAAGGCTAAGTGTCAATAATCGTCAAGATTTGTCCATTTGTGCCTAATTACTCCTATCCATGTACCATAAATTCAAATATAGGATAGGAGAGTAAGATGGTCAGAAAGAAGCCAACGGAGAATGTAGACCGAATATTCTTCACCTTTGCCGAAGCACAAGACTTTCTAGGCGTGAGTCATCAGACGCTGTATAAACTTATGAATGAGGGATTGCCTTCACATAAAATAGGCAAAAAGCGGGTATTTTTAAAGGAAGATATTATACAGTGGATAAAACAGCATTAGAGGATAGCCCTAATACCCTTTCCAAATCTGCTGGTCAAGTTATTCATGAAGTTTAGCCACACATCACAATACATCGGATTGTGCAGTTCCCTAGGATTTCCAAGTTCTGAGTTCCACCTCGTTCCACCCTTACTTCCACCTTGTTGCATCGCTACTTCCACCTTTACCTCCACCTTATTAGCTATGAGTCCAAGTTCCACCTTTTAACTTCCACCCTAATTAGCTACGTGTTTTAGGTTCAAAGTGTAGGTTGGAACCGACAACGACGCTGCAACCTAGAAGTCAGTGGTTCTTGGTTCTAAGTTAAAAACTATAGCTCAGTAGTTAGGATTTCAAACCGAGAACCAAAACGAGAACCGAGAACTAACTCGAGTGTATACTAAACTGTATACAAAAGGAAATTGAAACCAAACTATGAACTAAATCTTAAAGGCACAATCTGGCTTTCTGTTATTCTTGTGCCGAAAGCCAAATCCCTTCTCAAAAGTTGCTCAATTCTCCGATAGAGTCTCAAGTTACCCTCAAACTCCACTGACGCAATATGCTGACTTCTTCTATTTGAGTTTGGCTAGTGCTATAATTGAATCAAAAGAGGTGGAAGTGAGGAAGCCGTTCTTAGTTATCCTTGCAATCCTATTCTCGGGGTTGGTTCTATTAGGGTTAAGTGATACTGGCATTTCTATTGCTGATACCAGTGTTCTCAATAGTGAGGCAACTAGCAGTGTAAGTAAGGCAGGCAATCCTTCGACAAGTGCTACAATTACGATTACGATGTATACTGTGACTGATGAGTAGCCCAGCCAGCGAACCAGGGGGGATAGACATTGCTTAGACCAGACATTGTATTCTGCTTGACAATGTTGATAACAGTCGTTGTTTACGCCTTCAGGCATCCTGATATTGACGACTGGAGAGGACACTAGTCGCATGCACAAGCTTTCATCTTTCATTGTCTGCGGAGGCTGAGTGGCTTGTGGTGGAGGTATCACAAGCGTTTGTGAACGGCGGATAGATTGAGTAAGAAAAAGCTGGCAGCAATTATAGTTGGTTGTATTATAGTTATCATCGTGGTCATAGTCATAACTCACCAAAGGGAGTCAACACCACCTACTGGGACTCATACACTCACCACAAATATTAGTCTGTCAGGGGCAGGCTCCGTCTCTCCTTCGGGTGGCGAATATGAATCCGGTGTGCAGATAACACTGACAGCAAGCCCAGCTAGTGGTTACACCTTTGACTGTTGGAGCGGTAGTGCCTCTGGCACAGAGCCAATAATTACGGTGACTATGGACTCAGACAAGAACATAGTTGCCAACTTTGTTGGCAATCCACCAATTCAAGTCGCCCTGGATTTCTTTGGCATCAAAGACACTCATCAGCCTCCAGCATACATCGGACCAAACACAATCCAGCTGTATGTCGTGGCTGATGATGGTAAAAAAACAATGAAATCTAGATATCCCTCTAACGGGGAGGGTATACCTATGGACTATTTCCAATTGGAAGACTTGAGCCAGCAAACGATATTCGACACATCATTAGTAGGCGACTACTTTAGAATTTCCGTGTTAGCTTATAGTTGTGAAGATAAAGAAGCAACAATGAGTGTCCTGACAGCGCTACAGGCATATGAACCCAGTATTGGCCCAATCGTGGATTTTTATGAGAGACTACCGCAGCGCAAGGAACTTATCGGCTGGTACGAACACACCTGGTACGCAGTAGATGAGTGGGGTACCGAGCAAGCAAAATATGAGGCGGAAGGTCAGGGCGACCTGAGATTGTGGTTTCGGATATGGTCGGATACAGAACCGCCTATTTCCACGCCACTTTTTGTCCCAGAAGTGGAGCTACAAGATGTGAAATTGCCAACTGGGGTTAGGGTAAGACAGCCAAGCGAAGTGTTCTCTTTCAACACGTGGACTTTCGAGTTTACGATAGCAAACCACGAGTCATATGAATTGCCCGTATACTGGCGTTTGGAGACATCTCCATACAGCCCAGAGACCAAAATCGGCTTCATTATTTATCCAACGGATGGTGCAGAGTCTGTTCCGGGCAACGGGAAGGTGACTGTGACTACCAAGTACTGGTTCACAATGTCTGGCAGCTACACGTGGAAGTATACGATAGAATGCCCTGAAGGCAATCCCATAACCTCATGGATTGGCACATTGCAGGTCGAGCCGTAGGATTGGGGCTAAGCCTATTCAGAAAGAGTTCTTATCTTTGCCTATATCGTCCTGAATTCCATCAGGTGTCTGCACATTCTGACGCTTTGTTCAATACACCAGTAAAGCCCCAAGCCATTCTCAATCTTTATCTTAATGGATCGTGAAGTGTATTGAAAATGCTTGCAATAATAGGGTATCATAGTTTCCATAGGAAACAGTGTCTTAAGATAGACACCAGATTTTGTGGTCAAGTGTATGCCTCAGGATATTTTGTTATTTGCTGTGGTGCTTGGTCAAACGTACAAGAAGTAAGAATTGGGTTCTTTTCTCGTACCATGGTGAATTTGATCCTGTTCCTGCAAGTATAGGAATGCCCAAGAAGGTGCTTGCTAACATACTGAATGACAGAGCTTGATTAAGCAGGTTGCTAATGTAATTAAATTAATGGAAGAGAGAAAATGAAACATGGAGGAAAGCTAGCGTGCTTCTTAACGAAGATGAAGAAATCCATGGCGTCTATGAGGTAGATCGCTTCCTTGGAGAAGGAGCCTTTGCAGAAGTATACCGCGTGAAGCATAAATTCCTGGGGCGACAAGCCATGAAGGTATTCAAATCGCCTAGCCCACAATTAGAAGAAATTGAAAGAAATTTAGCCGAGGCCGTATTACTGTCAAGGATTGGACATCCTAATATCATCAGGGTGTTTGATGCAGGTATTTTGGAAACTAGTGCAGGAAAGCGTGGTTATTTCACAATGGAGTACGTTCCCGGTGGTACTCTAGAATCACTATGGAATTCTTATCGAGATGGCTTTGTCCCAATTGTGGATACTGTTGATATTATCCGGCAAGTTTGCATGGGAATGGCTGTTGCTCATAGCAAACAGTCACCGATAATCCATCGCGATATCAAGCCACAAAATATCCTTGTTGGCTATGATGTTGAAGGGCTCCGTATAAGGATTAGTGATTTTGGACTTGCTAAAGCCGTAAATCCACTCACACTCCTAGCAAGTGCTAGAGGGACTCCCGTATTCAAACCTCCAGAGTGCTTGCAAAACATGGACTCTTGTGCCGGAGACGTATGGTCTATTGGTGTTACGCTCTACCTTCTGCTAACAGACAGACTACCTTTCCCAGTTGAAAACAGGATGGATTTATCAGCCGGTAAATGTTGGAGACACAAGCTTATCCCTGCAGTAGAATTTAATCCTCGTGTAGACGATTGTCTTGAATCCATTGTCTCGCGATGCCTCAAGCTCAATCCTGCTGAGCGCTATTCTAACGCAGTGGAGATGCTTGAGGATCTTAGACGATGGGAACCGCCGAAATCAAAATCCATGACAAAGGGTAGAGAGAATATAGATGAAAATAAAAGTGCTCTTGGTATTATCCCAAAATCTGAGGAAGGCGACCCAGAGACTATGGCAACAGAGGCAATGAAAATCGCTCGAGATCCACGTAAGCTTATGGAAGCAGCTGATCTCCTAGAAGAGGCGATGATTAGGCAATCTGGTTTACGGGAAAAGTACGAATACGAACTCAAGCTGTGGCGACGCGGGATTACCATGTGATATATATGAAGGGAAAAATTACAGACAATGGAAACAGATGACCCAATGGGATGGAATGAGACGCTTCTCAAGATGACGCGACCTGACATCTATCATATCAATGCTTTCCGCATATTGGGCCTCCCTGTGACTGCTTCTCCAAAGGAACTATCGTCTCATATCCGAAGGCTTGAGCTTACTGAAAAATATGGAAATATGGGACAGCCTGACAATAGCGTTCTCGCACTAAACATAGCACACGATAGGGATGCTAGGCGGGAAGCGCAACAAAGACTACTCGATCCTGAATTGAGATTTATAGATGAATTCTTCTGGTTCTGGCCGTTATCACTTAATTCGACCGAAGAAAATGACGACACTCTTGAGGCAATTAAACAGAATGATATAGCGCGAGCTTTGACCATCTGGGGAAACCATGAGGCTGAAGGTAGTGAAGCTAATGTCTCTATGCACAATCTCGCTGTTTTCCATCATGCCATGGCGTTGGATTTCGAACACATGGAAATGGAAATGAAGGAGATTTCCAAGCAGCAAATTGAACAGAAACGGTCCCATTGGCAACAAGCTTTTTCTAGATGGAAAAAGCTACTTAATGAGGAAGGGTTTTGGCAAAGAATGAGAGAGCGTATTCGTGAATTTGATGATCCTCGTTTAACAGCTGATACAGCCCGTCGGATTCGCGAAGGATTGCCGAAAGCATTGCTTTCAATCAATGCGATGCTTGCAGTAGAAGCTTCAGGAAGGAATGACCCCACAGATATGGATTTTCACCTGGCAATAATACATCAATCTGGTTTTGATAATGCAGTTGCCGAAGAGGCCAAACACCGGGCGATCGTACCGATACGAGATAGGATTAAAGCCATATGCTTACACTCTGCCGAGGAAATAGTTAATGCACCAGAGCGTGGTAAAAAAGTGGCCTCTAGTCTTATTAGTGACACGGCTCAATTATTCAAGACTCTTGATTCACTACTAGCCGAAGGAGACTCAACACGCGAATCAGTCCACGATGAGGTAGCGTTGCAGGTAAGGTCATGTCTAATTGCATTTGGGAATGAAACTGAGAATTGGGGGGCAGTGTTAGGAGTTGCTGAGAAATCTCTCAATATTGCAGAAAGTCCCTTTCTCAGACAAAAGATTAAGGATGACCTCGAAACCATAAGAACAAATCTAGAATATGCGACTTGCTGGTTCTGTGGAGGAGCTTGTACAGACAGTGATTCCTACGCTACGGTGATGATGCACGGTAATGTGGAGCGTGAACGCGTATTTCTCCAGACGCAGGTTAGATGGCAGTACCTACCTGTAATGGTCCCAAGGTGTACAAGATGCAAGTCGGCTCACAAACAGACTAAAGCCTGGAGAATAGGAGGGACGATTACCGCCTTTTTTCTTGCTATCTTCATTGGAATTGCGAGCAGTAGTTTTTGGGTAGGTGTCCTGGTCCTGGGCGCTATCATCGCTGTAGCACATGGATTAGCAGCCGCGACATTCCCTAAGGGGGTAAAACCCGAATCTTACAAAAACGAATTCCGTACTGTAAAAGAAATGCTTTCCCGAGGCTGGAAAATGGGAGGAAAACCTTCAGATGTTTGATAGAAAAGTGTTAAGGGAAACCATGGAAGATCTTAAGCAATGGCTGCTATATCCTCAAGAGTTCAGGATAAGCGCTCGGAAATCCATCGAATTATCGGAATCTTTGGAAGCACTAGCTGACTTAGCAGAAAACGCTGGAGCTAGTCCTCAAATGAAATCCAAGACAGAAGAGGAACTACTTGATATGGTGGCTGATGTGGGGACTTTGGTATGGCGAATCCAGCATAGATTAGATGCTACAGGAGAGCTATCGAAACCACTTCAAAAATTGTCTCGCGATGTAGAACGCACTTGGGACGCCCTCACCCAGGGTGGGATTGAGATTAAAGACCACACTGGTGGAGATTACGAAGGAGGCATGGCTTTGCGGGTTATAACATCTCAGCCGGTTAGCGGGTTAGCCCGACGACAAATCATAGAAACGCTGAAACCCACAATATATCATAGGAACAGAATTATACAAATGGGTGAGGTGGTTGTCGGAGTGCCCGAAGAAACTGAGGCGTCAAAGCCGACAGATGACAAAACCTAAAGGAAAACAAGGAGGATGAGACTATGGAACGCCAAACGGTAGACTTTGGGATTGATCTTGGTACCACCAATAGCGAAATAGCGGTGCTCGAAGGGACAACATCACGTATTATCAGGACGAACGAAAATGCCGAGTATACTCCGTCTGCAGTTTCATTTGACAAGAGAGGCAGATTAAGAGTAGGTCAGGAGGCAAAGAACCAGCAAATCAGCAGGGACGACGAAACGGAACAATCTGATGTGCGCCTGAAATTCAAACTCTTTATGGGACATCCTGAACCGCTCGAAGCCTTCAAGGTTAATGATAAGCAAATGACACCGGAAGAGCTCTCTGCAGAGGTTCTGAAAAAACTTCGAGCAGATGTTCAACGGAGGGAGGGAGAAGAAATCACCGCTGCTGCCATCAGTGTCCCAGCAGCCTTTGAATTTCCACAATGCTCCGCCACAGACAGGGCAGCGAAGTTGGCTGGGCTATCCTTCAGCCCATTGGTACAAGAGCCTGTTGCGGCTGCCTTGTCCTACGGATTTCAAACCACCAGTGACCGAGTCTTCTGGATGGTTTATGATTTTGGTGGTGGCACATTTGATGCAGCTATCCTGCAGGTGCGCGACGAGCAGATACAGGTTGTAAACCATGGTGGCGACAACCACTTAGGTGGTGGCCTAATTGATACGGCGATAGTCGACCAGTTACTAGTACCTATCGTTGCCAAAGAGTTTGGACTGCCATCAGATGACAGGCTATGGACGACTATCCGTCGCATACTTAAATACTACGCTGAGATTGCTAAAATTCGTCTTTCCGTTGAAGACAGAACTGATATTGAAATACCAAGCCTGTTTACCAAAGACGGGACAAGTCCGCGATTTGAGTATGAACTTAAGAAAAACGATGTTGAAAGATTGGCTGAACCACTCATCGAAAGGTCAGTAAACTTGTGCATGTCAGTGTTGCAGGAGGCAAGGCTATCATCCTCCGACATTGAGAAGCTGATTCTTGTGGGTGGCCCCACTCTTATGCCGATATTCAGAGATATGTTAACCCGGAAGCTGGGCATTGCACTGGAATTCCACGTGGATCCGCTGACAGTAGTGGCACGTGGCGCTGCAGTATTCGCTGGTACGCAGATAATCCCCGAGGAGTCCAAACGACACGTACCAATCCCTGCGGACCATTTCAGATTGGACCTCGACTACAAACCTATTGGGGATGAAACAGAGCCTACGATTGGGGGAAGAGTGACTGCTCCTCAAGGGCAATCTCTACAGGGATTTACCCTTGAATTCGTGGAATCCAAGACTGGGTGGCGATCCGGGAAGATCGATGTTGGAATAAGTGGCACATTTGTTACCACTATTCACGCGGACAGGGGCCGTAGAAACGAGTTTCTGATCGAACTCATGGATGCAAGCGGAAACCTGTGTCAAATTGCACCAGACCGATTTCCTTACACAATAGGAATCACAGTTTCCGCACAAACTCTCGTGAATAACATGGGTATCGGGCTTGCTAATGGAGACGTGTTGTGGTTCTTCGAAAAAGGTACAACATTACCGGCCAAAGGGCGGCAAACCAGGCTTCATACGACTGCAGCTCTCAAAGGCGGGGACTCTGGGACGATTCTACGCATTCCCGTTGTCGAGGGCAAGAACAAGCGTGCTGACCGAAATCCGTTGATTGGCTGGCTGGAAGTATCTGGCCAAGACATACGTTCAGACGTTCCGGTGGGAAGCCCTATTGAAGTCACCATTACTGTGAATGAGTCACGCATAATAGAAGTCATCGCCTACGTACCCAGACTGGATGAAGAGTTTCCAAAAGTGTTACATCCTAAGTACCCGCAAGTCGACGAGCAGGTACTGAGCGACCACTTGACGAAAACAAAGACACGCCTGGAAAAGGTGTGTGAACAAGCCAGACTAGCGGGTTCTACTCAGGCCAATGATTTGCTCCAGAAGATCGAAGATGAGCAACTGGTTGGCCAAATCGATACGACCATGAAGTCGACTCAATGGGATGAACAGGAGGCTCTAGATACATGTCAGCGACGCCGTACTGAACTTGATGCAAGACTGGATGAGATTGAGGAATTGATCAATTGGCCAGTCCTAGTTGCTGAGGCTGAGGCGCAGATTGCTGGTGGGCAGGATATAGTGAAACAGTACGGTGACTCACAGGATGTTGATGATTTCTCTCGCCTTGCGGAAGAGGCAAGGAAGGCTATAGCATCAAGGGATACTGACTCTGTACAACAGAAGACTAGGAATCTTTCACAACTGGTAGTACAGGTACTAATGAAACATCCAGGCTGGTGGGTGGGACAGCTAGAACACTTGGAAACAGAGTACATAGATAAGATGCGCGATAAGGCTGAGGCGGAGCGTCTTCTTGCGGAGGGACGTCGGGCTATCAATAATCAAGATTTTGAGAATCTCAAGATAGCTGTTCGCCAGCTTTGGGGACTACTACCCGACGAAATAACGGAACAGCTACGTGGCTATAGAAGCACTGTCATTAAGGAGGGATTTTAGCTTCTTTATAGGAAAACTGAATCTGCGAACATGAAAAAACCTGAATCGTACCGGTTGAAACAATCAGCAAATCCTGCTACGCAGGAGAGCATATCCAACCCGCAAGCTCTGGCAACCGATATACTCATCCGTGCTGGAGAGTTAGCACGGAGAGGAGACCTCATCCAAGCGGAGGATTTACTGAGAACCTTGTCTGATAGAGACAATTCAAGGCCAGAAGTGCTTGATTTGCTAGCCAGAATCTATGCACAGCAAAGTAGAATCGACCAAGCGCAGGCTCTGTGGATTAAAGCATTACAGGGAGATCCTTCTAACATACGCTTTCTGTCAGCCCTGAAGTTGTGTGCGTGCCTTAAGAAATCAAGATTTGAGCAGTTTATCTTGCGGTATCTTTGGGTATTACTTGTTGTCATTCTTTGGTTTCTAGTTGCTACGGCTGTAATTGTAAGCACTATCTTGTAGACATTTCAATGTAGAATGAGGGCACAGTGGAGAGGGGAAACCTAACAGGAATCATCGTAGGTTGCATTATAGCTATCATCGGGGTGGCAGGCATAGTAGCATCAAGTGAGCCCTCACCTTCGCCACAGCCTCAACCTACACTTGAGTATACACTCAGCGTGAGAGTCAGTCCTTCGGGAACAGGTTGGGTCTCTCCTTCTAGTGGCGAATACGAATTTGGTGATCAGGTGACTCTCATAGCCAGCCCGGCTAGTGGCTACACATTTGATCACTGGAGCGGTGATTCCTCAAGCACTTCACCTACCGTAGTTATCACTATGTACTCCGATAAGAGCATCACTGCTAACTTCAAAGCTATTGAGACCACCCCTGGGGTATTATTTTCAGATGATTTCAGTAATGAGACTGGTGACTGGGATATCTACTCTGACGACTTTGGTTCAGTCTTTTACGAGGATGGCTGGCTTCATCTAATCAATAACAATCCCGCTGACTTCGCCACCGGTACTTGGGCTGACCAGCACTTCACTGACTTCATTTTGGAAGTCGAGACTAAGCTTGTTGCGGGTACTGACGAAAACCAGCATATGGTAATATGTCGATACCAAGACAGTGATAATTACTACTCTTTTCGAACTAGCGCTGATGGTTACTATTCTATATACAAGATCTTTAATGGAGATTGGATAACTCTTGCGTCAGTAACCTACTCATCCTATATCAACCAAGGTGTGGATGCCATCAACCTAATGAATATTGAGTGTATCGGTAGCAACCTAAGCCTGTGGATAAATGGGCACCTACTGTGGGAGGGTACAGATATCACCTTTACTGGTGGTGATGTCGTGTTAGCTACTGAGGCACTTGCAGGCACATTTACTGAAATTGCCTTTGATAATATGGTGGTCAGTGAGCCATCTGGGTAGCAACGGGTTACTACTAAGCTGAAGAATTGAAGGTTCCCATGGCAAACGTAGAAATGAGAATCGATAGTGTCAGAACAAGCCTGATAGCGAAAGGAGAATCAACTTCGTGTTTGGATGACTGCTCGAAGGTGGTACTCCTCAAAGAAAAAGCAGGGGAACGGTATCTACCTATTTGGATCAGTTCTGCTGAGGCGGCCGCTATCGCTGTGAAAATTCAGGGAATCGAATCACCGAGACCTTTGTTCCCTGATTTTACATGTGTAACAATTGATTCCCTAGGCGCTAGCATTCAATCGGTTATTATAAATAAGGTGGAAAACGATTGTTTCTATGCCAAGGTCATTTTGCAATCAGATAAAGGGCAGAAGGAAATAGATTGCCGTCCTGGTGATGCACTAGCCGTAGCTATAAGAAGGGATGTGCCCATATTTGCTGATGAAAAAGCACTGGAGAAGGCTGGCATCGTTCTTCAAGACGAGGGAAAGTAGAACTTGGTTGAGCCTTCTAAAACCGACGCAAGAGTAAGGTAATACACTTCATCTGCAATACCAATTCACTTCTTCCCATGCTTAACAATTTTCAGGTGCAATCAGCAATTCGATCAAACAATAACTTCTGATTATTCCCTTATGCTATTGATAAATGTCGATAGAAACGATTGAACAATACTGACAAATGTGTAATGCGTGAGGGAGAAAACTCTTCGCGGGAGCAGCCATTGTTCGGTTCAGGTGATTCACATATAATACATCTAATCAGGCGTAATGAGGCTTGATGCTTGGGGGACTAGCTTTGACGAGAGCTTTCAGGTTATCAGCACGATATTCTGACAGACAGGCTTTGAGTAACAAGGAAATGGCCGGACGTGCTCTGTGTCCTTTGTATCCGTTTCATAGTGACTCAGAGGCTGTTCAACTCGCCTTTGGCATAACAATAAAGCGGGCACCTTCTAGCTTCAAGCGGCTTCTTTCTCGGTATTGTTTAGGACTAGATAGCTTCTGGGACGAAGACCTCAAAGTAGAGAGCACATGGGTGGCCAGCCTCCCTTATCTTGACAGTACTCTAGACTTGGATATGAACGAGCCGAAAAAAGATATCCCAGGATTTCTTGAGAGCCTCTTTGCAGGAAAGACTGAGAAGCTAGCATTCTGTTTGGTCACCGGGTTGAGACTCTACAGAGAAGGGCTAGTTACACCAGGGCCGATCGCGGTACCAATAGTCAAAGGGAAGGAACCGATGTGGGTGACACCTTCGTGGCTCGAGATCCGCCACGAGGACTATTCATTCAGAGAACCAAAGACGTTTACTCTCCAGCTCGCAGATGTGCCGGCTGTTAACAGCATATTGCAGGACATTGGTAGCTGGCAGGTCAAAGAACTGCCAAAGAGCATGGAGGTTGCTCTTACTAGGTTCCATGCTAGCTATGGGGGGGAACCAGACGAAAGAATAATCGACCAAATTATCGCTTTTGAGGCACTTTTTCTGGAAGGAGAGCAAGAAAAGCAGTATAAGCTGGCTCTGAGAGTTGCATGTCTAATTGGCAGAGATGCCAAGACAAAGAGCAGGATCTTCAGGGATATGCGGGATGCCTACAAACTCAGAAGCAAGATCGTCCACGGAAGTGCTAGCCTAGACGTAGAAGAAGTGGAGCGCATCCTACCCAAAACTGAGGAATATCTGCGGCAGTCTATTAGGAAGTTTCTGTCACTAATGGCCCAGGGATACAAGTATAAGCAGATTCGTGAAGAGCTGCTTGACCAGAAAATCTTAAATAGTCGCATGCGCCTCTGATTGACCAAGGCTGGGAGCATTTCGACAATTCTCGGTATTGTTACCGTTGAATGGGTTCCTGGTCGATTCTACATTGACGAATTTGGGTTCGACAACAAGCGAATCTTTCGAAAGATGTGCAAATTTACGAACATCCAATCAGAGAAGAAGCGCTTCTTGCTGTAAAATCAACTGAGGTCTTTTGCCTGACTGACCTTTGCGATTAGCTATGAGCCGCTCAATAAGGTGCGAATTCTCGATACAACAAACGATCTAAGATCGACATTTGCCGGTGCCGATTCGACCAAGTCAGAATACCACTCAATCCACATGCGGGCAGGAGTTGAGGCAAGCATTGACACTAGGTACTCGATGGTCAACCACGCACTTCTCTCCTCATAGGTATCCTCCATGGGAGCTGATGCGGAAAGAGGATTATCGTGATGATGGGACCAACCAAGGCTATCCTGTTTCCATCGGGTCAAGCCATCGAGTTCACCAAAGAAATAACCGACCGGCACGTTTAGATAGTTCCATAGACTTCTTTCATTCAGTTCTAGGAGCATCCTATCTTCATAACTACTCCATAGGTCAACGAATGAGTCAGCTTCGCTTGCGACCGGCAACGCGGCTTCTCTGAGTTCGGTTTCATCCCAACTGCGGCAGATTTCTGAGAATAGCAACCATGTCGTCTTGTGCGACCCGGAACCTGACGGCAGCCGATATTTGGATATTTCGGGTACCTTCTTTACGGCTCTGTAAATATCACGGGCGTATCCGACGAGGTAGGTGTGTTCTTGCTCAATACTTCGAACCACCCAGAACTGCTTGTTCAGCCCCCCTGTGCCCTTGGATTTGAGCCTGAAGGTCCCATAACCGACCAGTCTGGTGAGCGCCATAATGCTAAAGTATCTACTGTAATATCTTGTCACCTGTGCCCATGTTTCATAACCTCCAACAGACAGGTAGTTATGAGCAAGGAATTGAAGAAGTGCCGCACCCAAGAATCGGGCTGCGTCCCGTAAACAAGAGCTATCTAAGCTCTTTGAGTGTTCGAAAACTAGTAAGCCCGCGCTGTAATCGTGACGTAATGACGATTGAAGAATTGCCTCAATAAGATGTTGGCTAACTTCATTAGCTTCCCGATAGTACTCGATAGCTTCGCTTCTACATTTCATGTTGTCCAAGACTCTGGCGGGAGTCAATTCACGCCGCAAGAAAATGATAGCACTAAAGGCCAAGCCTATCCAACAAACTGGTAAAGGTGATCCAACGAAATAGCGGTTTGTTGTAGGGTTATTTTTGCTCTTAAGTACATAGATATTCGTCCATCCAGTGAGGACGCATGATGCCGAGAGTTATTGACTTTCACACTGGGCAAAGCTACGATTAGAATAGGACGGCGACAGCAGTGCCTCCGGTGATTGAGAGTTTCAAATGCATATATGGACAAATCGACCATACGAGGTGATGTGGGATCATCTTGACTTCCTAACACATTCTGCGAATGTAGAACGACTTCTTGCACAGCAGGCCTACTCGACAGGCGGATTATCATCGGACAATAATGCCATGGTCAGGCAGAAGGCAGCCCAGGTAGCGTATTCAATTCGCCAAGGGCACGATTATTTCCGCGCAGCCGATTTGGTATCCATCACTACAAGCCCCGTTCTCTACTATTATGGTGTTCTTTCACTCTCGAAAAGCTTGCTTGTGGCCAAGTGTGAGAACCTGCTCCTTAATGACATCAGATACCACGGTTTGAGTACTCGACCTACTACGGAATCCCAGCAGGGCTATTACAAAGACTCAAGCAGCTGGTGCATAGAAAGAGAGTTTGCTAACACTAGGGACGGTGTCTTCAAGCATCTGACACTACTCATCCACGACTTTGAGTTTCCAGACCGATCCACCATAGAATACAAAGACCTACTCGACGTCGAGCCGGAGACTTCAGAGATGTTTCGGCGGTACTATGGAGTCCCGCCCAAAGTCGAGTATCTCTATGGCAAGAGTGAGAAGAACGACCCATATGAGCTGTCTATCTCGGTCAGGACAACGGACCACGACGGTTTTGAAGAGAGATTCCCACAGTTCAAGTCGGATTTTCGAAGGCAGCCTGGCATAAAGCATGACCAGGCACTTGCGTATGTATCGGATCCTAAGATTACATCGTTCCCAGAATACTGTGGCTTGTACGATGCAGCTGATGGAGGTCGATGGCTAATCGGCGGGTTGAAATACAAACATGCTCAAGGGCAATCGGAAAGGTACCTCCGACCTGAAGTATGCGACTACATAAACATGTTCATCTTATGCAACTGCGCTCGCTACAGGCAAGAATTGTGGGGAGAACTAGTAGAGGGGAAGACTGTCGGTGCGCTGGGGCTAATATCCCTCTATGTCAGTGTTGTAAGAAGGCGATTTCCAAATTTCATTCTCAACCAGTTGTTTGGTGAAGAATTCTCGTTCGGTCCTGCCGGCAGGTTGGTATAATAGGCAGAGAATCAGTTACCTCCTTGTCGAACATCGGATGATTGCCCTCGGCCACAGAGCACCTTGTTCTCTCAGGTTAACAAAAGGGCGCGTTTTGCTTAACTTTGGTAACAAACACTTGTTAAGTGTGATTCATAAAATAGAAGGGCTGGAGATCCCATCAGGAAAATCCAGCCCTCTTGAGTTCTGTTAGGCTCTGTAAGGAGCAAGTCTACTTGCCAATTCTGAACATCTTGGTTCCGCATACAGGGCACACGCCCTGAGTTGCCGGCTTGCCATTTTTCATGGTTATCCTTTTAGCGTCCTTCATTTCCCTTTTGGCACGGCATTTCATACAGTATGCTTGCATTTGACCCTCCTCTTTTTGGGACAGATAGTAGGCTATTTACTGCCACGGTGTCAATAGCCATTACAGCTAAAATACCAAAACCGAACATTTGACATGGAATGTGGCTTCAGAGGCAAAAAAACAGGGTCGAGGTTGACTCCTCGACCCTGTTTGATTTGAGGAATGTTAGAATTCGAATAAGGCTGGACGCTCCATACTCCTCCTCGTTGCCTCTTCCTCCCGCCTCCTATGCCTCTCAGCCCTGTTTCTCTCCTGCTTTGCCTGGGTCCGCCTCGCGTAAATCCACTCTTTCAGCCGATGTAACTCTGCCATCTGGTAGTCGCTCAGTGACTCGACCTGAATATCATCGGGGAACTCGACGCCGCTTTCTTGGGTGCGGTGGCGACTATAAACTTGGTTGGCGACGTACAGATAAATCTGTGTCCAGTCGCTGTCTATCGGCTGGGTAAGGCAAGCGGTATAGAGATAGGCGCAGGCTTCGGCGTCTGTGCCTGTCATCTCCTCTCCCTTGAGTGCCTTCATGTTCATCACCAATCTCTCCAGGGTAATGGCATTTTTCAGCCAATCAGGAATAGTATCGCCCCATCCCCCGGGAAAGACAATAATAGGGTCTGTTAGAGCACCAACGAGGTCGGAGATGCCCTTTTCAATTTTAACTTCGGTTGTCAGATTATCACCCCCTTTTTGGGCAATAGTAACCCTATCGGATGAGGGGTACAGCCCCTCTAGTCATTAAATCGTTTAATGTGCAGGCTATCGCAGCCTGGCGGGTGGTAGGGGTCAATAGGATATTCTCCAAAGCCGTTCCAGAAGTCCAGCAGCCACAGGGTATAGCCGAAGTATTCCTGGCGCCGCAGTGCATAAACCCTGTCGGTGAAGATGCGCACCGAGGATCCCCGACTACCTCTTAGCACAATGACGGCTGGCACTTCCTTATCGCCTAATACACTTTCCACTGTCATGCGGCCTAGTTTCAGGTCATCTACCCAGTAGTGAGAGCCATGCCCGCCATAAGCCCCGATATAGACATCTTTACCCTCGAGCTCGGCGAGGACACCTATGAACTCTTTCAAGGCTTCACGTCTCTTTTTGGCCAGGTTAACATGACGTTCTCGAGTGCCTAGCCTGACTGCTGTTTTCGGCTCTGGTTGTGTGACCTCTACCCCAGCTTCTTCAAATATGCTAAGCTGGGTGGGCATTTGTTTACCTCCTTTCTTTCAGATTCTGGGCAATAGTTTCCCTATTCGGATCGACCTTTAGACTAAGCTCACTCTATCGCCATATGAGCTTGTCTTCTTTTCTGCCTCTAGGTCATTTTTCGGCACGGAGTCTCGTATTGACTCTAGCCTAGCTTTGAGCCTACCCACCGGCTCAGCAGGGGTGCCGCCGATTGCCCGCCCTATCTCGCCCAATAATCCAGCGATGCGCTGCTCCACATATCCAGGAAGATTAGATATTTCCAGAGCTGCTTTGGCGACTTCCCTGGCACATTCCAGAGGCTCGACAGCCGCATTGACATGCTTTTCAATCATATCGGCTGCCTCCATCACCTGCATGGCACTCCACTTTATAGGCATAGGTATTACCTCCTTTCCAGGCAAGATTACCCCTATCCCGATTGCCCTTATCGGGTTAGGCACTGGGGTTTTTATCAAGCACTTCTTGTAAAGCTGCAGTTACTACCTCTTCCCAGCACTCCAAGCCAAACTCGATGCCCTTCTTAACCTGGCGCATCTGTTCTTCGGTTAGCTCGTTAACACCAAATTTCCGCCCAGCGACTTGCAGGACATCGGCTTCGGTTAGAACAAATACTGGCTTCATATCTCACCCCCTTTCCAGGCAAAAGTATCCCTATCCCGACTGCCGAGGTCGGGCTGTATTTAGCTTTTTGTCTGCTATGTGCTTCTTGATAGTGCTGCCAATTTACGATTAACTCTGTAGCCAGCTTCAACTAAGGCTAATTTGTCCATGACCTTTGAGTATGGTTTGTGGCGATGGCTGTTTATCGTTTGGTAGCACTCGTTGCAGACCTGAATGCCTTGTCGAGTATAAACACGCAGGGCTATCAGACCAGCCACGCTTTTTCCACAGAAGGCGCAAATCACTTTTCCCCCTTTCTTGCCCACGCCACACACAAAAAAGGGGTATTCCACGCCACACAGGGCAGGAATACCCCTACAAAAAAAGCACAAAAAGGCGGCTACCGCCGCCCCTTTGTGCGTGGTTGTTCTCGGTCAAACGCTCTAGGCTACTGCTACGAGTTCTTTAGCCTTTCGGCTACGCTTCCGCTTATCGGCTTTGGCTTTGACTGGTGCTTCGGCTTCGACTGGCGCTTCGGTTTGGCGTGCCTGCTCCATCGCTTCCTTTGCCTTTGGAGTCATCAAGGGCATTACCAGCACTTGATAGCCGTCATTGACAAAGAGCATTGAGGTATAGGCATTGACGAGCTTGAAGTCCACCATACCACCGCAAGCCTTGAGAGCTTCGGCTAAGTATCTCCCATCTACCCTCACAGAACCCTGTCCATCGGTGTCAGCAGGGATTATGGCTTCTCCCTTTTCATCAAGATTAGCCATAACAATCTTGCCTTCACCAATGGTCAAGTCCACAGGGTAGTCTTTGGGATTGTCCGACAAGGCTCTGAAGGAATACACAGCCTTGACAGCCTCGACGGTGTCAAGGTGCGCTACAGTGTTAAACTCCGTAGGTATGAGCTTCTCATATTCAGGAAATTGCCCCTCAGCGCCACGCCATTGATAGCGTATCGCTTCGGTGTCAATTACTAAGCTCATGCCGTCAAGAGTTTCACCGCTTGCCTCAAAGCCTAGCCTTACCCTCTTTGCCTTGCGTAAGGCATTGGCTATGCCTCTTAGCTCGTCTTTGTGGACTAGCACGTCGCCCTCGCCATCGTCGTAATCCAGTGTAACAGTCGCCAGTCTATAGCCATCGCTGGCAACCAAAGACAGCTTGCCTTCCTTCGCCCTAAAGAGAACGCATTGGAGAACTGGTCTTTTCTCATCCTTAGCGGTGAAGGGAAGCACTCTGTTGATTGCCTCTGATAGCTCTAGGCTTCCGAGATTAGGCTTGACGCTGTTATCTGGACATACTCTAACTTCCGCAAGTGCGAATGGCGTCTTATCGCCAATCCAAGCCATGTCCTCAAGGTAGCTGGTAGTAGCTCCGCACACTACTTTCAGCCTTTTAGCAGCAGCCTGCGCCTCGCTAGCACTGCCGTTAGTGGAAGGCACTATCTTAACGATATTGCTTCCGCTAAGAGCCTTAATGTAGCCTAGCAAGCCTTTCCGCCCCATAGTGAAGTCCATAAGCAATAGCCTATCGGCTAATGTTCTGGACAGGGCGTTTACCAGTTTAGCCTTGTGAGCTACAAAGCCTTCGCCTGAGCGTTTGCCCACGATATTAAGTTGTTCTATTAGA
>Ga0307433_1000802_pt1 | contig 20750 bp, 14 predicted proteins | sample SalMarWE160210MG_FD_202166 | JGI IMG/M metagenome (GOLD analysis project Ga0307433, IMG submission 202166) | Salt marsh sediment microbial communities from the Plum Island Ecosystem LTER, Massachusetts, United States - WE1603-210 | ecosystem: Environmental > Aquatic > Marine > Intertidal zone >... | reverse complement strand
ATCCTCCAAAGTCACAACACCGGCTGTTCCGCCATATTCATCAAGCACTACAGCTATATGCTGCTTTTGATTTTGAAACTCGTGCAGCAAAACCCTAAGAGGTTTCGTTTCAGGAACAAAATAGGCACTTCTCATTTTGTCGCGCAGTTTAAAATCCTTAGCGTCCTGGCCGATTTCGCTCAGCAGGTCCTTGGCGTAAATTAAGCCGACTATGTTATCTATATTTTCCTTGTACACCGGCACACGCGTATGACCCGCGGTAGCGATAGTTTTCAAAACCGTTTGCAAATCAGAGTTGACCTCGACAGCTACTATGTCTGTTCGAGGTGTCATGATTTCATCAACGGTTGTTTCGTCCAGCTCCAAAACATTTTCAATCATCTGCTGCTCTTCTTCATCAAGCACACCTTCGGTTCTGTGCCGCTCAAGGCCGGTTAAAAATTCTTCCTCTTTCTCCTCCTGTTGTTCCTGGGGTGTTGTTTCGGCTACGCCGGCGAGTCGTTTAACAAGGCCATCAATTAATTTCCAGATGTATAGGACAGGCAAGACTATAATCGAAAAGAACATTAGCAGTTTATATGTTCGGCTGAGAATTTTTTCGCCCGCGTACTTGGCCCAGGCGTGAGGGATTGCCAGACTGAACATCGAGAATATTGCTATTGCAATAAAAAATGTAAGCAGGTAATTGGTAATTTGCGGGCCGGCTGGACGCAGCGTTGTGAAAACATCGGCCAGCAAAAGCAATATGCACATATTAAAGATGACCCTGTATAACGAGCAGGTCAGAACCATTTTTTCAGCGTTTTCCACCAGCCGGTCGGCGAGCTCTTCAGGGCTTGCCTTGGGGACCGATGCCCTGAATGCCTCCTGCAATTTTACGCGTGAAAATATTCGCAAAGCGATGGCATTGACGGAAAAGAACAGTGCACCGCCGGCGAGAATACAAATCAGCAGCACCATCCCGTTGACATAACTCACTTTTTAATACCCCTTCAATTAGTAATTATTTCGTGGCTTTCTGCAAAAGCGGGTAACCAGCGGTTGAAACCACAAGTTAAGAATTATATACCAAACCGTAACCGAGTTGTTGTAAAATTTTGTCTTCTTCCTCGTGTATTTTCTTTGCCCCGCTTTGTGTAGCATCGTCAAACCCGAGGTTGTGCAACAAGCCATGGGTTACATAAAGCGCCAATTCTGCTTCGGTTGAGTGGCCTCTTTGCTTTGCCTGTCTTACGGCCATTTCGCCGTTTACAACCAACTCAAATAATTTTCGATTTTCGATTCCTTCGGCTTTGCTCAGGACAGGTTTCGATTTTCGATTTGTAGTCGATAAGTCGAAACTTATAACATCGGTAGTGCAATTACGGTTTAGAAATCTTTTGTTAATTTTGCGGATTTCAGCATCGTCAACTATTGCGATACTGACGACCGCTGCTGTGCTTTTGCAGGGATTAATCCGCCGTGGCAGATTAAAACGAGCACAGACGGTTTTGACCAGTTTTTTGAGCTTAGACAGAGACACATCTGCGTCTTTGAAATTTTTTTTGATTTGAACGACTGTGTCTTGCTGTTGTTTAGCAGGGCTCATAACTATTAATCGCTTTTTTGCTCAGTTTGGTCGGGTTGAGGTTGTGCGTCATCGGGAGCATCCGGTGCTTTTGGGTATGCGATTCGGCCGTGATAGTGTGCAGCAAGGGTCTTCGATATACTTGTCTCTATCTGACTTAACTCACGAAGAGACAGGTCGCACTCATCGAACTGGCCGTCCTGCAGACGCCTCATAGCCATATTGTGCACGACCGCTTCTATCCTCGTAGGTGTTATTTCAGGCAGACTCCTGACAGCACCTTCCACGGTGTCAGACAACATCACAATAGCAGCTTCTTTTGTTCGCGGCTTCGGACCAGGGTACCTAAATTCACTTTCGGAAGGCACTTCTACCGGTTTTTGCTTTGCCTCCTTAGTTTTCCGTTTTTTCGCTTCATTGTAAAAATGTTCAACCAATGTCGTTCCGTGATGCGCTTCGATAAACTGCCAGAGCACAGACGGCAGGCCGTATTCCTTGGCCATTTCTATCCCATCTTTGACGTGGCCGACGATAATCAAATGACTCATCGTAGGTGAAATTTCCTTATGGCGGCTTTTTAAGCCCATTTGGTTCTCGACAAAATAGCTTGGCTTATTGATTTTTCCGATATCGTGGTAATAAGCACCGACCCTGCACAAAAGGCCGTTACGCCCGATTGCCTCAGCAGCGGCTTCAGCGATAGAACCTATTAACAAACTATGGCTGAACGTGCCGGGTGCTTCCATTGCGAGTCTTTTCAATAACGGCTGATTAGCGTCGCTGTAGTCCAGCAGTGTCATACTGGTAGCTATTCCGAAGATTTTTTCGATAATCGGAAGCAAACTCTGGATAAGCAGGCCCATCAGGAGAACTGCTGCTGCATGATAGCCGGCATTGTTAAATATATCACCGGTCTTAGGATTTTCTCCTGAGATGTCCAAATAGGACATTGCAATCGCTGTTATGAACACTATTGCGGCTGCCAGAGTGCTGACTTTGAGCAGCTTCATTCTTGTGCGGATTTCTTTTAAGGAGAAACAGCAGGTGAAAGCGGCCGAGAGCATTGTCAAAAGCAGGCTCATACCCGTAAGTTGATATTTGTTATCCATTATTGGCCCTACCGCCAGATAGGCAAGCAGGCAATAGAACATACTCATACCTATCGCAAAACGCTGGTCATAGGCGATTGTCAGAATGACGGCTGCTGCGACGGCGGTAGCGGTGGCCCAGTAGGTATGTCTGGACAATATGATACCGACTCTGGTTGTTGCTAACAGCAAAATAAATGAGCAGACCAGTACCAGTGCCCTGACGTGGTTTTTTATGATTCGGCCTTGATAATGGTAGATATAAATAGCTGCTGCCAGAGAAATCAGCACTAGTATGGCAGTTATCTGTATCAGGTTATTGTAGTTTGGGAACGAGATGACGGCGATACACAAAACGGCGAAGAGCAGGCACAGAAGAACCGAGATTATACTATCGGTGTCGGCGAACCGGCTTATTTTCGAGAAGCGCTCGCCGGTTTTCCTCTTACGCACCTGGCTTCGACGTGAGCTTATTTTTCCAAAAAACCGCATATTTAGTTAAATAGTGTCAATAAAACTACATTGTAGCAGAAGACCGCACTCGTCACGGCGGCCTGCTTCGGCGAAGGCCTACGCCGAGCTTGAGAGCATGCCGTAGCCGGACTGCGTACACTCAGGATGCGAATTAACAATATACCACACAGTTTCCTTTTCAGCAACTAATTTTACGGATTTAACTTAATTGTCATTCTACAAGCGAAGCTACCAAAAAGCCAAAAAGACCACATCGTAAAACCTAAGTTTTATTGTTTATATTGTCCGGTCAAACATAAATTCTTAATTAGGCATTGAGAACATTTAGGCTTAGCACCGCAAGTAGATTTTCCAAAATGCCAAAAGATTCTGTCTAAGTCAGCAGGTAAATATTTATAATCTGTAAGTTTCGATAATTTCTGGATGAGTCTGTGTAAAAACAAATAATTCTCTTTGTTATTAGGATTATTTCCCATTTCTAATTCATCATCTTCGAGCAAATCATAGCCATAATTCAGTAATCCTATACGGGTTATAACCCGGGTGACATGCAAATCATTAGCAACATAATTTGAATTAAAACTTGATAAAGCCAAATCCCTTACTTTAAGTTTAATATTCTTAATCTTTAATAGCTCATCTTCTTGAAAATCAGTTTCGTGGTATTTCTCCGCACGATCAAAATAATTTTTCCAATCCCATTTAAGGTTTTGTGCGAACATTTTTACAACATCAATTATAACTTGACTGCCAACCTTAGCCCCCCAACGATATTTTGCTTTTTTCAAAATTAGTTGGTAGTTCTCTTTCTTCAAATCCTGTTTGCTCTTTATCGAATTTCTAAGTTCCGTATAAACTTTTTCTCCACTTTCACCTTTTATTGCCCTAACCAGCAAATCCCTCAAGATAGAAAGAAGAATTTTAATATCAGCTTCATCAGACTTGGATTTTATAAGCTTTCGATTTTCCTCAATCTGCTTTCTGTGTTTTTGTATCCAATCTTCAATCTTATGGGTTTCCTTATTGAAAGATGCTTCGATTTTGATAATTTTTGAAATTAACCTATTTATATCGGGTAATTTAATCTCCACGACAGCTCTTTTTTTATTTACCATTTTAGTACTGCACCCGTGTCGGCGGATGTGGCCATTGTGGCGTACTTGGCCAAATAGCCCTTCGTAATTCTCGGCTTTGGTGGCTTGAAGTTTTTCTTCCGCCCAGCTAATTCTTTTTCAGATAGCTGCACGTTTATCTTATTATTGGGTATGTCGATATCGATGATGTCACCATCTTTTAATAATCCGATTGGCCCCCCTACCGCCGCTTCGGGACTTATATGACCGATACAGGCGCCGCGCGTTCCGCCGCTGAACCTGCCGTCCGTAATAAGCGCAACCGATTCTCCCAACCCTGCACCCATAATATAACTGGTCGGGCTGAGCATCTCCTGCATACCCGGGCCGCCTTTGGGGCCTTCATTACGGATAACAACGACATCACCTTTTTTTACCTTGCCTGCCAGAATACCTTCACAGGATTCTTCCTGACTTTCAAAAATAACCGCCGGGCCGCTATGGGTCAGCATCTCAGGAGCAACTCCCGCCATCTTTACCACCCCGCCTTCCGGAGCGAGATTGCCCCGCAGAATAGCTAAGCCGCCGGTCTTCGAGTATGCATTATCAAGAGGATGAATAACCTCCGGTTTTTCAATCTTGGCATCAGCAATATTCTCGCCGAGCGTTTTTCCAGTTACCGTCAGACAATCGGTATTAAGCAGATTGGCAATCTGACTGACCTCTTTTAGAATTGCACTTATACCGCCGGCGGCATCAACATCCTCTACATGGAACTTGCTCGACGGTGCTACTTTGCAGATATTTGGGCATTTGGCTGAGATTGCGTTTATACGCTCAAGGTCGTATTTAATGCCGGCTTCGCTGGCGACAGCCAAAGAGTGCAGGACCGTATTTGTTGAGCCGCCCATCGCCATATCCAGGACAAGGGCATTATCCAGCGATTTTTCATTAATTATATTCAGCGGTTTGATGTCCTTTTCAATGAGCGTCATAATCTGTTTACCTGCTTGTTTATAAAGCTGCTGTCGTTTTGGGTCAATCGCCAGGATAGTACCGTTGCCGGGAAGGGCCATCCCAATCGCCTCGCAGAGACAGTTCATCGAATTAGCGGTAAACATACCCGAGCAGCTCCCCTCTCCCGGACAACCGGTGCATTCAAGCTCTTTTAATTGTGCTTCATCAATTTTGCCGGCGTTGAACTGGGCAACACCTTCAAAAATGCTGATAAGGTCGACTGCCCTGCCGTCTTTCATTTTACCCGCAGCCATTGGCCCGCCGGAGACAAAAATCGTTGGGATGTTCAGCCGAACCGCCGCCATCAGCATTCCCGGGATGATTTTGTCGCAGTTGGGGATGCAAACAAGGCCGTCAAAACAGTGCGCCTTTGCCATAGTCTCTACGGAATCAGCGATAATTTCGCGCGAGGCCAGAGAATACTTCATACCCGTATGCCCCATAGCAATACCGTCGCAGACCGCTATCGTATTAAATTCAAAAGGCGTTCCGCCTGCCTCGCGGACTGCCTGTTTGACAACCTCAGCCACCTTATTGAGGTGTACGTGGCCCGGCACTATCTCGCAGAAGCTGTTGGCAATACCGATAAATGGTTTATCGATATCGGCGTCAGTAAGACCGCAGGCACGGAGCAGGCCCCTGTGCGGTGCCCGTTGAAAACCCTTTTTGACTGTATCGCTTCTCATAATTCATTTCTCCTATTTATAGTGAGCATGTCGAACCTATATGTAACACAAGCTTCCAAAGGTAGCACGGCCATCTTGGCCGTGTCTTCACGGCTGATTTTAACCGATAAGCAAAAAAAAGACAAAGAAAAACCACGTAGGCTGGCGTCCTGCCCGTGGTGCCTGCCCTGCGAAGCCCTGCCATTTAGGGTGAAGTGGGAAGCTTGCCCGCCCTGAGCGGGCCTGTCCTGAGTGTAATCGAAAGAGTCGAACCGTCGAACGGGTCGAACCTAAAAAATGGTTCATAAAGCAATCTGAAAACCTTATTCTAACCAATAAATAAAGCCAAATAAAGAAAAAAACAGTTGTTGTTAGAAAGATAAAATATATAATTATAAATCGAATGGTTAAAAGTGCCTAAAGTTATGGATTTATACGCTATGGCGTATTATTTTTCAACTTTAGTTCACTTTAGCTCACTTTAGTCACTTTCGCTCACTTATAATTATGGAGATTAAACAATGAAACAAGTCAAATACCTCAGCTTATATATGACCATTATTGCTTTGTTAATGCTTTTAGCAACAGGTTGTGCTCCTTCCGGTGAAAAGGCAGAAATTCAGGTCAAACCACGTCCGTCGTCTGTCCTCCGTCCTCCGTCGTCCGACGAGTCACGAGAGACGAAAGACGAGGGACGAGCTGGGGTCGAACTGGCACTGAAGTTCTCCGAGGGAGACTCAACAACTTATAAAGTAATTACAGAGGCCCAGAGGAAGATTAAAGGGGAAGGGGCTTTGCTGGAGAACGACAAGTTCAAGGGAGGCACCACCGGCAATAGAGTTGAGTTCACTTTTACTCAGCAAATACAAAGTGTCGATGCTCAAGACAACGCCGTCGCAAAGATAACTATCGATAAGCTGAAGTACTCAACTAAAGTCAAAGACAAGGTTACTACGGACTTCGACAGCTCCAGGGAAAAAGACCGGAATAGTCCTTTGTATAACCTAATCGGGCTAAGTTACACTATAGAAATCTCTCCTGAAGGCCAGGTTTCAAAGATTATCGATGTGCCCACCATCGGCACGAGCGGGGGCTCAGCTAACCAGGACGCTTCGATGTTGCTTAAACCGGAGGCAATCAAGCTTCGTCATACAATTCCGGCATTGCCCGCTTCGCCCGCGAAGCGAGGCGAGCCCGTTGCCGAGAAAAACAAGCTGCGACCAGGTGACAGCTGGAACAACGTAAAGCCCTTTACTTTCGGTATGATGGGCTCTAAATCCTACGAAAGAATCTACACGCTGAAGGAAATCGAGGACATGGATAATCGCCGGACTGCATTAATCCAGATGAGCGCAATACCCTCTGCAGGAACAGTGGCAGAGCCACAAGAGGAGCAGGCAATGGGTATCTTCTCGAAAATGTTCGACAATACAGAAAAATATACGGGTGTGCTAAAGCTGGATTTAAATACCGGCAAGGTCGAAGAGTATTCTGAAAAACTGCAGTCGGAATGGGTTGCAGTTGACCCAGAGGCCGGGCAAAAAGCTGACAGCGAACCTGCTGCGCTGAGGATGACCGCCACTCGTTTCTACCATATCGAGAAAATTGATTCAATGCCAATTCATAAACAAGTCGAGGAAATACAAAGTTCCGCAAAGTCCCCACTATTGCCCGAGATTTTCGTCGGGAAATGGGTCGAAACCGAATCGTTTGTAGGAGACTCAAAAAAAATGGAAGAAAGAGCGGGTAATTCATTATTAAGGCCGGCTCCATTATGTGGAAACGTGAACATGAGGGAAAAGAAACATACACTGCGGAGAAGTACAAGGTCGAAAGTGGCGGGAAAAAGATCATACTTGCAGCTACTGAAATAGCTTATTGGAACGTTGCCACAGGGGAAAAACCTCGAAGGAATATTGATGTAACTCTGACCATTGAGGAGGGAAAGCTAATAGCTACTACGGGGCCGTCGCAGACTCCCGTCTCCGTCTCTGGTAGTAGTGGGCTATCTGTGACGAGTCTTGGTCAAAAAGTCGTGTACGAGCGGCGATAGTCCGCTATAGCATCGAAAAAATTGATTAGAAATAAGATTAGCCACGAAGTCACAAAGACACGAAGAAAATAAAAGTTAAAAAAATTAGTGCCTTCGTGTCTTAGTGGCAAATAAAAAGGAGCAAATTTGAAAGAGGCATTGATGGTTTTTATGGCTGTTGCTATGGGGGTTCTTGCGGGATGTGAGCCGACAGCCCAGCAGGAGAATCTGCTAAGTAAGGAAAAGAAACTATTAGCAGCAGGAAAAGAATTATTAACCGTAGATTTCCAGGAGGGTCAGATTCTTCGATACAGGTTTACATCCAGCAGAGATATTACTATCGATTGGGACCCGGAGAAGAAACAAACCAAGAAGGGTAAAAATCCCATCGATAAAACCTCCGAGTCGCTCGAAATGGTTGTCGCATATACGCCGGTTGAAGTAAACCCATTCGGCCTTACAACTATCAAGGCAGTCTGCGAATCTGTGAGAACCAGGCGAAGCAAAGGCTCACAAAAAAATGCCGTAGATAGTCTTCGAGGCAGCACTTTCACGTTTACCGTTGGCCCTACGGGCATAATAGAGGACTATTCACAGCTCACAGCGTTAATCGAAGAGGCCGGCAAAAAGGCGTTTCAATCAAGCTCCAGCAGAGGAAGAGTTAAAGAACCTGATATGATTGGAGATTTTTCCGCAGGCCAATGGTTCTTATGGAATTCGGTTGCCAGCATCGAAAGACCTGCTGAAGGTATATCAGCAGGTCAAAGCTGGAAATCCAAACTACCTGTTCCCGGGCCGATGGTGATGAAAAAAGCAAGAGAAGTTACATACACGCTTGATAGAGCCCAGCAGAGTGAGATAGGACGGATTGCTGTTATAAAAAGCTCTTATTCGCCTACGGAACCGGTCCCGGACAACTGGCCGCCATTGCCCTATTCAGGCGCATTTCAAATGCGCGGGACGTTCGGTTTCCTCAGGGGCTATCAAATTCTTCAGCTGCACGGCCAGGGCGAGGAGCATTTCAATGTCGATGCCGGACGAATAGAAATGTCCAACCAGCAGTATGAGGTTCAATTAGAGGCCGTTATTCCTTTTGGTATCGATGTAAAGCCACTGATAACTATGAAACAAAATTTCAAAATGCAGCGGCTCAAATAGCTGGTAACTGGGGAGGTAATTACAGGTTGGAACGTAAAAATCTATGGGCGCCCTGGCGGATTAAATATATTCAGGGCCTAAATGAAAAAAGCGATTGCTTCATCTGCCACAATCTGCAAAATCCTCAGGATGATGACAAAAATCTCGTGCTGTGGCGAACAGACAGGAGCATCGTAGTACTAAATCGCTATCCGTACAACAACGGCCATCTGCTGATAGCGCCGGCCCGGCATATCCCTGACCTCGACAAGGCGACCGACGAGGAGCTGCTGGAAATGATTAAGCTGGTCAGGGAATCGCAAAAAGCCCTGTCGCTGGCGATAAAACCCCACGGCTTTAATGTCGGGATGAATTTCGGCAGATGCGCCGGAGCGGGTCTGCCGGAGCATCTGCACATTCACATCGTGCCCCGATGGGATGGCGATACCAACTTTATGAACGTATGCAGCGATACCGATGTCATCAGCCAAAGTTTGACTGAGCTTCTCGAGCTTTTAAAACAAATAAGCAAAGAACACAATCTTCCCAACATATAACAACTTGCGAGATGATACGAGCGACGAGTCACGAGTCACGAGAGACGAAAGTATGTCCAACGAACTTGCCTGTTATGCGGTTAATGAAAAGACGAGCAGGGGCAGAAAGTTCAGCGAAAAGCCCCACCCGTACCGCCCGGACTTCGAGCGTGACCGCGACCGCATAATCCACTGCTCTGCCTTTCGACGCCTGGAAGGCAAAACGCAGGTCTTCACACCCGGCTTGGATGACTATTACCGCACACGCCTGACGCATACCATCGAAGTGGCACAAATAGGAAGGACCATCGCAAGCCAGCTTCAGCTAAATGTCAGCTTAACCGAGGCAATATGCCTTGCACATGACTTGGGCCATCCGCCCTTCGGCCACGCCGGCGAAAAGGTGCTCAATGATTTACTAAGTGGATTCGGAGGATTCGAGCATAACCAGCAGAGCTTGCGAATCGTTGATTTGCTCGAACATCCGTATCCGGATTTTTTCGGCCTGAACCTGATGTACGAGACCCGCCTGGGACTGGCTAGGCACCGAAGCACATACGATACGCCAAAGGACGACGATTTCTGTGAGTCAAACTGTTCGCTCGAAGGCCAGGTTGCTGATATTGCCGACCGTATCGCATATAACTGCCACGATCTCGAAGATGGTATGCGGGCCGGGCTAATTAGCTCTGAGCAATTAAAAAGTGTTGAAATATTCGCCGAAGCACAGAGGGCAATATTTGCTGATTCGATTGACGACCGATTCATCCGCAATACGAGGACTGCAAAGGCGATTATCGATAAGCTCGTCAGCGATTGCATCGATACAAGTAAAAAAGCTCTAAAAGATAATAACGTTACAACAATTGACGATGTATACAAAACAAGCAAAAATTTAGTCGTGCTCTCTGCCCGAAGCGAGGCTGAGCTTGCCGAGCTGGAAAAATTCCTGCTGGAGAATTTTTATCTCCACGAAAAGGTGTTAAAGACGGCAAATCAGGTTCAAAGCTGGCTCCAGCAGCTTTTTGAGATGCTCTGTAATAAGCCGCAACTGATGCCGGGCTATTTCCGACGATTTATAGACAAAGAAGGCCTACAGCGAACCGTCTGCGACTATATCGCAGGCATGACCGATAGATTCGCTATCAGGATGCTCACCGTGGAGAAGATACAAAATCCGAATATCTAAATCCGAAATCCGAAACAAATTCAAATATTCAAAGGCTCAAAATCCAAAAGACAAACCGCGGATTTCACGGATTTGTCATTCCGCACCCATTCGGCCTTGCTCAGGGCAGGCTTGATGCGGAATCCAAAAATATTTAGCCTGCTGCTTGTCCGCCGTCTTTTTGGCGGATTTCACGGCAGGTTTTTTCTGCCTAAGCAACTTATTTGAGAAATCTTGGTTGAAAGTTATCCAGCCAATGCTATGATATAGGGGTTAATTTTAGTGACTGCCAGGGTTCTTGTGGCAAAGGATACATACTCACATGGATAGGTTTGCAGAAAGTAAAATCTTATGTTTGATAAATTAAAGCCGCTTGTAATCGGCGACCTGGAGATTAAAATCCCTATCATTCAAGGGGGAATGGGGGTTAGAGTATCTGTGGCATCTTTGGCCGCAGCGGTAGCGAATTGTGGCGCTGGTGGAACTATAGCCAGCGTGGGCCTTCCTCCTGATACGGATGAAAACAGGGCAGATGTGCCTAAATCTTCGAGAGAGCATCTTCAAAAACAGGTAAGACTGGCAAGGGAGTTATCTCCTGATGGAGCTATCGGTGTAAACATAATGGTAGCGCTAAGTAATTATGAGGACCAGGTGAGGACTACCGCAAAGGAAGATGTGGATTATATTATTTCAGGTGCGGGACTGCCTCTAAGCCTGCCGGAATTCGCAGAAGGTTCATCGGTAAAGTTGATTCCACTGATTGCCTCGGCAAGAGCTGCCAAGCTCCTGCTGAAGACGTGGAAAAGGCGTTATAATCGCCTCCCGGACGCTTTCGTTGTTGAAGGTCCGTTATCAGGGGGACATATAGCGGGTTACAGTTTGGAAGAATTGCGGTCCCTTAAAGGGACAATGCAAAATGAGCCGCTGCTTGAGAATGCGGTAAAAGATGTTTTGGAACTGGTCGCCGAATACGAAAAAGAGTACGGTGTAAGTATCCCTGTTATAGCGGCTGGCGGTATATTTGACGGCAAAGACGTGGCCAGGTTCTTGCGTATGGGAGCAAAGGGTGTGCAAATTGGGACCAGGTTTGTAGCTACTTTTGAATGTTCAGCAGCCGATGAATTTAAACAGCTTTATATCGATGCGGAAGATGATGACCTCGCTTTTATACAAAGCCCGGTGGGTATGCCGGCAAGAGTAATAAAAACGAAATTCCTCGAGGACGTACTGCGCGGTGAAAGAAAAGATTTTACCTGCAATTATCAGTGTCTAAGGACCTGTGACCCTTCTACGGTTCAATATTGTATTGCCAAAGCCCTGATTGATGCCGTAGAAGGGAGGATCGATGATGCAGTCGTACTTGCAGGAACTAACGTTTCGAGAGTGAAAAAAATTGTGTCTGTAAAAGAATTGATAGACGAAATAGTTGCAGAAACTATAGAAGAGCTTAACAGAGAATGAGCATACCGGACAGGTTCTGTTTGAAGATGCTTGAAGAAACTTAGCCGCGAATCCATTCGACTTCGCTCAGGGTGACAGTTTTGAGGTAGTTTATCGGTATTATCCTTGCCGAGACTGGGAGATGACTGTTACCTCCATCAACTCCTCAATAGACATACTAAATAAATCTTTCTGCGGTTCCCACGTTCTATTTTTATAATAACTTGTTACATGAGATGCTATTTGATTCTCTGTGTAGAATTGCACATTAATAGTAATAGTACACACCCCCAAAAACATCAGGACCAGTGCAATAGCTATTTTCTTTTTGATATTTCTTTGCTTAAACATAGCTAAGGTGTCTTATAAAAACCCCCGAAAAATATAGTAACCCCATATTTAAAGTATACAGTATAAATCGGCTAAACCAAGATGACGATTCTATAAAAGTAATATCAACCTTTAATTCTACTATTAGAATTTTTTAATGCTTATTTTATTGGACTATTAATCCAGCTTTAGGCTGCAAAAATACTTGTGTTGCACAGACTATAGAAAAGCTTAATAGTGAATGAGCATACCGGATGACCGACCGGTTCTGTTTAAAAATGCTTGAAGAGGATTAGCCCTGCAACTTGCCTGCCCTCCGCAGTATTAACGAAGGATGGGTGTGCAGGGGTCATTGCGAGCAAAGCGCGGCAATCCCTTCCCCCGTCACCCCGAGCGCAGCCGAGGGGTCTATTAAAATACATCCGCGAAGCGGCTCAAAAATGTATTCCCTATGGAAAAGGCGGACACCTTTACAGGTAATTCGCCTGCGATAATTTCTTACATATAAAAGCTGTATCTAGCTGCAATTCTTGATTCAGGAGCATCATTGGGTATGTATTTCAATATATCGCCTACACCTCGTGCTGCACGAAGAGTGATTGGTTCACGCATATCGAACTGCGTATTGTTCCAGTTCATTTTTGTTAAAGCTAGAATTTCACGGCAAAGGGTTTCACGTGACTGTTCAGCGGAATCAAACTGTATTTCCAATGCACGAGGAATATAGAGACCGGGGTAAGTTTCAAAAAAAGGAACACTTCCTCTGGTGTAGAGCAAATGTCTATTACTATCGAGTTGCATATGAGTGCCACGTAGAACTGGGTATGCTTTCGTTCTGAAAAGATGGATAAAGCTTTTACGTATGCTCAACATGTCAGCCATTGATATACGTTCTTGCTTGAGACCTGTGCGAAAACCTTCTATTTCTTCTTGTGTAAAATAGGAACTTTTATGAATAACAACTCGTGCAGGCTCATTTTTGTGCTCATCACGGTATCGTTGCAGGGCTTGAATTAAGATCTTTGCTGAATCTTCATCATTTAGATGTGGTGTCCGATCCTTTTTCGATTGTTGGGCTTGTCCTCCACGCACAACAACACCTTCACCACGTTCATTGAAGATTTGGGCAATGCTCGTGAATACGGCCTTCTCATCCAAACTCTTATAGAAGCTGACACCAATATAACAGGTATCATAATCGCTTGATTGACGAGCCAATCTCCAAGGAACGCATCCAGCCTTGTAATACATTGCGGTAAATAGGTTCCATGCACGAGTTGCAGGGTCCTGTAGTTGACGTGCTTTCTTTCGCCATCTTTTCTTTTTTGTTGATTTTCCACGAGTTCCCACACCGAAAGTTGAAGGTAGAACCAATTGTATTGGGATTCGATAGTTCATAGCCTCTGACTTTAGGTAGTGATGGAAATCGTGGCGATACTTATTAACTACCTCGTCTTTATTTTCTACAAAACTTAAAACAGGCTTTGCCATTTCAGCAGCTCGGTCCAACTGTTCCCCTAGTATCTCTGGTATTATGCAAAAGATAATATCTGGCTTCGTATCATTAGCCAAATAGTCAATTTCAGATGTATATAATCCGACTGCGTGCTTGATAATCTCTCCCGGAGTATTTAGATTCTGCAATTTGGCTATCTCAGTGGTAGAGAGATTCCTTATAGCACGGTCATCACATACCCATTCCGCATTAAAGGGAGAATTAGCTCCGAATCCGGGAAATCGGGTAAACAGATTTGGCTTCGTTGTTTCTTTGGATTCAATACCAGAATCACATACTTCAAGCCATCCAAGGAATTTGTCTGTCAGCTCTGGTAAGCCAATTATGGCAACATTGATGTGCCGAACATCAGAGCGTTCATCTCTATCTAGTGTTCCATAGTTGAGGATCCCGAACCGTATGTCTATATGACGATTACCGCCCCCAAATTCCAATTCGATGTCAACTTCATCAATAAAGTTTATCTCGGTCATTAGAATAAGCCCCAGTTATCCGAGTCAGCTTCAATCATAACGTCATCCTTAAGCCAGCTTTGGTCGTCTAGGCCTCGTTCACTCTTAAGGTTTAACAAGTCCCCAAAGGCAATGAGCGGCTTTTTTTTTGGATCACCATCAAAGAATGTTCTATCTGTGGTAAACGTTAGTTTGTGTTTCCACATGATTGTTTGCCCAAAGACAGCGCTTTGGCGTTCTATGCGTTTAATTCCAGACAACAAATCCTCTGAGTATGGATATATAGTCTTGCCATCAATGGTGTAAATATAATGAGGGATTATGGCTAAATACCACTTCTTATCAATTCGCAAAAAAGCACCCTTCATTGCATTATGACGATAATATGCTACCTCTTTTGTTTTGATATTTATGTGCGATGATACGACTTCGCGTGATGTCCATTCATGTAGCCCTTTGTATCGATACTTCCATGCTTTTGGTCCACCTGAGACGGTCCACCTTGCTGGAAAGAAAAAACACTGTTCTTCCTTGGAGTACCATAAATATCTGATATACATATCACCTCGTAATGCCTGATTCATCAGCCTAACGAATTCTCTCTGAATATCGGGATCATCCGAATCAGACCATTCATCAATACCAAATTGTTCCACAGAGCCTCTATCGCAAATTTGAGTCCAAGGTTCTTCACGTAAGTCATAAAAGCTTCTAATCATCTTTTCCGTAAGGAGCCAACCTGAGGGCAAGTTGATCTCACTCTCTTTTGCCCAATCAAAGATTTCTTTCACTATGCGGTAATTTGTTGCGGCACTATATATTGAGGGAGGGAAACTCTCGACTTCAAGAAGATTGGAATACAGAGTCTCTTCATTCTCTGTAGCTGGCAAATATGGACCAATATCCTTTGGAACAGCCAATTTCATCAAATCTGATGCTGCTGATGCAGCAAACCTTTTTGTTGCTTTCTCAAATACTACCTTCTTCTCATTACGTTTACTCGGATCAGAAAAGACCTCCTTGACGTTTGCCCAATAAGCTTCTTTTCTATTCGGACTAACTGCAACAAGAATAACTGGGGTATTGCTTCTCATCCAATAGTCAATATCTCTTGACCTGCATCTATATACGAAAGTCTCTGGAGTGTCAGAAATCCATTCCTTTTCAGTTCCTTTTACCTGAACTTGTATTATGTTATTCGTGGTTTCCCCCGTCGTAGGATCACGAATTTCTATAATACCGTCAATACCAGACTCAAGACTGGCATTGGTTGGATGCCAAACGAAATCCATCTCCAACACCACCTGTTCTACAAAGTTTACACCTCGTTGGCCAGTAATTTGACTCCGTGTAATCTGTTTGTGTTTGTGCTTTTGTCTCATTAAATGTTCTTCTTCCGAGTATCATCAGGGATAATTAAAGGTGTCCGACACATTTTTTTCTCAAAAGCCAAACTGCCGCCATTATCTAATACCACAAATCCAAGATGTCTCGCTTCGTTGCTCGCTAATAAGAAGTTTACACTGTTTTGGCGGGATTGGCAAGAGTAAAATTCGTCGCCTGTGACCCGTCGCTCGTGGCTCGTTTCTCTGCGCCCTCTGCGTTCTCCGCGGTTAAACAAAATCAGTGTAAATATGTGTTAATCTGTGGCTAAACAGTACTCGTAAGTCCTGAATCTACAAGGGTTTGTAAAAAAATCTGCTATAAGGCGCGGCTGTATATAGACTTACAGAAAAAAATCAATCAAATACGCAGGTAGTTGCGCGCAAAAATCGAAAAAAACAAATTTTTTTTATTCCTTCTCCTGCAAGCGCTTACGTAAATTCGCACTTTAAAAAATCGGCCAATTTTCAATCAAACACGCAGGTTCAGCCAATATTGAGGGGCAATGTTGCCCCCGTATTGCGTATTGCGTGAAGCGTATTAGTTAAATGGTTCGTTGTTCATAGTTCATAGTTCGTTGTTCATTGTTCATCCAATCCCCGGTGGAGGGGCAAATCAAAGTAAGCGTTCACATTCTCGATTGGCTTGAAAGCATGGCCGTCTGGCCGCTGCTCTTATATCGTCGCCTGCGCTACGGCTATGCCTTTCGGCGGCTCCGTATGTCTCAGCCGAGGTATGCAAAGGTGGACCCCGCTGATTACAAGAGATTGAAAGAATACGAATGGTTTGCAACAGCAAAAACTGGCAAATGCTTTTACGCTCGAAGGCATACGGCAGGTAGCAAAGAAAAAGAGAAGCTCATATACATGCATAGGGAAATTATCAAGGTGCCTGATGGGATGTTTATCGACCATATCAATCACGATAGTATGGACAATAGATGCGCAAACTTACGACTGGCGACACATTTGCAAAATACTTACCACAGAAGGAAGCGTTCGGGTGCAAATACCTCGAATTACAAGGGAGTTTACTGGAAAAAGGCCAATCGAAAATGGGCGGCCAGGATAGGATTTCAGAAAAAAGAAATTCATCTGGGCTACTTCAAAAACGAAATCGACGCCGCTTTAGAATATGACAAAGCTGCAAAAAAATATCACGGAGAGTTTGCAGTTCTAAACTTTGATTCGTGACGCTATCTTTTAGGCTGGAGCCTGTCCGCCGAAGCCCTGTCCTGCGTAGCTCATTGGCGAAGCAGGATGGCGAAGGCGGAATGCCGCAGCTCGCAAATTCCACAAGGAATTTGCTGTATTGAATTTCCCAAATACACCAAAATCTAAATACTAACGACTAAATACTATCGACTAAAGTATCACGGCGAGTTTGCCTGTTTGAACTTCGATTCAAGTTGAAAACTAAAAATTTTAAGCTAAAAACCAAAACTTAAAATGCAAAAGTTTTCAATTTTTCATTTTGGATTTGCACTTTATGCTTTAACTTTTAAGCTCCTTGACTTAACCATCGCAGTCAGTTAACCTTAGAGACAGTTTTTTGCCACAAAGTCGCTAAGAAGTGTAAAGTGCCTAAAAATGGGAATATTAAAAATCAAATATCAAAATGTAAAATTAAGGAAGTCATCGCCGCTTTGCGGCGATTCCACAATTTTGATTTTTAATCTTTGATTTTTACATTCTTTTTTGAAAGATATGAAAAGGTTCCTCACATCTTGTTTTGGTCTTGGCCGGCTGCCTCTTTGTCCGGGGACGTGGGGCTCGCTGCCGCCGGCGCTCATCTTTGCCCTGCTCTGCCATTTCAGAATATCGGTTCTTGTGACATCAGTTGCAATGTTAGTCCTGGCGTTGGCCGGTTCTTTTGTCTGCGTGAAATTTTCACCTGCCATTATTGCCGCAACAGGCAGAACCGACCCGCGAGAAGTTGTCGCTGACGAGTTTGCCGGCCAGTCGCTCACACTTTTGGCCCTTAGCTTTTTGGCTATAGAGGTCTTCTCGACCAGGCAGATATGGGGCACCGCAGGGCTTGGTTTTCTGCTTTTCAGGTTGTTCGACATCACCAAGCCCTGGCCAATCCGCAAACTTGAAAAATTCCCAAGAGGCTGGGGTATTCTTGCCGATGATTTATTAGCGGGCATATATGCAGCGATTGTACTGCTGATTTGCATAGAATTGTGGATTCATCCTTCGTAGTAGGTACTACGGAGAACGGATTGTTAGGTAAAAATGGCGAAAGAATATTCTACTGAGGTTTGTAAGAAGCTTGAGGACAGGTTTCAGACCGCTCAGTTGCATCGGCCGATGCGCATCACCCGTTACGATGCAGGCACTGAGCTTGTTTATGATATCACAGGGATTGACAGTGCTCATAAAGCACAAGTTAAGCTCGTTATCGAGAAATTCGTTGGCGGCGGGTTTGCAGGCCAAGTCTACCAGGTAAAAATCTCCGAGATTGAGGGCAGCCCGGCTCGTCAGGGCGCTCGTCTCGGCGAAGGCCCGAGCCGTAGCTGGGAAGCCAGCCGTAGCCCGATAGAAGGACTCGAGATAGACAAGGTCTATGCGATGAAGATTCTTATCCCGCCTTCGAGATTTGCACGCCTGTTTCGCAATGCCCTTTTTTGGATTGGCTTTCAGGGTGCATTTGCCCTTCAGTCCAACCCAACGGCAGGGAGAGCCGGAGCGCTCTGGCAGAAATTTATCCGGCGGGCAGCAAAGATTCAATTCGGCGATGAAAACACAGTAGTAAATATTTATGGTACTTTTATAGATGAGAAGCTCGGCAGTTGTGGTGAGTTGAGCGAATGGGTTGATGGCCGGACGTGGCGGCTGGAGATTGATGAGCGTCTGGATTTGTTGAAGCGATGGCTTCGCGGCAAACCAATTGACCAACAACAACTTGGCTCGGCGGAATACCGGGCCAAGCGACAATTTATGACCGATTTTGTAAAATTGCTGCACGATATCGGGGCGTATGAGTTCGCCAGGCAATATGAATGGTCAACCTGCAAGAGTCAGCCGAACTGCCTGAAACGAAAGGGTACTGAGGATAATCCGTCCGGCGGATTAGTAGCGGTCGATTTCAGGGCGGGTCTGGCACTACTGCCCTTCTTGCCGATGAGCCCCGGGGATTTTAAGCTGATAGCAAAGGGAATTATGCGCGGCTCGCTGGTGCAGTTTGACCGCGGCGATGTAAGCAAGCTGGAGGCCTTCATCGAGGCACACAGTGACGAGTTCGCGGATATGCGCGAGATGCTGGAGGAGTTGAAAACAAATGAAAAGATATATCGCGACTCGCTGCCGGACATTACTCATCATCATATTCACCTGCTTTGCAACAAAAACTTATGGTCAACGATTTTTGATAGCGCGGTGACCGGCTGGAAAGTGCGGAACCTTGTTGACGAAGAATACGAGCAAAAGCTCCGCAAGAGCAAGGCCTTAACGCTGTTGTTTCTTGTCGTTGGCGCCGTACCGCTGCTCGGCTCGGTTATCAGACGGGTTTGGGGACGAATAGAATGGCAAAAGCATTACAGGGAAATGCTGACGAACTGGGACTACTTTAAGCGGTCGATACAGGCAAGAATTACCGAGAAAGTTATCGTCTGGCACAGAGCAGGCAGAGTCGGGCCGGAACGAGCACCGAAGTTAGAGCAAGACTTCGAAAAGTTTATCTGCCATTTGCCGCTATCTATCTTACCTGCAGGTCTTCACAGATTTTTGACCGACTGGACCTTCTTTAAAGATAAGCTTCACTACATCTTTGTTCGGCCAATACAACTTTATTTTAGCGCCAAACTCCGCGAACAATGGCTGCGCGATATGGTCAATGAAGGCAAAAACAAACACATTCTGACCGACCAGGATGCAGATACGATACTGTCTCAACTGAACGAGCCGTATATTCAGCGATACTTAGTCAGTCTGGTTGTTCACCTTTTCACATTGCCACTTACTCAGATTGTCTCGGTCATCGTGGCCTGGATATATTGGCGAAAGACCGGCGACAAACTTGGAGCCGGCGGGATACTTGTATTGTTCCAGGTCACACCAATTTCGCCGGGCTCACTCGCCAGAGGCCTTTACGCAGTAGGAATCGCGATTTACGACCGCAGCTTTAAGGACTATAACATCGCCGTATTTTTGAGCTTTTTCAAATACATTGGTTATTTAGCATTTCCTATACAAATGACATACCACTATCCGGCTTTAGCAAGATTCATGGCGGCCCATTGGGCTACCGAAGCTACGCATATTGTTCCGGTATTTGGCGAAAGAGGAGCGCTATTGGAGCACTGGGTATTTCGTTTGTTCTATAACTTGCCATTGACGATACGGCGGCGGATGCACAGACGGGCCGAGGTTCGGCAACCGATGAAACCGAGGTATTGGCACGTTGGTTTGTGTGCCCTTGCCGGTGCGTTGATACTCGGAATCGCCGATTTCATTTACCTCGGAGGCGTAAGCGAGCTGCCGGGCCTGAAGGACATCTGGTGGCTTGCAATAGTGCCGCTTCTTTGCGGCGCAGGTGTCACCCTGGGCTGTGGCGGAGCAGTGCTATGGAAGCGAATAGTTGCCGCTGCCGTATGTGGAATTTTGCTTGCTTTGCTTTATACGGCTGTATCAACCATAGCGGGACAAGTCTATAGCATCGCGGTTGGTGGAATGGCGAAATATTGTGTATGGTGGGTGCTTATTTTTGCAATTTTGTCAACTATCGGAGCGATAATTATGGAGCTAAATCAGCCGGACCCGGATTTGACATAGCCACAGAGCGGCTGTGTTAGATTTCAAGTATTTTTTACAGATTTTTCGGGAGTCCATAAAGTTTGATTCCTAACCATAGTATTAAGAATAATCAGCA
>Ga0307433_1000801_pt1 | contig 20751 bp, 11 predicted proteins | sample SalMarWE160210MG_FD_202166 | JGI IMG/M metagenome (GOLD analysis project Ga0307433, IMG submission 202166) | Salt marsh sediment microbial communities from the Plum Island Ecosystem LTER, Massachusetts, United States - WE1603-210 | ecosystem: Environmental > Aquatic > Marine > Intertidal zone >... | reverse complement strand
CACGAGGTGGATGTCCAGACCAGATATGTACGCATTGAATTTACAGGGTTGCGGGGTGGGGCCTGGGCCAGTATTCGGGAATTCGTTGCTTACCCGGAAAAGGTTGAATCAGATTACTACGCTGTCACCTATAAGTATCGTCTGCGCTGGAATGACGTTATATACGAACCGGGCGAATTAAAAGCAGTCGCCTATAAGGATGGCAAAGAGATAGGCCAAGCAGTTATGCGCACGGCGGACAAGCCGGCGAAGATTCAGCTGACACCTGACAGGACGAATCTTTCCGCTTCCGGCGAAGACCTCTGCTATATCTTAGTTGAGGCTCTCGACGAGAAAGGAACGCTTTGCCCACTGGCGGATAATCTGATTCGCTTCAAGATTGATGGCCCGGCAGAGATAGCAGGTATCGGCAACGGCAATCCTCTTTCGTTCGAACCATTCCAAGCAGACAGCCACAAGCTTTTCTACGGCAAGGCGATGCTGATTCTACGAATGATGGAAGGCCAAGGCGGCCAAGTACAAATTACCGCCGAAAGCGATGGTCTGACTTCAACAAAGATTACCGTGCAGTGCCGCCCTGCGGTTGTTTATACAGCCGACTGGAAATCGCTGAAACAGCATAATCCTGTACCCGATTGGTTTCGTGATGCGAAGTTTGGTATCTACTGTCACTGGGGAGTATACTCTGTGCCGGCATTTGCCAACGAATGGTATCCTCGCAACATGCACAATAAAAGCAGCGAAGAGTATAAACATCATGTGCAAAAATATGGTGAGCCGATGAAGTTTGGCTACCATGACTTTGTGCCGATGTTCAAGGCCGAAAAGTTCAACGCCGATGAATGGGCCGAGCTGTTTGAAAAGGCGGGGGCTCGATTTGCCGGGCTTGTTGCCGAACACCATGATGGCTTTTCGATGTGGGACAGCGACCTGACCCCATGGAATGCTATGGACACCGGACCCAAGCGTGACATAACCGGAGAACTGGCCACAGCCATACGTAAACGTGGAATGCGATTCGTCGCGACTTTCCATCACGCCCGAAACAATCTGTACCAGATTGAAAGAGGCAGCACGAAGAGATGGACCGGCCACTACCAGTATGCCAAAAAATACTTTCCTTCCCTGCTTGACGACCCAAAACAGGCAATTCTATATGGCTATGTGCCACGCGAAAAGTTCCTTGAGATGTGGAAAAATAAGCTCATCGAAGTTATTGACAAGTACCAGCCAGACCTAATGTGGTTTGACTCCTGGCTGAACGAAATACCGGACAAATACAAAACCGAATACCTTGCATACTACTTCAACAAAGCCGACGAGATGGACAAAGAGGTCATGGTTACGTACAAGCAAAATGATTTGCCGCGTGAAGTCGGCGTAGAAGATTATGAAAAAGGCCGGGCCAATCAGCTAACCAAGTTCGTCTGGCTGACGGATGACACAATCAGCAGAGGCAGCTGGTGCTATACCGAGGACCTGCAGATAAAAAGCCCGGCGGAAATACTGCATACCCTAATCGATATCGTCAGTAAAAACGGCCAATTGATGCTCAACATCTCGCCAAAAGCGGACGGCACTATCCCGGATAACCAGAAACAGCTCCTGCTTGAAATCGGTGACTGGCTGAAAAAATACGGCGAGGCAATTTACGAGACGCGCCCGTTCGTAGATTACGGCGAGGGACCAACAAAGATGGAAACGAGCGGCGGGTTTGCGAAGATGAAGGGCGGTTATACTGCCCAGGATATCCGTTACACCCGCAGAGGCGATACCGTCTATGCGATTATTCTTGGCTGGCCGGGTGAAAATAAACAGGTCACAATGACAATGTTCGGTAAAGGCAACAAGGCCGAAGCCATTATGGTTACTGATGTGTCGATGCTCGGCACAGAAGAAAAGATTAAATGGCAACGGCAGGACACCGGTCTCGTTGTTACTACCCCAACTAAGAAAATCGATGATATAGCAATCGTATTTAAGCTCAGCACATCCGAATAGGCGGCTTTTTAAATCTCCTTAAGCCAGTTCTGAGCCAGCATGGAAAATTCATAGAAATTGATTATACAATCGTAATTCAAATCCAGCTTCCCGGCCTCATTACAATCATTCTCCAGCCACCAGACTTCGCAAAATTCAGCCAGGTCATTCACATCTACCCTATCGTCATACGTAAGGTCACCGTAGAGCCGTTCTGTTACCGAAATATCATCAATAGCCATATCTCCATAAATACCGCCGGCAGCAACTGCGCGGAAACGAATTTTAATTGTGCCTGTGTAGCCGCTCAAATCTACTATCGCCGGTCTGTACGGGTCGTCGCTGGAGCTGTGCTGCTGGCCGCTGATGCTCCAGACGCCGTTATCCCAGGAACCGCCGCTATTTACATCAACATTAAGCGTGCCAATATTCGCACCATACAGGTGATAATAAAAAGTCAGCATGCGGTTGCTGCCGCCAATCTCAGGACCTTCCAGATAGGCGGTATCGCCCACAGAATTTGCACCTTCGCCAGAAGTCTCAAGATAGACATACCAGGTGCTGCCGTTTGCCCCGCCGGAAGGGCCGGTACAGTTGGTATCGGTGGGGCCTGAATTGCGAGTCCAGTAATGACTATCACCTGTAACATTTACCCACTCGACAAAACCGCTCTCAAAATCAGCAGAAGTAAGTTGTGTTCGGACATAAAGTGATGTGGTTAACCGGATATCTGCTGAAGAGCTGCCTACCATAACATCAAAGTAACCTTCTTCAAGATACCAATTATGACTTGATGTGTCCCAGAATGCCAGTTCGCTGGCTGGCAATGTAAAGTTAACGGTTTTAGTTTGTCCTGCAGGTATAGAAACCCTTTTGAAACCTAATAATTCCTTAACCGGTCTTTTTACACTTGCCTGCTGGTCTCTGACATACAACTGAACTACTTCGTCACTTGTAACAGAACCGGTGTTTGTAACATCTACACTTACAGTAACCTGCTCGTTTGCTGCTATTGAATTAGAGCTTAGCTGTAAATTACTATAATTGAAAGTTGTATAGGTCAGGCCATGCCCGAACGGATATAAAGGCGTGTCCTCAAAGTACATGTAGGTTCTATTGCTGTCGATAATGTCGTAATCAGTAATCGGCGGTACCTGACTTAATGAGCTGTACCATGTCGTGGTTAGCCGGCCTGCAGGGTTGTAGTCGCCGAACAAAACATCTGCAAGTGCGGTACCCATTTCCTGTCCGCCATGAGATGAATAAACAATCGCCGGAATATTATCATTTGTCCAGTTAATCGCCACCGGGTAGCTGCTTACCAAAACTACAATTGTATTTGGATTCACATTATAAACTTGCTGTATCAATTCCAGCTGGTCAGGCGGTAAAGTTATATAGGGTCTATCCTCAGCTTCGCTCCCATTTATTCCCGGACAATTACCAACAAACACAAGAGCGATATCTGCAGATTGAGCTGCTGCAACAGCCTCTGTTAAACCATCTACGATTAGTTCTTTTGTAAAGGTTTCCGCATTGCCAGTAGAAGTCGAGTTTCCTCTTAGTGGGTCATCGCCGCCATTGGGTGCTGTTACATAGAGATTAGCCCATAAATTCCATGTTTTTAGTAAATAATCATTACCACCCTTACTAATAAGATTGAAAATCTCATTAACAAACCAATCATCGGGGTAATCCCGAGATGCTGTTACTACGTATGGCCAATCGAAATCTACTGTAAGATATTTTTTATTAGCAATGGATTTAAAAGTATATTGCCCTAAATCCCAGTCATCAAGCTCGAATGTTTGGTCTGTACCTATAGTGCTCGAATCGGCAATAAGGGAGGTCTCACCATGAGTAGTTACATATTTACTATTCACAAGTGCTTTTAACGCTATCTTATCATTTCCAGAACTATAAATAATTGTCTTGCCGGCCAGTTTATCGGTGATTGCCTGAAGCGCTGTTACTTCATAAGGTAATGTCCCTCCATAAAAATCATTAAAAAGCTCATCTGCAAGAGGTCCTATCACAGCAACGGAATTTATATCATCTTTATTTATCGGCAGTATATTACCCTGGTTTTTTAACAATACAACAGCTTCGCGTGCAGCTTGTAATGATAACGCAGCATGCTCAGGATGACAGAGCTCGGAATCAGGTACATTTGAGTATGGATTCATTGAGTCAGGGTCAAACTCGCCTGTATGGAATCTTACTCTTAAGATATTCTTCACAGTTTTATCAATATCTTCTTCTGTAATTAATGCATCATCGTAAGCATCTCTTATATATGCTAATGTCGGGCCGGAATCTTCACTGTCCTGGGTCATGCTGTCTACGCCAGCCTTTAGAGCCCCTGCATAGGCATGCGGCATATCCGGATAATATCCTTGCGAGCCGACAAGATTTTCCGGTGCCCAGGCATCGGTTACCACAAAGAAATCAGCGTCGTAATCGATTGGCGCCCACTCTGATTTCACGATACCATTGATATCCGTGTGTACCGTACATGGTACGCTATTCACTACATTATACGCAGTCATCATGGATTTAGCAGCTCCGGAACATATCGCATATCTGAAAAACTCCAAATAGTATTCACGCCGGTTCCTCTCGTCGATACTCACATTAATAGTGTCGCGGTTTGCTTCCTGATTATAGGCATAAAAGTGTTTTAATGACGGTATTGTTTTATAGTAAAAAGGGTCATCTCCTTTTAGACCTGAACAATATGCCACGGACATCTGCCCTGTTAAATACGCATCTTCTGAGTATCCCTCTTCTGTTCTTCCGGCTCTTGGGTCTCTTAATGCGTCAACAACAGGCGACCATACAGATACTCCAACATTTAAGGGGTCTCTTTGATGATATACTCTTACCTCATCTCCAACAGCAGAACCGATTTGCTTAACCAAATTTGGGTCCCATGTGGAACTCAGGCCTATGGCCTGCGGGAAAACGGTCGCCTCACCCAGCCAGGCCACTCCATGCAAAGCCTCGGTGCCCGTTCTGAAAGAAGCTATCCCTAAACGGGGTATAGCCGGCTGCCATTGGTGCAAAAGAGAGATTTTTTCGTCCAGTGTCAACCTGGATATCAGGTCATCGACCCTGGTTTCAAGGGGCAGGTTGGCATCCTGGAATGGATAGCTTGTATCCAAGGTAACTTCTGTGAGCTCATAACCGGATTTATTATCTACATACTTTATAGTTGGTCCACGCACCAGTTTAACTAAGGAACCGTCACTCGTATATGCGAATTCTGCTTGTACAACATAAAGTGGTATGATTGAATAAAAAAGTATGCACACAATAACAATTTTAATAAACCTGGATTGAATAATCTCCTTCATAGTACGTCCTCTTAAGTTCCTTCAAGCCAATTCTGGGCCAGTAATGAAAATTCATAGAAGCTGATTATACAATCATAATTTAAATCCAGCATTCTATGATTAACACAATCTATATCAAGCCAGATTAAGCAAAATTCAGACAGGTCATTTATATCCACTTTATTATCACGTGTAAAATCTCCGTAGAGCCATTCGTCATCGTAGACCGAACCCGAAAACGAATTGGTCGTGAGACCTTGGCCATCACGCCATATCTCAAATCCAGCTTCCATATTGTCCAGGTACCAATTGGGGTCTATGTATCCTCGGCTCACCGAATCATCGATGAAGTCTTTGAAGTCGAGGTTTACGCTATCGGTAGGAGTGGTTATCTTATAAGCAATATAATGGTCCCAGTTCCCCCAAGGACAAGGCCAGAGATGATAAACGTCCCAGTTGTGACCTCCGATGTATACAGTCCCTTGGTACGAGCCGGCAGGCCAGGCACCTCCGGCAGAGTCAATCCAAATCATCAATTCGGCTGCATTGGGTTCTGTTCCCCCGGTTATGCTGAACCAGGATTCATAAGCGGCATTCCAGGTTCCACTAACACCTGCTGTGCTAATATTCCAACTAAAGGGAGCGGTTACAATCTTGCTTACCCTCACCGGCATACCGCTGTTTTGCGTATTGGCATTTCCGAAGTGACGTCCTTTCAAAATGAATGGGTAGGAAGCCACGTCGCTTTGGTCATGCTCGGATAAAATTACACTAAAGTATGTTGAATTCGCGTCCACCTCAATGCATTGTGTGGTCGTCGCTCCCCAGACGTTGTTAAGTACCTGGTATTCTCCGTCCAATACATCTATTGTATCCCATCGTCCACAAAGCACATCCGCCTGCGCAGCATAATGCGGAATGATTAAGTAAAAAAACATGCACACAATAACGATTTTAATAAACGTGGCCTGAATAACCTTTTTCATAATCCGTCTCCTTAAATTCCTTCGAGCCAATTCTGTGCCAGTGTTGAAAATTCATAGAAGTTGATTATACAATCGCCATTCAAATCCAGCCCAACAGTCTCGTCACAACCATTCTCCAGCCACCAGATTTCGCAAAATTCAGCCAAGTCATATATATTTACTATACCGTCGCCTGTTAAATCACCATAAAAATCACCATAGATGATGCCGCGGCCGTTAGTGCTAACGTAGACGCGCCCGTAGATTCGCGGGTCGCCGGTGATGCATGAGCCGGTCCACGCATACTGATGCCGGTCGTCATTTATCCGCACCCAGGTCGCTCCGGCATCGATGGACCGGAAGATACCACGAACGCCATTGATTTGAGCACTGGCGTACAGGGTCATATAGCTCTGGCCGGGTGCAGCCTTGCCAAAGCCGATAGTATCAACTTTCTGTATGTAAACCAGCTTGGTAAAGCTCGCACCGGAGTTAGTCGAGTGCCACAGGCCGTAAACATTACTCTCTGTGCCGCCCGCCAGCCAGATATCCCCTTCGATGCCGGGCATAGCTTTAAACCTCACATCACCAGCGGATGGAAGTCCTGTCGCCGGCGTAGCGGCGAAATTCGTTCCGCCATCGGTGCTTACGTAGAACGTGCCGCTCCTGAACCCATAGAACTTGTTTGAGTTCACGCGGTCGGAGGCCACCTGCGCCTGTGCCGGGATGCCTGCGGAGGCATTCCACGTTGCGCCGCTGAGACTCGTCGAGTAGCTCACTGCTGCGTAGCTTGGAGCCCAAACCACCCTGCTACCGTCGGCCGCTACTGCTACCATGCCACCCTCGACGTCCGTCGGTTCAGTATCCCCTTCCATCCAACTCAGGCCGCCATCTCCTGAGTAGGCATAGTTGATGATACCACCTCCATAGCCAACCCGGACGATAACGTTTGGGGCAAGCTCGGCGTAGTCGAGGCTGGTACCAGAACCGAATGATGGGGGCAAGAGCATACTGGCAGGCACTACCGTCAGGTCATCGTGGCGAAAGCCACCCAAGTCACCCAAGGCGCTGATTAGATGCGCGCCGGTGGGCGGACTTATCAGGTCCAGCACGGCAGTTTCTTCCTCCCCCAATGCTTTTACCGTGATGGTAACGGTACCGCCGCTATCCCAATCAGTAAGATTGTCACTGCCATAGACGGTGGCGCCTGTTACGTACATCATCTTGTCAGAGTTGAACGGGTCAATCTCAATATCACCAATCATCCAGCCCAGCTTGGGAGATACTTCCGGCAGAGAGTCGCCTCGGCCCCAATCCAACCACGGCGCATCCGAGATGTCATGCGTATAGTAGAAAGTACGATTGGGATAACCCGCCCACTCCCAGATTCGCTTCCAGGTAGCACCGCCATCGGTGCTGCGGAAAATAATATCATCCGGCCACCATAACTCCAGACTCGAAACCATGATAGTGTCTGGATGCTGCGCATCTATGGTTAAGCCGCCGTAGCCAAAGTTGTTATCGCCACTGCTGGAAGGAATGGGGCTGATGCGTGTCCATAGCCCGGTCGCTGTGCTGTACTTCCAAACATCGCCTTTATCACCTTGATACGGGCCGCAGTGATTACTGTAGGTTATATACAGCACGCCATTCGAGGCAAGCACACCGTGATGGGGCAAAAAGCTATCGGTAGGCTGGCCTGGTACAGGTGCCCAGGTTACGCCGCCATCAGTGCTGCGATAGATGCTGGTGTTGGTATCAGCCACACCAACATAGATGGTCTGAGTGGTGTTGCCGGGCGTGCCGGTGTTCGGGTCGAACGTTACCCATACTACTCCGATGAGGTCACCATCATAGGAACCGCTGCCGGGTGCATAATTGCCAACGGCAGTGAAGCTGGTAACTCTTGACCAAGTGACGCCATAGTCGATGCTGCGCCAGAGACCGTTACCACTGCGGGCGCCTAAGTACAAAATGCTGTTCTTGTAAGGGTCAATCGCCAGGCGCTCACCCATGGAGCGGCCGGGCATGTTACCGCCCAGCTTAAAGGGCAGGTTCGTGCGCTCAAAGGTTCTTCCATAGTTGGTGGAACGCAGAATAGCGCCATTCATACTCGTCCAGTCATTGGTGTAGGTGCCGGCGGCTATGTAGAGGCGATTAGGTTCCAGTGGGTCGGTGGCTATGCTTTCGACACCCGTTAGATTCCACTCATCCCAGCCAACCCAGTCTAACAGTGGTATCCAGCGGTTTGTGCAGGGGTTCCGGCGATAGGCACCGCCTATGTCGGTGCGTATGTAGACCAGGTTGGGTTCGGTCTGGTTATAGATTATACCCGGCGTAAAGCCGCCGCCGGCAATCTGTACGTTGCGCCAAGTGTACACTTGTGATGTCTGGGCCACTACGTTGACCGCTGTTAACCCGACGAGCAGACATACTATTAATGTGACAGCAGAAATTCGTTTTTTCTTTTTCATCTTAGCCAACTTTCGCATTTTTAGTGAGCATTTAAGCAGCTTAATCCCCCAAAAATCCGACATCCTCCTGATATGGCTTCAGTGGGTTACCTCACGTCGCAAAAAATTTGCGACGGCGGTAATAGTAGGTAAATTTTATTGTTTATTTCTGTTTTTTTACTTGCTGCATCTTCTGCACTAAATATATCACAAATCATCGTTTTTTTCAAGAATTTAATGACGCGCGATTACATGTTTTCTGACAGATTGACCAAATCGCTTATTTCTGCCCAAAAATGCGGTTTCCACACCGTCAAAAATCAAAACTAACGAACTTTTGAAGAAATCGGTGTGAAAATCGGGGAGACAAGATTCGAACTTGCGACCTCTGCGTCCCGAACGCAGCGCTCTAGCCAAGCTGAGCTACTCCCCGGTCAGGTGAAAATATATATAACATCTCGGCCCGTAAGTTGCAACCTACAATAAATTTACAGGGTCTATATCTATAGCAACCCTTACCGCTGGCCTAACAGGCCCTGCCGCCCGCAAGCCAGTAAACAATTGCTGTATGGTCTCTGCCTGCGGGGCCTGGATTGTTATTTGCATCCTGTGAAAACGCTGGATTCGGCTTATCACCGCCGGCATCGGCCCCCGAACCACCGCCTCTAATCCATCGCGTTCGATAATCCGGTCTATTTTCTCACGCATTTTCTTGCAGGCAGCTTCAAGCTTATCGAAATTCATGTCTCGCATTTCAATAGCAGCCAATCGCCAGTATGGAGGCAAATTGCACGCCTTGCGATGTTTTAACTCCTCTTTGACAAAGCTATCAAAGTCTCCTTTTAATGCGAATTGTATGGCTGGCTGGTCCGGCAAAAATGTCTGAACAAATACTACACCTTTTTTGGCGGAGCGTCCTGCTCGGCCGGCCACCTGGGAAATCAGTTGAAATGTCCTTTCGTTTGCCCTGAAATCCGGCAGATAAAGTGAGGTATCGGCGCTGATGATGCCCACCAGCGTTACATTTGGAAAATGCAGTCCCTTAGCTAACATCTGGGTCCCTGCCAATATATTGATTCGCCCATCACTAAAATCCTTTAGAACCCGGTAATAGTCTCTTCCCCGCATAGAATCACTGTCAACCCGTGATGTTCGAGCTTCTGGAAACTTTCTGGCCAGTTCTTCCTCCAGCCGTTGCGAGCCAAGACCAATCATCGTCATTGCCTTACCGCAAACCGGGCATTTTTCAGGCACGAGTGTCTGAGATAGACAATAGTGACATACAGCATAACCATGCCTTAAATGTTTTCCCGTAACCGTTCGCATTCGGTCACCAGCAAATGTCTCAGATTTATGGAAGGTAAGTGTTATATCACAGTTCCGGCAGTGTAAGGTATGTTTGCAGGACGGGCAGAACACAAAATTGCTGTAGCCGCGCCTGTTTAATAATAAAATGGCCTGCTCCTTTTTTGTCAGGACTTCTTTCAAACGCTCCGCCAGCGGTTCACTTATTAAATTAATTCCTTTTTGCGTATATCCATGCCGCAAATCGACCAATTTCATTTTGGGCATAGGCAGGTCCATCACCCTTTTGGGTAAACGCACAAAGCCGTAATATTTTTTGCTCTTACAGTTCAATAAAGTTTCTAATGAGGGGGTAGCACTACCTAAAATGCAATGAGCACCTGCTAATTGTGCTCGTTTTATGGCCACATCTCTGCCGTTATATCGCGGTGTGGTATCCTGCTTATAGCTCGGCTCATGCTCCTCATCGACAACGATAAGCCCAACTCTCGGCAGCGGCGCAAAAACCGCTGAACGGGCACCTATAACAACATTTGCCTGGCCGGATTTTATTTTCTGCCATTGTGAATTTCGCTGAGAAGCGGTTAACCTCGAATGCATTACAGCTATCTTTTCAAATCTCGTGCTGAACCGCTGTATGGTCTGCGTCGTAAGGGCAATTTCCGGAAGCAGTACGATTGCCCCCCTACCCTTTTGTAAAACTGCCTCGATAGCCCTTATATAAAGCTCGGTTTTGCCGCTATCGGTAACACCATACAACAACGTAACGCCGAATTGACCTGAATCTATCTTTTCTCTGAAAAAAGTAAGTGCCTTTTGCTGGTCTTCATTGAGGATTATTCGCCCCTCTGTTTTGATTGCCATACCCTTTGGAATGGCAGGCAGGGATTTCAAAATGGTCTTTTCAGTTATCTTAATAATCTGTCTCTCAGCCAATTTCTTTATCGGTTCATTTGTACAGCCGGCTGCTTCCAAAACCTCCCGCGACTCTAAAGCCGTTTCTTTATTGAAAGCCCCCCTGCCGTGCAAAAGTTTTACAATTTGCTTTTGTTTTTTGCCTCTCAATTGCCGGATAATCTCTTCTATGTCGGAAATGCTGCTCGCAAGGTAAACGCATCTTTGCGTTTTAACTCCGGCTGCCTTTTTAACCGCCCCTGGTACCATTGCAGCCAAAACCTGGCCTAATGGACAAACATAATAGCTGCTAATCCACCGCGCCAGCTCCATAAGCTCAGAATCCAACAATGGCTCTTTATCAGACACTTTTTCAATGGTCTTGAGTTTGAATGCCCTCTCTGGCCTTTGTGCCTCTGTGCCTCTGTCCCCTTGCCCCTTTCCTTCAACTGCTACACAAAAGCCAATTTGTAGTTTATCTTTTTTTCCGAAGGGTGCTTCAACTCTCCGGCCTACTTGAATCGGCCAGATTTCATCCGGCACAAGATAATCGAACTCCCTGTCCGCCGCTGACTCAAACGCTACGCGGATAATATGATGACAGGCCGTTTTATCGGCCTGTTCTGTCTCAAACAAACTGTCAGTTTGATACTTGCTCATTTATTAGCTAGATTTTTTTTGATTGCATCGGCTGCTTGACGAGCTGCCCTGGCGCTGCGAGCAGCACTTATAGCAGTAAAGCAAGTAAAAATAGTAATAAGCAAAACCACTCCTGCCGCAATTGCTATATATACTAAAGCAACCTGAGGCAACTTAACTTCCACTGGCAAACGCTCATCCCCTGCCATATCCAACTTTACAGGCAACACTTTGTCGCTTTTAATCTCTACTTTCACAGGTTTCCCGTTATTCTCCTGCAATTGTACTTTAACAGGTATCCCTTCATCGCTCGGCAAACGCAATACAACCGGGAATCCTTTACGACCCTTTGCCTTCGTTCTAACGGTATTTTTTTGCTCACCTCTTTCAGCACATCCACCCAAAAAGCAAACGACCATCAAAACAAAAACCGTTTCCTTTATTCCTACTTTTTCCATTTTGAATTCCCTCTGCATTAGCCACAAAGACACAAAGGCACAAAGAAAGAGAAAAATCATATAAAGAAAAAACTTAGTGTCCTGGTGCCTTCGTGGCTGCCTGTCCCTTACTTGGATTTTTTAGAGCTTAAAGTTTTCCGTGGCTATTTCGTTGATGTAATCACCGATGGCAAGTGAAGCTGTTGCAGCCGGCGATGGTGCATTTAGGACGTGAATAGAGTTTTTTCGTCTTTCTATCTTGAAATCATCAATTGGCTCTCCCCTTGGCCCGACCGCCTGGGCGCGTACACCGGCATTTCCGGGTTGTATGTCATTAGCGGCCAATGTCGGGATGAGCCGTTGTAATTGCTTCAGAAACCACCTCCTGCAAAAGGCCCTTGCATATTCGCCCAGACCGTATCGCCAATGCCTGAAAAACATCTTCCACGTCCCACGATAAGATAGTGCGTCCCAGCTGTCTTTGAAGTTAAAATCTGTTTTACCGTAACCTTCCCTTTTGAATGAGAAAACCGCATTTGGTCCGCATTCGACCGAGCCGTCAATCTTTCGTGTAAAATGAACACCTAAAAATGGAAAAGTCGGGTCCGGAACAGGGTAAATAAGCGCTTTAACCTTTTCTTTCGCTGCCTCTTTCAGCTCATAATAATCTCCGCGGAAAGGAACAATTCTCATCCCCTGCTCGATACCATCGGCTTTGGCTATTCTGTCGCTTTGAAGCCCGGCACAATTGATAATAAACTTGGTGGCGAAATTCCCTTTATTCGTTACAACATTCGTAAAAAAATCGTGCTTATCAAACCTCAATACTTTATGTGAGGTTAAAACTTTATTGCCATCTGATTTCTTTTCTATCAGTTCAGCTAATTTATTCGCAACCTCAGTGAAATCAATAATCCCTGTACAGGGCACTCGTATCCCTGCTATGCCTTGACAATATGGCTCAATTTCTTTTATTTGCTCAGGCCCAGTTTTTTCAAGCCCTTCTATTCCATTTTCCTGACCGTTGTGGAAAACCCGCTCAAGATGCACCAGCTCCTTTTTTTGCGTTGCGACAATAATCTTGCCGCAAATCTCGTATGGGATTTTGTGCTTCTTTGCAAAATCCACTAATTCTTTGCGGCCTTTGGTGCAGGTCTTTGCTTTAGCTGAGCCGGGCGTGTAATAAAGCCCGGAATGAATAACACCGGAATTATGTCCGGTCTGATGAGCAGCGATTCTTTCTTCTTTCTCCAGTACTGCAATGCGAATATCAGGATGGCTCAATGAAATCTTGTAAGCTGAAGCCAGGCCCACAATTCCGCCCCCTATCACAACTATCTCGAAATCGACATTCTGTTCCATATCCAAAACTCCAGAGCCTACACAAGCCATGTAATTACAAAATCAGCAGGATTCACGGGCTGCCTGCTGCGCCAAGTGCGTAGCACGGCGAGGAAGCTCGTGCTACATACTCAATAAAACATACAAGCCGCCAATCATTCTTCTTCCATATATGGGTAGCGGAAGTTTCTCGGCGGCAGGAATGTTTCTTTAATAGCACGCGGTGAAACCCATCGCTCAAGGTTAAGCCAGCTGCCGGCTTTATCATTTGTTCCCGATGCCCGCGTACCGCCGAAGGGCTGCTGAGACACCACTGCCCCAGTGGGCTTGTCATTAACATAAAAATTACCTGCTGCGTGACGCAACGTATTCATCGCCTTAACTACCGCCCCTCGGTCCAAAGCAAAGATAGACCCAGTCAGGCCGTACGGCGAGCTTTGGTCGCATACCTCTAATGTCTCGTCATATTCACTTTCGGGGTAAACATATATAGTGAGCACCGGCCCGAAGATTTCTTCCACCATTAACTTTGACTTTGGCTCTTTACTTACAACAACAGTTGGCTCTATGAAATACCCTTTCGAGTCATCACTTCCACCACCGATTATAATTTCCATATCTGGTGAATTCTTGGCGTATTCAATATACTCATTGATGGTCTTAAATGCCTTTTCGTCGATAACAGCACCTATAAACATCCCGAAATCAGTAATGTCACCCATCTTAATATCGCGAATTTCATCCAGCATTCGCTCTTTAAGTGCCGGCCAAATTGAATCGGGTACATACATCCGCGATGCCGCTGAGCACTTCTGACCCTGATACTCGAAAGTACCCCTCACTGCTGCTGTTACAATTGCCTCGATATCGCAACTGGCGTGAACAAATATGAAGTTCTTTCCACCGGTTTCACCTACTATTCGTGGATACGATACATATTTCCGAATATCTTTTCCTATCGTCAGCCAGATAGTAGAAAACACATAAGTGCTACCGGTAAAATGTATTCCGCCAAGGCGGACATCGTTCAGCGCTGGTGGTCCCACAACCGGCCCTGGTCCTGGAACCATATTGATAACTCCTGGTGGCATTCCCGCTTCTTCTAATATTTTCATAATAAAGTAAGCGGGCAATACTGACGCTGATGCCGGCTTCCAGACTACTGTGTTACCCATCAAAGCCGGTGCCGTAGGAAGGTTACCTGCGATTGAAGTAAAGTTGAACGGTGTTATAGCCAGAACATACCCATCCAACGGACGGTGCTCCATATAATTCAGCACACCGGGCGAAGACATCGGCTGGTCGCCGTAAACCTCCTCCATAAAATGTGGATTGAAACGCCAGAAATCTATCAGCTCACATGCAGAGTCGATTTCTGCCTGATTCGGCGTTTTGCTCATATTGAGCATTGTGGCGGCGTTGAGAGTCTGGCGGTACTTGCCCGACAATAATTCCGCTGCTTTAAGTAGTACTACCGCCCGAGATTCCCAAGGCATCTGCCCCCATTCTTTTTTGGCTTTTTCTGCGGCGTCGACAGCTTTGATTGTATACTCTGCATCGGCCTGGTGATATTTGCCTAACAGGTGCTGGTGGTCGTGTGGACAGCGTATGTCCGCAAGTTTATTGTTACGCACCTCCTCGCCGCCGATTATCATCGGCACTTCTACCTGCCCATTCAGCATCTCTTTCAGCTTGGCCTTTAGCTCTGAACGTTCCGGACTACCCGGTGTATACTGAAAACAAGGTTCGTTTTTTGGTTGGGGAATGTGAAAAATTCCATTAAACATTTGTCTCTCCTTACATTAGCAATTTCGGATTTCATTATTGACGAAAAAACCTATTTTCCCGCATTGCCGCCGAAAAGTCAACAATCCTTTGTATTCTTTCTGCCTCTTAGTATTGTCCTGAATGTTTATAATTCCAGTCCACCAAATTTCTTATAACAAACTTATTTACTATATTACTCATCACGCCGGTTTATCTGCCAATTTATTTCCCGTGAAATCTGTGCAATCTCTGGTTAAAATAGATTCCCGCTTTCGCGGGAATGACAAGTCGGCGTTCTCCGCGGTGAAAAATATGGCGATATTCAAAATAAATAAAGAGTTTGAACCTGCTGGCGACCAGCCACAAGCAATAGAGCGACTTATAGAGGGTCTGCACTCTGGCAAAAAGTTCCAGACGCTTATGGGGGTTACCGGCAGCGGAAAAACCTTCACAATGGCCAATGTCATAGCCCAGCAAGACCATCCTGTCCTCGTTATATCCCACAATAAGACCTTAGCAGCTCAACTCTACGAGGAATTTAATGAGCTATTTCCTGAAAATGCGGTCGAATATTTCGTCAGCTATTACGATTACTATCAGCCCGAGGCCTACATCCCGCAGCGAGATATATATATCGAAAAGGACGCATCTAAAAACGCCGACCTTGACCGCCTCCGGCTTTCCACTACCACCAGTCTTTCATCAAGGAAGGATTGTATAATTGTCGCCTCTGTCTCGTGCATCTTCGGCCTCGGCTCACCTGAAGATTACAAAGCCAGCGTTGTGGCTATCCGCACCGGTGACAGTGTCGATAGAAATGTTTTGCTCGGCCGATTGGCTGATATCCAGTACACAAGAAACGATATCGATTTTCAGCGAGGAACGTTCAGAGTTCGCGGCGATGTAGTCGAGCTGCATCCATCATACGAATCTTTTGCTATCCGCATTGAGTTCTTCGGTGAAGAAATTGAAAAGATAAGCTATATAAACCCCGTATCAGGTGAAATCCTGGCTATTGAAGAACAGGTTTTTATATATCCGGCTGAGCACTATATTATGCCCGCTGAAAGGGTCGGCTCAGCCGTAGAGGGCATAAAGGCAGAGTTAAAAGAACGACTGTTGGAATTGCGAAGCGAGGGGAAACTGCTCGAAGCCCAGCGCCTCGAGGCAAGGACCAGGTACGATATTGAAATGATAGAGGAGGTCGGCTATTGCAGCGGCATTGAAAATTATGCCAGACACCTATCGGGCCTGCCAGCAGGGGCCAGACCTTATACGCTGATTGACTATTTCCCGAAGGATTTTCTTTTATTTATCGACGAGTCCCATGCTACCCTCCCACAGATTCGGGCGATGTGGGCCGGTGACAGAAGCAGAAAAAATGTCCTTGTTGAGCACGGCTTTAGACTGCCCAGCGCCCTGGATAACCGGCCCCTGCGGTTTGAGGAGTTTCAGGAAAATTGGTCCAAAGTCGTTTTCGTCTCCGCTACACCAGGGCCGTTCGAGATGGAAAAATGCGATAATGAAGTCGTTGAGCAAATCATAAGACCAACCGGACTTTTGGACCCTGAAATCTTCGTTCACCCGGCCAGCAATCAAATTCCACATCTACTGGGCGAAATAGAAAAACGTGTCAAAGCAAAGGAACGAATGCTCGTTACCACCCTGACTAAAAGAATGGCCGAAGATCTCTCCGGTTTTATCATTAAGAAAGGTTTTCGCGGTCGTTATCTGCATAGCGAAATCGATACCTTTGAAAGAATTGAGATACTGCGTGATTTACGTAATGGCCAATTTGATGTGCTGGTTGGTGTGAACCTATTGCGCGAGGGGCTGGATTTACCGGAAGTCTCAGCAGTCGCTATCCTTGATGCTGACAAGGAAGGGTTCCTGCGAAGCCATATTTCGTTGATACAAACCATCGGCAGAACCGCACGAAATATCAATGCCACCGTCTTTTTGTACGCCGACACCGTTACCAAATCAATGCAAAAAGCTATTGACGAAACAGACAGACGGCGTAAAATTCAGTTAAAATACAATAAAGAGCATAATATTACGCCTAAAACGATAAAAAAGGAGATTCGCAGGAGCTTAACCGAGCAAATAAAAGCAAGGAAAACCGCCCAAAAGGCAATCCGCTTTGGTGAGTCTGAGTATGACAAGGTTCAATTGGCCTCACAAATTGAGCAGGAAATGCTTGAGGCAGCACAGGAGCTTGATTTCGAACGGGCAGCTTTTTTGAGAGACCAGTTACGCGAATTAAAAGAGCTGCCGGAACTTGTCCTCGTAAGCTCTCGAAAGAAGAAAAGGGACTTTTTGGCCTCAAAAAAACAAAAACGCGTCGGAAAAAAGAAGCTTTGATTGAATCGCTTTTAGTTTTCTAATCTACGGTGGACTGGAATTATCAAAATGGGAAAAAAAAGAAAAATGCAAAAACTTAATATGACACAAGCCCTGCCTATTATCAAAATGGCAATTGAAGAAGACCTTGGACAAGGTGATTTGACCAGCAAGCTTCTATTTAAGCGCGATACCATTGACAAGGCAAACGTCATATCGCGTGAGGAGATAATCGTTTGTGGAATGGACGTTTCCAGAGAGATTCTCAAACACTACGATTCAAGACTTAAGTTAAAGGTTTACGTAAATGACAGCCAATCTGCTCATGTTAGCTGCAAACTCGCTACTATCGAAGGACCTTTACGCTCAATGCTCAGCGCCGAACGCGTTATGCTCAATTTCCTGCAGCGGCTCAGTGGAATCGCCACGACAACTAACAAATACGTGCAGGCCATTCAGGGCACAAAGGCAAAAATCTATGATACCAGAAAAACGCTGCCCGGCTGGCGAATCCTCGAAAAGTATGCTGTCCGCTGTGGTGGCGGGCATAATCATCGCCTGGGACTTTATGATGGAATACTGATTAAGGACAATCACCTCGCTCAGCTCGGAAGAAACTTTCAGCCAAAACTGAAAAAAATCATTTGTGAGGCCAGAAAGGTGAAGGGCACCAAGTTCATCGCTGTGGAAGTTGACCATGTTGATGACCAGCTTAATTATGTATTGGAAATTCCGGGCGTTGACATCGTATTGCTTGACAATATGGGACAGTGGCAGTTGAAACACGCTGTCGAAATGCGGGATAAAATGCTCGGAAAAGGCAAAAAACCGCTGCTTGAGGCCTCAGGCAACATTACACTAAACAGTGTTTCAGCCATCGCCCAGTGCGGTGTCGATAGAATCGCCGTCGGTGCAATCACTCACTCAGCAGCAGCGGTCGATATCGCCCTCGACAGGCAAACAAAGCCATGGTAAAAAACGACCTGCTGGACCCGGACAAAATAAGGGTAAATCTAAATACGAAGCGCATCGGCAAAAAAATCCTCGTCTATAACAGCACTTCGAGTACCAACGATATTGCCGCCGAATATGCAGCGAATAAAAAAAACGATGGACTGGCTATCTTCGCCGAAGAGCAAACGGCAGGCCGAGGCCGGGCCGGTGCAAAATGGATAAACGGGCGGGCAGACAGCATCCTTTGCTCGATTGTCCTGACCAAAACCAAATGCAGCGCCGAACTGCTGTCATTAACATTAGCCGTCGCGATTGCTGAAGCCATTGGAGAAATCAACGGCAAATCTGCAAAAATCAAATGGCCGAATGACATAATCATAAATGGCAAAAAGGTTGCAGGTATCCTGCTCGAATCCAAGACCTGTAACAGTCACACTGTTTATATTCTTGGTATTGGAATAAACTGTCACCAAAAAAAAGACTCCTTTCCGCCTGAATTACAACCAATCGCTACAAGTATTGACATTGAAACCCGAACAATATGCGACCGCAATCCGCTTGCAAAAAGATTGCTTTACTCGGTAGACCACTGGATTCGAATCGCGGAGAAAAACAGCAAAAAAGCAATCGACTGCTGGCGGCAGTTAAGCACCCTTCTAAATCAAAGAGTAACGCTTATCTTCAACGGCAAAAAATTCAGTGGCAACTGCATTGGCATTGACCCTGAGAAGGGTCTAATCATGCAGCTGGATACCGGCGGAGTAAGAATGTTCGACGCCGCACATACCACTATCACAAAGTGATTAAATCTGTATAATCATATATGAGGTCAAAGATATGTCAGAAAAATTTGATGTTGCAGTAATAGGCAGCGGGCCTGGTGGTTATGCCGCCGCTATCAGATGTGCGCAAAGAAACGCTTCCGTAGCTCTGATAGAAAAAGAATTTATTGGCGGAACGTGCTTGAATTGCGGATGTATCCCATCGAAGTCACTTCTTGCCTCGGCCCACACTCTGCTTTCGATAAAACACGCTGCGATGATGGGAGTCGACGTTGCATCAGCCACCCCCAATTGGCCAAAAATGCAGGAAAGAAAAAATGCAATAGTTTCCGGATTCCGCAAGGGTCTGACAGGATTGCTAAAAGCCAACAAAATAAAAATAATTCAAGGCAAGGGTATTATCACAGCACCAGGTCAAATCAAAATCGCCTCTGATACCACCACAGCGCAACTACAAGCGGATAAAATAATCCTTGCTACCGGCTCACAGCCGATACAGCTTCCAGACATACATCTTGATGGTCAGACCGTTATCAGCAGTAAAGAAGCCCTCGAACTGCAGCAGATTCCAAAATCAATGGTCATCATTGGCGGTGGAGTAATTGGCTGCGAAATGGCTTGTGTGTATTCTGGCGTAGGAACAAAAGTAACTGTCATTGAAGCTCTTGCCCGATTGATACCGATGGAAGATGAATGGGTTGGCCGATTGATGCAGCGTGAATTAAGTAAACTCGGCATAGATTGTATTACAGGCCAGAAAGTAACCTCGACAGATAAAACCAGTGGATTGGCAAAGGTATCTTTGGAAAGTGGCCAGACCATCGATACAGAAAAGCTGCTCGTCTCGATCGGACGAAGACCGGTTGTCGATAAAGAAACTATCGAATCTGTTGAGCTTGAAATGTCAGGCTCTGCAACCAAAATTAACGATAAAATGGAAACCAATGTCCCAGGCATCTATGCTATTGGTGATACTGTAGGCACAACGTTTTTAGCTCACGGCGCCTTTGCTGAAGCCAAGGTTGCAGCGACGAATGCAACAGGCGGTGATGAAAAAATAGCCGACTACTCGCTAATACCGAGAGCTGTCTATACATTCCCCGAAGTTGCCTCTGTTGGTAAAACTGAACAAACCTGCAGGGAGCAAGGCCTTGATATTTCTGTCGGAAATTCGTTTTTCAAAACTAACGGCCGAAGTGTCGCACATAACGAGACCGTTGGCGAAATAAGAGCTGTTAGAGACAAAACTACTAACAAGATTGTCGGCATTACAATGGTTGGCTCAATAGTAACCGAGCTTATAGCTGCCGCCAGAATACTCCTGGGAACAACTGAAAAAATCACTCGTTTAAGCTTTCCGCACCCGACTGTCTCAGAAGTACTAAAAGAATCCATTGAAGACAGCTTCGGCCTAAGCCTGCATAATCCACCAAAGATATAATGCTGGGTATCCTTTATTCTCTTCGTGGGTATCTATCCTTTTGCCTACTTTTACCTATTTTTTGAAGCAGTGTTGTTTTTTGTAAACATTACGCAAATTTCATGTTCCTTTGACA
>Ga0307433_1000797_pt1 | contig 20778 bp, 12 predicted proteins | sample SalMarWE160210MG_FD_202166 | JGI IMG/M metagenome (GOLD analysis project Ga0307433, IMG submission 202166) | Salt marsh sediment microbial communities from the Plum Island Ecosystem LTER, Massachusetts, United States - WE1603-210 | ecosystem: Environmental > Aquatic > Marine > Intertidal zone >... | reverse complement strand
CGCCACGCGATGCCCGGATCGGCCCATCGACCCCTGTCGTACGCCTTGCGGTCCATCACCACCAGCCACGGCCGCCCCGTCGCGAGATCCTGCTTCAGGTACCCGACCATGTCGGGCCGAACCTCCAGGCCGATGGTAACGCGGTGCAGCATGAAAGCCAACTCGTGGCACTCGCCCACCGCCAGGAAGATTCGCGTCCGCGGACCCCGCTCCCTGGCATGTAACGACGCGACCGTCGCAAACGACGCCAGGCCGCGCGCCTGGCCGAGCACCGGCACGATCATCTCCACGAACAGCACAAACGCCAGGGCCGTGGTCCCGACCATCAGCGCGACCGTGGGCAGGGGCCGGTCGCGCCGAATCAGGACGACCGAGGCCGTGGCGCCGATCATCATCGGCCCCGCCAACAGCACGGCGATCCATTCACGGTCGGCAATCAGTTCGGCCACGGCGGCGAACGTCGCCTGGTCGGTCCGGTTGTGGAACCACTCAAACAGATGCTCGCGAACCGACCCGGACAACGCAACCAGCACAAACCCCAGCGCCAGAAGGAAGGCCGCCACCGCGACGACCGTCAGCGCCGCCTCCACCCACTTCCGAAGGGCCCCCTCCTGCCGGTGGGCCCCGAGGTAGTAGTCCAGAAAGTACCCGATCAGCAGCGCCGCCCCCGGATACGCCACCAGCAGGTACTCGTCTTTGCGGAACGAGACCGCCGAGAAGAAGACGAACGACCCGACGAACCAGACCCCCGGAAAAAGCAGCCGACCCAGATGGTCGCGCGATACACGCCGCCACGGCTGCACGAGCGCGCCCGGAAGAAACACCACCCACGGGAACAGATCCCGCGCCATCGCCGGAAAGTAGTACCACCAGTACGTGCTGTCCTCGAAGGGGCCGGTCCCCACCGCCCGACCGAAGACGTGCACGCCCCAGTACACGCGGCTGAACTCGCCCGCCGTCGCAACGTGGGCCGCAACGTGCCACGGCGCCGCCACCGCCAGCAGCACGAGCGGCCCCGTAATCGGCTTCAGACGCCACAGCGGACGCCAGAACCCCTCTTCACGCATCCGGACCAGCAGATACAGCCCCACCACCAGCAGCGGCACGACCAGCGACGTGGCCTTGACCAGCGTCCCCAGGCCCGCCAGCGCCCAGAACAGCCAATACTGCCACTCGCCCCCTCCTGCGCGGCAGGTCGGAGCCTGCCCTGAGCCTGTCGAACGGGAACCCGCCGCGCGGCCGCCCGCTCGCTCACGCTCGCGGCTGGCAACACCACCACGTGCCGCCGTGGCGCCGAGACGCGCGCGTGCGAAAAACAGGAGCGACCCCGCCACGCACGCCGCCAGCATCGGGTCCAGGACGCCCGCCCGGCTCCACCACAGCACCTTCGGCGTGCTCAGAAGAACCAAGCCCGCGATGAAGCCCGTGCGGACCGAGACGAGCGCCTTGCCCAGGTAGAAGACGATAACCACCAGCGCCACCAGGCCGACGACGCTCGGCAGGCGGACCGTCAGGTTGGTCACCTCGCCGCAGACGGCGCTCGCCCCCGCGACCGCCCAGTAGTAAAGCGGCGGTTTCTGATAGTTCAGCCCCGGTGGCGCATCCGCCGAGAACTGCGGAACCAGCCACGGGCTCGGCCTCCCGGCCGGCCACCCGCCCGAGGAGAGCATGTGCCGGGCAACCCGCGCGGCCCGGGCCTCGTGGGCGATGAACAGGTCGCGGTCGGCCGTCCGGTACAGGGCAAGTGCGGTCGAGAGAACGATGAGAAGCAGCAGGAGAAGGGCCTGGCGGCCTCGGGCAACTGCCGGCGAGTCCGCCCGGCCGAGCGCCGGTTCGTCGAGCCCTGTATCGGTCACCATCCGCTCCGAAGAAGACGCCGACAGACCGGCCCGATCACGTCTCGAACGGCCATCCCGCCGCCAGGATCGCCTCGCAGACGCGCAGGTCCTCGGGCGTCGTAATCTTGATGTTGGCCGTGTCGCCACGGACCATCATGACGGTCTGGCCCATGGCCTCGACGAGTTGGGCATCGTCGGTCACGCTGCCGACCATGTCGCCGCGCCGCCCGTAGGCCTGGGTGATGATCTCGCGGCGGAACACCTGGGGTGTCTGGGCCATCCAGAGCCCTCGGCGCGGCACGGTTTCGACCACGCGGCCGCCCTTGGCAGCCGTCTTGATCGTGTGATCGACCGGCCGGCCGACGACCGCAGCACCGTACTCGACGGCCACACGAAGCGCCTCGGCGATAACGGCCGGCCGAATGAGCGGCCGGACCGCATCGTGAATCGCCACCAGTTCCGTGCCGCGGTCCGACGCCTCCAGCGCCAGCGCCACGCTCTCGGGCCGCTCGCCGCCGCCCGCGATGAACGCCAGACGCCGGCCTTCGGGCGCCAAGCCGCCGAACGTTTCACCGGCCCACTCGACGAGGTCGGCGGAAACCGCCACGATTACCTCGGCAACCGCCTCAACCGCCGCGAAGGCACTCAGCACGTGCGCGAGCACAGGCCGGCCCGCCAGGTCCACGAAGACCTTGCTCGCCTCGGCGGGTGCACCCGACGCTTCGCTGAACCGGCGGCCGGCGCCGGCCGCGGCAATGATGACACTGGCTTGGGGTACTGGCATGGTGTTACGGGTCTCCCTACGCCGACCGAGACGACCTGCCGAACAGACACGCGCGCCGCGCAAGCGCGGCGGCTAAACGGCGCGAGTCGGGCCGAGCGCCGTGCTCAGGATCGCCGTCGGTCGGGGGCCGCCTGCAGGCGTCCGAAGATCATCCGCCCGGCGCTCTTCTGAAGCACGTTCGTCACCGTGATGGTGACCGACTGGCCGATGCGGCTTTGCCCGTCCTCGACCACGACCATCGTGCCGTCCTCCAGGTACCCGACGCCCTGGCCTTCCTCCTGGCCGGGCTTCAGGAGGGTCACGTCCATCTCCTCGCCAGGCATGACGGCCGGCTTCATGGCGTTGGCCAGGTCGTTGATGTTGATGACGTCGACGTGGGCCAGCCTGGCCACCTTGTTCAGGTTGTAATCGATGGTCACGATGCGTCCGCTGCAACGGGACGCCAGGTTGACAAGCATCTCGTCGGCGCCCTGTCCCGTCCGGGCTTCGACGTCGGCGTCCTGGATGCGGATGTCGACGTCGGTCATCGTCTGAAGGCGGTTCAGGATATCGAGCCCCCGGCGTCCGCGGTCCCGTTTCATCTTGTCTCCCGAGTCGGCAATCGTCTGGAGTTCGTGGAGGATGAATCGCGGAACCACCATCGGCGCATCGAGGAAACGGGTTTCGGCAATGTCGGCGACGCGGCCGTCGATGATGACGCTCGTGTCCAGCAACAGCGGCCGGCCGCCCTTCTGCTGCTTGGCGAACTCGATGTACGGGATGATGAAGCGGAAATCGTCCTTCGTCTGCAGGATCAGCGAGATCGCCAGGTACGACGTGATGGCCGCAATCGCAACCTTCACCGGGTCTTTCACGTCGTCCGGGATCCAGGTGGCCATATCGACCACCGGCCCGAGGAGCATCGTCACGACCAGGCCCACGAGCAGCCCGAAGAAGACGGCCGAGATCACGCTGATGTTCTTGCGCCGAAAGGCAACGTCGAGAACGATGACCACGACGGCCACGCCCCCAAAGCCGAGCATGCTCGTCAGTTGCTTCCCCTCCGCAACCGCCCCGCCGAACACATACCCCCCTGCCGCCATCATCAGGAAGAACAACAGCCGGATAATGAAGACCAGCATCGCGGGACCCTCCAGAATGCGAGGTATAATACGGGCGATTATTATAGGGATGCCGGCCGCCGGCCGCAAGCATTCGCGCACCCCCAAGGCCATGACGCCGCACCAGCAGAATGGCGTGGCCACCCGAAGTGGGGTGGCCATGTGTCGCGCGCGAACCCATCCGCGCAAAACACCTTCGCAACGTTATCGCACCAGGTGCGACCGTAAGGGAGCGGAGGCGCTCAGCGCCCCCCGCCGCCTCCACCCCGGCCGCCCCCACCCCGGCCGCCCCCGCCTGGACCGCCGCCCCGACCCCCGCCCGGCCCGCCGCCACGATCCCAACGACCCTCGTCGGGACGGCGATCCTCGGGCAGCGGAATATACGGCGACCACTCAAACGGCAGCACGCAGATGCCCTGGTGCTCGCCCGTGTTGAAGTTCGAGACCACCGTCGCCGCCAGCGCGAACCACGTGTTGGGCTTCGGCACCTTACGGCCGGGCAGCGGCCCCTTGCCGCCGTCCCCAAGCAGGTCCTCCACGCGCACCGCCGCCAGCGACTGCGTGTTGAGCGACTTCAGCAGCAGGTACCGACCGTCGGGGCCGTTGATCTGTTCCTGGACCTGGGCGTAGAGGATAATGCCGTACGGCATCCTGGTCTGCGGCTGGACCAGGTTCAAACTGCCGAGAAAGCCCACCGCCCGTCGCAGGTTTCGCCCCACCTTCGCCAGCCGCGCCAGCATCTCAATGCCGTACTTGCGGACCTGCGATCGCGTCCGCTCGTTGATGCGGGGCGCCCACGCGACGCGGGTCCCCTGCACGGCCCATTCGCCCAGCATGTCGTACACCTCGGGGCTGATGTGCATGCCCGTGCCGAGACACGTCGGGCACAGAGCGTCGCCGAAGATCCATCTGCCGTCGACCTCGCCCTTCCCCCCGCACCGTCTGCAGACCAGTGCGGCGGTGATGGCACGGCTGGCGCGCAGAAACTCCTGCTCGTTCGTCGGCTCGCCCGGCAGGCGAAGCACATCGACCGGCCACAGCGGCGCCGGCAGGGCGGTCAGGGCCTTCAGTTCCGGCGACGTTGACAGAAGCGACTTGCGCAGCGTGCCGGCCGGCATCGCCAACGCCACCCGAAGACCCTTGGCGGCCACGTCGAGACGCACCGCGAGCACCGTGCCGTCGGCGTCGAGGACCGGTGCGCCGCTCGCGGCGTCGATGCGGCCGCCGTCGACGCGGAGAAAGGCATCAACGCCTTCCGGCAGAGCCACGCGCGAGCGGCCTGCCACGTCCTGGATCGTCGGCCCGCGAACAACCCGGCCGGCCGTCACGTCCAACGCCTCGCCCCAGCCCCATCCTGCAGTCACCACACTGCGGGCGCTCTCGAACGTGGGAAGTCCCGGCGCCAGCGGAAGCCCCGTCTGGGCAGAGAGGCCCGACTCGACCCTCAGCGCCGCCAGCCCCAGCGCCGGGTCGGCCATGCCGAACTGCGTGACCGTGGCCGTGGCGCCGCCGTGGAACCGGAGCGTTGCCCGTTTGACGCCGCGGTGTTTCAGCGCGCCCAGGTCGCAGACGACAAACCGCCCGTCCCCGATGAGGAAACCCGTGGAAACCGACTGCGGAATGCCCCACGCGTTCTCAACGGTCACCGTGCAGACGGCCGGCTCGGCCTTCTCGCGGAGAACCTTCGGATTCGCGCTCGCGGTCGAGGCAGCCCGTGCCGGCACCACACAGAAGGCGAAGCACAAGACCCAGAAGGCAGTCACCGTGCGCCAACGCATGTGAACTCCTCCCTTCATCGGCTGGGCGAACTCTGTGCACCCTCACCATGTACAACGACCAGGGGAGGAGTCGATTTCAAGGAAATGCCGGATTCTGCCGCATCCCCGATGCGCAACCGCACCGGCACCAGCGGCAAAGCACTACGACGCTACCTCGAGGTCAACGTGGACCGCCAGGTGACGGAAGCCGGCCCGGCAGATCCTCCCTCGGCAAAGGCCGGACGGGCGCGGCAGGACGCGTCGGAATCCAGCCGAACGGGAGCACGTACACCGGCCGGGATGGCCTCGGCTTCGGCAAGAACAACTCGGCTGCGGGCCCTTTCCGTGACGCCCGCCTGCCCGCGCCCGGCTTCGGCGAGGCCGACTCGCTCGGTCCGGCCTCCGGCGAGGCCGGCTCGGTCGGGTCGGCCTTTGGCGAAACGGCCTCGGCCGCGCCAGGCTTCGCAGGGTCGGGGGCGCCCTGCGTGCTGAATCGGGCCAGGGCCGCCCCGGCGAGCACAATCCAGGTTCCCACCTTCGGTTCCGCCGGGCTTCCGACCGGTCCCGGCGTGGTTGGTTTGTCCACGGCGGTCGCGCGAAAGGCCACCGGCGCGCTGAACCGACCGGTCTCCAGGAACGTATACCGGCCCTCGGGTCCCTCGACCGTTTTGCTGACGCGCGCTGCGATGACGATGCCGCGGCAGAAGACCTCCTCCATTCCGATCATGTCAACCGCGACCGCCCTGCCCCAGGCTGCCCGGAATCGGGGTCCGGCAGCCGCCAGTTGCTTGAGCCTCTCGATCCCGGCAGCCAGGATCGCTCGTCTGTCGCGGGCCTCGAGGCCCTCGGCCCAAGCCACCCGCGTGCACGCCAAGGCCATTTCCGCCAGATTGTCGTACACGCCCGCGACGCACGCGATACCCTCGCCCCGACAGGCGTGACACGTCGTATAGTACGACGTAATAACCCCAGAGTCCACGCTGAGACTGCGGCCCCTGCCCTTGCAGGTCCGGCACACCATGCTGTCCTTGGCGGTCTGGGCAATGCGGCCGAACTGGGGCACCGTGACCGGCTCGCCCTCCAGGCGAAGGACCGGCACCCCCCATGCGGTTTGGGGAAGCAGCGTCAGGGGCTTCAGTTCACGCTTCGACGAGAACAGCGCGTTCCACAACGCCGTGGCAGGGACCACCAGGGGGACGGGAGCGCCACGGCTCATCACGTGAACCCGGACGCCAAGAACCGTTCCCCCCGCGTCCAGGACCGGCGTGCCGGCCAGAGAGGCCACGTCGTGGCCCACGATCCGGAGAAATGCCCAGTCGGCCCGAGGGAGGCTGGTGCCGGTCCGCAGCGCAAGTTCCACCATCCTCGGCCCCGCGATGAGACGGCCCGTGGCCAATCTCAGTTCATGCCCCTGCTCCCAGCCCATTCGGGCCACCTTCGCGTTGCAGCCGGGCGGCGGCGCCGTCCGGACCACCGTCAGCCCCTTTCGGGCAGAGACGCCCCCTTTCAGATGCAGGGCCGCCAGACCGCTGACCGGATCGGCCATCCCAAACTGGTCCGCCACCACCTCCGAGCCGTCCTGGAACCGGATGACCGCACGCGCCGTGCCCGGTTGAACCAGCGCACCGAGTTCCGTCACGACGAACTGACCGTTGCCCAGGACAAACCCGTACGCGAAGGCCAGCGGCACACCCCAGGCGTTCTGGACCACCACCCGGCACAGGCTCGGCGCCACTTGGGCCTGAGTGGCCAACTCATTGAGAACGGACACCGCAGACGCTCGTCTCGACCCCGCACCCGCTGCGGCCAGGCAACACAACAAACCACTGAGGATTGTCCGCCGAATCCACACGACTGCTCCCCCACCTCTCAAGGACCCATCCGCCGGTTCACTTACTACCGGTTCACTTACTATACGAGGCCGGTGCAGGGAACCGCAACCCCCTGGCAAGCGCGGGGCCTGCCACCCACCCCCGGCGGAACACCGGCCAGGGCACAGCGCCTGGGGAACCTACCTCTCCTTCAGGTTCAACGGTCCCGGCACCGAACACGGCCTCCACTCGAACGGCAGCACGTACACGCCGTGGTACCGGCCCACCTCGAACCGCGACAGCACCGACCCCGCCAGGACGACCCACGACTTGTCGGCCGGTCGGCGGCCGCCGCCGGACGGTCCCTTCCCGTCGTGCCCCATCAGGTCCTGCTCTCGGACCACCACCATGTAGTTGGTGTGCAGCGGGTCCAGGATGACGTACACGCCGTCCGGACCGCTGATCGTGTCGCGGACCTCCGCGAAGACGATCACGCCGCGCGGCGACGGGTTCCCCAGACGGTTGAGGTCGCGGCCGGTGACCTCGGAGTGGGCCTCCCGGAAGCGACGCCCCGACAGCATCAGCCACTTGAGCATTTCCTGTCCGGCGGCGCGGGCGGTGCCCTGGGCGCGGCCGCCGGGCCTCGGCGACCAGACCACGCGGGTCCCCTGCTCGGCCCAGGTGGCCAGCAGTTCGTACACGCCGCTCTCCAGGGCGACGCCTTCGCCATGACACCGGGGACACTCGACCTTGTCGTCCCACCGCTTCTGGTCCTTGGCGCGGACCATCCCCCTGCCCTTGCACTCGGTACAGACGACGCTCGCCCGGACGTGGTCGCGGACGCGGGCAAAGCCGTCCGGATTCGGCGGCTTTCCCGACAGGCGCAGCAGATGGACCGGCCAGAGCGGATCGGGCAGATCCGAGAAGGCCCGCAGCCGGGGCTCCGACTCCAGCAGTGACCGCCGGAGCGACGACGCCGGCATCGCCAGTTCAACGCTCACCCCCGGGGCCGCCACGTCCAGACAGACCGCCAGGACCGTGCCCCGCCAGTCCACCACGGGGGACCCGCTCGCGGCCTCGATGCGGCCGCCGGCCATCCGCAGGAAGAATTCCACGCCGGCCGGCGGGTTGACGCGCGTCCGGGCCGCCACACGACGGATCTCCGGCCCGCGCCAGACGCGGCCGGTCACGACCTCGATCTCCTTGCCCCACTGCCACCCCGCCGCCGCAATCGCACCGATGCCGTCCAGCGCGGGAAGATGCGGCGCCAGAGGCAGGCCCTTCCGGCGCGAACGGCCCGAACCCACACGAAGCGCCACCAGACCCAACGCCGGGTCCGCCATCCCGAATTGGGTGCAGACCGCCGTGCTGCCGTCGCTGAAGCGGAGCGTTGCCTTCGCGGCGGCCGGCTGGGCCACCACCCCAAGGTCCGTGACGGCGAACCGGCCGTCACCCAAAAGGAACCCGGTGGCGACCGCCAACGGCACGCCCCACGTGTTCTCGACCATCACGAGGCAGACGGCGGGTTCGGCGGCGGCGCGGATGTCGGCCGGATCGATCTTCGTCACGACCGACTGGGCCTGCACCAAGACCGGCGCCATCGAGAGGAGCAAGACGGATGCAACCAGAGGGCGTACCCTCATGGGTGTGGCTCCACGCTACGGCAAGACCGTGCGCCATTCCCCCGCCGGGCGGACCTCAAGGCAGTCGACACCCGCAGGGTGCCACGGTTGGCTTGCCCATCCGTGGACACCGAACCAAGCACACCGTTTGACTCTCCAAACGGTGGCACCCGGCATCCCGATTCGCCGCCACTTCTTCGGCAGGCCCGCCGCCTCTCAGACAGACGGCGAAGCGGCCCATCCATTCGGGAGAAACCGTCGTCCCCGCCCTTCTCGGCGGGCGGCCACCCCGGGCGCCGGCGCGCCGGTGCGGTCCGGCGGCATCAAGGGCGCCCGGTCTACCGCCGTGTCACGACCGGCTTGTACGCGTGGTTGCGCTTCCGATCGACGTTGACCTTGGTTATCTTGTCACCCTTCCGGATCGTGTCGACGACCTCCATGCCCGAGGTCACCTTTCCGAAGATGGCATGCTTGCCGTCGAGGTGCGGGCAGGGAACGTGGGTGATGAAGAACTGGCTTCCGCCGGTGTTCGGACCGGCGTTGGCCATGGAGATCACGCCCCGCGTGTGCCTCAGGTTGGGGCTGATTTCGTCGGCAATCACGTACCCCGGTCCGCCGCGCCCGTCGCCGTCCGGGCATCCGCCCTGGATCATGAAGTCGGGGATGACGCGGTGGAACACGAGGCCGTCATAGTAACCCTTCTCGGCGAGGCCGATGAAGTTGGCCACCGTGTTCGGGGCATCGTCTTCGGCCAGTTCCAGAACGATGGCGCCCTTTTCGGTCTGGAGGGTCACCTGCGGCAGGGGTCCGGTCACCGGTTTTCCTTTCTCGTTGGAAGGCGCAGACGGCTTGTCGGCCGTCTCATCACATCCGGCCACGAAGGCCGCCGCCAACAACACGGCCGCCGAGGCCGTCCACCACACGGCTCGTCTCGTCCTCATGGTCACCTCCTTGTGCGGGCATTATACGGACCGGCGGCGCGTGTGCCTACCGAATTCGGAAGGTCTGCGCCTCGGGTCCCGGCCGGGATGCTTTCGCAAGCGAAAGCACGGCGCCCGGTCCGAGACGGTCGCCTACGCTCTGGCCTGCCCGAACGTCAAAGACACAGCGCGGTAGATCTCCCGACCCGCCGTGCTCTTTATCGCGCCTATCGCGCGGCGCAAGCGCCGCGGCTAACCCGGCAACCCGACCCGCCGGGCCAACGCCTATCGCGCAGCGCAAGCGGCGCGGCTAACCCGGCAACCCGCCACGTGGGCCACGGATTTCCTGCGTGATTTCGCTCCCCAGGCCGAGATCAATACAGTAGATGACACGCGCTCGCCGCATCGGACCCATGGGGGTCAACGGTTGAGGCGGCCGATGACCGACGCCGACCTAATACGGGCCGTCCAGGCAGGCGACCAGGCCGCTCTCGGAACGCTCTACGAGCGGTACCTGCCGAGTGTCTGGCGGTACGCCTTCGCCCAACTCGCGGGGCACGCCGGCACCGCCGAGGATGTTGTCAGCGAGACGTTCCTGGCGGCGGTCCGGCAGGTCCGGCGGCTGAAGCCGGAGGGCGGCAGCCTGGGCGGATGGCTCATCGGCATCGCGCGGCACAAGATCGGCGACGTCAGACGCCGGCGCGGACGTGTCAAGACGGGGCTTCCGCCCGATCTACCTGCACAGGAGGACGCCAGCCATGACCCATCGGCGTCACTCGAAACGGCTGAGACGCGAGCCCAGGTTGCGGCCGTCATGGACGCCCTGCCGGACGACCAGCGGCTGGCCCTGGAGTGGAAGTACCTGGACCGTTTGCCGGTCCGCGCGATCGCCCACCGGATGGGACGCTCCGAGAAGGCCGCCGAGGCGCTTCTGTATCGGGCACGCCATGCCTTCCGAGAAGCCTTCGAACGCGCGGGAGCCACACGAACACAAACACGACTCGCCCGTTAGCCGCCGTGCTTGCACGGCGCGCGCCACGGCGAGCGGCAAGCAGCCAAGGGAGCCAGACATGGTCGCCCACGACGATGACAGGGATGTTGCCGAGACGCTCAAGGCCGGCTACGGCGCGCCGCCGCCGCGCCGCCAGTTCGTCGAGCAGACGCGGATGCGTCTGCAGCAGGAACTGCAGGCCGCCCAGGCCTCGCGGCGGCGACTGCTTCGCGTTTGGCGGCACGTGGCGGCCGCTGCCGTCATCGTGGTGGCGGCCGGTCTGGCGGTCGTCGGTTTCCGAGGCATCTCGTGTGCTCCGCACGAGACGGGGACGCTGCCCGGCCCGCAGGTCCGGTCGACGCCGCGCCAAGTACCGCTGCGGCTGCAACTGCCGTCCCCCTTCTTCCTGTGCACGAACCGGCTCGTCCACCTGACGGCGCACATGGAACCGTACGAGCCGGAGAGGCCTCGGCAGCCGCTGATGGTGCCCCGTGGCACGCGCAACGTGGCGCTAGAGAAGCCCGTCACGTGCAGCGATACCGTCGGCCCCATCGTCGGCGACGTCGCCCAGATCAACGACGGCGAGAAGTCCGGCCTGGACAGCAGTTACGTCGAATTCGTGCCGGACGGCTCGCAGGCAACCTGGGTACAGATCGACCTGGAGGAACCGTGCGCCATCCATGCGATCGCCCTCTGGCACTCGGTCTGGCCGACGGTCTTCCACGACGTCATCGTCCAGGTCTCGGACGATCCGGCGTTCCGGCGCGGCGTGCGGACGCTGTTCAACAACGATTTCGACAACTCCTCCGGCCTGGGCGTCGGCCGCGACAGAGAGTACACCGAGGACTACCGCGGCCGCCTGATCGACGCCGCCGGCGTCACCGCCCGATACGTGCGCCTGTACAGCCGCGGATGTATCGACGGCTTCTTCGACCGGTACGTCGAGGTCGAGGTCCACGGAAAACCGATGGGCGAGGCCACGCTCGAGGTGCCCGGCTCGGTGCCGCTCGATGTCGAGGCGCCTCAGCCCGGCACGCGAGACGGCGTCACGACGGCACCCGCCGACTTTGCCGTGGCACGTCCCATGAACACGTGGCTCGTGGCTCAGGAGACGCGCGCGCTGCCCGGTCCGATGCCGCGTTCGACGCCGCAGGACCCGCGCACGGCCCTCGTGCCGCTCCGGATCAGGCTGCCTGGAGCCGAACTCATCGGTACCCCCAAGAACATCAAGCCGCACGCCCACCTCGAAAAGTACACGGGCAAACCCAGGCCGCCGTTCATGGTGCCCGAAGGCACGGCGAACCTCGCCCGCGGCAAGCCCGTGACGGCCAGCGACCCCGAGCCCATCGTCGGCGAACTCGCCTACGTGACCGACGGCGACAAGGGAAGCCATGACGGATGTTACGTCGAACTCATGCCCGGCACGCAATGGATCCAGATCGACCTGAAGCAACCTTGCGCCATCTACGCGGTGCTCGTGTGGCACTATCACGCCGAGTTCTGCGTGTACCACGACGTGGTGGTGCAGGTGGCCGACGACCCCGATTTCATCGAGAACGTCCGGACGATTTACAACAACGATTTCGACAACTCCTCAGGCCTCGGCGTCGGCAAGGAACTCGAGTACATCGAGGACTACCGCGGCCGACTCATCGACGCGGGCGGTATCAAGGCGCGGTACGTGCGGCTTTACACCAAGGGCAGCACTTCCAGCAACCTGAACCACTACGTCGAGGTCGAGGTCCACGGCAAACCGGCGCCGAAGCAGGTGCCCCTGAAGACGAAACTGCCGGTGCCCGTCATGAGTTGATCGCACGGACAGCGCGGCGGGTCTCCGCACCTGCCGCGTGCAACGCACACCCCTAACGGGCGCGGCGGGTCTCCGCACCCGCCGCACGCAACGCACACCCCTAACGGGCGCGGCGGGTCTCCGCACCCGACGCACGCCAAGCGACGGCCTGCCCGGTGGCTACGGAGACCCACCGCGCACAACTCGCCGGCGCTGCGTTACGGTCGCGGCCAGGATGGCGCTCGAGGCCGGTCACGCCAGGTCGTCGTCGATGGAGCGCTCGGCCTTCTTCCACTTCGGCGGCTGATAGGCCAGGATCCTCTCGGGATACCACGAGGCCGGCCCGCGTCGATTGTGCCGGTGCAGGACGCACAGCGTCTGGGCGCACCGGCCGCCGTCCTGCTCGCATGCAGCGTAGGCGAGGAGGAACTGCCCCTGCGGCCCGAGGCGATACTGCCCTGCCCCATCGCACTCATACGATCCGCGCACCCGTTTCAGATGCTGCGGACAGATGATCCAGATGGGCTTGCGCATGGCTGCACCATCCCTCGCCGCCGACTCCCACGATGCCGGCGCCACCTCCCGCGCGGCGTCCCTCCCAGGCCGCCAGGAGAACACAAGAGGACGAGCAGCGTTGTAACACCAACCGCACGCCCGCCGCAAGCAGCACGTTCTGCTTGCGGAACGCCGACGCGGCCGGTATACCTGCACGTTCTCGTCTGGCGGGCAACGTTGGCTCTACGCGGAAACTCCTCCGCGAGAACCACCTGGAGCGTCGGCGAACTCCGCAAAGCAGCCAACAGAAAGGAGCGGACCGAGCCATGATGACCGGCAAGACCCCGCGTCGATGGACACGTCGAGATTTTCTGACCTGGGCGGCCGCCGGCGCGGGGGCGATACCCTGGTCGGTCGCTCGCGGGGCGCGGGCCGCAGCGGCAGCCGCGCCCGGGCGCAGACCCAACTTCCTCGTCATCGTGGCCGACGACATGGGGTTCTCCGACGCCGGCTGCTACGGCGGCGAGATCGGCACGCCCCACCTCGACGCCTTGGCGGCCGGCGGCATCCGGTTCACTCAAGTCTACTCCACCGGCCGGTGCTGGCCGTCGCGGGCGTGCATCCTGACGGGCCACTACGCCCAGCAGGTCCGGATGGATCCGCCGAAGGGCCGTCTGCCCGCCTGGACCCGCCTGGCCCCGCACTACCTGAAGCCCCTTGGGTATCGCTGTTACCACTCCGGGAAGTGGCACATCCACGGCGCGCCGAAAGCGGTGGCCGACGGCGGCTTCGACCGCTCGTATCTGCTGGCCGACCAGGACCGTTTCTTCTCGCCCCGGCGGCACTGGGAAGACGACCGGCCCCTGCCGCCCGTCTCGCCCGGCACCGGCTACTACGCCACCACCGCCATTGCCGACCACGCGGTGCGCTGCCTCACCGAGCATGCGCGCGAGCACGCCGGCCGGCCCTTCTTCCACTACCTGGCCTTCACCTCACCCCACTTCCCGCTGCACGCCCTGCAGGACGACATCGCCCGCTATCGCGACCGCTATACCCAGGGGTGGGACACCGTGCGGCAGGCCCGGTGGAAGCGCATGCGCAAGATGGGCATCGTCAACTGCGACCTCTCCCCCCTCCAACCCGATGTCAAGCCCGGATGGAATCTGCCGGAAGACACCTTGCAGGAGCGCATCGGCCCCGGCGAAGCCGGACGGGCCGTCCCGTGGGACACGCTTTCGGAGGCCCAGAAGACGCTGCAGGCGACCAAGATGGCCATCCACGCCGCCATGATCGACCGCATGGACCGCGAGATCGGCCGCGTCCTCAACCAACTGAAGACCATGGGCGCCCACGAGAACACGGTGATCCTGTTCGTCTCCGACAACGGCGCCAGCGCCGAGCAGATCATCCGCGGCGACAAGCACGACCCCTCCGCCCCGCCGGGGTCGTGGCGGTCGTACCTGTGCCTGGGGCCTGGATGGTCCACTGCCGCGAACACCCCGTTCCGCCTGCACAAGTCGTGGGTGCACGAGGGCGGTATCGCCTCGCCCTTGATCGTTCACTGGCCGGCGGGCCTTGCGGCACGGGGGGAACTCCGCCACAACCCGGGCCACTTCGTCGATCTGCTCCCGACGGTGCTGGAACTGGCCGGCGCACGCGCCTCGCCCACCTGGAAGGGCAAGCCCACACCGCCGCTCGCCGGCCGGAGCCTGGCCCCGGCGCTTGCGAAAGACGGGGCCGTCTCGCACGACTTTCTCTTCTTCCACCACGGCGGCAACCGGGCCATCCGCATCGGCGATTGGAAACTCGTCTCCGCCGGCCGTCGCGGGCCGTGGGAACTGTACAACCTCGCCACCGACCGATGCGAGTCCAGGAACCTGGCAGCCGCGCAGCCGGACAAAGCCCGTGACCTGTCCGGCGCGTGGCAGCGTCACGAGACGCGGTTCCGCCGGATGGCCGACTCCGACGAAATGTAGGGTGGGTGCTTTGCACCCACGCGGCGCCTGACGGACCGCGGCGCCGGCCAGGAGCCGTCGTTGAGCCCGAAGGGCTCGAATTCATCAGCCCAGGGCAACGCCCTGGGTATCGGGGAGCAACGCCCCACCATTCACAAGTATGTAGGCCGCGGCGTGCCGCGGCAACTGTGCTTGCGGTTGCAGACATTTCGGGGTAGTCTACACAGGTGCCGCTCCGACAGTGGGCATGCTTCGGCACCCTGGCACCCTGGCACGGGTACGGCCTGTGCCGTGGCTGGCGGGTACGGCCTGTGCCGTGGCCGGCGGACACGGCGCCGTTCACGTGGGCAGGCGCCATGGCAGCAAACTGAATTAAGTCTCGTGTGCCCGGAACCGCCAGAGCGGCGCGCACATGTCACGAGGACTCTGGATCTAGGGAGTTGTCCATGTGGCTACGCCAATTACGGATACAGAACTTTCGCAAGATCGAAGAGCTAACGATTGCGTTTCCCAGAGGGCTCTCCGTGATCGTCGGGCAGAACAACTCCGGCAAGACGGCTATCGTTGACGCCTTGAGGCTCATGCTCTTCCCCAGCCGAGAGTTTGATGCCCTCCGTGTCAATGAGGATGACTTCCGCACGGAAACGGACTACGCACCTATCGAAATCTCGTGCAGGTTTACCGGGCTCAAAGACGAGGACGAAGTTCATTTCCAGGAATGCCTCGTCGATATTGGTGAAGGCAAGTTCGAGATGCAGGTCAACGCTCGCATCGAGTTCAACAAGACAACGAACCGGTGCAACGTGAGAATGTGGGGTGGTGAGACCGAAGGTGGCTCGCTCCCTTCGAATCATTACGACCGACTTGCAACAATCTACCTACAGCCGCTCCGCGACCCGGAACGCGGCCTGCGGCCTGGGCAGCACTCCCAAGTGTCCCGTCTCGTGGACTGCTTGACAACTGAGGCCCAGCACGCAGACTTTGAGAAGATCGCGGAGGATGCCAACGAGGAGATTCGCAAGCTAGAACCGGTCAAAGACGCGAAAGGCGACATCAACGAGCAGATGGCATCCATCGCAGGCGATGAGCTCACTCAAGAGACAGAGTTGGTCTTCACAGACCCGACGTTTCGGCGAATCATTGCAGGGTTGCAGCCCGAGATCGAAGGTTTGCCATTCGCATTGAACGGACTTGGCTACAACAATCTGGTTTTTGCCGCCGCAACTCTGGGCACACTCCGTCGAAGCTCACAGTACTCCTTCCGTTCGATTCTCGTCGAAGAACCTGAAGCCCACCTACACCCTCAGCTTCAGGTGCTTCTCCTCAGGCACTTCGCGAATGTTGCTGCAGATCAGAAAGGCAATGAAGTTCAAGTCATTGCCAGCAGCCACTCGCCTATCCTGGCGAGTCAGGCACCCATCGACTCCGTCGTATCGGTGCATGAAGTGGGAGACAAGGTCAGTGCTGTTTCGGTCTCTGAGATTGCGATTGACGACAAACTCAAGAAGAAGCTTCAGCGTTACCTCGACGCAACCCGCGGAGAGTTGTTCTTCGCTCGGCGGATCCTGATGGTGGAGGGGGTCGCCGAGGCGCTTCTTCTGCCAGTACTGGCGAAGATCGCGGGTGGGTGCCTCAAGGAATCTGCCGTCACTGTGCTGAACGCAGATGGAATCAACTTCAACGCATTCCTTCCGCTCTTCGGCGACGACCGCCTTCGTACACCGGTCGTCATTCTGACTGATGGTGACGCGTCGCGAGTCGGCGATAACCCCTCTGCGATTGCGGCCGGCCTCAAAGCGAAGGAGGCTGAACTGCCTAATCTCTGGGTTGAGATGTCAGAGATCACCTTCGAGCATGAACTCGCTCGATCTGATGCGATGCTCCCGCACATGATGTCGGCTTTCAAAACCCTTCATCCTGCTAAAGGGGCATCACTCGAAACAGACCTTGCCGTACTTACGTCAGCAGACGAGAAGGCCGCTGAGTTCCTGAAGGTCTTCCTGGACACGAAGGTCTCGAAGGGACGGTTCGCGCAGGAACTTGCAGGTGTGCTGGAAGAGAAGGACTTGCCGTCGGAAGCAGTGCCAGCATACATCCGCAATGCGCTGAAACATCTCGGGGCAACTGCGGGGGAGGCGGAAGATGGGCACGATTGAAGAATTGCGGGATGCCATCCTCGCACAGAACCCGACAGATCAACAGCGAGACGCGATCTTCGCCGACGAGCTGGAGTTTCTTCTACGGGCAGCGCCTGGAAGTGGCAAGACGTGGACATCGTGTCGGCGTTTTATCTGGCGTGGAGCGAACTGGCCCTACCCTGTTGGCGGACTCGCCCTTTTGTCCTTCACAAATGCTGCCATCCGCGAGTTCAAGGAGGCCACCATCACGGTGGGGCGGCGTGACCTACTGTCCGATCCGAACTACGTCGGCACGTTCGACTCATTTGTTGAGCGTTACATCCTCGCTCCCTTCGGCCATCTGCTCACCGGCGCGTCGAAGCGGCCAAAGCTGTTCCCTGGCCCTCGGCCTGGCGATCGCCGCAACAAGAAACTGCACGCATGGATGGCAGTACACGGCAACAAGAAGCGGCCTGTACCTGCCTGGGAGCTCATTCCGTATCTGGACGGCACCAAGATTCGATTCAAGACTTCAAGTAGTTATGGAAGCAAGAGCATCACCATTCACGGGCCTAATCCAATACGGGAACTGCTGTCGCTAGGCTTTTACACCCATGCCCAACGGGTGTCTTGGGCATGTAGGCTTCTGTTCGATAGGCCTCACATTGCTGAGCTGCTCGCCAAGCGGTTTCCCGAGATCATCGTCGACGAGGCGCAGGATACGAACGCTTGGTTGCTGATCCTTCTGAACTACCTAAGAAGCAAGGGTTCCCGGATCACGCTGATCGGAGACCCTGACCAATGTATCTTCGAGTTCAGCATGGCGGATGTCACAGCGCTCCCGAACCTCAAGGATAAGTGGGCGATTCCCGAGAAGCCCTTGAGTCAGTCATTTCGATGCAACAACCAGATTGCCGCCGCCGTCCGCAATGTTGGGGGCAATAATGCATTCACAGGATGTGGCGATGGGACACACGAAACGCATCGCGCATTCATCGTCAAAGAATCATCAGCGTCGTTTGCCGATAGTGTCTCTGCTCTCCAGCAACTCACGGAACAAGGCGCGCTGGATTTGGCGTCCGCTGCGATTGTCTGCAGAGGCCACAAACAGCTTGAATCCATTCGCGGACAGGTCAATTACAGTAAGCTCCATGGGAAAACGAAGGAATTGGCGACTGCTGCGTTCCTGCGCGACTCGCATCATAACTACCGTGGTGCATTCCAGACCGTCGAACGTATCGTTCGTGAGATCGCCGGCGACGATGCGTTGTGGGACCGGATTGCTGAGGCTCCCGATGCAGCTGAGGCGAGAGCTGTGTCATTGGCGATCTGGCGATTCGTGAAGGACGCAGGGCGGTTGCCATCGGTGTCCCGACTCGGCGAGGAGTGGATTCAGTCCGTGCGTGAGCAATTGGCGGCACTGATCGCTAAGATCGGCGTCAAGGGCGAGGTGAAGCTTGGAAGTCACATTAGGAAGACGGGACTCCGGAACGACCAGTTGGCTCTTCCACTCTTCAAGGCCCAGAAGGACTTCCCGGCGGTGCGTCAAGACACGATACATCAAGTGAAGGGTGAGAGTATCGACTCCGTGCTTGTCATTGGCAGTACGAGGTTCTGGAACTCGGTGGTCAAGGCAGTGGATGACGGGGTCAGTTCAGAGGACAGACGTCTCGCCTACGTGGCGATGACGCGTGCTCGGCACCAACTCATTGTTGGGTTGCCGCGAGGACACTTCGACAAACATGCAAAGACATGGACCTCATGGGGGTTCGCGGTGTTTCCGGACTAGCCACTCAGCACAGCCCCAAGAGTTCCCGAGCCCCGGCGACACATGACTTACTTCGAGTCCCCCGTGCAGCATCATCTCCTGGCGGCGGCTGAGTCGCCGTAAACCCTTGAAAACGCACGACTTATGCGATCGGTGGGGCGCGGGGACTCGTCGGGGCCGGCCGATTTAGTTAGAACTCTAACTACATTCGGGCCGCTCCCGAAAGTGGTTAGAGTTCTAACTACTTTTGGGCCCCTTCGTCCGGCCCTTCGCCGGCTGCCGCGCGGGCATGGGCACTTACATCAATTTGGCCCCCCTCAAAACGCCTCAAAACCGGTGCAAAACGGAGTAAAAAGCGATCAGATTCGAGCAAGAAAGAGCAAAAAGCGATCTAAAAGCACCACGTTTCGCCTTACCCATCTTAACACAAAAGGCCCAAATCGCCCCTTACGGCCCAGAAACAAGGCTCACAGCCAAAAAAAGCGCGCATTTGGGTGTTTTGGCGAGGTGAAAATTGACGTAAGTGTTATGGAGCAGGCGGCATGTCGAGCAACGCAGTCTCACGCAAAGCCGCAAGCGCTGTAGGGGCGTAGCATGCTACGCCCTTACGGCGGCACCGCCCCCGCGAGCGACGGGCCGCGCGCGTTATCTCCGTACGGGCAAGGTCACGCGGCCGCCGATGAGGCGCTCGAAATCGTACGTTTGCCGCGCCGTCTCCAGCAACTCGGCCCAATCGAGGTCGCGCTTCGCCGTGGCGACCGTGCGGCCGCCCAGGGTGATGCGAATGGGGCGCGAGAAGTCGAGCCGGTCGGCGGCCAGGGCCACGTCCACGCTTTTCACGTTACGCATAAAGACGGCAATAAGATTCTTGCCGGGCGGCATGCGAACCGTCAGTTCGAACCCGTCGCGTTTCCACAGGGCCCGTTTGGCCTTGGCCAGGTCCTCCTTGCGGGCGATGCGCAGGACCCGCCGCTTTCGGAAATCGAATTCCTCCTTCGCGACGGCCGTCGCCCGCACGTAATACGCCCGGCCCTGGTACAGACGGTGGAAGATGAACTTGCACTCGGCCGGGAACGGGTCGCGGCGGGCCGTTTCAAGGAAGGTGCGGATCGTCTCTTTCTTCAGTTTCAGACCGTGGCCCTGGTCGGCGTACTCGATGCCCTCGAAATGCCTCGCCCGCAGGCGTTTCATCTCCGCCGCCGCCTCGCGCGACAGGATGTTGATGCCCTTCGTCTGGCCCGGCATGATGTCCTTCTCGCCCCAGTGCGCCTGAATCGCCAGGTTCAGCACGTTCTGAAGGTAGAACGTGACGGCGTGCGACCCCGCTTCGGTAAGCGGCCACGATGCCATCGGCACGGCCCCCGCCCACTCGCCCGGCGAGAACAGGATGGTGCCCCACGTGGTGTACCCGCCTCGCGAGTAGCCGCCGAGGATCGTCCGGTCGGAATCGACGTTCGCGCGACGGCGGACGTCGGCCAGCACGTGCAGCGGATACTCGATCGTCAGCCGCCCGGCCTCATACACGCCGCCCTGGGGCGAGTCGGGGCCGGCGATGAGGTACTTCTCGGCGTCGGCCCCCAACTGGCGCTCGAAGAACGAGACGGCCTTCTCGCCCGAACCGCCCGTCCCGTGCGTCGAGACGACGAGCGGCCATCCCTTCGGCGCGTTCCCCTGGTACCCCTGCGGAACGCGAAGCGTATAGTGGATCGGCGGGATGCCGTCTGCCCCCGGCGTCTGAAACGTGTGCCGCCCGGGCGCCAGAGCCGGCCGCGGGGCGCACCGGTGAAGCATCGCCTTGACTTCATCCCACGCCTTCGGTGCCACGGCCCCG
>Ga0307433_1000794_pt1 | contig 20922 bp, 17 predicted proteins | sample SalMarWE160210MG_FD_202166 | JGI IMG/M metagenome (GOLD analysis project Ga0307433, IMG submission 202166) | Salt marsh sediment microbial communities from the Plum Island Ecosystem LTER, Massachusetts, United States - WE1603-210 | ecosystem: Environmental > Aquatic > Marine > Intertidal zone >... | reverse complement strand
GGGTCATATGCTGAAAATATGGACAGCCGGACAACGGATTATATTGAATTAAATGTCCTTGCAGAAGAGCCGCCAGCTGTGCCTGTTAAATTTAGCGATAGTAAATTTGTCTTTCTGGCAAATACAGCACCAAATCTGCAGCTCAAATTACTAAATCAAATCGATAAACCTGTTTTTGTGGCTGCTGATACTATGGATTTCTGGATTGAGGGACAGCCGGAGGATGTGAAAACACTGCTGAAGAAAATTAACTGCTTGGTAATCAACGAAGACGAAGCAAGATTGCTGGCTAAGGAACATGATTTGATAAAAGCAGCAGAGAAAATCCTTGATATGGGTACGGATGTGGTGATTATTAAAAAAGGTGAATCTGGTTCGGTGATGTGCAATGCTGAGGGAGATAAATTTATTCTACCTGCTTATCCAGCTGCCGAGGTCAGAGACCCAACCGGTGCTGGTGACAGCTTCGCAGGTGGATTTATGGGCTATCTGGCGCAAACCGGCAAAACTGAGTTTGCCTCATTAAAAGCAGCGGTTGCCTACGGTACAGTTGTTGCTTCATTTACTATCGCCGGATTTTCACTGAATGGATTAACCGCTGTAGATAAAACAGATATTGACGATAGATTTGAAACTTTACGAAAATGCACAAGTTTTTAACCGGAAGACTCGTGCTTCGTAGCCCCCGCAGCCCCTAAGAGGCAAGAGCGGGGGCAGAGTAGTATAAGATGCGAGTGTTTATAGCAATAGATATTGGCGAGGAAATCAGGAAGGGCTTGGCCGAGCTGCAGGCCGAATTACAGAGCAAAGTTGATATTAAAAAAAGTGACGTCAAGTGGGTAAATCCAAAGAACATACACCTTACATTGAAATTTTTGGGTGAGATTAAAGACAAAGAGGTTGTTGATGTCTGCAATATCACTAAAGAGGTAGCCGGCAGACACAAAAGTTTTGAGTTGGATGTAGAATCGGTCGGCTGTTTCGGCGGCAGAAATCCCAGAGTTTTATGGGTTGGTACAGGCGAAGGAAGTGATAATCTGTTAGAATTGCAAAAGGACCTTGAGCAGCAACTGGATTTGGCCGGCTGGCCCGCTGAAAAGAGGGAATTTTCCGGCCATCTGACCCTTTGCAGAATAAGAAACCCGAAAGCAGGTGCCAAGCTGGCGCAAATAAGTGAGGATTATAAGGATTTTAAGCTCGGCAGTTTCTCAGCGGAGTCGGTTACGGTTTATCAGAGCCAGTTGACACCAAGCGGCCCTATGTATACTGTGTTAGGTGATTACAAATTAAGCTAAAAATGTAAAGCTGAAAATGCAAGACCAAAGCTCAAAAATTAAAACTGAATTGAAACACAGGGCATATCAATATTCTATTAAAATAATAGAATTTATAGATAATTTACCCAAAGATGTTTCCACAGGTACGATTGCAAAGCAGTTGTTGAGATCGGCTACATCGATAGGAGCTAATATAGCCGAGGCTAAGGGGTCCAGTTCAAAACGGGATTTCACTAATTTCTTTACCCATGCCCTTAAATCCGCAAACGAAAGCTTATATTGGCTTGGTTTGTTGAGGGACGCAAAGAAGATAAATAACACCAAATTAAACTATCTTTTGAACGAGACTAATGAATTGGCCAACATATTAGGTTCGAGTATTCTAACACTTAAAGGAAGAAAGTGAGTTTTGAATTTTAAACTATGGTTTTTGGCTTTTAGTTTTGGGCTTTTAACTTCTTAGGATAGGAGAAAAGCAAAATGGTAAAGACAAAGAAAATCGAAACAGTGACAAAAGCAACCAGTAAAGTGGAGGCACTGCACCGTGTTATTGCACAGATTGAGAAGCAATACGGCCAGGGTGCAATTATGCAGATGGATGAGCACAAGTACGCTAAAATTGAGGGCATATCGACCGGCTCATTATCGCTGGATATCGCTCTCGGCGGTGTTGGTATTCCGCGAGGCAGGGTTACCGAGCTGTTTGGGCCGGAGTCCTCCGGCAAGACCACTCTGGCACTTCATATAATTGCAAGCGCTCAACGTGCAGGCGGGGTAGCGGCATTTATAGACGCCGAACATGCAATGGACCCGACCTGGGCAAAAAAGTTAGGTGTCGATGTCAGCAGCCTGTTGATAAGCCAACCCGACAGCGGCGAACAGGCACTTGAAATCACCGAGATGCTAATCAGGTCCAATTCTGTCGATGTTATAGTTGTTGATTCGGTTGCTGCACTTACGCCAAAGGCGGAAATTGAAGGCGAGATGGGTGACACCCACATGGCACTGCAGGCAAGACTGATGAGCCAGGCGATGAGGAAGCTGACCGCTGTCATTAACAAGAGCAAAACCGCTCTTGTCTTTATAAATCAAATCCGTATGAAAATCGGTGTGATGTTCGGCAACCCGGAGACAACACCCGGCGGCAGGGCATTGAAATTCTACAGTTCTGTACGGCTTGACCTAAGGCGAATTACCACCTTAAAAGATAACTCCGGTGCCATAGGTAGCAGGATACGGGCCAGGGTGGTGAAAAATAAAATCGCACCGCCTTTCCGTGACAGTGAGTTCGACCTTATGTTCGATAGCGGAATCAGCTACGAAGGCGATTTAATAGACCTTGGAATTGGCTGTGAAGTAATCGAAAGAAGCGGAGCGTGGATAAACTACGGTGATATGCGATTGGGCCAGGGTAGAGAGAACGCAAAAAAATTCTTAGCTGAAAACAAGGACTTGTGCAAAGAAATAAAAAACAAAATCATCGCTGCTAAAGGATTAGTGTGATTTGCCAAACGTATTTCGCTTCACGAGATACAAAATACGATATATGAAATGTTGAGCGCAAAGCAAATAAGGAACGGCTTTATAGATTTTTTCAAGGGTAAAGGGCACGAGTTTGTCCCCAGCTCTCCGATAGTACCCATCGGTGATGAGACATTGCTTTTTGCCAATGCGGGGATGAATCAGTTCAAAGATATCTTTCTTGGATTAGTATCGCCGGATTATGGTCGGGCAGTCAACAGCCAAAAATGTTTGCGGGTGAGCGGCAAACACAACGACCTTGAGGAGGTGGGCAAAGACACCTATCATCACACCTTTTTTGAAATGTTAGGCAACTGGTCTTTCGACGATTATTTCAAAGCCGAGGCAATCGAATGGGCCTGGGAGCTTCTTACAAATGTTTGGGGTATTGAGCCGAGCCGCTTGTGGGCGACGGTTTTCGCCGGCGATAAAGCTGATAACCTGCCCAAAGATAGTGAGGCAGCAAAACTGTGGACTAAAGTTACACCGATACCTGCTGACAGGGTCCTGGCTTGTGGGAAAAAAGATAATTTCTGGGAGATGGGCGATACCGGCCCGTGTGGGCCTTGCAGCGAAATACATATCGACCTTGGCCCTGATATGTGTGACAAAAAGAACGTGGCCGGTCATAAGTGCAGTGTCAACGGCGGCTGCAGCCGGTTCATAGAGCTGTGGAACCTGGTCTTTATCCAATATAACCGTACGGAGGATGGTAAGCTTCTTGAGCTGGGCACCAAATACGTTGATACCGGTGCGGGCTTGGAAAGAATCGTTGCGGTGATGCAAAATAAGAAAAGTAACTACGATACCGACCTGTTTATGCCTATCATAAACCGCACTGCTGAGATTACTGGTCAAAAATATACATCCCGACTGCAAAATGATACCGACAATGCCTTTCGTGTCATAGCCGACCATATTCGTTCGCTGACTTTTGCGATAACCGATGGAACAACACCATCCAACGAAGGCAGGGGTTATGTAATTCGGCGGATACTTCGCAGGGCTTCGAGGTTTGGCAGAGAATTAGGTATGCACGAGCCGTTTATGTATAAGCTTGTACCGGTTGTTGTTGAGTGCTTAGGTGATGCGTTTGGTGAGATAAAAGCCAGAGCCGACCACGTTTCGACCGTAATTGAATCCGAAGAAGCGAGCTTCGGCAGAACGCTCGATAGAGGTATCGAAATATTTGCCGAGGCAGCCGAACGGGCAAAACAAACTGCTAAAAAGACCATCAGCGGTGAAGATGCATTCCAGCTTTACGACACTTACGGCTTTCCGCTCGATTTGACCGAGCTTATGGCACAAGAGCGCGGCCTTAAAGTCGATACTGCTAAGTTTAACGAGCTTATGGAAAAACAAAGAGAGCGGGCGAGGGCGGCACAAAAAACCGCTTCGGTAAATATAACTTTAACTGATACCGAACTGCCTGTAACTGAAGATGTTCATAAATACAAAAAGGATAGTTGCGATAGTAAAATAGTGGGTTTTGTCGATAACGAGGGTTTCAAAAACAAAGGTCAAATTAAAGACGGCGCTGAGGCCGGAATCGTTCTGGATAAAACCTGCTTTTATGCCGAAGCCGGTGGGCAGGTTGGCGACTGTGGGATTATTAAATCAGAACATGGGCAATTTATTGTTGATGGCACAATAAAGATAGCCAATTGTATTATTCACCAGGGCAAAGTTGCTGAGGGAGTATTTAGCGTGGGCGATAAGGTTACGGCCATAGTCAGCAAAGACAGAGATGCGACAAAGAAAAATCATACCACTACGCATTTACTTCAATGGGCGTTGCAGCAGACCCTTGGTAAATCGGTAGCCCAACAGGGTAGCTACGTTGGGCCGGATTACCTGAGATTTGACTTTACATATCCGAAAGCTCCAACAGCTGAAGAGCTAAAGGATGTTGAGAATAAAGTGCGAGAAAAAATCGCTGAAGATTTTCCGATCACTTGCGCGGTAATGCCAAAAGAGGCGGCTCAAAAGCTCGGTGCGATGGCACTATTCGGCGAGAAATATGGCAGCGAGGTTCGGGTAGTTGCCATTGGCGCTGAAAGTAAAAATCAGATTGATAAGGCGCTTAGCAAAGAATTCTGTGGTGGCACTCACGTCGATAGAACCGGTATCATTGGCGGCTTTAAGATAATCAAAGAAGAGAGCATCTCAGCGGGTGTTCGCAGGATTACCGCGCTTACCGGTCAGGGTCTGGCCAAATACCTCGAAGGGCGAAGCGATATTGTCGATAAGCTCTCGGTGATGCTGAAGGTTTCTGCTGAAACGCTTGTTGACAGGGTCGGCCAGTTGATGGAAGACAATAAAAAACTCTCGAAGCAGCTCAAATCAGCCGCCCGGCAGGCTGGAAGTGACGCTATGGCGGAAGCAAAACAGCTTCTGGAGAAATGCGAGAAAATCGGCGACTCTCATATAATCGTCAGCCGGCTGGCTACAACTTCGGTTGAGCAGGCAAGAGAAGCAATCGATATGCTCAAAAAGAAGGCGAAATCCGCAGTTGTAGTTTTTGGCTTTGAAGATGAAGGCAAGGCAACGCTTTTAGCCAGCGTAACTGATGATTTAATCAAGAAGGGCCTAAAAGCAGGTGACATAGTTAAGGTGATTGCACCGATAGTCGATGGCGGCGGCGGCGGACGACCACAAATGGCCCAGGCAGGCGGGAAAAATCCTGAAAAAATCGACGATGCCCTTACAAAAGCAGGAGAAATGATAAAAGAAAAATTGGCCAGCGCTTAATTACGGGTTCTGACTTCAGACCATTAAAGGGTTAACGATGTGAAGATACTGGAAGAAGATCCGCCGTTAGAGCGTAAAAGCAAGCTTCCGTGGTTTATTGATGCACTTTTCTATCCGCTTAGTATATCCGGCGGCATCCATTTGGCAGTTTTCTTATTTACCCCATTTGTAGTGGGACTGGTGAGCAGATACGTGCTTTCCGGGTTTTTCATTTTGGGTGGCATTTTGTCCTTGCTGCTTTACCTGCTGTATGTTGGTTACGTTCTCTATTACCTCGCATGTTGTGTTTTCGATAGCAGCAAAGGCGGCTGGCGGGCGCCGGATATTTCACTGCAGCCTGTTCCTGACAAGGGTGACTTGTTTTCACAATTGCTGCGCGTATGCGGCTGTTTCGCCGTCTGTTTTTGGCCCTTGGCTGTGTATTACATTCTCACCGAACGAGCCGACCTTGTATTTTGGCTGCTGTTTGTTCTTGGCAGTTTCTTTTTGCCTATGGCACTGTTGGCCGGAGTATTATTTGATTCCTTCGATGCACTAAATCCCATATTGATAATTCGCTCGATATATAAAACCTTTCTACCTTATTGCTCACTGGTGCCGCTCTTTTGCATTCTTGATATATTGGTCATAAAGGTAATATCTAATTTGCCTCAGCCTGGCAATTATCTTCAGGCTCTCGGTTATGGCTTCTTAACGGTAGACTATCTTTGCAGCAAATCTTTCGTTTATCATACCATCCCGCTTTTTTATCTGGCAATGGTAGCTGCGCACATTTTGGGCAGATTTTACTGGTGGAATAAGGATAAACTTAACTGGGGCTTGTAAACTGTCTAATGAGAATTATTTCTGCAGGCGGATTTTTACTCGTCTCGGCGCAGGCCAAGCCGTAGCTTGACACTTTTTGCATGGGCGTCGAGGCCTTCGGCCTCGGCCAATCGAATAATATCTTCAGCGCTTTCAGCCAGCTTTTTCTTATCATATTCAATGATACTCGTTGATTTGATAAAATCATTGGCACTTAAAGCACTAAAGAACTTTGCGCTTATTCCCGTAGGTAATGTGTGGCTTGGCCCAGCCCAATAGTCACCAACTGCTACAGGGCTGTAAGCGCCAATAAAAATCGCACCGGCATTATCGATTTTTTCGGCGATTTCTTTACTTTGCTCTCCACATTGGATTTCCAAATGCTCTGCAGCAAATTTGTTTGCCCTTTCAAGTAAATCGTCCATGTTCCTGAAAATCGCAATACCGCTGAATTTTTTGAGACACTCGATAGTTTCTTTTGCGCGATTTAGCTGGTTTACTTGTCTTTTAAGTTCGCCGAGGGTTTGTTGAGCAACTTCTTGCGAATCTGTAAACATAAACGCGCAGCCCGGATCATGTTCGGCTTGGCTGAGCATATCTGCGGCTATCCAGGCAGGGTTGGCTTTTTCATTTGCAATTATCAAAACTTCACTCGGTCCGGCTATCGAATCAATACCAACTGTCCCATATACCAATTGCTTGGCTGTTTGTACCCACTGGTTACCTGGCCCAACAATTTTATCTACCACCTTAATTGTTTTATTTTCAAATGTAAGTGCAGCTATAGCCTGTGCGCCGCCGATTCGATAGACTTCATCAATTCCCAGTTCATAACAGACCGCTAAAGTTACCGGATGGATACTCCCCTCATATCTTGGCGGTGATACTACGACTATCTCCTTCACGCCTGCTACCTGCGCAGGCACCGCGCACATTATCACAGTTGATGGCAGCGGGGCAGACGCCCCCGGCACGCAAATCCCCACTCGCCTTATCGGCGTATATCTTATGCCGGTAGATTTGAAGCTCTTGTCGTTACCAACAAATATCTTTGACTGATACTTTTTAACATTCTTAATTGCCTGGCGGATTGATTTAAGCAGTTCTGAATTAATTTCCTTGTGAGCCTTTTCCAAATCTGTACTTGAAATTCGGAACTGATCGGGCGTCAGTTTAACACCATCAAATCTCTCGGTGTATCTTGCTACCACTTCACCAACTCTGTCTTCATCTGCCTTCACAACTTCCTCAAGAATCTCTTCAACTTTTCGCCTGTTTTCAGAACCAGGACCGAAATGTGACAATCCAAACTTTGAGTTAAGAAATCCATCCAGCTTATTTTGGAAGTTTTTATCTTTATATGAGGTTAGGATATTGTCGAGCTGGTGGGGCATTGTTTGTCCTTTATCTTGCGAAGTTGCCGAAGTTGTAAACTTGTGTTGCCTTTTGCAGCAGCAGATATTGATTACCTTTGTATTCCGTCATAATTCCGGCTATTTTGAATGTCGGCTGCTCCAATTCAGCAGATTGTCTCTTCTCGGTCAGCTCCAGAGTTTCACAGGGCAGAAGCCGAAGTGAAGTTTTAGGAGCGCTGCGGCCAAGGGCATCCAGAATAAATACAGGCTGGTCGTCCTGCTTAGCCAGAAAAGCCGTCCTGTCGGCCAGGATGGTATCCTGCCGATGCATTTGATTTAGCTTTTCTATGCCCTCCGGCTCGTCTCGACGCTCGTCACGGCGGAGCGTGCCGTAGCCGGGCTGGGCAATTGGCTCTGTGTCCTGCAATCTTGCAGGTTCTAATTGCTTGGCTTGTCTGGCTTTTATTTTTTCTATTACCTCCTGCGGTATTGCCAATATATCGTTCGGCTCATTGATATTAGGCTCCGAATTGTCTTTTTCTGAAACCATCGTCTCGAGCGGCTTTTGCTCCTGCGTATTGGGTTCCCGCGGTGTTTCAGGTTTCAACGGTTCTATTTTGCTGAGCGGCAAAAAATAAATGGGGAAGATAAAATTTTTGCCCTTATATTTTGTAACTCTGCCCCAGAGACAATAGTTGTCGGCATGACGTATTTTCGCATCATCGATTATTCTTTGCAGCGTTGCCGAGGGCAGCAGTTGTAAGCTTGTGCCTTTCTTGGCCGCGACCTTATCATCGATTACGTCTGAATCAAGCTCAAAGAACCACTCGTTTCCGTCAGGATTGTTAATCCTGCCGTCGATGCTGCTGAGGGCAAAGCCGTCCCGTAGCAGGCCCTGACGGGGCAGCTCTTCTGCTCGTCCTGGTTCTGTCAGGATAATAGTTACAAAAAACGTTAACAGCAGAATTCCAAATCTCTTGACCATATTAACAGCTAAGAACAGTATTCAGAAATCTTTTTTACGGCCTCTTCCGGCCTATCTACCTGATATATGTGCCGGATGCAGTCAGGGTCATCGGTTGCAAGTAAATCAACCAGCGGCTTCCAGAAACCGCCTAAAAGTATAATCAGTTTATGTACGTTGAGAAAGCCCTTATTTTTTAATTCCCAGACTTTGGCTAGCTCCAGCAGTGTTCCCGTTCCGCCCGGCAGCACAACATACGCCTGGCCCAGCTTTATCAGCGTATCGAGGCGTTCATCGAGAGAGCCGGTAACAATCTCACGAGTAATATATTTGTTAGCGGTACTCTGCTTAAAAACCGAGCATGTTACGCCGATAACCTCACCGCTGGCCTCGGCTGCTCCTTTTGCTGCTGCCAGCATCGTCCCGCCATATCCCCCATTGGCGATGACAAAGCCCGCCTGGGTAAGGAGTTTGCCTACAGTGTAGGCCAGCTTGTAAGCCGAATCACCGTCTCCAACCCTGCCGGTTCCAAAAATGGTAACTGTTTTCTCACTCATTGACAGTTTTACGCGTGTAGTTTAGAAGGCCGGCCGAGAGCAAAATTTCCCTGTCTCTGTCGCTAAGCTGGAGTTTACCGATAATTTCGGATGAGTTTGTTTTATCGACAATCTTGACTTCATCTCCGCTGCTTATGGTTTTGAGAAGATTGTCGATTAGCAGCTCGTCACCGGGCTTGATTTTTTCATAATCGGCTGGTTCGGCGAATTCTATCGGTACGATACAGAAGTTTATCAAATTGGCCTTGTGAATTCGCTCAATATTTTTAGCAAGCACTACCCGCGCACCAAGATACATTGGACAAAGGGCAGCATGCTCTCTTGAGGAACCCTGGCCATAGCTTTCGCCGGCCACAATGATACCGGCGATGCCCTTTTGCTTTAGCTGCAGCGCTCGTTCTGCAAATGCCGGCTTTGCCGGCTCGTTGAAACAGTTAAAGACCACCTTTGAGTATTCAGGCACATTTGAGCGCAGTTTCAGGAAAGGGCCTGCGGGCATAATATGGTCGGTGGTTACTTTATCGCCGCATTTAATTAAGACCTTACCTGTTAATTTCTCCGGCAAAGGCAACGGTGGTTCGGGAACAACAATCGTAGGCCCGCGCAAGACCTCTACCTTGGCTGTCTCTTTTTCACTTAAAGGCGGCTCTATCATATTGTCATTGATAATAAATTCGTCCGGCAGCTCGATTTTCGGGTATTCAATTCCGAATAATTCCGGCAAATCACGCGGGTCGGTAATGCAGCCGGTCAGCGCTGAAGCGACGGCTGTCTCGGGACTGACCAGATAAACCTTATCGCCTGCTGTTCCGGTTCGTCCGGCAAAATTTCTGTTAAATGTCCGCAGGCTCACTACCTCATCGGCCGGCGAAAGGCCCTGACCAATACAAGGACCACAAGCTGATTCGAGGATGCGAGCACCGGCTGAAATCATATCTGCCAGCGTCCCATTTTCTGCGAGCATGTTTAAGACTTCTTTGCTTCCCGGGGCGATTGCAAACTCGACCATATTGTTTATTCGCCTGCCCTTTAATACCTTCGCCACCATCATCAAATCTGCGAAGCTGGAGTTTGTACAGCTGCCTATGATGACCTGTCCTGTTTGGATACCGGTAATTTCTCTGACGGTTTTGACGTTATCTGGTGAAGACGGACAAGCAGCCATCGGCTCAAGCTCGCAAAGGTTTATCTCGATGATACGGTCATATTTGGCATCTGCATCGGCTGCCAACGGCTGATAGTCTTTTTCTCGCTTCTGGGCGGTGAGAAATCTTTTGGTTTGCTCATCGCTGGCAAAGATACTTGTTGTTACGCCCAGCTCCGCCCCCATATTGGTTATTGTAGCCCGCTGCGGCACTGTTAGCTGCGAAACGCCTTCGCCGAAATACTCGATTGCCCAGCCAACATTGCCTTTAGTAGTAAGAATACTGAGCAGTTTCAGAATCATATCCTTGGCAGCCACCCAGTCGTTGAGTTTGCCTGTAAGTTTTACGCCGAGGACTTTCGGGCAGGTAAGGTAGAATGGCCCGCCTGCCATAGCTACTGCTACATCCAGTCCGCCGGCACCGATAGCCAGCATACCGATTCCACCTGCTGTAGGGGTATGCGAGTCGCTGCCCAATAGCGTCGCACCGGGCTTGCCAAAGCACTCCAGATGGACTTGGTGACAGATGCCGTTACCTGGGCGCGAATGGTAAGCCCCATATTTCGCGGCTGCCGTCTGCAAGTATAAGTGGTCGTTATGGTTCTCCGGTCCAAAGCCGGCAATATTATGGTCGACATAGCTGACCGACAGGTCGGTTTTGACTTTGGCCACCCCCATCGACTCGAACAGTAAAAACGCAGTCGTGCCGGTAGCATCCTGTGTAAGCGTCTGGTCAATCCGAATACCAATGGATTGACCGGCAGCGAGCTTGCCGTCAACCAGATGTTTGGCAAGTATCTTATAAATAAGTGTTTGTCCCAATTCTTAAACTCCCTGAAACTAAAACACACAATTTAACATAAATGCCGGCCAAAGACAAACCACAAATGAGACAAAAACCGGCACGTTTTTGGATTACCGTCTTTTTGTTTAACTAAAGATTTGACAGCGTGTTGAGTAAATTGCTATATTGCAGGCGCTTAAAGATTTTAATGCCCGTAGCTCAGCTGGTTAGAGCAACGGATTTCTAATCCGCATCATCCTTCATAAATGCTTTCCCTGCAACAGATTAAAATCGCTTTTTGAGTCAAAAATAAGGTTTACAAGCAGGTGACAAGTAAATAATAAGTGAACCCTAACGAAGTTTACCAGCGGCGACTGACACTTTTTTGACACCGAATTTATGCTCCTGTCACTTACATACTCATCTCCTTATAGGGCCCAAAATTCTCTCTAATTATTGCAGTAGTTTTATCGCATCCTTGTTCAGTTAAGCTCAGGATTTCTGTGATCTTGGTAAGCATATCGTCCGGGTCAGCTGACTTTGAAATGAAACCATCAGCACCGAGCTGAGTTACCTTTTCCTGGGCCTGCTCGGGCGGAAGGGCAGAGAAAAATACCACAGGAATTGACTTTGTGTCTTCAAAAGTTTTTAACTCTTGAAATACCTGACTGCCGTCTTTGCCGGGCATCTTTATATCGAGAATAATCAAATCGGGTTTTTCCTGTTGCACAAGTTCTATGGCTGAAGGTCCATCGTAAACACCTATTATCTGGTAACCATGTGCTCTTAACCTCATTCCCAGGATTTTGACTACACCAGACTCGTCATCAGCAATCAATATCTTCATCTTTTTTGCCATTTGTTTGCCCCCATATTTCTTAGAACTTGGTTTTCACAGTCACAACCCCTGTGGTAGGAGAAAATTCTACTGACCGGCCTTGCGAGCCCCCTACACATTCACCGACTATTTTTATCCCTTCTTTTTTTAACTTATCTTTCGCGTTTAAAACATTATTTTTGCCGATATCCGAGTTGAAAGAAGAAAACATATTCGCCCCGCCAATGAGCTTTGCCTCCAAATCTTCCCTTTTTGCACCCTTGGTTTGCATTCTTTGCAACATCTCATCAATTGCTACATCGATGTATTTTGTGTCCTTGACCTTTGCTGAGACTTGCTCGGCTACAAGGCATGTCTGCTGGCTGGGCTGGGCTTCGGGAGACAAGCTGCCAGATAAGTGTGTCTCGTGCTCCGTATTTTGCGTCGGCGACAACGGAAGCATTGTGTGAGCAAGGGCACCAATTTGGAGCTTGGGGTCATAGAGTGTAACAACTAAGCAAGAGCCAACACCACACGTAACCAGGTTGTGCGGCCTTTGCGTTACTTCTATTTCGCCTATATGTACCTCGATGTCCATATTTCGTATCTCGTTACCTGTGGCTCATGGTACGATTCACCGATAAATGCTATACACTAAAGCTAAAAGTTTTATAAAAGGGCCTTCATGCCCCCTCCGCTGCTACCCCCACAAGTGAACCGAGCATGGCTCTAAACTGTTCGACTTCAAAAAGCAGAAGGAAATAGCCTTTGAAGGTTTCCGGCTTAAAGGTAAATTCTATTTCAATCACTAATGCCTTTTCTGTTTTTTGAGCAAAGTCCGTAATAATTTGGCTAACTATTGCGCCAAACATATCAAAGCTGAAATTTGGTATATGCTCGATTATCTTGATCTGTAAAACATTTGAGAGAATCGTCAGGTAATTGCCGGAAATAATGTTTCCCACCTCTTTTAAGGCGGATGTATCCAGCTCGGTGAGCTTGTGTGTTGTCCCTGGCTTTCTCTTAACCAATAAGTCGCTCAAAACAAAAGCGGTCTCTTTCGGAAATATCAACAAAGCCGCTCCGTTGATATCTCCGGTAACAGGCAGATAAATCCCTGCCACCATCTCTTCCAGGCCGATGAGTGGGCTGAGGCCTTCTACCTTTTTCACTTCTGTCCTGGAAATCTCCACTTCGACTGGTCTGTCAGTCAGCTTTGACAGAGCTTCGGATGCATTGACCGCAGCTTGCTCGTTTACTTCTTGCAATTTGTTTTCCATAATAAATCTCCCATATTAGCAAATAGCGTTCGGAGAAAAACTATTCTCTATTAGCTACATACTCCACGCTATGCGTTCTCTTTGTAAGCATTAAATTAGCCACATCCAAAATTAAAACGACTTCACCTGAACCAATTATGGTTGAGCCGGAGAAATATCTATTTTCTCTTACGAGCTTGTTCAACGGCTTAATGACTATCTCCTGCGTTGTTAAGAAGGCATCGACTGCCAAGCCGAGCTTCTCCTGGCCTTTTCTGACAATTGCTATTGGCTGTCCCTGAAGGCCTAAAGATGGAATGTCAAACAGCACGTCCAATCTGGTTACAGGTATATCTTCGTCATTCAAAACGATGGCTTCGTAATTCAGCATCCCCTTGACGTCTTCTTTGTTTACAGTAACTAATCTTTCGATATTCGCTAAAGGAATCGCATAATTTTTACTGCCGACTTCAACGAAAAGGGCTTTGATGATAGCCAGAGTTAAAGGTATCTCCATTATAAACGTAGTGCCTTTGCCATGCTGCGATTCCACCCTGACAGCGCCTCCGAGAGAATCAATTTTGTTCTTGACTATATTCAAGCCGAAACCTCTTCCAGAGACTGCTGTAACCTGTCTGGTGGTACTCACACCAAAAAAGATTGAATGCATTAGCTCCTCTGTTGTCGCCTGAGGAGATAGAATCTGGCCTTTTGCAGCTGTTTTTTTTATCTCTTCAAGGTTTAAGCCCTGGCCGTCGTCGGTAACTTCAACAATTGCGAAACCTTTAGTTCGCTTGGCAGTGACAGTAATTGTCCCTTGAGCGGGCTTGCCGGCTTTCTTTCTTGCTTCGGGCGTATCAATGCCATGGTCAACAGCGTTTCTTAAAAGATGGACCAAGCTCTCGCCTATTTCGTCTATTACGACCCTATCCAGCTCTATATCCGAACCTATCAATTCCAGGTTCACTTGCTTTTTCTGGCTTTTTGCCAAATCCCTGACCATTCGAGGGAACCTGTCAAATACAAAGCCGATAGGCACCAACCTTGATTGCATTACGTTGTACTGCAGATCAGAAACCAACCTGCCCAGGGTATCCACAGCAGCGGTAAGTTCAGGATTCTGGAGGTCTTTCTTGACACTATCCAGAGTCATCCTGTTAATCAGCAATTCTTCCGCCAAATTCATGAGTAAATCCAGTCGCTCAATTTTTACCTTGATGCTTTCAACCTTTGTGACCTCAGGTATTGCAGATTTGTCAACGTGGTCGTCCGTAGTTTCCTTCTTTGCAATCAGCGCTTGCAATTTCTGCACTAATGCAGACGTATCAAGCTCATCGGCATCCGTGGAAATCTCTTTCAAGCTCGACTGTAATCCATCAACACATTCAAAGAGTATATCAATACATTTATCCGGCTTAATCTTCTTCTTTTTTATTGCGTCCAGTACATCTTCTATCGCATGGCACAGCTTAGCTATATTGTTGTACTCCATCGTTGCTGCCATGCTCTTTAGGGTATGGGCCTCACGGAATATAGTATTTAAGAACTCTGTCTTGGCCGGCTTCTTCTCGAGCTTGAGCAGGGACTTCTCCATCGAAGAGACGTGCTCTTTCGCCTCGCTCAAAAACGTATCTTTATATTTACTCAAATCTTCGGGCATAATTTAGTATCTCGTTGTTCGTATTTCGTATCTCGTCCATAAGAGACACACTCTATTATAGCGTTGGCTATTTCACTCGCAGGCAACACCTCATCGGCAAAACCCGCGTCAATAACGGCTTTGGGCATACCAAATATCAATGAAGATTCATCTTGGACAATTGTTCTGCCGCCACATTCTTTAATAGCTTTCATTCCCTGGCGTCCATCGTATCCCATTCCGCTCAGGATGACTCCAACAGCATTTGCACGACAGATTTTAGCCACTGACTCCATAGCTAAATCGATGGAGGGAGTTAAGCTGTCGTTTTTTGCCTCATTGATACAGGGTGTAACCTCTCTGTTTGACAGCGAGCCAAGTGTCATGTGAAATCCGCCGGGAGCAAGATAGACCTTGCCGGCTTGAATAATCTCATTACTCTCTGCGACTTTCATTGTTAATTCACAGTCGCGATTTAAGCGTTCAGCTAAACTTCCCGTGAAAAACATGTTTGGCAAATGTTGAACAACAATTATAGGCGATGGAAAGTCGGCGGGCAAAGATGGCAAAATCGATTCCAGGGTTTGTAGACCTCCTGTCGAGGCGCCAATAACAAAAATCTTATTTGCGCGAACTAATTTATATTCACGTCTTTTGGGCTTTTTGGCAGCGAGCAACTCTATTTTTTTGAGTTCAACCTTTGAGGCTGCTTTTACTTCTTTCAAAAGCTGATGCTTGACATTTTCTATGTTTAGCGACAACTCACCCGATGGTTTAAGAACAAAACCAACTGCTCCAGCATTAAGGCAATCTATAGTGATATCAGCGTCTTTTTTGCTATGAGCCGAAAGTATAACGCAGGGAGTGGGGCATTCAGCCATAATGTGTTTTAATGTAGTTAAACCATCCCATTCAGGCATCATCAAATCAAGTGTAGCACAATCGGGTTTTAGTTTAGTTATTTTACTCACGGCCTCTTTCCCATCTTTGGCAGTATCTACAACCTCAATTTCCGGGTCGTAATTGAGTATGTCTGATATTAGTGTTCTCATAAAAAGAGAATCATCAACTACAAGGACTTTTATGGGCATAATTCAACTCGCAGTTCAAAGTTTATAGTTTGTAGTCTATAGCCTACCGACTATGAACCGCACCGAGACATTTTTCCACTGTCTTAGCGACCACTTTTGCATCGAAAGGTTTGACAATATAGTCCATGGCACCAAGCTTCCTGCATTGGTCGATTATCGCATCTTGGCCGACAGCAGTAATCATAACTACTTGAGCTTCCGGGTCTTTCTCTATGATACTGCGAAGAACCATTACGCCTTCTTCTTCGCCCTCGGGCATGATTATGTCCAAGAGGACCAAATCCGGGTTTTCTTTTTCAAATTGTTCTAAAGCTTTAGCTCCTGACTCAGCCTCTATTATCTTGTAGTGTTCGGATAGAATATCCTTGAGTATCCTTCGCATAAAGAGCGAGTCGTCGGCAATTAATATCTTACTCATAACAGTTCCTTTCATATTGGTATGTCGTATTGCTTATTGCACAATACGCATCACTATTTCCGCTCCATTTAGCCTTTTTCTCACCCGCAGGCCAACTGACTATCTGCTGGCCAATGAAGGTTCCTTCTGCTTATGCTTTGGTTTTGCAGTTTCTACCTCTACCTCTTTGGCTTTCGCTGGGACTTCGACGTATTGCTCTTTCATCTGGCGTTTTTCTTCGACTGAGTGATGTCTTTGAGCAAGCTCAGTCAACTTGGTGAGTTCTTCAGCGGAGAGGACATTACTTAAATCAAGCAGAATTATCAAACGATTTTCCAGAGTTACCACGCCGTTGACATATTCCCTGTTTATTCGGGTTACCAGTTCCGGAGCCGATTTGATGTCTGTTTTAGGTATTCTCAAGACCTCTGTAACTTCGTCGACCAAGAGGCCGAAGATACTCTTTTCCTGCTCTGTTATCACTATGTGTCTGTCCTCAACATCCCTTTTGACGGGAAGCAGGAAGAAACGTGCCTTAAGGTCTATTATCACCGGGATTTCCCCTCTGACGTTACTTACGCCCTTAATAAAATCAGGGGAGTCCGGTATTGGCGTAATAGCCCCGGTTCTTATAATCTCTCTAACCTGGTTAATATCTGCCCCGTATTCCTCATCGCCCAAATTAAACACTATTAACTGGATAACTTGGGCCTCTTCTTCAAGCGTAGGTTTCTTTTGCTGGGTTTGTGTGTGTATCGGTACACTTTTTATATCCTTATTTTTCATATTTTTTGCCTTTCATGTTAGCTTTGCAAACACGAGGTTTACACCGATTCTATCGTGGCCTAACTTTGGTCATCTCGAATTTCACTTAACTTTTCAACCTCTTTCTTCGCCGGTCCGCGTTGACTTTCTATCCTCACAGGTTCCTTAGCAGTTACTTTAAACCTGCTCAAGGCGGTTCTCAGCTCCTCAGAGAGAGTAGCCAGGTTTTGGGCCGAAGCTGTCATTTGCTCCGTGGATGCCGCCTGCTGCTGGACGGACGTGGACATCTGTCCTGCTCCTACCGCGGCCTGCTCACTCGTTGCGGCTATTCCTTCTATGGTCTTTGCCACCTGCTGAGCGCCTGTGGTCTGTTCCGTTGTTGCGGTTGAGATTTCCTGTGCCTTGGCTGTGATTTCCTGGGCGCCAGCGCTAATCTGGTCTAATATGTTAAGGGCTTGATTGACAATATCGATACTTTCGGTAACCTGCTGCGTTCCGGTTGTCATACCGTTAACAACTTCGGTAGTGGATCCTCCTATGGTGCTAACCATCTCCTCAATCTGTATAGCTGCTTTTTTGGTTCCCTCGGCCAATTTCCTTATCTCATCAGCGACCACCGCAAAGCCGCGTCCTGCTTCTCCGGCGTGGGCCGCCTCAATTGCAGCGTTTAGAGCGAGCAGATTCGTCTGGTCCGCAATATCCTTGGCAGTGCCGACTAATACCGATATTTCTTTGGTGCGCTTGTCTAATTCTTTGACGGTGTCAGTGTTACTCTTTACAATATCATCTATGCTTTTCAGTCTATCTGCCGCTTGTTTGCCGGACTCGGTGCCCTTTTGAGCAAGTTTGGCTGCTGCCTGAGTGATTTCAGCCGCCGATTTTGCGTTAGCCGCACCCTGTTCTATAGACTTGGATAAGTCTGCTACAATCTTGGTGCTCGACTCTAATTCTTTGGATTGGTCTTTTGCGCCGCCGGCTATCTGCTGGGTAGTCTTTGCTGACTGCATTAAGGTGGTGTTTACCTGTTTCGATGAGTTAGCTATTTCCTTCGATCCCATGGCCACCTTCCCGGAACTATCCATTGCCAGCCGTATAGCCGCCCCCAGGTCCTCAAAGGATTTATTGAGGGCATCCGACAACGTCTTAATGTCGCCTTTCGTTTCAATAGCCACTCTTTGTGAAATATCTCCCTGAGACAGAGCGACAGCAAGTCTGATTACTTCCTGCACAGGATTAGCTATGGAGTCGAGCAAACCATTGAGCGTATCTACAATATCTTTCCAGCTACCTCCAACCCCTTCAACCGCTGCCCGTTCACTCAGCTTTCCTTCCGCTCCTGCTACCTGTGCAACCCTTGAAACCTCAGCGGCTAATCTATTCAAATCGTCCACCATTTTGTTCAAGGTGTTTTTGAGCTCCAGTATCTCACCGCTTGCCTCAACAGTTATTTTCTGAGTCAGGTCTCCTGCGCTTATGGCCGTCGCAACCTGGGCAATGTTTCGAACCTGATTGGTCAAGTTATTCGCCAGCGTATTCACATTGTCAGTTAAGTCTTTCCACGTTCCGGACACACCTGGTACTTCTGCCTGCGCTCCCAGCTTTCCTTCAGTTCCCACTTCTCTGGCAACTCTGGTAACTTCACTGGCAAAAGTGTTAAGGCTGTCAACCATATCATTTAGTGTATTCTTCAGCTCCAATATTTCACCGGCGGCCTCAACTGTTATCTTCTGGCCCAAGTCTCCATTGGCGATTGCAGTGCCGACTTGAGCGATGTTTCTAACCTGGTTCGTAAGATTGTTGGCCATAGTGTTGACGTTTTCTGTTAAGTCTTTCCAAGTGCCGGTTACACCGGGGACATCGGCCTGACCACCGAGTTTTCCTTCAGTTCCTACTTCTCTGGCCACTCGCGTAACCTCGCTTGCGAAAGTGTTAAGGCTGCCAACCATATTATTCAGCGTATTCTTTAGCTCCAATATCTCTCCGCTTGCCTCAACAGTTATCTTCTGACTCAGGTCTCCGTTGGCGATTGCAGTACCAACCTGGGCGATATTTCTTACCTGATTCGTGAGGTTGTTGGCCATTGTATTAACGTTGTCGGTCAGGTTTTTCCACGTGCCAGCCACACTAGGGACTTCTGCCTGACCACCAAGTTTTCCTTCGGTACCTACCTCTCTCGCCACGCGGGTAACTTCACTTGCGAAAACATTTAGGCTATCGACCATATTGTTCAGAGTTTCCTTTAAGTCTGCTATTTCACCACTTGCCTCAGCCGTAATCTTCTGGCTTAAGTTTCCATTGGCAATTGCGGTACCAACCTGAGCAATATTTCTTACCTGCTTGGTTAGATTGTCAGCCATGACATTCACATTATCAGTTAGTTCCTTCCATGTACCTGCCACCCCTGGGACACTTGCCTGGCCTCCAAGCTTTCCTTCTGTACCGACCTCTCCTGCCACCCTTGTAACTTCAGCGGCGAACGTATTGAGACTTTCAACCATGCTGTTGATTGTGCTTTTAAGTTCTAATATCTCGCCACTTGCCTCGACTGTTATCTTCTGCGAAAGGTCTCCATTCGCAACCGCCGTCGTAACCTGGGCTATGTTTCTGACTTGGCTGGTTAGGTTAGCAGCTAATATGTTTACGTTGTCGGTCAGGTCCTTCCATGTACCAGATACACCCGGGACTTCTCCTTGGCCTCCAAGTTTTCCTTCGGTGCCTACCTCTTTGGCAACCCGTGTAACTTCAGCAGCGAACGTATTCAGACTATCCACCATGTTATTTATTGTATTCTTCAGCTCCAGTATCTCTCCGCTGGCCTCAACTGTTATCTTCTGAGAAAGGTCTCCATTCGCAACCGCTGTTGTTACCGCCGCGATATTTCGCACTTGGTTTGTCAAGTTAGCCGCAAGAATATTCACATTGTCCGTCAGTTCTTTCCACAAACCCGATACACCGGGGACTTTTCCTTGCGCTCCGAGCTTTCCTTCGTTTCCGACTTCTCTGGCTACTCTTGTGACCTCGCTCCCAAATACGCTCAGACTGTCGACCATGTTGTTTATCGTGTTCTTGAGTTCTAATATTTCACCGCTTGCCTCTACGGTGATTTTCTGCGAAAGGTCCCCATTCGCTACTGCTGTGGTAACCTGGGCAATATTTCTGACCTGATTGGTCAGGTTAGCAGCCAATATGTTGACATTATCGGTCAAATCTTTCCAAGTACCGGTGACACCGGACACCTCTGCCTGAGCACCAAGCTTTCCCTCGGTTCCTACTTCTCGTGCAACTCGCGTAACTTCGCCGCCAAAGTTGTTAAGCAGGTCAACCATACTGTTATAAGAAACCGCCAATTCACCGAATATGTCCTCTTTCTCCTTCCTGAGCCTCCTTGTCAAATCTCCTTTTCTTACGGCCTCCATTGCTTCTAAAAGCTCTCTTAACTGTTTTTCCGCTCCTTCACTGAATACTTCTTCGTTTTCAAGCGTAGCGACAGCGGCTGCTCCATTTCCGCCAAATAAAGCCCTTAAACCTTGTTTTCTTTCTGGTTTTGCCATTTGTTATCCCCTTTAGTTCAGTAAACGAATTCACCTGTTAGAAACGAATGTATTCATTTGGAATCTTTTTTCCTTTCAATAAGCGATAATAACGCGCCCCTTAATAGGCGATAGGAACTCTTCCCTGAGTGAGTGATAATAGCGCGCCCCTTAATAGGCGATAGGAACTCTTCCCTGAGTGAGTGATAATAGCGCGCCCCTTAATAGGCGATAGGAACTCTTCCCTGAGTGAGTGATAATAGCGCG
>Ga0307433_1000789_pt1 | contig 20943 bp, 20 predicted proteins | sample SalMarWE160210MG_FD_202166 | JGI IMG/M metagenome (GOLD analysis project Ga0307433, IMG submission 202166) | Salt marsh sediment microbial communities from the Plum Island Ecosystem LTER, Massachusetts, United States - WE1603-210 | ecosystem: Environmental > Aquatic > Marine > Intertidal zone >... | reverse complement strand
ATGCCTATCGTATTTTAACTGTTATTTAACTGAACCAAGTTTAGATGAGATACACCAAGAATTAAAAGATAAAATTAAAATTATCGATTTAGCGACGTTTTTAGGCAACAAGCTTTTTCTGTTTTAACTCCATTTTATGCTTGTTTTAGAAGTGAAGTAATATAATCCCATTTCTTATTGATTTTTTCCGCTACTCTTAACCTATTGAAAATTTTATATTCAAATGCGCCTATCAAGTTATACATATCTTTTACTTCCTTATATACCTTGGAATCTTCGAATTTCTTATTAAAGTTATCTATATTATCATCACGCCATAATTTCTCGTTGAAATGTATATCATTAACATCAGTATTCATTTTATCTATACAATAATTAACCCAAAGATTAGCCATTTCCATAGAGTAATATAATCCAGATGATCCAAAGGGATTTATAAGCCCTGCACTATCTCCTATTAATACAACTCCTTTATTGGGTGTAAATGTATCTGCCATTTTAGCATTAGGAAGCTTGGTAATCTCTTCATAATCAATAGTTGCACCTTTAAAGTAAATACTAAATCCGGGATAATTTTGTTTAAGATCCTTCCATACCTCCATTATTTTATTATCATCTGGAATGGATACCGTTTTCATATTGGGTACTTGCCCCATACGTAACATTAAACCTACTTCTGCTTTTTTGTCTTTTAGGGGAAAAAAGTAAGCTACACTTGGAGGAAACTCTGGAGCAAACTTTAAATCACCATTTCCTATAAAGTAAAACTGAAGGTCTGGAGTTTCTTTTAAAGTATAATTAGCTTTACTAATAAGACATTTGATTATTGGACAGTTCATTGCAGCATAAGATATCCCATATTTTTTTCCGATTACCCCCTCATACCCGCTACAATCAAATATAACATTACCATATACTTCCTTAATCCTATTATCTTGATCTCTAAATTTCACTCCAACGGTGATATGGTCTTCCTCCACAGGCTCCAATACTTCACAATTAAGTAGTATCTTTACTTCTAATTTCTTCGCAATTTCAGTAAAGCGATCAATAAAAGTTCGCCATTCAAAAAAATAATGGGGATAATCTTTATAAGTGGTAAATCTCTGTAAATCCCCTGGAGAATGCCATACTCGTCCACCATTTGATTTTATACCAATTGAGGACAAAAAATCTTTTCCAAGAATTTTATCCACTATTGGCATATGCGCCATACCTTCCCCTCTTGGTTTTGGCCCCGTTCTATCTCCCTTTTCTATGATAATAACCCTATAACCCTTCCGTGCAGCAACAATTGCCGCTGTTAATCCTGCTGGACCGCCTCCTACAATTACAAAATTATAAAAAGATGAATTTTCTGAGGTCATAAAAATGATTAAGAATTGAGATTATTAATTTATTTCCTATGAGGGTTCTTCTTGAAGGTAATAAGAAAAATTAAACCAACAATTGCATTATTTTTCGTGCCATTCGGCTCCGCAACGTCCACAACGGTATTTTTTTCCATAAACCCGCGGATAATCACTAATTATATTAGCTTTATCTACAGATTCATGGATCATATTTTTAAGCTCTTCTCCACAACTTGGACATTTTCTTCTGCCTTCAGATTTTTCAATTGTTAAAATTCTATTAGTTTCTTCTCCCATTTTAGATTTACCAACTCTATAATATTAAGAAATAAAATTAATTGTTAATTGCATATATATTAAAAATTGAGTTTATTAAATCTTTTTAAAAAGATATTAGCAGTGACCATTTTGTTTTTCTTTCAATAATTCTTGTCCATAGGCTTTAGCAAGATAGAGTACTTCAGGATTGGAGGACTGAAACCTTACAAGCAACTCGTTAAGGATTTGTTCCAATATTCTTTCAATATCCTTATCCTTATTTTGAATTTCATGACAATAAATGAAATTTAACTCATTCGTTTTTTTAATCAAGTTCAATCTGCTAATCCTAAAATATTCCGATGGAACTCCTTTTTCAATATAAAATGTATCAATCCCAGCAAGTATTGTTAATCCTTGAAAATGATATTTTTGATTAAACTCATCAATTTCATGGGATGTATATCTGGTAATTGATTGAGTATCATATATATTTACACTAACTATGAGCGCATCTAAAGTTTTGACTTCATCCCGTTGAGTTATCAATTGATCCAGGCTTTCTGCCAAAATTAGGTTGATTTTGAAAGGAACTTTTTGATGGAGTACTAAATATTCATTTACATTTTTGTTGGAAGTTGAATTCAGGGATTTTTGTTTTAAGTAATTATGAAAAAGTTCCTTTTCAGAATTAATCGTTCCAACAATACCCAAATTAATGCTAAGCTTAATTTTTTTCAAGCCCACTCCTTCCAAAAACAATAATTAATCTTCGTAATTTTATAATATAAATAAATTATAGGTGTTATAAAATGTTGTTTCATTTTTTATCTTATCAGGAGAAATGAGGATATCATGTTAAAAATATACCTAAGTTTGATTTTTATGGTAATAATGTGGAGTTTTTCCTTTATTGTTGTTGATTTTGGTATAGAATTTATTCCACCTTTATCTTTAGCTCTCTACAGATTTATAGTGGCCTCGATCGGTTTTATCCTAATCGATCTCTTTCTGTGTATCAAAAAAAAGAAAAATCATGAAGAAAATTCTAACGTTTCAGAAAATTTTAAGATAATTAAGAATAATTGGCCATCTCTCATTATTGCGAGCTTATCGGGCGTTTCATTGTTCTTTCTAAGTCAATACATCGCAATTCAGCTAATAGGACCCTCCCTTCCTGCTTTATTTGTCTGTTTATTAGCCCCCATTATCATTAGTATTCTAGCCTTAATCTTTTTTAAAGAGAAATTAACTAAAATAAAAATTCTTGGTTTTATTATCGCTACACTCGGAGCTTTTCTTCTAGTATCCGGAGGAGATATTAAAACTATTATGCCTAATTCTCCAAATTTTTTAGGTTATATCTTAGCACTCATAACTCCGATATTATGGGCTATTTATTCAACAATTACCAAAAAACTAATTAAATCGTCATCGAATATTAAAATCAATAAATATATCTCTTATTTTGGTTTAGTCGAATTATTCATATTTGTCCTTATTTATAATGAGTTTGAAATATTCCTTTTAAATTTTCTAAATATAATTGTATTTTTATGTGCTCTATACTTAGGCATAGGGTGTTATGTAATTGGATATTATATCTGGCAATATTCTCAAAATAAATTAAAATCTTTGAAAGTGGCTTCATTTTTATATATTGAACCATTCTTAACGCTTATATTTTCATTTATATTAGCAAGACATGAAACTATATTAATAGGGAATATTTTAGGTGGGATCATCGTATTAATCGCTGTTATTCTTATAAATTACAAATGATAAGTTATTGAAATAAAAATGGAGATTTAGAGAAAATTATTTTTAATTTTTAGTAACTCTGCTTTTAACTTATCATCAATGGGTTTTATTGGAACTAATTTAGTAGCTTCATCTTTTGCTCTACTTCTTGCTGATTTTGACCCTAATGCTTTCCATGAATCTCGTGTCATCCTATCGATTACGGGGCTCGTAATGAATAACTCTTCTCTAAACAATTTTAAAGTGCTTGGATGTGATAATAATTCTTGTTTTTCATCGTAATCTTTTAATATTTCTGAAGCAAAAGGAGAGCCATAATCTTTAATCCCCTTTAAGAACCTTTTTACCATTCCAATAATCTCATTATCAATGATTAGCTTTTCAATACTCTGGGTTGATTCAAAATCGAGCATACCTGGACCGGATATCATATTGATTCCTGCGATGCCAGCAAGTAAAGCACCCATACCCGCTTCAAATCCGGCTTGATTATCGGGAACTTTTGAATCACTCAAACTCATATATGCATGGGTAGGCATTTTTAAGAATTTGCCCATCTCAACATTCCCTAAATTAATCATCATAGTCTCAATTGCACCCATTGGTGTAGTGCCTGCCTTCATATCGAGTATAGCCGGAGATCCTCCCCATATTAAAGGAGCTCCTTTCTTTGTTAATTGTGCGATAACCACTCCTGCTAAACTCTCAGCACAGTGCTGAGTTATTGAACCTAATAGTGTTATAGGAGCGCTAGCTCCGGCCAAGGGCATAGATACAAATTCAGAAGGGATCATGCTTTTTGCAGCATCAATTACCGATTGAGTGGTTAGATCCGACCATTTCAAAGGAGGACTGGGACATGCATCAAAAATCGCCAAGGGTTTATGGGCAAGATCCTTTTCAGATAAACGACAGGCAAGAAGTAATTCTCGCATAATTGAGAAGCTTTCTTTACGAAAGGTACCAGTAATCACAGGTTTATAGCAATTATTTAAAGCGATATATAATCTATGCCAATCTTGGGCATCTTTAGGAACATCTTGATATATTAAAGCAGTGCTTTGAGCATCCATATATTTTAGATGTTCAACTACCTTTGAAAATCTGATAAAGTCTTTAGATTGCGCATTTCGTGTCTCTCCAGTGTTCTCATCTAATATAAATATTGCAGCGGAACCTGGATCATAATTTACCTGATCTCCTCGCAATAATAAACATTCTTCCCCCTCTCGATCATATAATTTTATCTCCTCTGGAACGTTCTCTAAACACCTATCAATAATATCCGATGGAATAAAGAACCTAGAACCTTCTTGCTTTATCCCTTGATTACGGAACAGGTTAATTGCTTCTTGATTTTCTATAAATACTCCTTGTGTCTCTAATATATTCTTTGCTTCCTTGAGTATTTTATTTTTATATTCCTCATTTAACACATTCAATTTTGGTCTTACTATTGTCATATATTTTTTCAGCTCCGTGATATTGATTTGATTATTTTTTTTATTTCATAAATTGTTTTAGGCGATGTTCCACAGCACCCTCCAACAATCTTTACCCCTAAATCAATCATTTTATGAATATGATCTGCAAACTCTTCTATGCTTTGGTCATAGTGGGTTTGACCTCCTAAATCCAATCTTGGCTTACCTGCATTAGGTTTAATAGAGATCGGCAAACTTGTAATCTTTTTCATATCTTTCAGTAAATCTATCATATCAAATGATCCTAATGTGCAGTTTGAGCCAATTACGGATACTTTATAACTTTCTTGAATAGTGATGCATTTTTCAAGACTATCTCCCATAATCGTAAAAAAGCCTCGCTTAGTCTTTTTATAGGTCATGGAGCTAATTATCGGTTTTGAAGAAACTTTCTTAATTGCCTCTAAAGTGGCTTTCATCTCCTCGATATCCGAAATGGTCTCAACATGCCATAGATCAACCCCCTTTTCTAAAATCTCAACTTGTTTAACATAACTTTGAAACCACTCTTCTGGTGTAATTTTACCAACAGGGGGTCTGTAATGGCCTGAGGGCCCAATATCGCCAACAACAAGCGCACCATTCGGACAACTCACTCTAATATTTTCAATCGCTTTTTCATTTATCTCATTAATTCGATCTTCAAGTTTATAATTCTGCAGATTTAAGTAACTTGATCCAAAGGTATTAGTTTGAACCATATTAGATCCCGCATCATAATAAGCTTTATGAATTTCTGAAATAACCTGTGGTTCTTCAATATTCAAAAGATCTGGCAACTTTCCCAGTTTTATACCTCGTTTAAATATCTCTGTCCCCATCCCTCCATCAAAGAGGATAATCTTTGAATCATCATTTAGCCAATTATCGAACAACATCTTGACTCTTCCCTCTTATTTGCATTACTTATTTATTAATTAATTTTTTTACTAACTTCACAGCCTCAACAGCATTATCCGCATAACCGTCAGCTCCACTTTCTTCTACCCATGAAGGAGTAACTGGAGCACCTCCTAATATTACCTTGAAATTGTCTCTCATACCCTTTGATTCTAATAGTTCTATTACTTTTTTTTGCCCGAACATCGTAGTTGTCAATAAGGCTGATACTCCAATAATATCTGCGTGTTTTTTGATGGCTGTTTCTATTATTTTCTCTGCCGAAGTGTCTGCTCCTAAATCGTACACTTCAAACCCATTAGCGCTCAACATTGTGGCTACAATTGTTTTTCCTATCGAATGAATGTCTCCTTCTATGGTTGCTATAACAACAATTCCCGAAGAAACTTGCTCTCCCTGCTTTTTCAGATGCGGTAAAAGAATTTCTAGTGACTCTTGCATAATAGTACCCCCAAGCATCAACTCAGGTAAGAAAAATTCTCCCTCTTCCCATAAATCTCCGATTCTCCGAATACCATCTCCAAAACCTTTTTCAATAACATCAAGTAAGACCAAATCCTCTTCAATAGCCCTATTCGCCAAGCTAATAGCCTTTTCCTTATTTAACTCTACAATAGCATCCGAAATTTCCTTATAAAATTGTTCAAGGGTCAAAATTTAATCTCCTAAATTCTTTTTCAATATAATTTTACAATTATTTTATCTAATTAATTAAAATTTCGAAAATTGGAAATCGAATTGTGAACTCTTATAACTTTTAGACTAATCTTATTATTCCATTGTTACCAGATTATTTAACTGAATAAAATTATATATTTTCACACTATATTAAGCTAAAAATTTAAAAATTACAATTATAAGGTGAAAGTTCACAATATCGGCACCGGTGTGTGGTTTGAAGATGTTAATAATATACATTGGGATAATCTATACAGTGCTATCTTTAGGTTATATGGATATCCCGCATATTTATGAGGTGAAAAAAAATTAGAGAATCAAGGGCAATCATTCTTAAACATCCATGTACGATCCGAATTAGGAGTAATTTTAGGATTGTACTCCATAATTCTGTTTCTCGGGAACGCAGGAAGACATTTAAATTACTTAGAGAAAATAACGATCCCGATTCAAGAGAGTTTCAAGAGTTGCAGCTTTATCGCGAAAATCTTGGTGTATGGGAGAAGGAATCAATCGTTCAATGCCCATTCTGTAACAGTATAGGTGAAGACATGATATATAAAGAATTATTTAAAAGAAAATACTGGATCTGCACCGGATGCGATAGAAAGTATGATTTTCATATTTAGCACTTTTTATTTTATGCATTAGGGTTCATTTATTATGTTATAAGGTTTTATTAAGGGATAATTGCCTAAATATATAAAACTCAAATAATATATTTTGTATAATGCTAATATTTAATATGTGAAATAAACGTGCCGCAAAGATATTATAGGAAAGGAAAGAAGACATACGCAAAGGACCAGTCCTTCGAGCAGGACCAAGTTGGAGAGGAAAAGGAGAGGTATTTCATAAGCATAGAATTAATGAGCCTAAAAACTATGAAGGATTATGATATATTGGGTTGGCGAGGTGAGTTCTATTTTAAAGTAGATTCCGAGGATAAAGTTTTTAAAGCGCGTTGGCCGAATAAAGGTGAAATTAAGCTTCAGCGCAATCAAGAATTTACCTCGAAAGCAGATATGTCTATCTGGAGTCAATTTATAACTGTACGGGCAGATGAAAGCATAATTCTCCCAATCAAAGTAATCCTTAGAGAGAAAGATCCTCTTCAGAAAGATAGCAACATCGCTAAACAAGAATTTGAGATTCGGTTACCCCAGAAAACAGAATATGTCATTCTACAGGATGAGAAGGAAAATACTAAAGCAAAACTTCGCATCCAAGCCACAAGAACGAGATATTAAACCCAACCTTTTTTTTTAACTATTTTTTATTTTTTATTTTAACGTGAATTTTTCATATTCAGATTGACATGGGTGATTATCTGTGACCCAGAATTCGCGTTTGAGGGGAAGTATAATTATAGAGCCCAAAGTTCCTGCAGCAGGACCATGAGTACAGACGGTAAAATCATCTGGTTCTCTATTTTCATGATCTCTTAAAATTTCTTTAATTGTTTCTATCGAAATTTGACCTTTGTACTTGTTGAGGAGCTCAATTTCTCTTTTATATCGTCTAATTGGTGATTCTATAGGGCTAATATCCATATCATCCATTTTAAATCGAACATACTCAGGTAAATTAGCATCTTTAAGATCTTCTGTCTGATAATGATTCGTGTGCGCTAATATTCCCTCTTTAGGCCGACGCAGAGCAAAACGAGTGCTGGTAGTTTCTATTATGCAAGTATCTCCCGATATATCCATTAATCCACAATGAAACCCATTAGCACGTCCAGAAAAATGGGTAATAAAATCAATAGCTTGTTGAGTTGTTGCACAAGTTTCTAAGGCTTCTTGTATGATGAAAGTAGCTGGAACACCTTTTAATCTGAAATCTAATGGTTCCTTTTTCCATGAGCGACCAAAATTATACCCTATTGCTAAGCCTTTTTCATTTAGCCCTATATGGCAGCCCACCAAAGGATATTGGGTAAAGTTCAGATTTCTATATCCATTATCCGGCAATTCTTCACGAACCACCTGAAATGGTTGGAGAACATTAGGAAAATCATAATTTCTCCCAAATATCATAGCGTTATCTATAGTAGCGCTGGGTAATGCAAATATCATTGAGCAAGCGGGAACTGGAGGGTTTTTATATAATGAGTTTGGGTCTCCTGACATGACCTCTATAAAATGTCCGCCATAAATCAATCTTTTACTTATTCCGGCCGCTTTACTCAGAGAAATCATCTTCTCATGCTGATTTGGAAGGAGTTGTGATAATGATTTTTTGGTATTCTTTTTTCCAATAATTCCCAAAGCAAATTTTATAATGGAGAGTGGAATGAATTTCGAGGTAACTTCTGAAAACATTTTTGAGTGAAATACTGTATCAAATGTGTGATGAATTTTTTCTTTTAATTGTTCTCCCTGTAGGTAACCCCGCTCATTAGGACTGCCTTTTAATTTGATGAATTCAACCATAAGTAATTAATCTTAATGTGATTTAAAAATTTAATTAAAAAAGAATAAGATCCCCTATAAAATACAGACCCTGACTTTGGACTCTTTTTCTATTTCCATTTCTGGATTTTCTATATTTCTCATACCATCATTATTTAGTAGTATAATTATTTTTAGAATAAATAAAAGGTTATGAATTATTCAATTGGAATCTGCTAAGAAATTAATCAAGTTTACAAAAATGGTTAAATTTAATTTAACTTGGTATGTTACTTTACTAAAAGAAAATACTTTTTTTTAAAAATACAATTACTTGGTAAGGCTTTGAAAATGAATAATGATCATCATCCTGAAGTAACTTATCACATAATTATCGCAGAACTATCTGATGCAAAAGGTATCCACACTGCTCTAAAGTCAAATTTAGTTGAAATTGAAGATATTAGTAAAATTTCTGATGAAAAAAGGAGAGAATTAGAAGAAAATGGTTTTTTAAGGATAGAAGCAGATATGATATATTATCAAAAGCTAATTAAAGATAAAAAAACCGATATCTATGTTGCAAAGACTAAAAACGAGGAAATATTAGGGTTTATAAGTATTCACAAGAACCAAATGGATATAAAAACATTACGGAGCACTTTAAATAACCTTTATATCAAAAATCAACGTATAGCGCATTTACTTACAAAGGGGAATGGTGGTTTTACCTACTTGGATCAGATAAGTATTCTGGTTGAGTATAAACGCCGAGGAATAGCAACTGCGATATTAAAACAAATATTAGCTGATATAGATTCTCCCATAGTAGCTTTTATTGTAAAAAAGCCACTAGAAAATAAAGCTTCTGTTCTATGGCATGAATATAACGGGTTTAAGCTAGTTGGAACTGCCGATGGTAAATATAAAGGCATTTTTTTTGAATGGAATATTTACATTCACTTCAATAAAACCAAGCTGTATTAAGTCCCTTTCAAATCACTTAAAAAGTATTTACTACCATAAAGAAAAATTCCATCACTAACTGAAATTATCTTCATGAAGGAGATAAAAAAGAAAACTCTCTAATCAATGATAACTCGATTAGTCTTCTTCTTCTCCTGATGCTAAATCTTTAGCAAGTTCAACGCCCAAGTCAAAAAATTGTTTCATGGAGTGATAAAAAATGTCTCCAATAAGCTCTCCATCTTCATGAGCCGCTTCTAATTTTTTTATTAACTCTTCTTTGCGTTGCTCTAGCTCGGAATTTAATTCAAATTCACTTTCCAAATACATTTACCTCTTTTTTTTTAATCATCCATAGGCTGAATTTTTAGAGAATCAATGATATTAATAATATCCTCTGCAAGTTCATACCTTTGATCTCGATATTTCTCACGATTCAATCGCTTCTCCACCGGTAAAGGAGTACCGATTTTTACTCTAATTCCTTGCGAATCGATCAAATTCAAGATCTTGGTTTTTTCTGTGTAAATTGCTAACGGAATGATAGGAGCATCCCCCGCTACGGCAAATTTAATAATTCCTGCCATCGCTTTTATTTGGATATCTTTCTCTAATTTAGATTCAGGAGTCATCGCGACAAGATCACCGGCCTCATTTAAATAATGGAATACTTTATCAATTGGCTCAGTATCTTCTTTGTCTAATGTGCTCCGAAACATCCCTAACGATTTAAGAACGGGTCCATACATTTGATTCTTCATAAGTTTATGATGCACCATAAAATGAATCCTTCTCCCCGTCACTTGACTAATAATTAGCATATCTCTTAATGCGTTATCACTTATCGTAGTCAGGATCGCTTTCCCCATGATAGGAACATTCTCTTTCCCCTCTATCTTCAGATCAGCAAAAGCTGTAAGACCAAACGCACCAAGTCCCTTTACGGTGCCATAGAGTAAGTCTTCCATCAAATCCTTGCTAAACATCTTCTCTTTTCCTTTGGTTTCCTTTTCTACCGTATTTTCTACCATTTTCTTAACCTCTCTTATAATTTATCAATAAAATTATTTACTTCCTCCATCCGTCTCTCATAATATTCCTTTAAATCTTTTTCAGAAACGAATGTAGGTATTACCTTTTCAGTGTATAAGTCAAAAATTGTCGATAACTTTATCTTATGTTTGATAGTATCGAAAAAGTCTTCTCCCCTCTCTCTCAATTGCTTTATAAATTCTGCCATTTTGTATACACCTTTAATTATATTAAAATTATGTTAATTGATCCCACTTTCCACAACGTGAACCCCAACGCGCAATAACCTTATTATCCTGTTCAGGCATTTTAACCTGTACAATCTCACAATTATTAGGGCAATCGCCACAATAGAAAGTAGATGTCTTAAATTCAATATCAGATACTTCTAAACCCCGAAATACAGTTTCACTGCCGTTCTCAAGATAATAATCTCTGACTAGGATTGCCATTCCAAGGGCTCCCATCAATACATTATATTTCGGTACAATAACCTTACAGCCCAAATGTCTTTCAAATGCTTCAATAATTCCTTTATTATACGAAACTCCCCCTTGAAATACCACGGGCTCTTCCAATTCTTTTCCTTTTCCCACATTATTCATATAATTTCTTACCAACGAATCACACAAACCCGCAATAATATCCTCTTTCGAAAATCCCGCGTTCTGTTTGTGAATCATATCTGACTCCGCAAATACCGTACATCTTCCGGCAATACTCACGGGGTTTTTTGCTCGAATAGCGTAATCTCCAAAATCCTCAATTGGAATGCCCAATCGTGATGCTTGATGATCAAGAAATGAGCCTGTACCTGCTGCGCATACCGAATTCATCGAAAAATCTACGATGATTCCTTCACGAAGGATAATGATTTTCGAATCTTGCCCTCCAATTTCAAGAATGGTTCTTACATCAGGATACATTGATTGTGTAGCAACCGCATGGGCAATTATTTCCGTCTTCGCTAAATCGCCACCAACGACCGCCTTAGTTAAATACCTTGCTGAACCGGTAGTCCCGCAACATTTTATAACATAATCATGCAAATCTGTATTTTCTTCAATATTATCACGTAATTCTCCCATCCCTGCTTTCGCAGAATCTATAGGGGAACCTCGATTTCGCAAAAATACACTTGTCAGGACTTTTCCATCGATATCCATCAAGACAAATTTACAGGAAACCGATCCTATATCAATCCCTAAGAACGCTTCTTTCTTGCCTTCTTCATTTTTTACTTTATCAGATACTTCAACCATGCTTTCTCTTCACTCTGCTTGAATTAATTGAGCGATTTCATTATAAAAAACGTCTCCGTAATGCGGATAAATTTTCTTCTTTCCATTTGCCATAAATTCAGGGTTTTTTTTAATTTCTTGATTCCGTCTAGATTCCATTAAGTCGTAAAACGCCTCTAATCTTGTTCGAAAGCCCTCTTGACCACTCTGCTCATCAAAAGAAAAGTAGATTATTGGAAGATCGTAGATTTTCTTAAGTTTATTGGTTATAATTGTTCGAGCGGTTACTTCGGGCATGCAGGTAAACGGATACGAATGAACAAATCCATCAAACCCCGCGTTTGCCTTATCAATATATTCTCCAAGAACCCAAACACATTCCCCGCCAATATCCATCGGCATATAAGGTTTTGCTAAATGCTCGAGCCATTTTCGATGATAATTAAGATGAAATTTATGCACCACCCAATCATAAAGGCTTAGGCTTTGATGAATTTCAACTCCCATCTCACCCAATTTTCGTCTAATATCTAAATTAACATACGGTTCTAGACTGATATGAATCTCACCAGAAAGACCAACCCTTAAAGGAGTTCTAGTTTTATCAACATCAATGGAATTGAAATCGTCTTTTATCACTTTTTTGAAGCTACGTAATTCTGACAACGAATTTGCATTATCTAATTTCTGCAACAATTCATTAATTACTCGAGTTGTGTCGCCTAAATTACGTTCATAAGCACGGAATAAACCTTCCGCAGTTTGAATGTCATTGAGCAATTTTGATTTTTTCAAGAAATAAATTACGGCTTTAACAAATTTTGAATAGATAAACAAATCCCTTCGACCGCTCAATTCTTGGAGGGTCTTGACCCAGTGAAATTCAAGAAGATCTGCCTGATCCAAAGGAATTACCCTTACATTTTTGTATCCCATATCCCTTAAAATGCGCTCTTGTACACTCGCATAAAATCCGAAGCGACATGGACCACAGTCAACTGCCATTACAAGAGTATCGGCTCCCTTCTTAATAGAACTCACAAAATCCCCGATTGTAGCTTTAAATGGAAAACATACAAATTCGGGGCTATGTTTAACTCCGATTTTGATTGCCTCTCGATTTGTAGGGTCGGGAAGGACAACTTCTAAATCTAATGCCGTGAACAGTGTTTTGAATGCGACCCAGCTGGATCCCATATTCGGAAAGGATATGAGCATTATTTATTTGTTTTTTGTGGGTGTTTTACATTTTACTTAACTTGGTATTTGAATAAATAACACAATCTTATATAAAAAATTACCCATTACGTTCAGAATCTCAAAAGTATGATAGTTCTATTAAAAATATACCAAAATTTTAATAAAACTAAGACTATGTGTAGGAATTTATGGAGCACATAACGAGAAAATGCACAACTTAGTTAATAAAAAAGAGATTAAGTATTCAAATGTAGAAGGCAAGAAAGAAAGAGTAAATAATAGTAATTAATTCATTTGATATCCAAAAGTAGGGAAGTAAGTTTAAAGCCTTTTAATACACTACTACATCAGATTTCTAAGATGAAAATAAATAAATAGAAGGAATAGTTTAATCTTAGAAACAATTATGTTGTCTGATAAAATTTAATTTTCGCTTTCCATCTCGGTTCTAATCCCAATTTTTTTCTTTTTCGGCGGACCATCTCAACAAAGCTTTCGATCCGAGTCATCATACCCGCCTCACCTGAATGTTCGTCCATTATGATCTCCAAAAAGGGCAACCCGACAACTTTCATGTCGCGCATAATTAATTCTGAGATAAGACTATCAGGACCGCATGCAAAGCTAATTAAAAAAATAACACCATCTATTTCATTTCGTCCTTTTGTTAGGAAAAATCGTATGGCTTGCATTATTTCCTCCTCATGGCGCCAGTAATTTCTTAGGATTCCGCCCCTTGGATTTACGATGACCGGTTCTTTAAAGATAAACTCAGGGATGTTTTCAATTGTGAGAACTTCCACATCTTGATCTTGTAATTTTTTAATAAAATCTAAATTAATGAAGGTATCAAATATGTTATACGCATGACCGAGCAATAGAAATCTGATATCCCCTTGAATTTTCTTTTTTGGTAGTTTAAAGGGAATATTTCGCTGGACTAAACGTAATGCGTGATTCACAGAACCCCCTTGGCGTAAAAATTCATGGTATTCATCAAAATAGGCTTGGGCTTTTTTATAAGCGTCAAGAGAGGCATTTTGACCTTTACCGAGCTGTTTACCAAGTTCTACAGCAGAAGTAGCAATAGGAAATTCTTTTACATTTACTTCAAAATTTAAAATCTTTGGTACTTCCGGTAGAATCTTAATTACATCAGGTAGGGATAAAAATTTCGGGCAAAAATACGAATCTTGATCTTCTGAGACATATCGAGGTACAAATAGAAAGTCTAAATCGGGATTTTCCTCGATTAATTTTAGCACTTGACCGTAATATATTTTTACGGGGATACACAGTTCACCAAAACCATGAGTGACTCCCTCTTCAACGATTTTCTTATTTGTTTGAGGGCTTAATATGATTTCAACATCCAATTCTTCTAATAATTTTTTCCAAAATGGATAATAACGATAGTAGTGTAGAGCTCTCGGTATCCCTACTTTATATCTCGTTCTCTCACTATGTTCACTAAGTTCCATCGTAAAGAAACCCCTTACCAATTACGCATCTGGAGTGTCATACATGAGTAATTCTTTTAGTTGAGCCATCATATTCGCGGTTAATCGCTTAAGTTCATCATAGTCAGGCACTGGTTTGCCCCAATATTGCTGATGTTCCATAAAGGCTGGTCCTGCTTTAAAGATTTGACCCTTATAAAAGTTTAACATCTTAGCGTGCTTTGGGTAAGTATGTTCTGTACCAGTTATACCAATTAGTAAGATTGGAACTTGCTTCTCGATTGCAAGACGTATAGCTCCGGTATGGCCCTCTAATAATTCCCCTTCGCCAAGATTAGTAGTACCTTCAGGATAGATCATAACGATATGACCATTATCTAAAAGGTACCCCGCATAATTATAGGAATCTCGGTCGCTTTGCCCACGCTTTAGAGGAAACGCGTGATGATTACGAATCCATGCATTAACTACCGGAGGTTTAAATAATGTTTGTTTCGACATTTGATAAATCACACGATGCTTATGATAGATCATGCTCGTCGCTGTCATTATAACATCCCATTCGGAATTGTGATTGGTACAAAGGATAGCAGCACCAGAGTCGGGAATATACTTATCATAATCAATGACTTTATAGGGTAACATGAGGTCACTCCAATTATGAACCAACCATCCTGAAAAATTCTGAACCGCCTCTTGGAATGTATCTCGAAGCCCGAAAACTTCTAAACTTTTAAGAAATGCATACCAGGTATCATCCACTAACCTTAAAATGCTTTTCCCTAAATCTTTCATATATGATTTGAAAGTAAGTTTTGGAACTCTTTCGATATCTTCAACACTTCCGATAGAGAGACCCTCCTCGACTTTACCGTATGTCCCTTCCTTTAATTCAAAAATGATAGTTCGTAGTTCATCATTTAACCGATGTATTTCTTCATAGGTCACTGTGTTAATATCATAATTGTCATAATAAATAGGATCACCAACCCGAACAATTATTTGTGTGGGTTTCATCATTAAATTTCCTTTAGGTAATGCATTTAGAGAAACAACAATCCCCATGGGGACAATAGGTACATCCATCTCAATTGCTAATCTTACAGCTCCCGTCTTAAACTCTCCTAACTCACCATCTTTGCTACGGGTGCCTTCCGGAAAGATTCCCACCCAATCACCTTTTCTAATAACTTGTCGCGCGCGCTCCCAACCAGCTTCAGGGTGCTCACGATCCACTTTGAAAGCACCTAAATTCGAAAATAATGTCCTTACTAAAGGAGTTTTAAAATTATCAAGTTTACTCATAAATCTAATGCGGCGATGGCATGCAGCACCAAGAAGGAAAGGATCTATATGAGATTGGTGATTAGAGACCACTACGCCAGGTCCAAATTCAGGAAACATGTTTTTTTTCGGATAGATCGCCTTAAAATTCCATAATGTCCTCACGAACCATTTTACATAAATATATGCTGCCCACCATTGAAGTTGTCCCTCTTTATCTTCTACATTTAATCGCTTTACAGCTTGACGATAAACATCATTTATAGGGTCAATTGGATTGTATTTTAATAGTTGATACATCCAGTTTTGATGACGCTTACCAAGCTCTAACTCTCCTTTCATTTTTTCCTTTTCAGTTTCGGTTAGCTCATCTTCATCAATTTTTTTAGCAGCTTCTATTTCATTCAGTTCCATACTATTCATCCTCTTAGGATTTTATTTTAAGACCTTTTTGAGTATTTGAATTTGATACTTTTTTTTGTTCAATTAAATTAAGAAAATCATCCAACGATTCAACTAATATATCTGGCTTGAATTCTGTTAAGGTTTGCTTACTACTCACACCGCTCGCGATGGCAATTGTCCAAACACCAGCCTCTCGTCCCACCTCGATATCCGATGGCATATCTCCAACCATTATAAAATCTTTCAACTTGCACGATTTATAACTTTCAAAAATTGGGCTCAATGCCTTAGGATCAGGTTTTAAGGCAGGTAATACATCCGCTCCAAATATCCCTTTGAAAAAGGGTTTGATATTTTCCTTCTCTAGATGTTCGAGCACATTTCTCGTTTGATTATGGGATACAATAAAGAGATCAAACGATTTTTTAAGTTTTTTTAATATCTCTACTGTGTTAGGAAATAACGGAGCTTCCTTCGCATATGTCAAATATTTCGTAAAAATTTTTATAGCTATCTCAAGCTTCTTAAAAAATGTCAATGATTTTAGTGAGGAAATATACTTAAACATTTCATAGGATTCAAGCAAGATTTTTGGAAGAGGATACCCTTGAATTGTTTCCATTAATGCCCCGATCTCCTCTATTGTGCTTGTAATATCGGCATTAATATTTTTCGCTTGGTAGACTTCCTCTATTGCTCTCTGAAGCGGTTCCCTTATATCAAGGAGCGTACCGTCAAAATCAAATATTATTCCCCGAATCGAACCCGATTGAAGCCGTTTTATTAGTTGATTGCCAGCCTGCATAAGTTTTAGTTCTAATCTCTGTAATTTTATTAAAAATCAGTGTAGATTTTAATAACTATGTATTTTTTATCGTTGAATATCTTTACTTAAAGATTCATTTGTTTTTATATTTAACCGTCTAAATAATATGCGATAAAGTATGAAAACTAACTAGCGATAAATTGAGATTTGGGAGCGAATGGTTCGAGAAGAACATTATTTTTAAATGATACGACGTTTTAAAGTTAAATTTTGGGGAGTGAAATTAGGGATATTCAATTTGAATGTGTGGGTAGGTATTTCGTAGATTTTGGACCATGTCGCTGGGGAGGGGGTTTCTCTGTAGATTTATGTATGGAGGTGAGCAATATTGTCGAGGTTTTTAATGTTAACAATATAAATATCCGACAAGTCAATAAATTCAAGGTATTCGAGTGGTTCTGGGACGCTAAATGAACAAAAATAGTTGTTGGATGATTAAATTTCCACGAACCCTTTCCAAAAAGTATCGTAAATATGAGGGATTACCAATAGTAAATTGGGTACTTATCCGCAATGGGATAATGCTAGTCATTGAATTTTTCTAATTTTTTCAAATTTTTAAGATAAGGCAGTATCTCTTCTCGTGAATAATACCTTTTTTCAGGTTTATTTTTCTTGGAAAAAGATGGAAACATATTGTGCCGCTGACGAACATCTAATTCTTGTAGGTTAAGATTGTGATCAATACCTTCAATTTATTGAATTTTATTATCGAATAGGTTAAGTTCTCTTAATGATTGGAGCTTATCAAGACCTTGTATCTCAGAAATATTATTATGTTTTAAATTAAGATGCTTTAAATTTATCAATGAATTGAGGCCTTCAATATGTTCAATTTTATTCTCCGATAAATCCAAGAATTCAAGATTCACAAGGGAGTCTAGACCTTGTATTTTTGTAATCATATTTGCCATAAAAGAGAGATATCGGAGATTTTTAAGATTTTCAAGACCTTCAATGGTACTAATGCCATTACTATTAAAATTTAGCCATCTTAAATTAGTTAAATTATCAAGGCCTTCAATTTTCATTACAAATCCACCCTCACAATCAAAATAACTTGTGCCAAAATTAAGTACTTTAAGGTTTTGAAGATTATCTAAACCTTCAATTTTGTCAATATAACAATTGCACCCAAGATCTAGAATTTCTAAGTTAGTTAACGTATCAAGCCCTTTTATTTTGGTAAGATATTCACTTCCAACTATTCGCAATTCTTTTAAATTAGTGAGTTTTTCAAGCCCATCGATTTCCATTAGGTATATTTCAACGACAATTAGGCCTTCAAGATCATGTAATTTTTCTAATCCTTCAAGTTCAGATATTCTCCTCAGATTAGTATCCCAGATGGGTAAAAAATCATACTGTGCTAATTGAGGTAAATTTTCCTTAGATTGGATGAATATTTTTTTACCCATAAGAGTTACATAATTTTGTTCTTTTCGCATGCTTATCATGAAGAAAAATACTAATTTAAATAAATGGAGTCTTAAGTTCTTCTAATTTAAAAAAAGGATAATTTTATTTATAAAAGTTTCAATTCGGATGGAATTGACCTTACATCAAAAAGTGAGAGTTGCATACTCGCTAAGCCTATAGATAAAAGAAAACCAAGCATCAATCTTTCTGCATCTCTTCTAAGTTCTAAAGTATTTTAAACAATACCCAACGCTTGCTAAATATGAAGATTGTATGGTTTCTTAGAGTATTCCAATTAGTCTTGGTCCATTCAATTAATTCATCAGGGTGATCAGTAAGCGGACTGAGGGGTAAAAGATATTCAAGATTTCCTTGACGATATGCGCCATAAATATTCCATAGGTATTCTTTATAGGAATTTGTACTGAAACCTACCTTATTAATAAAAAATTTAATTTGAATATGTTGATAAGTATTTCATAGATTTTGGAACGAGTAATGTGAAAGAAGGCTTTATTTCAAATTATATTTTTTAAGATTGTATCTATTTCTGTAAATTGCCATAAACTTTATTATTTTTCCTTAATTCTATTTTTTAATTTAATATAGTATGTGGGATGTACTTAGTGGGGAAAAAAGGTTATAATCTCCTTCCAATTCTCTTTTCCGCGTTCTTCAGAATCGCAATAAGTGTAACAATTGGTTTAGCAATCCCATTATATTTAATAGGGATAGATCTTAGCTCCGAAATCATTGGAATTATCACTTCTGGTACAGCAATGGCTTATCTATTTTCTCCGTTAATATTTCGTAATATTCATAACAAGTTGGGATTAAAATTAACCCTTATAATCTCTTCATCAGGCGCGTTGGTTATTCAAATCATTCTGCAGTTTAATTTATACCCATTGATTATATTTATTCTCTTAATTTCTGATGGGATTCTCTTAGGTTTTTTTTGGCCAGTTTTAGCGAGCACAATCTCTACAATATTGGATCAGAATGAATATAAAGATAATACTGTTCAAAAAAATAAGTTAATGAAAACTTATAGTCTATCATGGAATTCAGGAGGAATTTTCGGCTTTATTTTAGGAACTTGTATTCTCTTCTTTATTGATGATAATCTTATTATGTTTAAGTTTTCACTAATTTTTGCAATCATTGGAGTTATTTTTGCTTTTTTTATTAAAAATCCAAATTTTAATCTTGAATCAGAGCCCGTAATCCCAATGGATAAAGGTGTAAAAGCCATTCCTAAGAATGAAGAAGTCTCCTTTCCATTGTATATTCCCCTTGTAATGATTGGCGTATATAGTTTTTTAATTGGAGGAGTAGGATTAGTCTATCCCCTAAAATCAAATCTTTTGAATTTTTCACTATTTACAAACTACTTATTTTATGCCTTTAGACTTTCCTCTCAAACGATTACTATTGCAAAATCAATGGATTTTAATATTGCACGATTAAAGAAATTATTGCCCTTCTCAATTATGATTGTATTTTGTAGCCTTTTTTTAATGGCTATTAATCAAAATATCATTATTTTTGGATTTTTATTCTTTACTTTTGGCATGTTCTTATCTATTAATTATACGTTTTCATTCAAATTGATAGTTTTTAAAAATATAATTAACAAAACTTCAAAATATAGCGTTTACTTTGAGACAATAGTTGGTTTTGGCTACTTTTTTTCTCCGATTGTAATAGGATATATAGCAACTTTCGGGATTGATCTTGGATTTTTCTTTATTGCAGGTATTTCTTTATTTGGTTTGATATTTTATGTAATTCTTAGAAACAAAATTAGATTTTTGACATAAACTGGAATTTAAAATCCAATTAACAAAATCTTCCAAGTTTTCAATAGATTCAAATTTCAAAAACCATTTTAAAAAGCATATTAAGGCAACTTATTGCTGACATTAATGACTCAAAAAGATCACTATAATTCCATTCTCTGGCCAATTTACTTTTTAAACGGATTTCAAAGCATTGCGTGGGGTGGTATCATCTTTCTTATTGTTCCGATATCGCGTATCATCTGGCCAGGAGATCCGAGCCACGCTTTAGAAATGGGTATCATGATCACAACCCTTTCTTGGGCGGCATCCATTTCAGGATTATTATTTGGGTTTCTTATTGATAAATATTCGCGTAAGAAAATCTTATTTATAATATCTATTTTTAAAGGGATCGCCATCATTTTATTAGGATTTGGAATTGAGGGCGGCGAAGAATTCACATGGATCTACTTCTTAATCCTTATTTCGATGTTTGGAGT
>Ga0307433_1000786_pt1 | contig 21063 bp, 9 predicted proteins | sample SalMarWE160210MG_FD_202166 | JGI IMG/M metagenome (GOLD analysis project Ga0307433, IMG submission 202166) | Salt marsh sediment microbial communities from the Plum Island Ecosystem LTER, Massachusetts, United States - WE1603-210 | ecosystem: Environmental > Aquatic > Marine > Intertidal zone >... | reverse complement strand
GGAACCTAATTCCCAGGTCAGGTTCTGGCCACTTGTTGAATCTGGAGTAGGAACAGCAGTTCCATTCACATAATTCACATCATCGGGCAAAACCTCGGTCACCACGACATCGGTGCCAGCCATATTGGACAGCTCTCCGGCGATATCTTGATATATAGCCTCCAGGTCAGTTGAGTTTGGAGCATAGTAGTATTTGCCACCGGTTATATTGGCGATATTCTCCATCGTGGCATTATCGGCCTCGCTTCCCAGTCCAATGGTGTAAATGACAATACTATTGTTAGCGGCCTCTTGTGCTGCAGCCAATGCTGCACCTATAGGATTATTCCGTGGAATATTTGCTTTCCCATCGGAAAGCACAACCTCGGCATGAATGGTGGGTGAAGTCCTGCCGTAATTAATAAGCTCCGCGTTAGCTTCATAAATGCCCTCGCCCATAGCGGTATTGCCATCAGCTGTCAAGCTACCTATGGAGCTGTTTGTCGCTGACTGGTCAAAAGTCAAATTTTGGTCAAGTCTTGCCTCCCAGTACCCAAACCACCACCACGTCGAGTGCCAGTATGAGAAAGACACCAGCCCTGAGCGGTCGCTGGTGGAGTTGAGCGCCCCCACGAAAGTCTGGGCGGCAGCTTTAGCATCAGTGAGCTTCTGCCCTTGCATCGACCCTGAGCGGTCGATGACGAGCATGACATCTAGGGGAACGTGTTCGACACTTGCACTGCCGGCGCCGGTAACTGTGAGGGTTATCGTTGCCTGGTCACCTATGCAGACAGGATCGGGGGATACGCTCTTGTCGACTTCCAGATGGGGTGGATCAAAACCGCCACCTACCGGTGGCGCTGACTCAGCTTCCGTGGTTGTACTTGGTGGGGCGGACGAACTAGCGCCACCCCCGGGAGGAGCAGGGACACCCCCGGGATATTCCGGGGTTTCCAGGACGTGTAAGCCAGCCGTATCGTTCTTGCCGGAGGTATGAGTGCCTGTTACCACCCAGTCTCCTATGTGCTCTGAAGTATATGTACACCCTTCCCAGCTTCCGCCGGCCTCGGGCTCTATGGTGAAGCTTGTATTCTGGGTAACATCGCCCAGACTAATTCCTTGAACATCGAAAGCTTCAGCACTGTAAGCCTGTGTCTCTGCACCACCACCATCTATGAAGGCATTATAAGGTGAGATTATAATGTAATCGACGTCACCCCCACCTGCCAGCACTGCTCCACTACCAGCGGGCAGTGCCATGGCGACGAGAATAACAACACTGAGTAGCGAAAACGCTATTCGTTTCACATGAAACCCCCCGCGCCTATAGTACCACGTGGTACTTTAGTCGTAGTACCTTTGTTTATTGTACGTCACCGTGTCAGAAATTGCAAGTTCAATTTAGTTGCCTTTACTTGTATTTAGCTCCAAATCGTTACTTTTTTTTCGGCTTTTTTAGCTTTATTAAGAACCCGTCCCTTCTGTCACCCCGAGATTGCTTCGTCGCTAGCGCTCCTCGCAATGACAAGGGAGGGGGTTGTGCCTCGCAATGACAAGGGGGGGCGTGCCTCGCAATGACAGGAGAGTATAAATTCTAAATACTAAATCCGAAATACTAAACAATATCAAATGACCAAAATCCCAATGACCTAAACGGTTTTGACCTTTGAATTTAGATATTGGGATTTGTTTAGGATTTAGTGCTTTGAGCTTAGGATTTCCCTGCAGGGGGTCATTGCGAGCCGAAGGCGTGGCAATCCCGGAAAGCAAAACTCAAAAATCAAAGGGCAAAAATGAAAGAGCAGTCAGCAGGTAGCTAATGGCTGACCCCGTGAAATACTATTCCATGGGGTGAAGGCTGAAGGCTGATAGCTGAAAACTGATAACTGGAAGCTGCCAAACAATCTATGCTGCTCTTTTTCGCCACAGGAAGTAAACCAAAAGCACGACAGCGACTATCCCGACTACTATCGTCCACCAGTATCGGTTGAGCCATGGTTGTGGTGGTGGCGGGCCTATTTGTCCCACATATAGACTAACCAGAACTGTCTGCGGACTATTGCTTGCCCCGGGGGCGGTTATGGTGATATTGGCAGAATAATTCCCATCCGACATACCCGCTGTATTCACCGATACAGCTACCGATGTCGTATCCTGTGCGCCCGTGGAGCTGCCGCTTGTCGGATTCTCACTGAGCCAGGCAGCATCATCACTTATAGACCAGTTAAGTATCTCAATGCCTGAGTTCCAAATCCCAAGTGCCTTGCTGGGGGGGGGTGAACCTGCCTCAACAGCAGTGAAATTAACACTTTCAGGCGTGAAGGATATCTGTGGCGCTGCTGAGCTAATATGCAGGCTAATGGAGACGGTCTGCGGACTGTTGCCCGCATCATCAGCCGTTATGGTGATGTTGGTGGAATAGTCCCCCACAGGCATTCCTGCTATATCAACCGATACGGCTACTGCATCATGCTCTCCGGTGGAACTGCCGCTTGTGGGATCCTCACTGAGCCAGGCAGCATCGTCACTCAGCGACCAGCCGAGCGTATCAACTCCTGAGTTCCAGATCTCCAGCGTCTCGGCTGCGTGGGTCAGGCCTCCCTCAACAGCAGCGAAGCTAAACCTTCCGGGCTTGAAGGATATCTGCGGCGCTGCTGAGCTAATATGCAGGCTAATGGGGACGGTCTGCGGACTATTGTTTGCATCATCAGCAGTTATAGTGATGACGGCGGAATAATCCCCGGCAGACATTCCTGCTATATCCACCGATACGTCTGCTGTATCATGCTCGCCGGTGGAACTGCCGCTTGTGGGATTTTCGCTGAGCCAGGCAGCATCATCACCCAGCGACCAGTTGAGTGTATCAACGCCTGAGTTCCAGATCTCCAGCACCTTTTCCGCCGGGTTTGAACCTCCTTCAACAGCAGTGAAGCTAAGGCTTTCAGGGTTGAAGGATATCTCTGACGCCGATGAGCTAATATGCAGGCTAACCGGGACTGTCCAAGGGCTATTGATTGCCCCATCAGCCGTTATAGTGATGTTGGCGGAATAGTCCCCGGCAGACATTCCTGCTATATCAACCGATACGGCTACTGTATCATACTCTCCGGTGGAACTGCCGCTCGTGGGACCCTCGCTAAGCCAGGGAGCATCATCACTCAGCGCCCAGTTAATTGTACCAATGCCTGAGTTCGAAATCTCCAGCGTCTGGTCTGCCGGGTTCGAACCTCCCTCGGTAGCACTGAAGGTGAAGCTTTTCGGGTTACAGCAGATAAGTGGCGTGTCGTATACAGGGACATCTACTTCAGAATCACCTGTTATGGTCTCAACATAAGGTCCTTCAGTGGCAAGATAGTATTCCAGAAAACCATCGAAGGTATGTTTTCCCGCGCAGGCATAATCAGGCACGGTTACCTTATATAACACACTAAATGAAATATCTTTGGCAAAGCCCACGCCGGGCTCCCCAAACCACATAATCTCAGCTTTATTGTCCGTAGCTAAAACAGCATCGGCACTCGGGTTAGACCACATTGTATCAATGGTCACATCCCAACCATCAGGGGCAAGGTCGGCCAGACCAATAGCATTGAACTTATCTTCTGGGGCGGTGAAGGTCACGGTAACATCGAACGTCTGCCCTCTTTCCACAGTCTCAGGCAAAGTTCTGTTTGGATTGGCTTCTTGCGCCAGAGCCGTATCCAGGGGCATGAGGGCAGCAGCCATCAACGCCGCTACAGTAACAAACACTACAAGCAATTTCATTTCACCAATTATACCAACTAGCCTTCTTCCAATGCAAGGGGCTAGTTGCATCCATCCACCCACCGCACTTTAGCTCGGATTTTGCCAGGAGTTAACCGACTGCATAGCCTTCCAGACAAAAAGACCCCACTCCGGATGGTCCGTCGGCCAGTACAGCCACAGATTGACGCTTGTCAGAGCATATGACATGTTGCATACCCTGGGGACAAGCCCGTAATTACCTTCGAAGTCAAAGGCACATCCCGCGGCCAATAGCTCCAGCGTTGTCAGGTTTATGTACAACGGCTCCAGTGGAGGCAGGTAATTTGTATCTAGAGTGAAGTACGTATGTTTGCTAGTGCGGAGCCAATAGTCCCCGATTTCATTGACCGTTATGGTGTAATTCGGCGTGCTTGTATCGCCTGTTATCCTCGAAGCATTTTTATAAAGCGTGACGTTGACATCGGACAGATGGTTAGCATTAACATCACGCGTCTCTCCCACTATATCGCCGGGGACTGTTACCACTACCTCGCTATCTCCCATTGTGCACGATGTATATGGTCCAAATTCACCAAAGCTGTAGTTAAGCCAGCTCAGCGAACAGTTATCACAGGGGAAGTAATGACTTCCCGGTGCGGTAGCCCAGGAGACAGTCACTTTATACTTTGCAGTAAAGTTGGTGCCCTTACTGTAGGGACCATACCAGAGAATTTCCACTTTATTGCCTGCAGCTTTGGTTACATTTGCTGTGGGGGAACACCATGTTTTGTTAGCCTCAACCTCAAAACCGACTGGGGCAAGGTCGGTGAGACCAATAGCACAGAAGTCCTTTATAGGCGTAGTCCAATTAACGAAGACCTCAAATGTGTCGCCAGGATACAGCATATTCGGGCTTGTCAATGTTCCATTAATATATCTAATAACATCGATTTCAAGTTCAAGTAGCAAAAGCACTTGAGAATCACCGGCTATATCTTCACCATAAGGGCCTGCAGAACCAAAATAATATTCAATGTAGCCAGCAAAGGTATAAAATCCTTCCTCGGCATCATCAGGCACAGTCACCTTATACAGTACCGAGAAGGAAGTGCCATTGCTAAACGACCCGCTCCACATAAGCTCTACCTTACTCCCTGTAATTTTAATTGTACTTGCTATCGGAGTGCACCATGTTTCACTAGCGGTGACATTCCAACCATTGGGGGCAAGATCACCAAAGGAGATAAGCCTGAAGCCATCACGAGGCGCAGTGAAGTTCACGGTGACATTGAACGTTGCCCCTCTCTCCACTACCCCAGGCAGAACCCTGGTTGGATTGGCCTCCTGCGCCAAAGCTACAGTGAGAGGCATGAGGACAACAGTCACCACTACCAGCAGAGCAACGAACAGCCGATACAATCCCACCTTCTTGATCATAACAATTAATTATAACAACTAACCCCCTTCCAGTGGAAGGGGGTGTACTCGCTCACATGATTGGTGACACATTAGCCTCCTCCTCCTGTCATTGCGAGGCACGCCCCCCCCCCTTGTCATTGCGAGGAGCAGTAGCGACGAAGCAATCTCATGCCCCACCGAGATTGCCACGCCTTCGGCTCGCAATGACGGTTTAGTAGCTATCAGCCTTCAGCCATTAGCTAACCATTGACTGCTGACTGCTCTTCCATTTTTGCTCTGTCATTTTGCATTTTGATTCTTGCCTTTTGACTTTCTTTAAGACGTCACCTATCTATCCGAACTAGATCAGGGGGTTAGTTACATCCACCTGACTACCCAAGTCTAGCCAGGATATTGCCACGAGCGATTGCGAAAACATCCCTTAAAAGTATCCATAGGCATCTCCCCACTCACCGTAGTACATACCAATCATAGAAACGTCAAAACCATCTACCTTCCCGCTGCGGTTAAGGTCGGCATTAGGATTCCAATTCCCGTCACCAGGTCTTGAGCCATACGCCATACCGAGCGCAGAGACATCAAAACCGTCAATTTTGTCACTTTCCACGAGGTCGCCCTCACGGGTAGTGCCAAAATCAACCTCAGTGGTAGTATCACTACTTAGCGTTACACTGGTGTTTAGCTCACTCACGCAGGTCCAGTTCTTAATTCCGATATCATAGGTGCCCGGCGTAAGGTTGGTAATGATGAAAACACCAGTAGTGTTAGTAATCGCAGTGCCTGTCCAGGTTACATTGTCGAGATTACCAGGCTCAAACAGCTTCACCTCAAATGGCTCTACCCACCTGGTATTGTTGGTGCCCCTTCCTAGGAAGCTAACATGCCCTTCCAGGGTAGCGCCGATTACCTCAACTTCAGAATCACCTGCTATGTTCTCATGATAAGGTCCACCGGCGCCAAGATAGTATCCGAGAAAACCGTAAAAGGTATAAATTCCTATCGGGGCATAATCAGGCACGGTCACCTTATACACCGCACTAAATGAAGTATTTTTGTCAAAACCCACGCCGGGCTCCCCAAACCAGGCAATCTCCGCTTTATTGTCCGGAGCTTCAACAGCGTCGGCATTCGGGGTGCACCATGTTTCATCAACGGTCACATTCCAGCCATCAGGGACAAGGTCAGTCAGACCGATGGAATTGAACTTATCTGCAGGGGCGGTGAAGGTCACGGTGACATTGAATGTCTCTCCCCTTTCCACCCCATCAGGCAGATTTCTCATAACGCCGATATATATTACCAACGGCAGATAATCTTTGTTTGCACCCCCTGCGATATTGTAAGGAGTGTCTCCAAATCCATCTTCATTGGTATCGTTCCCCGAATAATCCGACCAATAATTTCCACCAATATAAGGACCGCCGATGATATTCGGCCCGGTACTATTTGTAGTGTTCCAGGTGTTGGTTCCATCATCGTAGGCATTGTTCGTGTTATCGAAGTAGTTGTTGTAGATGGTGTTGTTGCTCGAACCACCCACGTCGATGCCCCACGTGTTGTTTGAGGCGGTGTTGTTGGTGAGCATGTTACTGTTGCTCGAAGAATTCAGGCAGATGCCCAGGTGATTTGAGTTTGCGGTGTTATTGCTGACCGTGCTGTGGCTCGAATGCTCCAGGCAAATGCCATATTGCGCGTTGTTTGAGCAGGTGTTGTTGCTGAGGGTGTTGTTGCTTGAAGAATACAGGCGGATACCGTAGTAAGTATTGTTTGACGCATTATTGTTGGTGAGTGTGTTGTAACTGCTCCCAGCAAACAGGTAGATGCCATAGCAGTTGTTTGTTGCATTGTTGCCCGAAACGTTGCAGTCATTCACTCCACTGCCAAGATATATTCCAGCTTTGCCAACTGCAGTGGCATTCTCCACCGTGAAACCGGTTATGTTCACCCAATCAGCGGTTATATTAAACACATGGTCACTTGGATTCATTGCGTTCACGATGCAGTTCGCGGTGCCATTCTCGGACTTAATGGTCAAATTAGCGGTGTTCACATTCACATTCTCGCGGTATGTGCCATCCTTAACACAAATCGTCTCTCCCCCGGTGGCGTTATTGACCGCATCCTGAATGGGTGTACTGCTGGCGTTGAAAGTACCCCCATCACACCACCAGCCAGTGGTACTGACGCAGATATCGCCACAACCGCAAGATAAGGGTGTGGAGGTGCGCAGGCGAATAGCGACATCATCATTTTTATTCAGTCCCAGGTCGGACCATGAGCCATTGGCACCACTGGAGCTGATGTACGTTCGTCCGGTTACACTCGGTCCGTTCGGGTCTGCCGTGACAGGGTACAGGGAAGCACTATTGGTGAACTTCACCACAACGATAACATGGTCACCACTGGTCAGCGGCAGGGGCGAGTTTAATGCCACCGAGTGGTAACCCGCCTCAGTGAAATTGTAGTTCAACTGGCTGACCAGCAGGTTGCTCAGCGATGACCCATCGAAGTCATCATAGATGTATATATCGACGTCCGTGGTGGCATCCCACGTCCAGAACTCCACGCGGGTGGCATAGGTATTATTTGACGGAGTGAAATTGCACAGTCCCCAGGCGGTGGTGGATGAATATCCCCAGGCAGTGTCCCCACAATCATCGTCGTAATACATGATTCCGCCGTTGTTATCGTAGTCCTGCCAATCGTACATAAATGAGGACCACATACCGATATTTGCTGCGCCGTAGTGCATATAGAAATACCCATTATCACCCCAGCCAGCACCCCAGGAGTTCTTCACAATCCAGCCGTCTCCAGACAGGCCAGTTACCTGGTCAGGTGGGAGACTGTTGCTCCAGCCCACAATCAGCACGGCGTGGTTTGTACCCGCCGCTGGAGATTTGGTGTAGTTGAAGGTGTACGAGCCGTCGTAGCTGCCATCGAACCCCTGGGATGAATCCGTATACAGCGTGGTATAGACCGGTCCATAGTTCATGATATAGTTCTTCAGCACGTTGGTATCGGGTACTGAAGAAGTCGATATGATTCTCCAATCCAGCAGCGTCTTGTTGTACGGACAGGAGGAGTTGCAGGCGACATCAGTAGCTACATACGGGTCATCTGTCTCATCCACTATGCCTTTCTGGGAGAACAGGCTGGCGAGCATCCTGTAGTTTCCACCATGGCAACTACCCCAGCACTGTGCAGGACACCCATAGCTGTTTAGCTCGCGCCAGCTGCATTCCTTGGCATTGTTCTCGGAGGAGTTGACCGGGGCAGTGGTGTTAGTGTCGATTAGTATCTTGGATTCGATATTGGCAATTGAGGCAAAGGCGTAGCAAGAACCGCAACCTCCCTGGTTCTTCACCGAGGTGACCTTATTTTGTGTGCGCCAATCAAATGAAGCTGGCGGTTGTCCCACCGGTGACTCCCCCGCCAAAGAGCCGTCAGGCATTCTCTGCCCGGTGATATGGGAGAGGTCCATCGTTGGTGCTATGAACCCCGTTCCGTGCCCATCTATCACCGGGGGTGGCTGTTGCGGCGGCGGCAGCCTCGGTGCTTCCTGTGGTACAGGTGGCTCTGCCGCCTGAGCAGGTAAATTATCACTGAATGGCATTACAGCGATGAGGAGGAGGATGATAATTAAAATAAATCCCAGTTTTCTCATTTCAGCTTCCTGAATCATTTGTGCCGATTCTCAGGGTCTAGATATATTATACCACCGAACTATGGGGAAAGGCGGTATTTGTCAATGCCCCACCGGGATTGCCACGCCTTGGCCCCTGCGCTGCGCTCGGGGTTTCAGCTCACCGCAATGACAACCTCTTTTGTCATTGCGAGGCACTCCGGTGCCGAAGCAATCTCGTCGCCTTTTGTCATTGCGAGGAGCGCCAGCGACGAAGCAATCTCGCCGCCTTTTGTCATTGCGAGGAGCAGCCTGCGCAATCCCGATTTTTTGATTACAACAACTAACCCCCTTCCATTTGGAAGGGGGTTAGTTACATCCACCTGACTAGTCAACTTTAGCCAGGATATTCCCAGGAATGAACCGAAAACATCCCTTAAAAGTATCCCTTCGCCTCTCCCAACTTACCGTAGTACATACCAATCAGAGAAACGTCAAAACCATCTACCTTCCCGCTGCGGTTAAGGTCGGCATTAGGATCCCAATTCCCGTCACCAGGTTTTGCGCCATACGCCATACCGAGCTTAGAGACATCAAAACCGTCAACTTTGTCACTTTCTATGATGTCGCCCTCACGTATCTCACCAAAATCAACATAATTGATACCAGGATTCAACGTCTCACCAGTCTCCAGCTCGCTCAAGGAGGTGCGGTTCTTAATCCCGATATCATACGTGCCGGGAGCAAGATTGGGGATGGTGAAAAACCCGGTATTGTTGGTAGTAGCATTCTCCGACCATAGCTCATTGCTGAGATTGCCAGCCTCAAAGCCCTTCACCACAAACGACTCTATCCATTTAGCATCAGGAGCGCCACCCCTTCCGACAAAAGTGACGTTCCCCACCAGGGTAGCGTTTACAACAATCGGTGACACCGCAACAGCGTACTCGATAATGACCTCCACCGGCGCACCTGGATTGTACCATCCCGGACCCCCGTTCTGCTTTATGAAGTTGGTGATGTTCACCCCAGGGGGAGTGGTTCCAACGGGATAGTTTTGCAAAGCCCAGCACCCAGTAGGAGGCATAGGGGGTATGGGACCCGGGAAGACCTGAGCAACATTGTAGGTATCGTGGGAGACATACTGGGCGTCGTTATGCACAGTGCCATTACCGGGGTGTGCCGGATGAGGCACGGGTATCCGACCTGGTCCCCCCGCCTCTTTGTTATCGAAGAAGGGGTCGCTGATGCCGATCTGCATACCCGGAGAGTTCACTCCGGCGCAGGTGACATAGTGCCCGCCGATGCGCTCATAGTAGCCAGTATCATTATGGTAGAAGCCGAGAAGCAGGATTACATCCTGACATCTCTCCACCTCCTCCACAATCCAGTAGAAGTCCGGCCAAGGCTCTGTATGCTCATAGTAACTGTCATTGTAGCCGGTGGCATTGAGGTAGTCCCGTATCCCCTTTTCCATGTCGAAGACATCGGTGCCGCTATGAGGAATGCCAGTTCTCTGGCCATCGGTGTCCATATACCATGCCAGGTCGTTAACCAGCGGCTGCACGTTACTGGCGTTGTGGTCGTCCCACGCACCGTAGGCTGTCACCAGACCGTAGCTATCACTGATGGCAGGTGGCGGGTTACCGCCAGTCTCCTCCCTGGAATCGAACCACCACAGGGAGTTAGCAACCGCCACCGGTCCGCAATAGGACCAGTTCCCCGTCGGAATCCCATTATCGGTCCACATATCCTGCTTCTGGTCGAAGTCAGGCATGCCGCTCGGGGCGTAGTCAGTCTGGTTAGGCTTATAGTACCATCCCTCTTCCTCTTCTTCTATGGTTATGTTCCAGTCCTCGGTTTCACCGCAGTCGAACAGTCCGGTGCCGTCCCACGGGGCAGTAACCGGGGTCCTGCTCAGAGTAAGTCTGAGCCATGTCGGACCAGGGGTCGCCCCCACGGTTGAGAACGAATTGGACCAAAAGGTGCTCTCGTTAACAGCAGGTAGGTTTATTGCCTGATTTTGAACCACGTGCTCTGAAAGGCCACTCCAGACGCCATCTTGATTCAGGTCAATCAGGATATTAACAATGAGGTCGTTAGCGCCCCAGTTGGTCACCTCAAACTGGACCGCTGCGTTTAGGTCGCCTGCAGCCAGGGTAGTGGTTACCAGGCCATCGCAGCAGGCATCATTATCAATGACCAAGGCATCAAACTCGAAGTCCTTGCAGTCCTGCCCGGACAAGCCCAGCCCAAGTAGTTCGGTGTCAGTAGGGCAGTGCCGCGAGCCATCACTGGCAAGGAGAGACGGGTATGTTGGGTCAGGAGCATCGCCGAACTCCAGCGGCTGCTCCATCAAGTTCTCCCAATAGTTGTTCTCCTCATCCTCCTCGACAACATCATTGTAGTTGTCGGCTTCGACCCCAATCCACACAGTGGTATTGCCCGGGCACTCTAACGGCCCGACATATGTGGTGTTGCTCCCGCCGGCTGGCAGTGCCGGGCAAGGGGCAGTTGCTACCTGTATACCGTTAGCGTAAATGCACGTCGTGCTCGCACCAGCAGGTGCGTTACCAACGTTCATCACGGTGAAGTATACCCAGTACTCGCAGCCCTCAACTATCTCATACTTGGATTCGACTATGAGGTCAGGGAGGTCCCCAGGCTCTATGTATATCTCATAGTCCTCGGTCTCACCGCACTCGAACGGCGACAGCACTGTGCCGTCCCACCCAGGCGCAATCGGCACTCTGGTCAGCGTAAGTCTCAGCCACGTTGGACCAGGGGTTGCCCCCACAGTTGAGAACGGCAGGGACACAAAGGGGGCCTCGGCAACAGGCTGTAGGAATATTGGCTGATTTTGAACCACGTGCTCTCCAGCGTCATTCCAGTCGCCATCCCCATCCAGGTCAATCAGGATATTAACAAAGAGGTCGGGATAGCCCATCAGCCAGTTGGTCACCTCAAACGTGACCGTTGCCGCCGGATTACCGGCCGTTATGACAAAGGTGTTCAGGCCATCGTCGAAGGCATCCAGATCAGGGACCCAGGCATCAGGCTCCCAGTCCTTCCATTCGCCCATACTCAGGCCCAGACCAAGGATTTCGCTGGTAGTAGGCCAATGCCGCGCGCCACTGCTGGCAAGGAGAGACGGGTATGTTCCCCATGCGCCGTCAGGGGCATCGCCATACTCCAGTAAATCCTGAGCCTGAGCAGGTAAACCGCCGCTCATCGGCATCACCGCCATCAGGAGCACGATAACGCCGATAATAAATCCCGACTTTTTCATAAATTCCAGTTTTTTCATTTCAACCTCCTTAAATCATCTGCCAAATTTCGCTTTTGTAAAAATAACAGAGGTACTATACCTTCATATTATTAATGAAACCTCGCTTCCTTTTTTATGATTTATAATGTCCACCTCCTTCTCTGTCATCGAGGAGCACCCCTCCTCAGGATTGCTAAACAAATCCAAAAATCAAAAAGGGGGCAATCTGCTCCCTTATCCAATCACACCGAACTAATCTTATGCCTTGCGGCGTCTAACCAGTAGAACCGCAGCCACGATAACAGCTATAGCAACGACGATGCCAACTATCCACCACACACCAATACTGCCACCTTCAACGACCTCTACTTGAGAGCTGCCGGTTACGTTTTCCAAGTAAGGCCCTTCAGTGGCAACATAATATTCCAGAGAACCATCGAACGCATAAATTCCTGTCAAGGCATCATCAGGCACAGTTACCTTATATAACGCACTAAATGAAATATCTTTATTAAAGCCAATATCTGGCTCACCAAACCAGCTAATCTCCGCTTTACTGCCGGTAGCTAAAACAGCATCGGCCTTCGGGGTACACCACGTTTTATCAACGGTCACATCCCAGCCATCGGGGCAAAGGTCGGTTAGACCGATAGCATTGAAGTTATCGACGGGGGCGGCGAAGGTCACGGTGACATCAAATGTCTCACCTTTATGAACCGTGTCGGGCAGAATCCTGCCTGGATTAGCTTCCTGCGCCAGGGCTATCGCCACAGGCATGAGGGCAACAGCCAGCAGTACCACTCCAATAACAACGACTGCACGCAGTCCCATTTTTTCTCACCAAACTATGAACTTCTTATCTGTAACCTGGCGACGATTCCGAAAAGCACCCCTCAAAAGCATCCGGCCGCATCTCCCCTTTCACCGTAGTTCATACCAAGCAGAGAAATGTCAAAACCGTCTACCTTCCCGCTGCGGTTAAGGTCGGCATTAGGATCCCAAGTCCCGTCACCAGGTCTTGAGCCATACGCCATACCGAGCGCAGAGACATCAAAACCGTCAATCTTGTCAGTTTCCCTGACATCGCCCTCACGAGTGGTGCCAAAATCAACCACGCCGCCGGCACCCTCACTCACAGTCACATTAGGCACCAGCTCGCTCAAGCAGGTGCAGTTCTTAATTGCAGCATCATAGATGCCGACAACAACATCGCTCAGGTTGAACCACCCTGTATTGTTGGTGGTGCGATTCCCTTCCCACGCCACACTAGTAGTGCCTGGAGCGAATAACCGCACCTCGAATAGCTCTATCCACCTATCAGTACCAGGTAAACCCCTTGATGCAAAACTGACATGCGCTTCCAGGACATCGGTCACGCTCATATGCAAGGTAACGGGAACTATCTCCTGGGTATTGTTCGCTTCGGGAGCGTTGATGGTTATGTTAGCGAAATACTCGCCGCCAGGCATGCCCGAGCTATTCACCGATAGTGTTGTAAAATTATGCACATTGGTGCAGCTGCCGTTTGTGGGGTATACCTCAAGCACCCCAAGCCAACCAACATCATCGGTTACGTTTAGCGACCAGCTAAGCGGACACGGGGTTGAGCTCCACAGCTCAAGAGTCTGGTCCAGCGGGTTTGTCCCATTAACAGCACCATAGAAGTCAATGCTCGCCGGGGTGAAGTTAATGGCTGGTCGAACAACCGTTACGTTAAGATCATCTGTTACGTTCGCCAGGGTTTGATTTTCATGATCAACATCAAAATACCACACATCGCCATCAAAGGGATAGGTACAATTCTCCACCTCCACAGAGGCATTACAGGGAACGGTAACCTTGTACAACACGGTAAAGTTAGTGCCATTATCCCAGGAGCCGAGCCAGCCGTACTCTATCATATTGCCGGTAACCTTAGCCCCGAATGGTTTCGGACTGCAATAATCCTTACTAACGTCCAAACTCCAACCAGCGGGGACCCACTCGATAAAGCAGGGAGCATGGAAATCATCTGCCGAGGCGTGGAAGGTCACGATGACATCGAATTTCTCCCCTCGTTCAACTACCGCAGGTAAATCCCTGGTGGGATCGGGCCCTTCCCCCTGCCCCACAGCCATAGCCACAGGAAAGGCGACAAACGCCACCAGAAGCAAAAAAGTAACCAACCTCATTGGTCTCATTTTCCTACTTTTTCCCCTACTTCTTAATTATACCACTAGCCCCCTCCCAATGGAAGGGGGCTAGTTTTATGGACACTTGACTACCTAACTTTAGCTAGGATTTTGCCAAGAGTCAACCGACTGCATAGCCTTCCAGACAGAAAGACCAAAATTATCGATATCCGTGATGACTCCCGTATCGATATGTTTGACCTCGGCTGGCCAGAATAGCCACAAATTCACACTCCTCAGAGAATAGGACATGTCGCATGCCATGGGGACAAGTCCATAGTCACCTTCGAAGTCAAAGTCTGCCAGGTTAGTTGAGTTCACAACGTGATATGAATTCACTAACAGTTCTGGCGTTGACCAGTCTATGTACTGAGTGTGGTTTAGATTGCGAGGCGATTTGCCTCCTTCGACCACCGTACTCAGGGCATCATACCGGTCCTTAGTTGCAAGCAGCCAGTAGTCACTTCCGGTGTTCCAGCAGATCATCTCGTAATTCGGAGTACTTTCGTCACTGTTTACATCGGAAGCACTTCTCTTCAGCGTGACAAGCGTATCAGGCAACAGGTTGGCGTTGACGTCGCGGGTCTCTCCCGTCACGTAGCCGGGGAGTGTTACCACCATCTCATTCTCGCAACCTATGCACGATGAATATGACCCGTTCCAGTCATAGTAGTACTCGAGCCAGGATTCACTCATGTTAGGACACACCTCCCAGTAATTGCTTCCTGGGACGGCAGTTTCGGGAACGGTCACATTGTACGTCGCGAAAAACGCAGTGTCCTTAGGATAGTTATCGGCCCACATATACTCCGCCTTGTTGCCGTAACTCAGGTTGAAGTCTGCTGCAGGGGTACACCACGAATTATCAGTCTCAACCACCCAACCATCGGGAGCAACGTCAGTGAGACCGATGGAGTTGAATTGATCCTGTGGGGCAGTCCAGTTCACGGTGACGGTGAACGTCCTTCCAGGATACGTCTGGTCTACCAGCAGGGCATCACCAGGCAGGTCTCTGCAAACGTCGATAGTCTCCGCCGTCGACACAACCAGTGTTACCGGAATGACGATATCCGGACTACCGGATATAGTGACATTACCAGTATACGTACCTGGAGTGGCTGAACAAGTAGCATGTACATTTATGGTGGCATGCTGACCCGCAACGAGGGCACCGCCTAGAGGAGCCACACTAAGCCAGCCGGTATCACTGTCTGCGCTTGCGCTCCAGACGACGGTGTATCCACCTGCGTTCTCTATGTCAAGCGTCTGGTTAGCAGGGTCTGGGTCTCCCGCCCTGCATTGGAAGGGATCCAGTGAAGGATCTGCGCAATAAAGTGCCGGTGGAGCCTCACAGAAGTTGGGGAACACAGTCTTGTCGGTATCCATCGTTACGGTGCTACCACCACAAGCAACGTCGCCAGTCCAGTGGCTAAAGTACCAACCTGGTATTGCAGTCGCTGCCGAAAGCCCTTTCACCTCATCCCAGTCCCACGCAGTGACACTGGGTAAAGACACAGGTGTTCCATTTATCGACACTTGTGAGTAGATAGAGCCAGACACGGCAGCAGGGTGTATACCAGCCAGCACGCTAGTCTCGACAGCCGTAGTGGTGGGATGGATATACTCCTTGTAGAAATAATCTTTGATTTTCACAGTGCCAGTACCGTTCAAGGGGCTGGCAAAGTAAGGATTGGCAATCCATTCTTCATATACAACGTTGCCAACACCAAAGCCTGTGTCCCAGTGAACTGCATGGAAACACTTCACAGTGCCCAGAGGTACTCCACAGCTAGACACAGCAACAGGGTCGTCATAAGCTGTCACGGTAACCCATCTCTGCGCGGTGGAAATGAGGGGATATGGGGCCATATCAGCTATGATCATCGACACATTGTATGTCCAGTTGTCCACATACCCGTACATCCCGTGGCCAGCGTCATAGGCATAATTCCGAACGACCGGCGAGCCCAATGTCATGTCACCTCCGGGATCGTCCAGGTCACTCAGCATGTACGCTACCTGCTGGAGCAGCTCTCCCGTGGTCGCATTAACAGTCGCGTAAGCGTACAGGATGCTAAGGTTGATCGAGAGGGCGTAACGATTGGCAGGGGGACAAAACTGCACCAGCGCCGACGCCGTATTGGTTCCACTGTCGTACCCAATTAACGTTGTGCGCCGATCGCTGTTCGTCGTGTTCGGGAAACTGACATCCATCGTCGTCCCGTCAGTTGCGGCTATGGTCAAGTTTGCCTTACCAGCCTTTACCGTGCCATTAGCCACCATTGTCGCGTTGAGGTAATCCGTCGCACTACCTATAACAGCAGTCGCCGGATCTCCCACTGCATCAAGCAAGTTAAAGCCCACGGTGGTAAGCCCACTAGCACCCTTACTCTTCATGTTTACAGTCGCATAAAGGATGTTAGTGTCATTAGTGACCGCGGATCCTGATGTAGAGTAATCGCAAACAAAGTACCCAGTAACATTGTTCACTTCCTCTTTGTAGGGAACGGTAAACGGGCTACCAACAGCAGAACCAGCATCAACGCTAAGCACTTCAACTAAGGTAGGATCGAAGCTCACATTACACATTATCACGTTTAGGTCTCGAGCATCCGGGTTAATGATGCTGACATTGACGCTGAAGGCCTCATTAAAGCCCACTTTGGTCATACTAGGATCAATCTCAATGCCACAATCCCCCCAGGCCGCCACGGCCGTTGGTACCGCTGGCACCAGCATCAAGCCTAAAATCACAGCCACACTCACAATTAAACTAATAAACTTTGTTCTCAAAATAACTTACCTCCTTCTCCTTTTGTAAATTTCCTCCCCCCTCCAACTTCCTCAAAATTTAACTCCTTTCCAAAATCCTCCTTCAATAACAACCACCTCCTTTTTACCTTGATTTACTTAATCTTTCGTCACTCAACAAAAGTGTCAAAAGTATCCCTTCGCAGCTCCCCTCTCACCGTAGTTCATACCAAGCATAGAAACGTCAAAACCATCTACCTTCCCGCTGCGGTTAAGGTCAGCACTAGGATTCCAATTCACGTTGAAATCTTTTGCGCCATACGCCATACCGAGCGCAGAGACATCAAAACCGTCAACTTTGTCACTTTCTATGATGTCGCCCTCACGTGTACCGCCAAAGTCAACCACCGTCTTGCTGGCTAGCGTTACACTGGTGTTCAGCTCACTCACGCAGGTGCAGTTCTTAATCCCGATATCATAGGTTCCCACAGCAAGATTGCTGATGATGTAAACTCCGTTTTGGTCAGTAATGCCAGTGCCTGCCCATATCTCATTGTCGAGATTACCAGCCTCAAACAGCTTCACCGTAAACGGCTCTACCTCGGAACCTGACCTCCCAGGAAAAGCAACGGTCCCTTCAATGGTAGCACCTTCCAGTGCCTTAACAGTGAAAACGTCAGCCAATTCGTCCGACCAATAGGGGCCAGCGCCCTGACCACCTGCATAGCCGAAGCAGGAAGTCACATTGACATCCTCTGCCACAGTGCCAGCGCCGGGGTCAATGGTTATCCTTGCTATTATCTCGTTATCTAGCGGGCTGCTGTTCTTAAACCAGTAGCTGTTCACCGTTATGTTAGGGCCAAAGCCCACTGAACCAGTATTGGTATCATAATCCTCCGCCCTGAGCAGATACTTACCGCTGATGGTCACGTCCAGCGTCTCCCCCACATACCCACTGCTGGGGCTGATTGAAGTCAGGTTGGGGTGGGGATATAAGCCGTAGCTCTTGTCCCATGAGTTCTGGTCTGCATCACCAGAGACCGCCTCAATCTCGATGAGGGCATCGGCAAAGTACTCCTGCCCGGCATAACACTCAGTGCTCGGATTAAGCAGTCCAAAGGGACTGAAGGTATATCCGGACTGGCTAAAGAACTCGTTAAAGGGCAATTCCTGGTCGGGGATGTAAAGAGGCAACAGATAGTACATTTTCCCGTGTGAGGTATCATCGTCGCCCGTGGCCGCATAGGTATCGTCTATCAATAGATTGCAGGCAGCCGTCCCTTGAATGCGAACCCTTGACTCCATCAGCTTCTGATTCAGATACAAGATGGTGTTCCTGCTGATATCCATTTTTCCACCTGTGCCCATGTAAGTGCTGTCGGTTATGATCTTTATTGGGTCCTTCCCCCATTCAATTTCCTCCCAATTGGTCGTTATGGCCTCGTTACTAGGCGTGGGGTGGGGACCATCTTCCAGCCAGCTGACCAAGTTCAGCCCCAGGCGAATCGGGTCTGAGTCCTCTTGCAAAACCATGCCCGTGACATTGGTCCAGCCGCGGTCGAAGACCTCTTCGGGGGGATAGTCTCTCAGGTGGAAACTGCCGTCATAAGTGGCGCCATCCTTGGTAATATCAAAATCGCCAATTATCCTGTGCATGTTCTCATCCTCATCCTGCTCACCAGCCGCATTGGCCCAACGCCCAGTCTGGCTCGCGCTCACCATGAACCCCTTTCCGGCAGCAGTGCTCATATCGTCATTGCTGTCGAAATCAACGAAGAACACAAAGGTGAAGGTATTATTGGAGTTATCACCATCCTCAAAATAACCCCTCCCTACCATCCAGCCGAACTTGGTAGCGGTGAATAATGTTTCATTATATTTCGGAGTAAGATTATATGTCCGATTGAACAGAACGGTATGCCATTGCATCCACAACGTTCCGTTGAGGTCTCCGGAATAAACAGTTCCGTTGGCTGAGGTGTAGTTGCGGTATTGACAACCGGGAATGCTTGAGTGTTTGATCACATGCTCTCTGGTGAACTGCTCCAGGCAAAGACCATAGGGTTCATCTATGCTTATCTTACCTGCCTCAAAGTTCTCCCAGGGATCAACATCAGTTTCAGTGAAATTGAAACCTGCATCGATCTCCTGTGTTGTATTCTCCCCGGGATTGCCTAGGACAACATTTTTTCCGGGTAGCAGTATCGCCGCAGGAGCAAGAAGAATTAGAAGTGCGAAAACAACAAGAATAGAAAACAACGACCAAGCTTTAGACATTAACCGCCTCCTTGTTTATTATTTTATTACCTGCACGTGTCAGTACTAGCCTGTTAGTACTGGTACTTTAGTTATATGCTACCACCATGCCCCAACGTTGTCAACTTTCATTTAGTTACCATAAGCTACATTTAGCTACAAAAAATTCGATTTTTTCGATTTTTAGTCAATAATAAAAACCTTTTTTGATTCCTCGCTGATAACAGAAAAAACCTCCAGATTTTGTAGTTGCCTGATTCATCAGGCACAATTGCCCAATAAATTGGGCAACTACATTTAAAAACTATACCTCGCAATGACAGGGGGTGTCATTGCGAGCGAAGCGTGGCAATCTCGGTGGGGCATGGGATTGCTTCGGCACTGGCGTGCCTCGCAATGACAGGGGGTGTCATTGCGAGCGAAGCGTGGCAATCTCGGTGGGGCATGGGATTGCTTCGGCACTGGCGTGCCTCGCAATGACAGGGGGTGTCACTGCGGTGAACTGAAACCCCGAGCCCCGTGAAGGGGCCAAGGCGAAACAATCACAAAAAGAAGAGGGCGGCTATAAAGCCGCCCTCTTCTACCACATAACAAACCGAGTTTATGTTTCCCTTCTCGTCCCCCTGCGTATCAAGAATAGCCCCACGATAAGTACTATAACAGCCACCACAACGACTATTATGCCGCCGGTGCCCAGCCCCAATCCACCACCAAACCAGCCGCCACCCACTACCTGAAACTGCCCGGTTTGCCCCGCCAGGGAAACGTCATAAACGCCTGCCTTCGATTTGCTTACCGTGAATATGACATTCCTGCTTGCCCCCCCGGCAACGGACACCGACTGGCTATCCTCAACCACACCGTTGATATACAGAATGGCATTATAGCTGCCAGTCTCCCCGCCGGTGTTGGCGACATTGATCGAGATTGTCACTTCCTCGCCAGGCTCAACCTGCTGCGGCGAGATGCTAACTGCAGAGGCGGAGAAACCCGCTGGCCCCCCTGGAATAGGTACCACTGCAGACTCTATATGCAAGCTAACCGCGACCTGCACTACAGGAGACCCGGTAATAGTGATTGTAGCGCTGTAATCCCCGGCTTCCATGCCGGTGACATCAACCGATACCGTTACGTCCTCACACCCACCTTCACCAAGGCTGCCGCTCGTCGGAGTTTCACTCAGCCAGCCAGCATTATCAGTCAGCGACCAGCTCAGTGTACCAACTCCCGAGTTGCATACCTCGAGCGTCTGGGCTGGAGGATTCTCTCCTCCCTCAATAGCGTTGAAGGTAAGGTTGTCCGGGCTGACGGAGATAGCTGGCGGCCCCCCAACTTTCACCATGCCGTTAACCACCATTGTCCAGTTGAGGTGCTCCGCCGCTTTACCTATAACCGCAGTGTCCGGATCTCCCCAGGCATCTACCGCGATAAAGTCCAGGGTGGCAACCCCGTTAGTACTCTTACTCTGCATATTTATAGTGCACACAATGGGGTTAGAGGCAGTAGTGTTCGTGCCTGATGGAGTACTGTAATCGACATCAAGGGTCCCATCAGTATTGCTAAACGTCTTGTCGTATTGAGTGGTAAATGGGCTACCAACAGCAGAACCAGCATCAATGCTAACCACTTCAATTAAGTCTTTAGTGAAGTTTATATGGACCATTTCCATGTCTAGCTCTTCACCGGTCGGGTTAGTGATACTGACATTGACGCTGAAAGACGTGTTAAAGCCCACGTTGGTCATACTAGGCTCAACCTCAAGGCCACAATTCAAAGCCGGCTGAGCCAGGGCCACGTTTGGTACCGCTGGCACCAGCATCAGCCCTAAACACACAGCAGCAACAATCGAAACTGAGAGGAATTTCCAG
>Ga0307433_1000784_pt1 | contig 21223 bp, 62 predicted proteins | sample SalMarWE160210MG_FD_202166 | JGI IMG/M metagenome (GOLD analysis project Ga0307433, IMG submission 202166) | Salt marsh sediment microbial communities from the Plum Island Ecosystem LTER, Massachusetts, United States - WE1603-210 | ecosystem: Environmental > Aquatic > Marine > Intertidal zone >... | reverse complement strand
TAGGTGGCAAGGATTAGCCAATACAAAGTTAATATATCCTGATGGGACATATCCTGATGAAGTTAGAACTGTATTGTTGGCTAAGGCAGATGCTTTGGCTAAGTTGAAATGATTGATTTTTTTGAAGAATTATATGAAGGTGGTAATATGCAAGAAGTAATAAATTTGCTTTTGATGAGTGTTTTTACTTTTATTATTGGGGCTATAGTTGGATTGATTATTGGTGGGATAGTGAAACGAACTCGAGTTCGCAAAGCAAGAAATGAGTTGAAAGATGAACAAAGAAAATTGTTGTAGTTTAAGAATAGATGATATGAAGGGGTCATTTTTGTGTAAGGCTACAGAAGATCTTGGATCTGGTCAGATGAGATGTATTGGGTTTAAGCGTGATGATAAAGAAGGATGTAGTAATGGATGTAAGTATAATATTATGTTTTCATGTCATAATATTGAGTTGCAATTGAAAACATTAGATGAATTGATAGAAAAATTGGGTGTTTTAAAGGGACAATTGGTTATAGAATTTGGTAAAAAGATGTATGAGCAAGTAAATGGTAATTCATAATGTGGTCTGTGATGGGTGTGGGAAAGAATGTGTTGGATTTCCTCCTCTTGAATTGAATAAGAGGGGGAGCAATAGGGATAAACTACATAAGATACGGTATATGTATTCTCTTTGTGGGTGGAGAGTGAACCTTCCTGGTGGAAAAGATTATTGTCCAGAATGTTGGGAGAAGATGAAAGATGAAGAAAAGCATTTTTGATATAAAACAAGATCGGCCTGCAAAGAGAATACAACAGGCTCTTTATAAAGAGAGAGACAAAGATGGAAGTAAATTGTTGTCACCATTAGAATGGCAACAGGCTGAAATAAATGTATTATGGAATGTCGTGAATGATGAGAGAAAGAAGATTGGGAAGGGGCCAATTAGAATAACTAGAATAGAGGATGTTGAAAAAACTGCCTTTGGTCATATTGATTATGTACATAAAATAGCAATCTATTGTGAAGAATTGGTTTATGAGTAAGTTATGAAAAGGAGATTTGATATAGGTGATTCTGTAATAGTTGATGATGAAAATTCTATATTGAATCAAAGGCATGGTTTTGTTAGTGGATATAATGAATCACGTGGTTATTATGTTGAATTCAAGAAAACAATAACGATAATAGGTGGAAAGAATTTTTATTATTCTTGGTTTAAAGATGAACAATTGAGGGATGGAAAAGGACCATGTCTTTATTGATTGGAGAAAAAGATGAATAAAGTTGTGAAATTAGAAGAATTGTCATTAGAAGAATTAATAAAGTATCATAATAGAAAGATGCTTGAAATGTTCAATTTAGTTGAGTCTTTATTGAACAAGGCAGCGTGCAAGAGATCAGATGGGGATATTATTTGGGTTCATCCGATTGAGTTTGTAAGACTTTATACGTCTATAGAAGAATTGAATGAAAAAATTCGTCTTATATTGAAAGAGAATTCTATTTTAAGAGACAAAAAAATAAGGGAAGATGCAATTTTGACTTCTCAAGCAATGCGAGTTTCAGAAAGTGTTGCTGAAGAACTTACGGAATTAAGAAATAAAATTGTTTTTTTTAAAAATATAATAAAGTTAGTTGATGAATTAGATGTTGATTGTAAAATTTTTAATAAAATTATAGAGATGTATACAAAAAAAGGTTTTAAGATTGATTCCTTTATGGAAGATTTGATTAAATTTTGGCATAATGGTAAGTATGCTGTAAATAAACATATTTAAAGTATAATGGAGTCTGGTTAACATGATAATAGTTGCAATAGTTTGTGATAATTGTGGGCGTCAATACAGTCAAAGAGAATTCAAGGAAGATATTGTTGATGATTTGCTTGATGCTATCGAGACAAGAGGAATTAACAAGGATTTATGTAATGATTGTTCATTGGAAATATCTAAAGATAAACCAATGTGGGAAGATATTACTCTTGCAGAAGGAATAGATATACGGTTGTGTAGGGCACCATCGATAAAATCTATGGCTTTTGAATGTTCGAAGAGTGTTTTTGAAAAAGATGCTGATATTTGTAAATATTATTGTGACAGAGAGATTGGTGATACAGAATTTGGTCTTTGTTTATTCAAAGATGAATAAAAATAATATAATTTGATGAATAAATATTCGTTATTTTATGGAAACTTCGGGATATAGAAAAAACGGATGAAAACTGTGAATAATTATTCATAAAATATAAAAAGAGAGTTGAGATGTTAGATAAAATACGAAAAAGTGATTTAAAGAAAGGTATGTGGGTTGCTTATATTGCTAATCAAGTAAATTATGGTGGGGAAATAGAAGTTGGAAGAGTGAAAAGTTGGAATGATAAGTTTGTTTTTGTAGTATATAAATGTGCTGAAAATTGGGATCGGTATGAAGATTATACTGGAGTTGCTACAAAAATAGAGGATTTAGTTAGATGGGAAAGGTAGTTAAATGTTGGAAATACATACGTCCATATGGTGAATATGAAAAAACAGAATTAGAGATTTTAGCAGAATATTTTGAATGTTGGTCTGCTGAGATGAGAAAGAATGGAAGAGAAGATCTTATTTCTGAAAAAAGATGTATAGATGATTGGGTTGCTATAAATTGTGCTTGGGAAGTGAAAGATGAATAAAAGAAAAGAAGAAATTTTTGAATCGGTACCTAAATGGGCTGATTTGTATGAGGTATCTAATGATACGGTTAAGATGAGAAGTTGTGCTGGTCCTTTTTCACCATTAACTAATTCTCATATGATATTAGGTCCACCAATTTGTACCTTTAGATGTAAAAAATGTATGTCGATATATGATGAAGGTGATGTAATAGGAGACAGAAAGTGTCCAAGTTGTGGATATGGAGGATAGTTTGAACGTTAAGGAGGCTAAGAAGGCAAAGAATAAGTGGAAGAAAGTTGCACCATCTATGGGGGAGGATGAAGCTAATGATATATTGTTGTCTTCTATGAAGTGGTTATCAAGACATGTTGATGGAGATGTTAAGGAAAGCAGAGAGCTCGGTGAGATGCTTCGTGATAAAGGTATTTGGTATATGTTTGTTGAAGGAGATGAACAGAGGCCGATATTTAAGACTAAAAGGGGAAAGTTTAGAAGGATGGAATGGCCTAATTGAGTAAAGGTTTTTAAGATGGATGGTAAATGGTTGAAAGATTATTCTTTAGGGCCAGATTGGTTCAAGGAAGGTGTTGATAAGGTTAGAAAAGAGTTTGATGAAAAAAGGCAAATTATATATGAAAAGTATGTTTTTAAGGACCCTAATAATGGCAAGATTTTATTGATTGATGGTAAGGTTCATTTGTCGAAAGGTGCTGAAAAGAAATATACTAATGAAATGTCAGAAGCTGTTAAGAAATATGATGAAGAAATTAATTTGTTGAAAGATAAATTATTTATTTATTTTTCATTGATATGGTGAAAATAAGATGAATAAGATAGATTGGCCTAGTGGTAAAAAGATGCATGTTCAGAATATTGTTCTTGTACCACCTAATGGACGTCATGTTCATTCTGAATTGGTGGAAGAGGCTTACAAAGAATATTGTCAGATGTTTGGAAAAAATCAAACGTTAGAAAGGTTACAAGAGAGGGGTGGATTTGATATAGTTGAATTGGCTACTTTTTTGTATATGAGGATAAAGAGACTTGAGCAAGATGTTGCAAAAAAATAGTTGACAAATTCTATATTATATATAATATATCTGTATGGATTTCCAGTTAGATTCTGGATGTGGAGTGAAAATGAAAAATGAAAATAGACAACATGAGTATCGTCCAGATGGATGGTTTTAGGTATCAGATTAGATGATTTCTTATTTTAGAAATATATATATTATTCATATTCTTATTGTTTTTTTATGGTTGTTGAATTTTCTTGATGCTGTTTTTACGTGGTATTGGTTGAACAATGGTGAAGAAGAGTTGAACTGGATTATGAGGATATTATTTGATGTTCATCCAATTTTGTTTTTTGTTTGCAAGGTAGGTTTTGTGACTATTTTTTTGATAATGTTGAAAAGGTGGTCGAAAGAATATTTTCTTGCCAGAGTAGGAATTGTATTGTGTTCTGTTGTCTATTCTTTTGTTATTTTATGGCATTTTTGTGGTGTATATTTGTGTTTTAGGTGATTAGGATTGCGAACTCGAGTTCGCAAAAGAGGATAAAATGTATTCAGATGGATATGTAGTAAGAGAAGAAATAGGTAAAAAGAGTGATGATGTTGCTCGGTATATTCCTATGAATTGTGAGACAATTCAGATTGTTCTTTATGTTGGATGTGGTTGTGAAGATAATATATTTGATATTATTGAAGGTAAGCCATGTTTATTTGTTAGAAAGAATAAAAAAGCTACTATGTATCTTCAGCGTATAATTGATTCTTGTTATACGTTTGACATTATTGCTTTTCAAAAGAATGGAGATGATTATTGTGATGAAGTGATGGTTGTTAAGGAAGGATGTATACCATGGCATAATGATAATCCATCATTAAATCGTAGTTATCATAAATAATGGAGGAGAATAATGTTTGATATATTTAGAAAGCCACATAATGATAAAAAATATAGGCAGGTTTTTCTTGGTTACAATGATAGACGATTGGTGGGATGGGTAGATAACAGAATGGCCATGAAGAGGAATTTGGTTAGAGTGAAGGGATATGATGGTGTATGGGAGATACTTGAAGTATTTGATGATGTAATAGTGGATGATGGGAATTTGGATACTTTATCTTCTGAGTATAGGCATCATAGAGAAAGAACAGATGTATGATATTTTTAGACCAAAAATATTTTGTAAAAAAGAAAGTTTTAAGAAGTAAAATTTGTACAGATTGTGGTGGTTTTTTTACTAAAACTGAAGATGGATATTTATGTAATTCGTGTGGATTTGAGCTTGATAAAGATGGGAGTAGTAAATAATATTTTTATGGTGTGATTACTATTAAGAACAAATAATAGATAGGAATATAAGTGTCAAATTTGGAATTAAAATGTGTTGTTACTAGGAAAGAGAAAAAGACTGTTTCTGAAATTTTTTCATTGATTAAAGAACCTTGGTGTGAGGTTGTAGTTGAAATTAAAAAAATGAATATTAGTGTGGTTTCATATTTTGAGAAAGATGCTGTGGTTTCAAAAATAGATGTTTGGGAAAAGGCAAATGCACTAGAAGACTTAATTGATGATATAGAATATTATTCTGGTGAAGTTATGCAATTTACTGGAGATGGTGTTTGGTTGAAGTTTAAATTGTCAGAAGATATACTTAGAAGGGTTTTAGAAAAACTTTTGAGGAAAAACTATGGATAGGAAAGAAAGCATAAGAATTCATTGGGATTGGTATGGATATTGTAGGACATGCAAATTTTGGGATAGTCATGAGGATAGAAAGAAACTAGAAGGTAGATGTGATTATGAAAAATCACCTAATTACAATGAAGAAGTATGGAGTGAAGGACATTGTAAATGTTGGGAAAGTTTTGATCCTGAAATTGCTAATTTTGTTGTGAATGTAGTTCAAAGAAGACCTAAAAGTGAAGGGGTATGGTTCTATAAGAACAATTATGATGGTCATGTAGATTCAGCTCTTGTTGGCAGGAGATATGGAAGGCATAGTGGGCCACTGCAAGTATTTCATGTGGAAAATGATGATTGGTGTAATTTTGATGCTTTTGAAAAAGCTGAGGTAGCTAGATGGATGGAGAAAGCAAAACCATAAAACTTGAAGCAAAATGTTCGGAGTGTGGAGAATGGTCAGAAATATCATGGTTTGAGTTTGAATTTTATGCTGGTTATTGGTGGATAGAATCTGGTCCATGTCCACAATGTGGTGAAGCTGTTAGAGTTGATGAATTGAAGACAAGAAGTAGAAGATGAGCATAAAAGAGCATAAGGAATGGTCAAAGTGATCAATTGTAAAGAATTGATGTATTTCTATGGTTGGATTTTTGTGAGACCACGTAGGTGGTTTTTTATGAATATATGTAGAAATAATAAATTGCGTCTTTGGCCAAAAAAGGAATATGGTTATTGGCTTTGGCCTAATATGCATTGGATTGTTTTATATTATACTTTGTGGAAATTTTTTAAATGGATGTATTATGAGGCTTGGCGATTTTTTTGTAATTGGGATGGTGGATATAGAAATACTTATCCATGGATTGCTAGATTTATTCATTGGATTGGGCGTACAACAGTTGGTGTTCATATATCCACGGTAGAGTGTTGGCATTGTGGTTTTGAGGCTGGAAATCAGGTTGATTTATCAGATGATGATAGTGGAACGACATTTATTTTAGAAGATTCTGGTTCTTATGGTACGCAGGATGGAACATGTCATTGGTTTGAAGGTACAACAATTTGTCCAATATGTGGATATAGAGAACACTATGAGGATAGTGATTAGAAGGAGTATTTAATAATGATGAATCCAGAAACAAATAGATTTGAAGAAGTGCATCCAAAGGTTGAGAGTGCTCTTGAACAATTTGCTAAAAAAATGCCTGATATGTCTGGGTATGTTCGTCATGATGGGTCTGATGTGCCTAAAGGATATCCTGTTTTTGGGATAGGAGAAGAGTTTCAACTTAAAGGATATCGATTCAAGGTTAAAGCGATAAAAGAAGATGAAATTACTTTTGAACCAGTTGGTCCAGTACCTGTATCGAAAATACGCAGTGTGGTATATACAAAAAAAGGTACTGGGTCTTCAAAGAAGAAAAAGAAAAGTGGCAGTAGAAATAAGAGATAAAATGTTGTCAGATAAAGCAATTTGTTGGACATGTAACAAGTTTGTATATTCTGGAGAGTTAGATATTGGATATTGTTATTATCATGATAGAAATGTGAAACAAGATTCACTTTGTATTCATCATCCAGATTATGTTGAAAGTGATTTTATTGATATAGAGGATGAAGATGAAAGTTGATACAATTGAAGATTTAAAAAAAATAGTTGGTAAAAAAGTTTATTTAGGTGCTTGGAACAACAATGATAATGATTTTGATACTTTTGAATTAGAAGTAGGAAGTATAATTATTGGACACAAAAGATATAAAAATGAACTTGGGCCAGTAGAAGTTTTTATAAAGCCTATTTTAAAAGATGATCCTTGGGAAGTAATTGGTGAAGTTCCTATTGATTTTGTTTGGAATACTCGTGAAGAGGCATTGGATTTTATAGCGGAATATGAAAGACAAGATTAATGCATGTGAATGTTAGATTAAAGTATTATATATGACTTATTTTAATAGAAAAATTGCCAGGGTGTTTCCAAGGAAGACTAGGGCTACACCTATTGATGAATTTTCTTTTTTTGATGCTCCTGGTTTGTTTTGTCCAGAATTTGATGAGGTGCATGTATCAGTTACGTTTTCATGGGATATTAGGTATGCTGAATGGCTAGCTCGGCAATGGGAAAGAATTGCACCAGTTAAAATTGGTGGTCCAGCTATTGGGACAAGAGGTATGGATTTTAATCCTGGATTATATATTCGTAATGGATATGTAATAACGTCTAGAGGATGTCCTAATAAGTGTTGGTTTTGTGATGTTTGGAAACGGGATGGTAATATTAGAGAATTGCCAATTAAAAATGGATGGAATGTTTTAGATGATAATTTATTTGCATGTTCTGAAGGTCATATTAGATCTGTTTTTGATATGCTGAATAAACAGAATGAAAAAGTTGAATTTACTGGTGGTCTTGAGGCTGCACGTTTAAAAGATTGGCATATAGATTTATTAGTTAATTTAAAACCTAATCAAATGTTTTTTGCTTATGATACTAAAGATGATTATGAACCACTTATTGAAGCAGGAAAGAAATTATTAAAAGCTGGGTGGAGTTTGAAAAGTAGAGTTTTAAGAGCTTATGTCTTGATTGGATACAAAGGAGATACAATTGAATATGCTGAGAAGAGGTTGTTAGATACATTGAATGCTGGTTTTATTCCAATGGCTATGTTGTGGAGAAATAAAGATGGTAAAACAGATTATAATTGGAGGAAATTTCAGCGTTTGTGGGCTAGACCAGCAATAATGTATAGTAAAATAAAGGAAATATGTAGAAGTGAAGGTTAATTTTAATGGTATAAGGATAAATTTAGCAAGAGCATATAATGGTTTGTTTGAGCAATCTGAGTCAATAGATAATGAGAGGATTGAAATAAGCAAAGATAGACTTGCTGAGATGTGTGAAATGGTAGGTGCATTTTTGTGTATTTATAACGAAGGAGATGAATCTTTTCGTGATTTATCAAGTGATGTTAAATTGAGAGACCCATATACTGGTAGATGGGAAGAAGATGATGGTTGATAATAATTATTGTATGACATGTGAAAGTGTAAGGAGGGTTGCATCTGAAGATTTAGAAAAAGAAGGATATGTGGGTTGTAATATCTTGAGTGGTATTAGAGGTGTTATTTGTTATAATAAAGATGACTTGAATAAAATAATAGGTAATGTTGTTGCTATGGGATGGGTTGATTTGGGTTCTCGTCCTGGTAGTAAAAGTAGTGGTATGATAACAAATGAACAATTGATAATAAAAGGTGTTATTTCTTGTCCATGGTTTGAATTGAATTGGAGGAATAGAAGATGAGTTGTTGTAAAGATAAGAGATATATAATTGTGAAGATAGAAGGAATACATAGGGTTATTGATGTGTTGGAGGAGGAATTAAAAGGATCATATATGGATTTGCCATCAGCGTATCAAGCGATTTGTGGGTTTTTACTTGAAGACCAGAAGAATAAAAAATGTAAAAAACATAAAGGGGATAATGTTCGTCGTGTTCTTTTGGAATCACCATAAAATATGATTGATGAATGTTGGGTGAGTTGTGAATAGATTTGTAATGATGAAAGATGGTTTTTGGAAATGGGATATTGGTGGGTTGAGTTTTTTGATTGGTAGTACAAGAGAAAAAAAGACATATTTAGCATTATGGGTAACAACTATTTCGATATTGAATTATAGAATGGTGGAAAGGAGAATTGTTGAAGGTAATTATGGATTGGTGTTAAAGAATTTAGAGAAAAAAGCATCAATTCTTTTGGTTAAAAGTAAAATTAATGGTGAAAAAAATTTTATTGAATATATAGATAAAAGACAAGAAGTAATGGATAGTTTGATGCGTATTAGGTATTGATATGAATAAATTGGAAGATATGTCTAAAGCATTTGATTCATTAACTGGTGTTTGTAATAATTGTGGTTATACAGATGATAATATAGGTCGAAAAGAATGTTTAATGTGTGGAGCAAAGGCTTATGATGTAAAATTGTATGTTTTGGATAAAGATAGACCTAGTTTTCAAAAAATATATATGAATCTTGCGATTGATATTTCTAAACGATCTACTTGTTCTAGGAGACAAGTAGGTTGTGTAATATCTTCTAGTGATTTTAGAAGGATTCTTGCTGTTGGATATAATGGTAATGCTTCTGGGTTGCCTAATAAGTGTGACGCACCAAATGTTTCTTCAAGGTGTGGATGCATTCATGCTGAGGAAAATGCTTGTATTTCTTGTGTTGAGCCAAGGAATACAAAGAAAATAGTTTTTGTTACGGTTTTTCCTTGTAAGATGTGTGCAAAAAGATTTGTGCAACTTGGTGGGGTTAAGCAAGTATATTATTTAGATAATTATCATGATGAAGAAGCAAAATTTGTTTTTGATATGGCTGGAATTAAGTTTTGTCGTTTGTTGTAGTTGATGGTGAATATAAGGAAAAGTTATATGAAGATTAAGCATAGAGATATTTTTACAAAAGAACAAATTGAAGAATTTGTTGGTGAATTTGTTACAATCAGTTATAAAGGTTGTTTAGATATGAAAGTTTTGGTAACTAGGCTTTTTAAGGGAAGTATAGGTTTTGATTCTAAAGAAGAATGGATATTAGGTGTTATTGAAATTGGAAAAGGATTTTTTGAGATACCGATTGCTATTTCTAATATATTAGAGATAAAGAAATTAGTAGTTGATTAGTTGGCGAACTCGAGTTCGCAAAGAGGTTGTTATGTCGAGACGAGTTGTTGTTTGGTCTGGAGGTGCTGATTCTACATATCTTCTTCATTGGTATGCTATTTATTCTTCTATACAGAATCCTGTTCATGCTATTACGGTTGATTCTCATCCTCAATTAAATAAGAAATTTATGGCTGCACAAAGAGCAGCTAGAAGTAGGTATTTGAAGTTTGCTGAGAAATCTGGGTTGCACATAGAAGTTCATACAGTTAGTCAAGATTATAGCGAAAAAACATTGATTGGAATTGGTAAAAATGTATCGGGTCAACCTATGATTTGGTTGTGTTCGATAATGCCATTTATTCAAGATGATGATATGGTTTGTTTTTCATATATTTTTGAAGATGGAATTTGGCATCATAAAAAAGAATTTCAGGATGTTTTTTATAGTATATGTAGATTGAAAAATATTGATGCAACTTTGGAATTTCCACTTGAGGAATTTAGAAAATATCAAATTCTTAAAAGGTTATCTGAATATGAAATAAAAGATAACATGTGGTGGTCATGTGAAGAACCAAAAAATAAAAAGCCATGTGGTGTTTGTTATAAGTGCTGTGAGCTTAAATTGGCTGATATAAAATTTGAAATGGAAAAGAAGAATCCACGGTCACCGTTTTTTGAAGGAGAAAAGAAATGAATAGTGTTAATAAATGTTCTATTTGTGATGAGATATTTGATTTATCAGATTATGAGAGATATGAAAATCATTTATTGTGTGAACATTCAGATATTATGGATATTGTTATAAGACTTGATGATTGTGAGGATAGTGAGAAGGATGAATTACTTATGGGTCTTGTTAGGAAGGGATATGGGGAAAAACAACTTCCTGATAGATGGAAGGGCAAAGGTGGATTGAAGGATATTTATGAGCTTCATGGTTGGGAAGCTGTTTTTTTTATTGGAAAAGCTATTAGGCAAGAAGAATTGTATGTTGAAGAGATGAAAGATAGGAATAGTAATGCAGACAATAAAGTTTAATTATGATTTTTTGGATGTACCATGTAAGAAGAATAAAGAAGTTATGGTTGGTTCTATTACATGTAAAAAATGTAAGCATAACAAAACTTCAGGTATAAGAATGAGATATGGAGGGGAAATAATGTGTAATTATGATGAAGATGTTATTGTTATTGGTGATAGAGAAATAGTTGGTTGGTCATGTAATGAAAATGAAGAGCGGATTGTTTGTAGTGATAAAGATGAAGCTATACGATATTATTTTGAAGCGTTTGAGTGTGGAGAAAAACTAGATAAGATAAAGGTTTTTGGCTTTGCTCGTTCTGAAATATATGATGATGGAACAGGTGTTTTAGAGAATTTATTGATGTGGTTAGATGAGGATTTTGGAGAGCCAGATAGTGGATGGACAGAACCTTCTGATAAAATGAAAAGGGCAGCAAAAGAATTTGTTGATGTTGTAATATCAGAATATGAAGTTTGGGCTTGTGATTGTGTTTATGAAGAAGAAGTTGATGTTAAAGAATGGTTGAAGAAAAACAAATAAAGAAGATGTTTGTGGGGATTGATGAATGTATAGATATTATATTTGAGATATTTAATAATCCTCGTATTTCGATTGAATCAATTATTGATTCAGATGGTTTAGATTATATTGAGATAACAGTTTATCCTACTAAATGTTCTGGCCAAATATCAATGAAGGAATTTAAAGTGAAGGTTCTTAATATATATTCTATATTAAGAGAAAAAGGATATATAGATTTATACGAAAAAATTGTGATTAGAAAGGGATAATTTTGAAATTAAAATATGAATACGAAAGTAAGGAAACAGGTAGGTTGTTAACAGATTGTAGGTTTGGTGAGAGTGTTGATTTGGATGGTAATGTTGTAATAATTAAGGTTGGGTCTATAATGTGTGAGAGATGTAAGCATTTTATAAATATAGATAATAAAAAGAGAGAAGTTGAATGTGGAATGTGGAGTGGAAAGGAAGATAAAAAATGAAAATTGTAGAACCATCAGTTGAAGTTATATTTTGGGCTCCTGAAGATAGTGGAACATTAGAAGAAGGAATTGAGAAAGCAGCAAGAACTTGTTACAAAAGTGAAGGGAAAATTGGTGAAGGAACAGCGGATAAACTGATTAGGAAACTCAGAAAAAGTGGTCACCATGCTATGCTTGAATTTGGTTATATAATGGCAAGGATTATTGCAGACCGGGGTTTGAGTCATGAGTTGGTAAGGCATAGATTGGCTTCCTTTGCACAGGAATCTACAAGATATTGTAATTACAATTCAGAAAGATTTGATTCGGAAATTTCTGTGATAGAGCCACCAGGGTTGACATGGCAACAAAGAGATGAATGGCATATAGCTATGGATGATGCTGAAAGACATTATATGACTTTGATGAAAATTGGTGCTAAGCCACAAATAGCTAGGTCGGTTCTCCCGATAGGGTTAAAGACTGAGATTGTTATTGGGGCAAATCCGAGGGAATGGAGGCATATTTTCAAGATGAGGTGTGACAAGCATGCTCACCCTATAATTAGGAGTATAATGATAGAGATTTTGTTGCAGTGTCGTGATAAATATCCTGCTATTTTTGATGATCTTTTTGATGATTTGCCTGATGAACTTATAAATAAATGGTCGGAATTAAAAGATAAAACTATGAGAGAAGTGATTATGAAACATGTTGTTGACAAAACATGAATATGCTGTAATATATTAATGTTAGATTTGTAGGGCGATCTTACATGGATAGGAAATGAAACAAAAATGAGACCATATAAATCAGAATATTGGTGGTATGAAATAAAGCCAAATAGTAGATATGGTAATTTTGAGATAGCAGATTTAAGGGGGTTATCTGATAAAACAAGAGAGAAGCAAGTTTTATGTATAGAGAATGATCCTGTTTTTGTTAGGTGGTTAGATTTGGCATATCCGTCTAAGCATGTATAGATTGATAGAAAGGTGATATTGATGATATGCACAAGATGTGATGGTACTGGATTTATAAATTGGGATGAAAGGTGTGACCCAGAACAATTTCATCCTGAAAATGTAGAAGGGGTTTTGAAGTGGATATCAGAACATGAAGATACTGATATGTCGGTTTGTGATTGTTGTGGGGATGGAGAAGGGGGGTGGTATGGGATGCCAGGACAACATTATGGACCTGATGACCCAATAGGGAAGAATGGACCTTATGCCTATAACGGTGGGCTTTGTGAGTGCCATTAATGAATTATGAAAACTGTAAAAATAACAATTGAAGTTAAAGTACCTAATAAAACTAAGTTTGTAGCTGTTGACAAGAATGGGTATGTATATGCTTATTCAAGTGGTAAACCAGTTGCGTTTTCTAACGAAAGTGTATGGGATATTGCTGGTGATATTGAAGAATCAGAAAAATTTTCTAAAAGGGAAGTTTATAATTGGAGAGAAACATTGACGAAGGTTGAATAAAATATGGCTAATATAGATAAATTTTTACCGTTGACTGGTAAAGAACCACCACCAGGTTGGAGAAGACGTGTTGATGGTTTATCTGCTTTCTATCATGGGGTATGGGATAATGAGAAAAAGCAGATGAGAGTGATAATATCGTATTCTAATGAATACGGTGATGGTAAATGGTGGTACCATGTTTCAGTATCTCATCGAAAAAGAATTATTACCTATGATGAATTAACATATGTGAAGAGGCATTGGGTTGGAGATGACCATAAAGCTATTATGGTGCTTCCTGAAAAATCAAAACATGTGAATATACATTCAAATTGTCTTCATTTGTTTTGTTGTCTTGATGGAGATCCTTTGCCTGATTTTACTGGAGGTATTGGTACGATATGACAAAAGAATTTCATGTTGAAACTGGAATATTGACGGAAGTTAAAACATTTAAGGTAGTTTTGACTGCTGTTATAGAAAAACCATTTAGTTCTTTTGGTGAGTATAGAGATGACCATGAACATTCGCGTAGTGGAGATCTGCAATCTTATTGTTTTATGTGTTCTAGATTGTTTAAAAATGAAGACAATATATATTTAAGTTATTGGGAATCTCATGATAATGTGTTTTTATGTGAATCATGTAAAAATTTAGCATTAGAGTCTTATGAAAAAAATATTGGGTCTGGTTTGATTGTAAAGAGGGGAAGATGATAGAGTATGGTAAAAGATAAGATAAATAAAGATTTGTGTAAAAAATGTGGAGGTAGGTGTTGTAAAAAAATGCCTGGTTGTACATGGCCAGAAGATTTAATGGTTGACAATGAATCTTTTGAGAAAAGTATTTTTAAGTTGTTTATTTCTGGGAATTGGTCAATTGATTGGTGGGAAGGTGATCCTAGAGAAGGCAAAGATGATATAGTTCGTGGGTATTTTATTAGACCCGCCATAAAAGGTTGTGAAGAAATTTTTGATCCTAGTTGGGGAGGGGAATGTTGTTTTTTATCGACTGAAGATGGATGTGTACTTTCATTTGAAAAACGACCTAGACAATGTCGAGAATTGATCCCTGTTGAAAATAATAAGTGTTTTTATAGTAGTGATAATATTGATAAAAAAAGTGCTGCTATAGCATGGATTCCATATCGTAATATATTGATAAGTGCTAAACACAAAGCTGAAAAATATTTAACCTGTAGTAGTAAAGATAATGAATCTGTAATTATAAAAAATATATTTTTATTAGAAAGAAGTACTTTGATATGAAAAAGGTTAAAATTACAATAGAAGTAGAAGTAAAAGATGAAGCGAAGTTTGTAGCGGTAGAAAGTGACGGTACCGTTTATTCATTTGGTGAATTTCCTCATCCTTCTCCTCATGGGTCATATTTTGAAGTAGAAGATGATGTTTTTTGTGAGTCTGCTAGAGTTAGTAATTGGTATGAAACAGTTACTGAAGTAAAAAATACTGAAGTAAAAAATAAAAATAGGTCAAATAAGTCTGAGGAAGATTGGTGGACTCAGGCTTATAATATTTTTGATACCAAAAATGATTAGCAGAATGGGGTCAAAAACTGAATAGGTGATGAAATAATAAATGAGACCAGATAGACCAGGATATTGGTGGTGGCGTGTTGATGCTTCATGTAAGTGGGAGATAGTAGAAATATTAAAAAATTCTGATGATGAATTTATAGTTAGATGGATAGGTAAATCAGGATTTAGTTTTTTGTCTGTTGTTGGAGGAGAGTGGCTTGGAATGGTATGTTTAAATCATATAACACCGATAAGTGAAGGATAAAAATGAATAATAGATTAGAATTATTAAAGGAAATTGTTATTGTTCAATCTTCTGATGGAAATTGGAATTATGACCCATATAATCATGGTTATGCTAATGGTTTAATTTTAGCTGAAGCTATTATGCATGATTTGGAACCTATATTTCTTGATGCACCCAAAGAGTGGATAAGTGAACGTGATGGTTTAGTGTGCAGTAATGAAGATTTGAAAATTTCGTTTTTTGATTCTAAATTGTCTGCTTTAGTAGTTTTTAATAGGAAGGTTGCGAACTCGAGTTCGTTTTGAAGGAATAGTGAAAATGGTTTTTGAGGTTGGTAAATTTTATAGGCATATGGGTTTAGGACAAGATTTAGCAATTGTTGGAGAAGTAAATATGACAATGTATGGACATATTTTAGTTGCAGAAGTTGCAGGAAGTAAGTGTGGTACAGGGTTGATACCAGTTGGTACTTATGAATCATGTGCTGAAAATTATGAAGAAATTACCTTTGAAGAATGGATGAAAAATTTTAGTAAATAGAGGCTTGAAATGATAAAAGATACAAAAGAGGATAGAGTGGAACGGGTTTTTAAGCTTAAAAGATGTCCAAGATGTGGGTTTATTCGGGATTATCGATGTGAAAAGAAAGATAAAAATCTTAGTAGATGCTTGAGGCATATAGGTCATAGTGGACCTCATTATTTTGCTAATATGATAACGAAGAAAGAAGATCCTGTGTTTTGGGAAGTTCTTCAAAATGAATTTTCGGTAATTTATTTTCCTGAACCAGAAAAAGTAAGATGAGGTTATAAGATGGCTGTTGTTTATGATGAAGGATATGAAAAACCAACAAGAATATTTAGTTTTAAAGATACTATTGATGATTTTCATTTTATTGATTTTACATTAATTTATAGAATAAGTATTCATGAAAATTATACGTCTGATTCATCTGATGTATCTATATTTTGGAATTTTAAAATTACTGGATTAATTAAAACTGAATTTAAGACAAGTAAAGATAGTGCAAAAAAAATAGCTAATGCATGGTGTATGTATATTAATGGAGGTAATTAAGTGAGTGAAGATGACAGTAAGTTATCTATAGTTAAAAAAAGTAATGATAGTGTTGAGTTGTTTAGTTTATCTGCAATTTATACTCAAGATGCAGATTCTTGTAGCAATGAAACATGTCATGAATTGGAATTAAAGACAGATGATGCAGGTGGTGGAAGGTATTATGTTTTATCTACGAAAAGATGGGCTTTTGAAAGTGTTGATGAGATAGTAGGTATAATTGAAGATTTTCTGAAAAGAGTAAAGGATGGTGAGAATGATGATTGAAATTATGAGATAGGAAATGAGAAGAGTATATGATGCAAATTTAGGTGATTATGTATTGTGTTGTAAATATGCTGACCATAGAAATGAAGACCAATGGCAAGTAGGTTTTATTAAACGCACATGGGGTTGTCCAACAGTATTTGAGATGGAAAATAAACAGAGGTCATATTTTAAAGTATGTTTTTTTATTACACCTGATGAAGGTGATGAGATTATTAAAAATGGAGGACCGTCTCTTATTGAAGAGAATGGAGAACCTGAATATGCATATAAAGGAATAATGGATTAATTATGACTAAACCTGAGATTAAGCCGGAATGGGTTGAAAAGTATACTGATTCATTTGCATCACATTTAAGATATTATCGACAGGCTGCTGATAAACTTGGTGTTGATAAATCACTTGTGCTGATTCATGATGGTTCGAAAAGTATGGATGAAGAGTTTCCTTGGTATGTAAGGAGATTTGGTGGTGAGATTAAAGATGATCCTGAATGGTTGGCTGCTTGGAATCATCATATTCATAATAATCCTCATCATTGGGAATATTGGATAATACCAGGTGGCAATAATGAACCCAGTACAATATTGCCAATGCCAGAAAGATATGTGTTAGAAATGGTGGCAGATTGGATGGGGTCTGGGCGTGCATATACTGGTGATTGGGATATGACAGATTGGTTAAGTAGAAATTTGTCAAGTATAAAAATCCATAATAAGACAAGAGATAATGTTGAGAAAATTTTAGTTGATAAGCTTGGATATGGGAAACAGGACATACTGTTATGGAGATGGAGCTTGAAATGAGTGGTTTTTTGTCGGGTATTTTGGGTGATAAAGATGGGAAAAGATTATATTTATATGAAGAAGTTATTGAACTTTTTTTAAATAGAATAGATGAGGAGATGAAAAATAGGGGAATTTCAAGACATGAACTTGCTGAAAAAATGGGATGTGATGTTAGTGATATTAATAGAATAATGGATAGAAGTATTGATATTTATGTTCAAACAATGGTGAACATGGCTTTTCATGTTGGATTGAAAGTTGTTTTATCGTTAGAAGAGGATACTAATGAATAATTTTATTGTATTTGAAGGTATTGATGGTGTTGGAACTACAACACAATCATATATGATGTATGAATATTTAAAAGATTTGATTGGAAAGAATAAAGTTGTATGGACAAAAGAACCAACTGATTATTGTATCGGATATTTAATACGAGAGATTTTAGGTGGTACAGAAGAGAAGCCTCCTGGTAATGCCATGGAATTACTGTTTAGAGCAGATAGAATAGACCATGTTGAGAATTTTATAAGACCAAAGATAGAGGAAGGGAAATGGGTTATTTGCGATAGATATTATCCTTCAACACTTGTGTATCAAGGAATTCAAGATACTATGTTAGATAGTATAAAGAAGATGAAGAATATGTTTAATCGTTTTGTTGATGATGATGGAATTATTATTCCTGTTTTAACAATTATTTTAGATGCTGATGTTGATATTTGTCAGAGTAGAATAAAAGATAGAGATACTCATCGTGAAATTTATGAAAGTATAGAATTTCAATTAAAGATAAAAGAATTGTATCTAGAATGGGCCAATGCTGATGGAATACTTGGATCTCATAATGATATTAATGAATTATTTTATTCATTGAATAAAAAAATAGTTGTTGATGCGAATGGAAGTGAAAAAGAAGTTCATGATAGATGTAAAAAAGTATTATGTGATGTTTTATCTGATGCTTTAGGTATCGATTGGAACAGTTTAGAAGATATAAAATGAAATATTCTGTTTATGTGCATGGAGATAAAGATAATGGGTGATTTTGATAAGAGTGGTGTTGAGTTAATAGCAGATGAGAGAAGAAGGCAGATTGAAGAAGAGAAGTATAGTTTAGAACACGATAGGTCTGTTAATAATTGTGGTCAATTGTCTTGGGCAGCTATTGCATATGCTGCACCCGGAAGGGTATACAGAAGAATGGGATTAGGAGAATCTAATTTTAAGTTTGTTGACACTTTTCCTTGGCATATTCAGTATGATGCTAGACTTAGAACTAGGAAGGCAGATAGAGGGAGTTTTTGTCCTTCTGAATATGAAAAAGAGGAGAGGATTAGTTTGTTGATAAAAGCTGGTGCTTTGATTGCTGCAGAGATAGATAGGTTGAATAAATGTCAGAAGTAAAAGATGGGTTAGAAGTACTTTCTAGGGTTTCTGGTGTTCCTAAAAAGGAAGTTAATGAGATATGGCAGAGAGTAAAAGAAAATAAAGCCAGGTTAGATTCTTGTGAACTTCCTCATGATTTTTATCCGATAAATGAGAATGGTAGGTTACCAAGAAAGGCTTTGTGTAAGAAATGTCTTGGTGTTGTTGATATAACTAATGCTAGATTTTATATACAAGGTTTAAGAGATGCAAAACAAGGATGAAAAGGTTCATATTTGTACATGGGAAGACCCATGGACATCTGAAAAATCTAAGAGAGCACAGCATCCATTTGCAAAATGTGTATTTGATGGTGGTTGGGACCAAGAATATGAGAGATATGAATGTCCATGTTGTGGCAAGAGATTTAAAGTAGATATTCCTGGTTAGGAATGGAAGGATAGCAAATGAAAGAGAAGAGGATGAGGGATGAAGATAGATTAATTGGAATAGCTTTTGATGATAAATATGATGATAATTGTCAATGTTTTCATGTATTTGAAAATGAAGATGATTTGATAGAATTTATTGGTGATTATAAAGATGAAATTGGAGAATATTCTGTATATGAAATGAGAAGAATTCTTTTAAATGAAGATAGGATTTTACATTAACAAGGAGATGAATGATGAAGGTTTTTTATCACAGGGATGCTGACGGTAAATGTGCTGGGTATATTGCTAGGAATTTTATTACTGGTTCTGCAAAAGGTGTTTGTCCTGGTGAAGATTTTATTGATACTTCAGTAGAATGTATATCTATAAATTATAATGAAGAATTTCCGATTGATAGAATTAAAGAGGATGAAGGAGTTGTTATTGTTGATTTTAGTTTAAAACCAGATGTTATGTCAGATTTGGTTAAAAAAACACATAATGTGATATGGATTGACCATCATATAAGTGCTATAGAAAAGCTTGATTCATTTAAGCATATTTGTGGTTTACGGTCTGTTGATTTTTCAGGTTGTGAGCTTACTTGGTTGTATTTTAATTTTAAAATTGAAGGACATAATGTTAAAATAAAAGAAGGTTCGTTGGCAATGTGTCCTAAAGCAATTCGTTTGATTGGTGATAGAGATGTATGGCGTTTTCAGTATGGTGATGAATCTAGATGGTTTCATGAGAGTTTCAAATTAATGGGTGAGCCATGTCCTGAAAGTAAAGAAGTATGGGATAGATTATTTTTTGATACTGATAGATTATTAGAGAATGGAAAGTTGCTTTGTGAACATACTGCTATGATAAACAAAGCATTTATAGATAATTGGGCATATGAAGCTTATTTAAATGGGTATAGGATACTTGTATGTAATTCTGCTATTTCTGGGTCTGAAATATTTGGAGATAGAATAAAGGATTATCCTTTTGTAGCTGTATATTGTCATAACGGTAAGAATTGGACTGTTTCACTTTATTCTGAAAGTATGGATATAGTTGAGATAGCAAAAGAACGTGGAGGAGGAGGTCATCCAAGGGCTTGTGGTTTTACATCAGATAAGGTTCCTTTTGAAAGGATTTATAAAATATGAATTGTGAAAAAACAGAGATGTTACAGGAAGAAATTAATGACCGTTTGAGAATGTTAAATGATAGACTTCCATTAGAAGTTAGAGAAGATTTTGAATATAGGTTTATTGGATATAAAAAATGTGATGGTGTTTCTACAGCAACATTTGGAATTTATAAAAAATGATAAAATAGGAATAGATGATGACCTTTATGATGATGAGGATGATCCTTGTATAAAGTGTAGGTTTAGATATACAAAAAGTTGTTGGTTTTTTGGATGTATAAAAATAAGAGAGATTAGATATGTATGTTGTTAATTGGATATCGTTTGATGATGCTGTAAGAAGTAATAATTTTATTAGTTTGAAATTTGGTGGTTGGTTTGGAATCAATGATGATAAACAATATACAGAAAAAAGATGTGATTTTAGGGCTAGGCATAGGTGGTGTGATTATATTGATAGAGCATCAAATGATATTGAGTTATATTTAGAGGCAATAAGAGTTTCTGTTGTTGATAAATATGTTTCAATTGATAAGGCAATGAAACATAATGGAATATATCATCAAAGATATAAAGATGGTGTTCCTTTGTTTTCTGATGGTAAAGCAAGTGTGTTTTCTAGAAATGCTTGGGGTGATTTGATGGCTGCAATTTGGACTGAAGTTAGTATAGAGAATGATATTGATTCATATAATGAATTTGGTTTGTGTGTTCAATATTGTTATTATGATTTTAGATGAAAGGTGATTCTGAGAATGTTTTATTTAAAAATATTGTTTTTTTAGATAAGATACCGATGATTGAAGTAGTTCTTATGAAAGAAGATGGTAAGATGTTTTTAAAAAAACGTTTGGTAGAATTAGTATGAAT
>Ga0307433_1000782_pt1 | contig 21238 bp, 16 predicted proteins | sample SalMarWE160210MG_FD_202166 | JGI IMG/M metagenome (GOLD analysis project Ga0307433, IMG submission 202166) | Salt marsh sediment microbial communities from the Plum Island Ecosystem LTER, Massachusetts, United States - WE1603-210 | ecosystem: Environmental > Aquatic > Marine > Intertidal zone >... | reverse complement strand
GTTCCGATTATGCAATTAACATTGGTTAAGTCCTTTCCATATTGAAAGACGACTTCGCCGGAAGGGCCATACTTAATTTTGATCTTGCCTGCATGCCTGTTCACCGCAATTTCTGCCGCCAGCCGGGTCAGTATAATATGACAATCAACCTCATCATTTCCATCCGGCAAATAACCCTGTGTGGAAAACTTCCGGGCTGTCTGCTCAAAATCCGTGGAGAATCCTCTTTCTTTAGCTATTTCAATAAGCTTATCTATATTATATCTCAGACCAAGATCGCCTTCCACAGTCCTCTTAACATAAGGCTCGGGCAAGCCTACCTGAGTGGCGGCTCCGCTACATGGTTTTCCTTCAGCAACAGAATGTACGTCTGTTGTGGCACCCCCAACGTCAATCACCATAAGTTCACCTAATCCAGGAACTAAAGTTCCCTGGACTGATGTCCCTGAGGCTGAAGTCCCCGAAGCCAAACCTTCCTGAACACTTCTATATCCATCCGAAAGCAGTCTGGCTGCTTCCAGTACAGCTGACGGCGTAGGCATGAGGATATTTTTGATAAGGGATTTTGCTTTTGCGATGCCCTTTGCCTTAATTATATTTGTTATGAACAATTCCCGAATAATCTTATTGCAGGAATCCACATCCAATCTTCCAACTTCAGGCATTACATTCTCGGCATAAAAGATATTATCACGGCCTTTTAAAACAGAAGCAATCTCGTCATGAGCTGATTTATTGCCTGCGACTATGATACTCGTGTCAGGCCATTTTCTTTTTGCCAGTATTTTAGCGTTATGGGTTATTACTTTCTTGTCGCCACCGTCAGTTCCTCCTGTCAGCAGGATAATGTCAGGAGAAAGGCTTTCGATCTCTTCGAGTTCTTTCTCGGTTATTTCATAAGAAAAGTTTCCTACAACCTTCGCGCCGGCGCCAAGCGCTGCCAGATTTGCGGCCTCACTGCTGTAGTCCGGCACAAAGCCAATGCACGCAATGCGGAGACCGCCGGCCGCGCTGCTGCAAGCAAGAGCCTCGTTTTCCTTAAGATTGCTTATACCTGAATCAAGCGAGATATCTTTTAAGCATTCCCTCAGGCCTTCAGTAACATCTGTATCTACTGTTGAAAAATGATTGGCTTTCGAAATAATTTCATTTTTATTTAAATTAATATAAACAACTTTTGTAAATGTGCTTCCGAAATCGATCAGTAATCTCTTGTCTTCCATTATTTTTTGATGAATCCTTTTGCTGATTTTACCCGCCTTCGCAGAAAGCCGCCAACTTCAGTTGGCGGGACTCCACTTGTTGTTAAGTAAAATATTTAAATTTAAATATTGTCAACAAAAAAAGGATTGAGAAGACGGTGCCCGTTATCCGGGAGGCAGAACCTCCTGGCTAGGAAGCCGTGATATGATAGATATATCCTGTTACCGGCAGAAAGCCCATGCCTTTCATTGGCATGGTTCCAAAAAACGATAATTGGAATTGGAGAGGCGATTAATAAAAAGCACTAAAGAAAGAGCTTTTCCTTAGTTTTCGGTGGCTGTAAGAGGATAGCCCAAGTCGAACCAGCGAAGCGTACCTTCGGCTAAGACCTTTACCTTATCTTGGTCATAACCTAGATCCCATAATTCCAACGCCAAACTGGCGCTGCTGTCATCGTCCGGTCAATCACAATAAAGAATGATTAATTTATCCCTGGGAAGCGCTCTTAGCATCATTTTGCGGGGAAAAGGGTCCCCTTGAGGATCGTAATAGATATTTATTGCTCCTTTGATATGCCCGTAATCATAACTATAGCTATTCCGGGTATCCACTAATACAAACTCACCCTTTTTGTCCATCAGCTGCTTCAATTCTTTAGCAGTTATCCGAGGCACTTCGGGATGAACCACCTCAGCCCTTTCAGCTTGCGGACCTGGCTCCCCTTCTGATCCTATTGCGGGTCGGGCGGGGGAGTATCCCGGCATCAGCAAGGCTAGTGATAAACCGAAAACCAAAGTCAATATAAAGCCTATCTTCATTATTATTCCTTTACGGCATTCATTCTCCCGTTTCTAACAGCAATTGGTGACTCTAGTCTCTCTTACCTCCATTCATCGACTAACACGCCTCTACCCAGCATGAAATCTGTAACAAACCAGGTAGTCTGAATCCCTCCACCCACGACTACTATTTGGATGCCTTCGGCATTCATTGGTTTTATCAATTTGTCCCCCGGCATCTTAAGGTAGCTGGCATAGGGTTCAAGGCCCTGATAGGCCATGGAGCCGAAAAATGTGGCTACAACACCATTACCCCAGTATGAAGCGACGGTCTTTTCCACATTATCCGCCAGCCACTCGCTGAGCATATGTTTCGTTTGGAAACCTTGATTATCTTTGAGCAGTGCGGCCACGGTTGGATCCATCAGTACCGTTCCACCCATCATTGCCGTCAGGGATCTCATATAGTCACGCATTAGAAAATGGGCGGGATAGGACTTTTGCACTTCTCCCACGCTGGAAATATAAGTCCAACCAGTTCCTACTGTAACTACGCTGTCGCTAGGCTTAAAGCCCATTTGTACATGAAAAGGTTCCCATCCTTCCGGAAGGGCCTCTTCATTTTCCGCAAAACAGAGGTTGTTGTACTGCAGGTTGCTCCCCAAGGAACTGAAAGTCGTCTTGCCATGGTGGAGGTTTCCGGCCGTCTTGGACATTAAGGTGAAAACTCTGCCAATAACCGCATTGACCTCATTATGCGGTCCCAGCGCATTCCCTCTGTAATTCATACCCAGTTCGTTACGTATCGGTCCGTTCACCAATATCATATTGGCCATGGAACTGGTGGAGTTGCCAAATGGCACCTGGGTAGCAACGGCCAGAATAAGAGGGAAGTATTCCGGTTTGGCTCCCGCCATCACAGCGCAGATGGCAGCCTTTTCCACGGTAAACGGCCTTTTACCTCCCGGCCAGGTAAGATCCTTGATTACCTCATCGGGCTTTCTGCTTGTCCCGGTCAGCATCTCGGTTACCTTTTCCTCAGTGGGAAGAATTATCGGATGGTAATCGGTCCAGTCTTTTTCCTTGAAGAGACATTGCAGATTATGGGCAGTATCCGGCTTCAATAATCTGGGTTCCGGAGCCGCCTCCGGCGGCGGTCCGGAATATTTTTCTTCTTCGGAGAGCGGCTGGGTAAATGCACCGATAATAGCCGTCATCATCGGCTTACCGCTTACCACGTCATTACCTTCGATATACTGCCGGTGAACCGATTTCGGCTGACCGGCGACCGGAAAGGGAAAACCCACATAACGGATGGGCATACCATTTGTGTATAAGAAATTGTAACCTAGGGCGTATTCTACAATATTTGAGGCGGCAGCGCCCACAGTAGGTATCTGGAAATCCTGCTCTAATGTTTTACAATGTCGGCTCACGGCCGACGTACAGCCGTCTCAACCGGATATGCCGATAATGGCAGCGTCCCCTTTCTCACTAATCTCCTTCCACAATTCCGGATCATCCGCGTCATAGGGTCCCCGTTTCCTCTTCAGCACCGTCTTCACACTGGGCATATTTTTGGAAAACCATACCTGCATTTCCTCGAAAACGCTGTAGGCCGCTTCAGGCCCCCCCCAATTAATGTCCACCATGTAGATAGTTTTGTCTTCCAGGGAGTCAAGCCTTTTTGTCAAAGGTACGCGGTCCACCATCGTACTGGTGATGGCGGGATTCATCACGGTAATTTTCTTATTACTCCCTCCGGTAGTTTTCTCGTTGCCCCCTGATGTACAGCCAGCCAAGACAAATGCGGCAATCATCAGCAGAGAGCTTGCCGGCAAAAGTATTTTTTCCACGTTTTATCTCCTTTTTAATAAAGTGATTATTATATCTTGGAGCGTTTAGGTTTTGGGGATAGACTGGAGTCTGTGTAAGCCAAATTGGCCGGGAGGATATCCTTTCCCGGCCAACTAGGTTTGATATTCATGGGACTGCTTAGAACTTCTAACCCAATTTCCCCTTGCTTTTTAGAGTATCGGCCACTTTATTCAGGCCCATTCCCTCAAGGGTATTTCGTGTGGGCCAGCCGTTCTCCGGGTTGTAACCCTCAAACTTGTAGAATCTGGTCTTCCAGTCTTCAAATCTATCTCTATCAATCTTTCGGCCTCTACCCGCATCATATTTCCACTTACCATCTATGTACATGGGCATTTCATTACCCATCATGGTTGGCTCGTCATATACATAATCGGGAAAAACTTCCATGTTTCTGTGTCTACCCTGCAACGCCCAGATAGACCTGTCCAGGGTATAGATTTTATGGCCAAGTTCCATTGAGTCCTCAAAGGTGAGATTCTTTCCGGTGACGGCGTTCCAAAATCTGGGTTCCGCTTCTGGCGTCGGACCCCTTCTGTCTGCTGTAGTACATGTAATACACATAGGCCATCTCCAGCCGCAAAAACCTCCGCATCCGACCCAGAATTTCTCATAGTGTTTTACCCAGGCAACCTGTTTAACCTTACTGTCGGAGTATATTCCTGTGGGTCCCTCGCTGTAGTCCACCATGAATGGGTCTCCCTCGTACGGGACCATGGCGTCTGTATAAAGCTTGGCAGCTTCTTCTGCTGTGAGAAAAGGATCTCCCGACCATGCCATCCAGTGGAGGGGATAATTGGCCATCATATGTAGCATAAGGTCACGTTCTCCCAGGATAGACCCATAGCTCCATTCTACTTCAATCTTTGACTCGTAATGCTCCGCGGTTCCCCAGTAGGTTAATCTCAGATTCCCGCTGGATATATCCTCATCATAAAGCCCATATTTTTGAGAGAATCTGGCGGCAGCTTCAGCAAGGTCATCGCCGATTCCTTCACGCATTGCTATCTTTCCCATAAGCAGTTCGTTGAAACCCGCCGTATTGGCCTGTTCAAATGGCAGATCGCATTCGATCTTCTTGCCTTTGCCCAAGAGGCCTCTCTGGTTAAGATTCCTGATGTATGAAAGGATTGGCATCATCTGCCAATGGCCAAGGCCATATTTTTGCATCAGGTCGTTGCTCTTTCGTGTAAACTTAGGGCTTCCCGGAACATTAAATACCATTGTTCCGGCGCATACAGACTCATTGCTGTCCGAGCTTGCCAGCCGCATACGACAACCTCTCGGGCACGATGCGCACGCTGCCGCGCGAGCCGGAACAAGGGGGATCTGCCCATTTGTAACATTGCCGCCGCTTGGCGAGCCGGCCGATACTCTGTACATCCCGGTTATAAATCTATCGCCCTCACGGGGATTGTCTACATCCCATTGAAACCGGTTAAACCACAAACGGGTTTCCATAAATGCCTTGGGATCAGCAATAGGAACGCTCCCCGTGCCGATCGCGCTGATCGCCTTGAGCTTCTTGGATCCAAAGACTCCGCCGAAGCCACATAATGCCGCTTGCGATCCGGGGCCGTGAAGCAAGGCTCCGAGGCGGCTTTTGTTTTCTCCTGCTACTCCACAGCAAACCACAGCGGGGACCTGAGTTGAGTAGCCATCACCCACTTCCACCCACTCGCCATCTTTTAGGCTGGGTACTACGCGCCTGGCGATTTCCTCCTGAGTGTCCCAGGTATCCATCCCCCATATCCCGTTGGCGCTTTCAATGGTAACCTTGTCGTCGACTATGTTAATCCAGACCGGATCGTCGGACGCCCCTTCAACCACAATGCCGTCCCATCCGGCAAATTTCATTTGGGCCGTAAAGCGTCCTCCAAAGCTGCTGTGTCCGAACCATTCGATGGGGTAAAGCATGGGACCCAGGCCCTGCACCTCGCATCGTCCGGAGCCGGGCATGAAGGTGCCGGAAAATGGGGATGTCATCATTATAATGAGATTCCTGGGATCGAAGGCCTCAAATGGCAATTGATCGCCGACGAGATCGAAAAAGATGGCAGAACCTATTCCATGACCGCCGCCGTATTCTTCATACCGCTCGGTTGGAATAGTGCCTATCGATTTGTTGGTCAGATTTACTCTTAATATCTTACCTGTGTATCCGCCTTTCATATCTGTCCTCCTATTCCTCTGCCTTTGGTTTTGGTGGTGCTCCGAACTTGCGCATATTTTTCATGATTGGTGGTACGACTGTACTGTCGTCAACCAGACCAAGATTCAACCAGTGCTCATTACGCAGATTAACATCGTATCCTTCCGTCTCTTTTTGATCAGGAGTGGTTGTAACGAATTTGATGGCTTGCATGGGGCAGGCTTCCACACAGGCCTGCTTGCCATTAACGCCGCCCTTTTCGTCCCAGTAAGGGGTATCGATGCAAAGATCGCACTTAGTAGCCTTGCCTGTGAAGTGGTTCCAGACGATGCGGTGGGGCTGCTGGGGGCACATTTCAAGACAGGTTTGGCAGCCGATGCATTTTTTCTCATCAATTCGTCGTACGTTGCCATTTTCGGTATCTACATAGGCGGCTCCCACCGGGCAATTTATAACGCAGGGTGGTGTGACACACTGCCGGCATGGAGCTATTTGTATGTCATCAGGAAACTTGCCAAAGGAATCCTGTATAATCTGAATACGGGAGAGGGACAGATTCTGCACCCCGTAATGAACCAGTGAACAGCTCAGCATGCAGGTAGTGCAACCGGTACATTTTTTGCTGTCGTAGACCAGATATCCTTTGGATGCGGGGTAGGAGACTTCCTCGGGCCCTGGTGAAGCGGCAGTAGCAACTCCGGCAGGGGTCGCTGCCGCGGCAACCACCGCACCGCCGATAGCCAGAAAATCCCGTCTTGAGTATTTTTTCTTGTCAGCGATTTCTTTGTTTTCAGGTTTTTTGCTTTTAGGCATGGGACTACTCCTTGTTTGATAATGGGTCTATTGAATTATGGTCATAATTCTTTGAAATATGAACTAAAGCCTTTTATCTATGCGGAATATGAATATTATAAAGAAGAATGAATACCTGTCAAGGAAAATTGTTAATTTATAATCGGGCTGGTTTCCCTATGCGTTTTTATACTTGAAACACAAATAGAAATTGTTTAAACTAATTCTTTCAAAATGTAACTTCTTATCAATGCCAAATGCAAAAGGCCGCTGTCTTTTACTGTATATTTTAATGGAGCCTTATAAAATGGCCAAATATCTGACAAAGTGGGTGGATTATCGTTTGCCGACCGGTCAGGAGTTTTCCGTTGCTGTCTGCGGATACAGCGGTATGGTGCGCCACTTGTACCTGGGTAACGATCCTGTTCGAAGGATGCTTGCACAGCATGTTTATGTGGAAGAGGGATATTGCCAGACCGGGGCTCACTGCCTAGCACTGGATTGCCCCCTTAACAGGGCTGAACGGGAGCACCTTCTCCACATGCTGGATATGAATGAAGATGAAGCCATGGATCCGGAAGCCGCCGAACAATGGGGAACCGAGAGCACCCTGGAAGGCTTCCTGTTATTCGCTCGCAAAATAACGGAATCCCTGCCGGATGATCTGAAAAAGCCGCAGAATCCGGTAGATGAAGAATAAAAATTTAGCGACATTCGACAGTGTGTGCATCTAAATGAGTGTAAATACATGGTTTAGCCAATCTCCGGTTATGCCAATAATCTGGGCGTAAGGCGCGTGGCTTAATGCTCAAGGCTATTATCGCGACTTACAATTTTTATGGTCTTTTCCTTGTGCCTTGCGCCCTGAGCCTTGTGCCATTGGTTTTTGATATACCGTCTTTCAAATACCGACATGACCTTCGAATAAGAGAGTAACATAAATACGCTTTTGAACATTATCAAAAAATTTAGTGAGATCTGACATATGAACATACAGCCACAGTGGAAGCAGAAATACGATGTACTTAAAGACTATATCAGGACAAACCCGGAGATTCACATCGATGTGAGTGAAGTTTCCATACCTGAGCATCTGCGTGATGAGTTCTACAAACACTTTGATGAAATCCGCAATTTATTTATAGAGTCGAGTTACGCTTCCTTGCCTCTCGAGATGGATGCTCTTTGCAGGAATTATATCCGCTCTGAAAAGGAATTAACGGAACTATTAGAGCTGAAGCGCATCAAGTTGCCGGTGGATCTTTGGAGTTTCCTTCACAATCCCAAAGAGGGCCTGGTACGTTGGCTCTACAACCGGCTGTTTGAAATGGTCCAGGGGAAGATATCTGTAGATGATTTTGAGCAAATGGCCGACAGCGATCTCACCGCCACTGCTGCGGAACTGTATCGACTGGGGTATGAGGCTTGGGCTGCGATTACTCTGATCCTTTCGTTGGAGCCGGATGGAGCGTTCGAGGTAGGACTGGATGAGGATCATGAACCATCTGTTTTGGAGCTCAAGGAGATTGCTTTCGGCCGTCAGTTCCATCACCCAGCAAAGCGTATTCCAGAGTTTATTGTGCATTCTAAAAAACTGGACAGGCATATTGCCGTCAAAATGCCCCTGGCAAGAGAGGTGGACGCCTACTATATTCCATTCGAGATCCCTAAGAGAATGTTAAAATACCGTACCGGAGATACGTCTTATGCGCTTGATTCCCGTGTGATGTTCCTTTCTATCCTTCAGGATCTAAAAGAAATTCCCGTCTTTCTTGATATGCATACCCGTGAGATCAAGAGTCCCGATCTTACAGTTGAGTTCCTCACGCAACAGGATCTGGCCAGTCCGGATGAAATTGGTCAGGTTCAGAAACGGGTGGAAATTATGAAACCCAGACTGGGCGGCAGTATTGTAGTCATGAATCCTGAAGCGGCCCCGGATATGGTGAAACCGGCGGGGAATATGCATGCATTTGCCGTGGGACTCAATCCATTGAAACTGCAGCCAATTGTCGATAAACTTGCATAATTATCCAAGGTCTAAGGACTAAAGCGGATGATGCGGAGCTTTAATATGCTGATCAGAATCTACTTGACACGCAAGTTCCATCCCCTTTATACTCACGCACTAAAGGGATCATGCCTTATCGATTCAACTCAACTCAACTTTAGGAGGACCGACTATGGCGGATGAAATAAATAATATAAACCGCAGAGACTTTCTTAAAAGCGCTGGAGTCATCGTCACCGGCAGCGCCCTTGGAGCCGCCGGGATGACACTTAGGCCTGAAATGGCACAAGCCGTTGAAGCCGTCGAAGCGATCCCCACGACCCTTACCCAATTCCGCTGCCCCATTTGTGGCAAGAATTTCGGCAGCTTTGCGGACTTGAAGAACCATTTTGCTACCGAACATCCTGATGCCGTGGTCCCGGTTACAACCAAGCTTAACATCAACGGGAAGGATTGCGAAGTGCTGATTGAGCCGCACTGGACACTGCAGCGCACGCTCCAGTTCAAGCTTGGCCTGACTGGGGCCAAGCATATGTGCGACCGGGGCGCGTGTGGCTCCTGCACCGTCATCATAGACGGTAGGCCGGTTCTATCGTGCATGACACTGGCCGTGGAATGCGAAGGCAAGTCTATCCAGACCGTCGAAGGAATCGCGGCCGATCCCAAGTGGCGGCCCTTGATCGACGCCTACTGCAAATGGGACGCCATGCAGTGTGGATATTGCACTCCTGGCATGCTGGTAACCGCCAAATCACTATTGGAGAGGAATCCAAATCCGACCGAGGAAGACTGCAAGCAGGCCCTGGCTGGCAATATCTGCTGCTGCGGCACATACCCGCGCCATCCCACCGCTATTATGGAAGCCGCGCCGGCAATAAAAGGAGGTGCATAGTATGGCTGACCTAGCAGGAGTAAACGGACAAAGAGAAAAATTCAGGGTTGTAGGAAAGCCGAACCTTCCTGGCAGGCTGTCCTACGGAATTGCCACAGGAATCGCAAAATACGGTATTGACTATGTGGTTCCCAATATGCTCCACGCGAAATTCTTAAGAAGCCCCTACGCAAGTGCCAGGATTAAGAGTGTTGATACCAAGAAAGCCAGGAAAATACCCGGGGTCGTCGACATCATTACCTGGGAAGATGAGGACATCAAGAATCTAAGTTCCGGTGGTGGCTTTATGGGCCCGGCCCTGCCTTTTCTTGACAACTTAGCGGATCAGGAAGGCGCTGAGGTGGGGGTCATCGTAGTGGCCGAAGATGAAGACATCTGCGAGGAAGCATTGAGGCAACTGGACGTTAAATGGGAAGTGTTACCCCATGTTGTGGATATTCTTGAAGGAAGAAAACCGGATGCCCCGGTTATTCGCCCGTCTCCTCCACCCGCAAAAGGCGGTTTTGGAGGATCTGGAATGGGAGGGAACAACAATCCCCCCAAGAAAGGCAATGTTTCCTATTCCAATGTTAACCAGGGCGATGTGGAAGCCGGTTTCAGGGAAGCCGACCACATCATCGAATATAACGTAAACCTGCCCGCCTTTTCCGGTCATATCCCCAATCCTACGGGTTCGGTTGCCTGGTGGTTCGACGATCCATATCACGGTGAAGGAAAGAGTCTGCGCATTGAAGGTACCCCTTGGGGACATGACCAGGTAGTGGGCATGTACCGCATGCCTGCGGAAAAGGTCTTTCAAGAGTGCATGTTCGTGGGCGGCAGGTATTGTGACTGGGGTATTCGCAAATCCCAGCTTATCACCCCTTTGCTTGCCAAAAGAACAGGCCGCCCGGTTCGATGCGTCAATGACCGCTATGGTATGTACGACTTCAACCTGAACCAGCGCTTCATTCATCTGAAGATCGGTATTAAAAAGAACGGCCTTATTATGGCGATAGACGATTTTTCCATTGCAGACAACGGGGGTCGGGGCAGTTCCAGTTTCGGTACTACAATGGACCAGACCTATGGCCCCTATTTCACCACCAGGTGCCAGAACGTCAGACAGAATATGGATATTGTGGACAGCAACCGGGGGAAGATGTGGGTCAGCGGCCAGCATAATCCGATGAACTGGGATGCCCTGATGGTGGGGATTTATGTGATCGCGGAAAAGCTGGGGAAAGACCCAATGGACATCGCCACGTTGAATCTCCACGGGCCGACATCCCAGACGGATCCCGATCCTGTACCCAGCTTTGAGGCATGCCTCAAGGCCGCTAAGAAGATGATGAACTGGAAGTGGCACGGTACCGGCGCCAGGAAGCTTTCCGACGGCAGGATGCATGGAGCAAGCTTTAGATATCAGCAGTGCCCCCGCCATTCTGTTTCAGGATACAACCCCAAACTTGAGCTTAGAAACGGAGTTGTACATATGCCGACCAAGGGCCCTGTTATCGGCAACTATATCATGGAAGCAAATATAATGGTTGTGGCCGAAGAACTGGGTCTCGAGTACAAGGATATCAGCACGGAACTTGATCACCATGAAATTTTTAGGCCTTGGGGAGGCGGCAGCGACGGAACAACCGCATCTTCCTGGGCCTTGAAAGAGTGTGCAAATATCTTGAAGAAGCGAATTCTGGAGGCAGCGATCGAAGAGGCAGATAATCCTCCAGCATCTATGGGTTTTGGCTTTTTTGCCAAAAAACCGGCCGGTCCCAGTCCGTTAAAGGGTCGGAAGCCTGAAGACTTGGACTTGCAGGATGGAAAAGTTGTTGTAAAGGCTGATCCCAGCATAGGTGTTCCCCTTGCACAGGCTGTTAAGGCCAATCTGTTCGCGACATATTCAGGCAGACCTCCCCTTGCCCTCTGGACCCACCAGGGCAAAAAGTTAGATACCATGAACATTGCCATGTGCGAGGTCGCAGTAGATACGGAGACTGGAGAAGTGGAAATACTCCGGTTTGGAGTGGTTGCGGATCCCGGCAAGATCATGCGCCGCACGTCGCTGGAGAGCCAGATCGACCAGGTGATGGATTTCACCGCCGGATGTCAGTTGTATGAAGATTTTTTGTACGACCAGAAAACCGGCGTGAAACTCAGCACCAATATGTTTGAGTACAAGAAAGTCGGCATGCTGGACATGCCTCGAGTGGATCTGGAGCTTCTGGAAACGCGCGCAGGCAACGCCGCTTATGGCTCAAACGGCATCAGCCACTCCCTGGCAAACACCCATCTGGTTATTATGGCCATCCACAACGCGATCGGCAAATGGGTCGATCCGCCAGCCACGCCGGACAAGGTTCTCAAGGCATTAGGAAAGGCATAGGAGAAAGATCATGAAATCATTCAATCACACCAACGCGAAATCCCTGGCGGAGGTCAAGACCGCCCTTGGTGACAGCAAAACGATCCTCATCGCCGGCGGTACCGATCTCCTTGGAACGCTCAAGGACAATATTCTTCCCACCTACCCCTCGACCGTAATCAATCTCAAGACCGTTCCTGGTCTAGATTTCATCAAGGAAGAGGGTGGTATGCTCAAGATCGGTGCGCTCACCCGCCTGGCCGATATCGCTGCCAATCCGACAATAAAGCAGAAATACACCGCCCTGGCTCAGGCTGCCTTCCGGGTCGCCACTCCCCATGTCCGCGAGATGGGGACCATCGGCGGCAATATCGCACAACTGCACCGCTGCTGGTACTTCCGCAAACCAGAAAACCGTTTTAACTGCATTCGCAAGGGTGGCAATCAATGCTTCGCCATGACGGGGGACAACCGCTATCACTCCATCTTCGGCGCTGTCAACCGGTGCATCGCCGTGCATCCCAGCGATACTGCTCCCGCTCTCATCGCTCTCAATGCCAAGGTGGTCACCGACCGTCGGACTATCGAGGCCGAGAATTTCTTTGATGTCAAGAAACCGGGCAATACGGTCCTTGCCATGGATGAAATCATCAAGGAAATTCAGATACCCGCACCTCCGGCAGGTGCGAAAAGCGCATTCCTGAAATTCGCCATCCGGAAATCGATCGACTTCCCCATTGTCAACTGCGCCGTTATGGTGGGGGGGGACAACCCGCGGATCTGTCTCAATGCGGTGGCACCCAAACCCTACCGGGCGACAAAGGCGGAAGCGGCTATTGCCGGAAAGACGATCAACGAAAAGAATGCGGAGGCAGCCGGGCAAGCGGCTGTTGCGGACGCCCGACCTCTACAGGCAGCCAGGTTTAAAGTGCAGATTGCCAAGACCCTGGTCAAACGGGCAATTCTGGCTACTGTCTAAATACCGGGATTTAATTTATTATCGGAAAAGGGGTGTGTAACATCTATCCCAGTTTATTTTTTTGGCGTCGGAGGATTGCTATACATGCGAAGTGTCGGAATCGACGATTGGCGCTAGGTGTGCAATGACTCCCTTTTTTCCTGATGAGCAGGATCAATGTTTGATTTTCTGCCATTCCTCTTGGTAGTTCATCTCAAAATCAGGGCACCGCTCAGGTGTATGACATTTCACGCATAATGCCCTGTCGGGTCTTTGCTCCGGCAGAGATCCCGGATCCTTTAAATGCCGGGCGCTGTTCCCATGGCACACGTCGCACTGAACATTCCTCAATTCCGGCTGCTGGAGATCCATGGTAAAACCGCCGTCCTGCTCGAAGCGGGTGGTGTGACAGGCAAGACAATCCGGATTAAATTGTCGTGATCTTTTAACAAGGGTCTCAAATGCCCGGGCGTGATCCGATGCCTGCCATATACTGAAGTCTTCGGAATGGCATGTTGCGCAGGCTAGGGCGTTAAGGGACACTTCAACCTCTTCTTTTTCGGTTGAAGAATAAAGAGAAGTCACCTTGTCATTATATTGCTCAATCATGGCCTTTACCTGCGGATCATCGTAAATATCGGGTCCAAGGGGCACCAGCTCGTTTTTTGCCGTCTTGGCTCCGTCGGAAGTAAACGTAATCTCAAGCATGCCTTGGTACTGGCCCTTTTCACCGGACTGCACAATAAAGGTATTACCCGCCTTGTAGGGTTTTTCAATCCTTTGTTTGTGGTGCCCTCCTACGATAACGTCTATGCCCGGGACCCTTCGAGCGACGACCCAATTCCGTCCCATGTGATGATGGGTCATGGCAATTATGATATCCACCTTGCCCTTGAGTTCTTTGACCACGGATTCCGCTGATTGAATGAGGTCCATAACTAATATCTTACCGCCGGAGATCTCTTTCAGTGTGGAGACCATATCGGGGGTATCGTCCATGAGGCCAAATATGCCAATTTTTCTGCCGTTGATTTCTTTAATAATATAAGGTTTGAAAATAGGTGAGTTAACCTCATCCGCCAGGTTGGCGGAAACAAAGGGAATATCATATGTTTTTTCCAGGAACTTGAGATAATCCAGGCCTAAAGCCAGATCCAGTTCACCTACATTTATGGCGTCAATGCCGATGTATTGATAGATCCGAGCGATCAAATCCGCTTTAAGTCTGGCCGAGGGTTGGATGGATTTCTTGATCTCTATATGTTCATTGAGCAGGTCACCGGAATCAACAACGATCATATGCCCCTGTTTTTTCCGGTATTGTTCAAGATATGTTGATTTTTTATACAGCCCACCGAGCATTTCTCCGGTTTCTATTCAACCGCAGGGCTCAATATATCCTTCAACATTATTGCTGTAGGCGATGACGAGTTTGAAACTATCCTCTGCTGCCATGGAGTTATGTCTTGATATGATCAGCTTAAAGAGGATAACAGCGCTTAATAGTAATAATAAAGATAGTAATATTCTCCTAATCTTTCATTACCCCCGGCTTATCTGAATCTGATATGTGGACGGTTCTATGCTGATCCGAGTCTATTATTAGCCTGAAGCAAATCGGCGACATGCTTCATGCCCAGATCTTCAAGGGTCTTGCGTTTTGGATAGCCCGTATCCTTGTCCCATCCTTCAATATTGTAGAAGTGGTCCTTCCACTGATCCACTCCTTCTTTGGTCAAATAAAGTTCCCTGCAGTTCTGCCAATCCCAGTTCGAACCGTCGTATATGGGCAGTTCAGTGGCATATCCGCAGTAGGAGGCTCCGGGTCTGTAATAGTACCCGGTGAAGTTCTCCATGTTTCTGTGCCTGCCCTGGAGGACAAAGATGGCCCGTTTCAGATTCCAGCCACGCCTGCCGATCTCCAGGCCATCCTGGAAGGTGTGATTCCTTCCGGTGATTGCATTGAGATATCGGGGTTCTGCTTCTGGAGTATGCCCATAGCCCTTGGGGTGTGCCGCACTGAAAAGCTTGGCGTAACCCCAATCACAGAAACCGACCGATTCTTTATAGTAGTTCCAGTAATGCTGGCGCCAGGCAACAAATTCAGCCTTATGTTTGGAATAGATGCCGGTATCGTATGCCTGTTTACCCTGCCAGCTGTAATCGAACCAGAACGGGTCGCTTTTGGTGGTCCTCTCGGCCATGGCTTTGACAAATCGTTCACATGTCCAATCTCCTCCACCTCCACCACCGAAGCTGAAGGGTTTACCCATGCCCATATCATGGCTGTTGATGTCCCGGGAATCCATCAGATTGCCGTATGCCCAGTCCACTCCGGGCATGGACCAGTGATCCTGGTAACCCCACATGGTCAAACGGCACAGGGTATTGAAGTCATCCGTTCTCCCCAGTTTCTCGGCAAAACGGGCGGTTCCTTCCGCCAGAAGATCTCCGATACCAAACCGGTTTGCAAGCGCAATCCCATAGATCTCCATGAACTCCGGTTTGCTGAAATCCTCCATTTTAAGCGGGGACACATCATATTTTGTGCCGGGACCGATGACGCCCATGTCGTACATCTTCTTCATGTACCAGCCCAGGGCCGTATAAGCGGGAACGTTCGGCTGGATGGGGAAGTCCGGGTTATGGTCAGTGGGAAAGGACATGGGGCCCATGAAGCAGGTTTCCATGCCATTTATACCCAGCTGCTGGACTATATCGGTCCCTTTCAGGTTGTCCCTTTGGATCTGTTGACGATCTCTTGTTTCGTTCTCAGGCGTATGACTGAACCATGTGGATTCCGCACAGTCGTCCGAGTCCTGGCTCCAGGCCCGGTCCCGGTTGTGGCACATCCTGACGGTGCCGCAGCCCACACAGGCCGATCCTATGGATGCAGGACCGAATCCGCCGAATCTGGGGCCCGGCGGCCAGTTTTTGTCAAACCATTCTCTGGCGTCCTTTAATCCCTTTGGGTCGGCTATTTTAATGCCCTTTGTGCCTACCACAGCAATTGCCTTCAGGTTTTTGGATCCGAAAACCCCGCCGAATCCACCCTGTCCGGCGCCGCTTCCACCACCGTGTATCAGCGAAGCAACCCGGGTCATGTTTTCGCCGGCCGGTCCAATGGTAACAATAGCAGGCCTTTGCAAAGTATATCTGCCATCAGACTCCTGCCACTCCTGGCCGTAACGGACGCCGGTCCTCTTCCATATCTCTTCCTGGCATTCCCATGAAGTAAGGCCCCAAAGGGCTTTGGCGTCTTCCAGCGTAACCTTGTCGTCGACAATATTGATATAGACGGGAGACTCCGCCCGGCCGATGACCGCAACACCGTCCCAACCCGCCATTTTAAGCCAGGCGGAGAACATTCCGCCGAAATTACTGTGACAGAACCACTGTATGGGATAACACTGTGGAGACAATCCCGAAACACTCGTCCTGGCGCCTGCGGGAACCCCGGTCCCGGACACAGCGCCGGTCATCAAAGAAACCATATTCTTGGGATGAAAGGCGTCCTGAAGATCCCAGTCTCCGGGAGCTACGCAATACTCCCAGAAAAGGGCCGTGGAGGTGCCGTGACCGCCGCCATAAGACTCATACTTTTCGGTATCTAACGCTTTGATTTCCTTAGTGGTAAGATTGACTAATAATATCTTTCCAGCAAATCCTGGTGTAGACATAATTGTAACTCCTTTCCTTTACTCTTTAGACTTAGCCTTAGCTTTGGGCAATGCAAATGGAAAATCCGGGGTGGCTTTTCTCGGCGGCTGAAGGTCCCGGTCATATCCGTTGATATCGGTCTGATCCGGAATCTCAGTCACAACCTTCAAAGCGTTTGCGGGACAAGCCTCAACACAGGCTTGAGTGCCGTTGATCCCACCCTTTTTATTGTAATAGGGCGTGTCCGCGCACATGTCGCACTTGATGGCTTTTCCTGTTACATGATTCCATATAGTACGGTGGGGAATAAACGGACAGGATTCTATGCATGTCATGCAACCGATGCATTTTTCGGCGTCAATCATCCGAATGTTGCCGTTTTCGGCGCTGATGTGGCAGGCCCCGGTGGGACAATTCTCCACGCATAGCGGCTCCGGACATTGACGGCATACATTTATCTGAATATCGAAGGGATATTCGTCAAGTACCGCCCGGTGCACCTGAATCCTGGACAGGGAAAGGTTGACTACACCTTCGTGTACAAGGGAGCATGCGATCATGCATCCGTAGCATCCCGCGCAGTGTTTGCTGTCATAAACCAGATACCTGGTCGATAGAGGGTATTCCTCTTCTTTTGCTTCCGTCTTTGTAGGCGAATAAACCGCCAGAGCACCCCCCGCAAGAGCGGTTCCGCCCACGGTCAAGAAATCACGCCTTGTATATTTGTTTTCCTGAAGTCCTTTCTTTTTACCTTCCCCGGATTTATCCATTTACATGACCTCCCTGTATTTTATTCTATTTGTTCTAAACATAACCTCATTCTCTGATAAAGTCAAATATATTTACTGGCCGGATTTAGCCCTATGATGCTATGGGGGGCCTCTATTGATTTCAGAGGTTTAGCACAAAAGGAGCACATGGAGGTCTCCTCTTTTTAGGTCCGGGCATAGAGTGAGTCTCTGGCCTTCTCTTAATTACCTCCAGTCATCAATCGATACACCCCTGCCCGCCATGAAATCGGTCAGGAACCAGACACTCGCTGTACTTCCTCCCACCACGATCGTCCGAATATTTTGCGGGTTGGGCAAGTGATTAATCAAAGTGTCGTTGGAGACTTTTCGCCAGCTGGCATAGGGCTCGAGACCTTGTTTGGCAAGGGGACCCATCATACCGGATGCGATGGAATTAGCCCAATAGGTTCCCGCAGGCACTTCCGCGTTGTCAGAGAGCCACTCAGCAAGCGCCGCTTTTGTTTGAAAACCCTGTGAGTTTCTGAGCAGATACGCCACGGACGGGTCCATAATAATTGTTGCGGATCCGATTGCCGCCAGCACCCTCATAAAGTCACGCATCAAAAACTGCGGGGGATAATGCTCCACGACCGAACCCGAACAGTTCACGAAGTTCCAGCCCATGAGCACTGTGAGGACGCTCTCTTCAGGCTTATGACCCATCAGCACATGGAAAGGCTTCCATCCTTCCGGAAGTGCTTCCTCGTTTTCCGCTATGGTCACGTTGTTGTAGCGCAGCGGGTTGCTGAGGGAGGAGTAGCCGGTCACACCCTCCTGATAACCCTGGATTACAAAGTGTATCAGATTCATGGCCCGACCGATTACGGAATTGGCCTCGGCATTCGGACCCAATGCCCCTATCCCCGAATTCATTCCGATCTCATTGCGTATCGGTCCGTTCACCAGCACCATGTTCGCGTTGGAAGTGGTGGAATCCGAATACGGGACCTGGCTGGCCAGCGCCAGGATAACCGGCAGATATTCGGGTTTGGCTCCCGCCATGACGGCAATGATGGCAACCTTTTCCACCGTGAATGGACGGGTCGTTCCAAAGGTACCGGCGCCTGTCTTAACCACCTCATCCGGCTTGTGGCTGGTGCCTTTCAGCATGGCGGCCACCCTCTCCTCTGTGGGAAGTATTATTGGATTATAGTCGGTCCAGTGCTTGTCCTTAAACAGGCGTTGCAGATTATCTTCCGTATCCGGGGGCAGGAATCTGGGTTCAGGAGCCGCCTGTGCCGGGGTACCGGTTTTCTTTTCCTCAGCAGTTAGAGGTCTTGTCAGAGCCTCTATGATAGCCTGCATTACGGGCTTGCCGCTGACATTATCCTTGCCTTCCAGATATGTCTTCAGCATTTCTTTGTTAAGGCCTGTAAACGGATACGGCATCCCCACCCAACGTAAGGGCACGCCGGTACTGTATTTGAAATGCGTATTAATCCCGAATGAGACCACGTTTTCATTTGCAAGAGAGACTGTGGGGAGACCATACTGCTGTTCCAAAGTTCCACAAAAGCGGCTCACGGCCGCGACGCAACCCCATCAACCGGCAACTCCCATGATTACCCCATCGCCCCCGTTTTCGGAAATCTCCCTCCATAATGCGGAGTCATCAGCAACGTAATTGCCGCTCTTGAGCTTGTATATGGTCTTTACTCCGGGCATGTTTTGGGCGAACCACATCTGCATTTCATCAAACACAGGGGTGGGTCCGAATCCTTCATAATTCATGTCCACCAGATAGATAGTTTTGCCTTCCAGGGTGTCCAGCCGGGGCGCCACCAACGGCACCCTCTCCGCAAGTTTCTCTGTAACGGCTGGGTTCAGAACAGCTATCAAATTGTCCTCGGAGGCACGAACAGACCTGGTTTGCATAGTCGCGATAGCGCAGAGGGTCAGGAGTGCAACCCCCCACAGGCAATTAAACAACAGTGACTTTCTTTTCATTTCTATCTCCTTCTAAAATCAAATGATGGATTTTTAAGCTGCTCCCAACCTATTCTTGGATTGGAGCAAATCAGCGACATGCTTCATGCCCAGATCTTCAAGGGAAAGGTCGACTTCACCTTGGTGCACAAGGGAGCATGCGATCATGCAGCTGTAGCATCCGGCGCAGTGTTTGCTGTCATAAACCAGATACCTGGTTGATAAAGGGTATTCGTCTTCTTTTGCTTCCGCCTTTGAAGGCGAATAAACCGCCAGAGCACTACCCGCAAGAGCGGCCCCGCCCGCAGTTAAGAAATCACGCCTGGAATACTTGTTTGTTTTGGCTTTATCAGGTACATTTTTCTTGTCTTTAGTCATGAACGGCACTCCCATTGACTGAATGTTTTAGGTAATATGAACTTACCCGCCTTCGCAGAAAGCCGCCGACTTCAGTCGGCGGGGTCCACTTTTTCAGGAAATAAGCATACGAAGACAAACCTTGTGTGTCAAGACAATATGACACGTTATAATAGGTCCCCTCGCGCTTGGAACGCGGCCTATTGAGTGGGATTGTTCTCTTCTGCTGTTCGTTCGTATGTGCGCAGGCCCGGCGCCAGGGTGATCAGGCCAAGGACGGAAGCAACAAAGCCGACTATTACCGCAGAAGACCGAACCATTTTGTCATCGGCAAATAAATAAGTGGTCAGCCACCCTACTGCCGACGGTCCAATGGTCATGGCCACCAGATTCAGGATGAGAAAGCAGAAGGCAGTGACCTGCCCTCGCATCTCGTTCGGAGAAATAACCTGCAAAGATGCCGGTCCAAGGCCGGCGGAAAAGCCGCCAAAGAAAATAACGCCCCCGACGCAACCCAACACCCAATAGGGATTGTCAACCGCGTGCGCCAGAATAAGAGGTATCAGGACCAGTGCCTCAGCCGCCATCATCAGTTTTATATAAACCGCCTTTTTACCGGCACCGATGAATCGGTCTGCGAGCACTCCTGCCAAAGAGAGACCGACTATCCCGAAAACGAAGCTGGTAATTCCCGAATAGAATCCTATCCTGGCATTGTTCCAGGCGTAACGCCGGGAAAACCATGGTACTAACCAACCCAATATTGCTCCGTTGGTCATGGCGCCGAAGGTGGTGCCGCTGATGATCGATCCATATGTCACCCAATGCCGGCAAAGATACCGGAATGTCGCTTTGACATTCGCCTCGCCGCCTTTTTCTTTACGGGTCGGTTCTTGAACGGTCTTCATGGCCAGTACGAACAGTATCCCTGGTAGACCCACCAGCACAAAGGACAGTTGCCAGGGTGTTACATGGCCCAGCAGAAAAATTTCCCTGGTGCCGCCCCTTAAAGCGTACTCGCTAACCAGCCCTCCGACGACAGGAGAGACCAAAGCCCCAAACATAATGGCACCGGAGAATACATTAAGCGGCAGTGCACGTTTTTGCTTTGGAAAATAATCCGCTATCAATGAATAAGCACATGGAACCAGGCACGCTTCTCCAATACCGACTCCCATTCTTGTGAGAAACAGTTCCCAGAAACCACCTGCCTTGCCGGAAAGTACTGTCATGCCGCACCACAGGGCAATACCGGCTGCGAGCTGGCCTCGACGGGAGCGTGAATCGGCAAGTAGACCCAACGGGATACCCATAACAGAGTATGTTATGGCAAATGCCATCCCCTGGATCAGACTGAATTGAAAATCATTAATCAGCAAATCAGCCCGGATCGGGTCAACCAGGAAATTGATGATCGCCCGATCCACGAAGGATAGCGTATAGGTCAGATACAGCACCATCACAACATACCAAGCGTATCCGGCCGACGGAT
>Ga0307433_1000781_pt1 | contig 21245 bp, 17 predicted proteins | sample SalMarWE160210MG_FD_202166 | JGI IMG/M metagenome (GOLD analysis project Ga0307433, IMG submission 202166) | Salt marsh sediment microbial communities from the Plum Island Ecosystem LTER, Massachusetts, United States - WE1603-210 | ecosystem: Environmental > Aquatic > Marine > Intertidal zone >... | reverse complement strand
TATACAATATGCAACACTTTTTGCCTAGCAATTTAGTCTGCCGGGAATAAAATGTTGGACTTCCCTTTAATCTATATCTTCAGATAAGTCTCCCTCCTGTTTCTGATAATCAATAGCTTCGTAGATACTATTCTGGAATTGGGTCCAAGAGGTAGAACGAGAAGCAATATCACGTAGTTCTGACATTGGCACATCCCAACTCATAGCAATCTTTAACAGTTCCAGAGCCTTCGCATTATCAAAGTAATAACGACAAGTGTTTCTGGCAATACCCCTGATGTAGTATAGATCTTTAATTCCCGGAATCTCTTTGCTTTCACGCTCGACTCGGCAAATGCCAGGAAGTTTCGAGAATGCTTTCTTCCAAGAATCAGAAGTAACAGTATGGTCCTCTTTAAACTTGAGATACTGCTCTTCTGCGATGTCCATTGCATGAATGATTTCTTCGAGAGAAAATTGGCGGAGCCATTTGCTAAGACTTCGTCTCCCATTATCATTAACAAGATATCCGGGAGCCAGATCTTGCCAATAAGAACAAACCTCGCCTAGTGTATCCTCTTTTAGATCTTTTAGCCCCTTTTTCCACGCCATCAGCATTTCAAGCTGTTCGCGTCTTTCTTGGAGTTCTTCAAGCTGTGCGCGCTGCTTAGTTAGAGCGCTATTGTCATCTAACTGTCTGTTACTTTTTCCGGCATTGCAGGTAACGCAAGAAGTAACAAGATTTGTGATATCGTTATCTCCGCCTTTGCTAACAGGTTCAATATGGTCAATTTGAAGGAGAACATCTGGGGCAGAAGCTCCACAGTATTGACATTTGAAGGAATCCCGCTTGAGAACCTCAAAACGGACTTTCTTGGGGATTGCTTTACGGTGACTTTCCTTTTTACTCATGTATGAAATTCACATACAAACAATATAATAATATACAACACGATTTCTATTTTTTCTCGCGGATGTTTCCCTCAAAGCAACTCGCTGAATTTTATCAAGCTTGAGTTTACAAAGCAAGAAGTTTATAGAGGATTAGATGTCCGAAGTGCGATTTCGCAGTGCTGCCGGAGGCCGCGATAGTTACGTCGCTTGTTTCCCGTCGCTCGTGGTCCGAAGTGCGATTTCGCAGTGCTGCCGGAAGCCGCCCCAGTTAGATAGTAAACGGCACTCCGAAGAGATAATTTCATATCTCATAGGGTAAACATCTCACAGGGCAGGCAACGAGGAAACGAACAGTGAGTATGCGACAAGCATACGGGTAGAATAATATCCGAGCAGTAGGCAGCGCAATCAGAACCGCCGTCTTAATGCTAATCACATTTACTAATTGCCGATGATTTGAATCTCTATGGCGGTGGTGGCTAAGGCGGCGGAATGACCACAAGCGTACCACTTAACCTGATATCTTCGGAAGAACTACCCACCATTATCTCAAAGACACCAGGTTCTATAATGAAACTTTCCGTAGCAGCGTTATAAAAAGCCAATTCCTCAGCCGGCATGGTAAATGTAACCGTTTTTGTTTGACCCGATTGTAAGTTAATCCTTTCGAACCTTTTTAACTCTTTAACAGGCCTTCTTACAGTTGCAGCAACATCATGAACATATAATTGAACAACCTCATCGCCTTGGCGCCCGCCAACATTTTGTACATCTACACTAATATCAGCAGTCCCGGCAGTGGTTATTAAATTCGGCTCTATTTGGAGATTGCTATAGCTAAATGCCGTATAGCTTAACCCGTGGCCGAATGGATATAGCGGCCCTCCTTCAAAGTACATATAGCATCTGTTAGCATCAATAACATTATAGTCATCAAAGCCCGGCAATTGCCCGACTGATGCGTAGAATGTCACAGGCAGCTTGCCGCCCGGATTGTAATCACCAAACAAAACGTCGGCGATTGCAGTACCACCGGCCTGGCCGGGATACCACGCCTCAAGAATTGCCGGCACATGCGCCTGCGTCCAGTTAACAGCTACCGGCGACCCATTAACCAATACAACTATTGTATTCGGATTCGCACCGTAAACTGCCTGGATTAAATCTTCCTGAAGGCCGGGTAAATCTACATCAGAACGGTCACGCCCTTCACTTGCCACGGTCAGGTCGGTGCCTACAACCACGATTGCCACATCAGCATTTGAAGCTATATTGACCGCATCAGCAATACCGCCACTTAAATAATCCCATTGCAAACGCGCCTCCGCATGAAGAGTATTCTCATAGAAATCCATTATAATGTCATACTCCTGGCCTGATTGAAGCTCCCTAAAAACAGAATATGTAGTGGTCGCCTGGTCATGCCACTGGTTAATCAGCAGCTCATCCTCCAGATAAAAGCGAACACCATCATCCGTAGTCACCGCTAATTCATAGGTTTTGGTTTCGGGCGGCACTAACTTGCCTGTCCAGCGAACTGAAAATTCGTCAGCGTTAATAGCTGGGTCCGGCGAACCCTCGCCCCAATTGAAATCAACCTGGCTGTCGATTCGAACCAATGCAGGCGAGCCGGATAAATCCTTATTGTTGTAATACTCGCCCTTGAGGCCGTTCTCTCCCGGCGAACCTGCTGGAATCAGGTACTCAGACGGAATGGCTGTGACGCTCAATTCTCCTTGAATTTCACAGCCCTGGGCATAAGAAACCGTAATGCCATGGCCGGCTACTTTGTTTTGTATGCCTTCAAGCGGGTTCACCTGGATATTAGGCGTGCCGCTATAACCACCAAATACGCATCTGTCTGCATTAGGACCGATAACAGCAATGGAATTTACGTCATTTATGTCCAGCGGTAATATGCCGTTATTTTTCAATAAGACCATAGATTTAAGTGCCGTTGTTAATGCCAGGTCTCTGTGCTCCTGGCAGTCAAGTTGTGAAGAGGGTATCGAGGTGTATGGAACCAGCTCCGGCGGGTCAAACTCACCCAGCCGAAACCTCGCCGTAAACAATCGAGTAACCGCTACATCGATGTCGGCTTCTGAAAGCAAACTTTGCTGAACCGCCTGTGCCAAATTGTTTTGATAAACGCTGCCACAATTAAGGTCACAGCCGGACAGAACTCCCAACGCTGCTGCTTCCGCCGCAGTTGCAACATAATGATGATTGGCATAAATATCTTCTATGGCACCACAATCGGAGACTACATATCCGTCAAAGCCCCACTCATCCCGAAGCACCTCAGTCAAAAGCATATAATTACCACAGCACGGTACACCATTCAGCGCATTATATGCCCCCATAACCGATTGTGCCCCAGCTTCCATAACACAGGCCTTAAATGCAGGCATATAGTATTCTCTTAAATCCCTGCCGCCAACATTCGATGAGCTGCTATGGCGATTATATTCGGTATTATTAGCTATAAAATGCTTAGGAGTCGATACCGTCTTCAAATAAACAGAGTCGTCACCCTGCATACCTGTTACAAAGGCCACTCCTATCCGCGAGACAAGATATGGGTCTTCACCATAAGACTCTTCGTTTCTTCCCCATCTTGGGTCCCTGGCTATATTGATAGTCGGGCTCCAGTATGTCAGGCCTTTGCCGGTTGTGTTAGCCTTAACCCTCGCCTCATCGGAAATGGCAGTAGCTACCTGGTGTATTAGGTTCGGGTCCCAAGTACCGGCCAATGCTATTGCCTGCGGAAAAACTGTACAGCCCGATGACATAACACCATGCAGGGCTTCGCTCCACCACCCATATCCTGGTATTCCCAAACGAGTAATTGCCGGTGAACTACTTCCCAACTGCGATATTTTCTCTTCCAGTGTCATCAATGACACCAATTCTGCGGCTCTTTCAGCAAAATTTCCTGCTTCCAAAACGGTAATTGTCACATCATCACTCGCAGACAATTCACCGTCATCGGCTGTAATCCGAAGAACATAAGTACCTGTTCCATAAAAGGTTGCGATAGTATCCTCGGACGTTTCATCACTGAATATCACAGTGTTTGGCCCGCTGAGCGCCTCCCACGAAACAGCTACCGTCCCTGGCGGATTCGGCAGACCATCGTCAATAATAATGCCGTCCAGATAAACCTCCACATAATTGGCATCGCCCAGCATGCCAACTACCCGGTCGTTGCCGGCATAGACCTCCGGCGGCAGGTTAATGTATCCCAGCCAATCATCGACTAATAGCGATAAATCAAACCAGTTAACACAATCATCCTCATAGATGTCACCTGCTAATTGTGCTGCCTGCCTCAACCAATCTTCGGCTAATAACGAAAAATCATAAAAATCAACCTTGCAGTCCACATTGATATCGCCATCTAATGACGCTCCACCGCACGGCAAAATAAAGGATGCACCGCCGAGGTCTCTGAGCCGGGTGATTTCATCGGTATTTAGCGCGTGGTCAAAGACGGCCACATCGTCAATTAAACCATCCCAGCAACGTCCTGTTGATTCCGAGTTTTCACCGATATAGACATTGTAACTATTAGCAGGTATTCCATCAGTACAGACTTTATTTGCATCAAGCACACCATCGACATACAAGCTAATCATCCCGCCATCATACGTTCCACATACATGATGCCATTCACCGCCAGCCACCTCAATAGTTCCGCTGACCGCATTCTCCCAGGGAGCACCACAAATAGCGAAGTGAAACCTATATTCGCTTTGGTCGATGGAAAGTCTCCATGCGGTGTCACCTTTGGCTATAACAGTCTGCCAATCTTCATCCACGGTGTTGATATTTACCCAGGCAGCGATAGTAATCTCATCAGTGATGTCAAATGCCGAATCATTCCCACAATCCACATAATCGCCAACCCCATCTAAGGAAATCGCCTGACCAAATACACCGCTAACATAGGATGGGCCACCGCATTCGCTGCCGTGGTTAGTACCGAAGCTGTCAATCGCATTACCATCAAGCTCATACAATGCTATCGAAGCTGCATCCACCGGAGCTATAGCCAGACCTACCGCTAAAATAAAACAAGATAAAAAAGCAGGTCTCCGTAACATATTATTCCTCCATAAAACCCATTTATCTATACACCCTTATTATACCAGATAAACTCCCTTTTTTCAGAAATAATACCTCAATTATCGCTGACCTATCGACATATTGAATTAAAATAATCTCAACAAATCGGGGTTGCCTATGTAAATCAGCCCACTTTTCGTGAAATGCCAAACAGTGACTTGAAGTAGTTCTTTATCCAGCCCCAGTGCAGAATGATATGCACCACAATCAGAACCGCAAACACAACTGCCAGATAAAAATGGATATCGCCCCACTCGTGCCGGGTCATCGACCCAAAGGTTTTTATATGTTCTCTTCCAAGACCTTCGTGCAGCTGCTGTCCACGCCCACCGGTGCCGGGCGGCAATGTGAACTTGATAATAAAGCCGGTAAAAGCCAAACCAAGAAGACATATAAAGCTTACCAAATCAATAATAAAATTTAGTGTAACGCGTTTCATAATCTCAAGCCCCAAGCAAAATAAACAATAATTCATTATTCGCCAACAATACGACCAAAATATTCTCGTATAAATTTTATCACTCGTCAACTAAATCATAAATAAAGAGCAAAAAAGCTTGTTTTGGCGAGATAATTAGGGTATATGATTGATATATCTAATACACAAGTTAATCATGGAGACAGAAAATGACGTCATTAATAATTGGCTCTATCGACTGGTGGAACTATGAAATCATCAAAGGAAATGCAATTTGGCGGTTCGGCCTTGTTTTGTTAATCATCCTGGCGACACTGGCCATCGGCAGAATAGTCCAGTTTATCATTAACAGCTATGCCCTGCGACTGGCACAAAAAAGAGGCGAAAGCCCTCTAACACTATTGTTCAAATCCATGGCCAATCCAATCTATATAGCAATATTTGCTGCCGGCATATTCTTTGCAAAAGCTCCTTTATTCTTTAACGATGAAACCGGGATTCGAACTGCTGTAAATAGCGGCTGGACAGCAATCGCTCGAGTGATAGGAGCCGTTGCCTTTGCATACGCACTTTATCGCCTTGTTGATATCATCGAGTACTATCTAAATCGCCTCGTTGGCAAAACGGAGACGAAACTTGACGATATGCTGGTGCCCATAGTCCGCAAGGCCCTGCGGATAACCATTGCTATTGTTGCCATTCTTCTGATTAGCGAAAACATCTTAGGCGCGAATGTCAAGTCGCTTTTGCTTAGTGCCGGCGTCGGGGGTATAGCAATTGCTCTGGCCGCCAAAGATACTATTGCGAACTTTTTCGGCTCGATAACCATCTTTACTGACCGGCCGTTTCAAATGGGAGAGCTTGTAAAGATTGGTGAGCATTTAGGCCCAATTGAGGAAGTCGGCTTTAGAAGCACACGCTTACGCACACTGCAGGGGCATCTCGTTACTGTGCCCAATAGTATAATAGCAAATTCGACCGTGGAAAACCTGGGCAAACGTCCCTTTATCCGCAGGACGTCTAACATCACCATAACTTACGATTCAGGCCATACCAAGGCAAAAAAAGCTGTCGAGATTATAAAAGAGATTCTCGCTGACGTCCCAGAGATAAACATCGACCCTGATAAACCGCCGAGAGTGTACTTTAACGAGTTTAATGATTGTTCATTGAATATTTACATGAGTTACTGGGTCAAGCCGGCTGATTACTGGCTGTATTACGAAGTAAATCAGCGTGTCAATTTAGAGATTATGAAGCGATTTGAAGCCGAGAAAATCGAATTTGCCTTCCCAACACAGACGCTTTACTTAAAGAAGGACTAAAACGGCAAATGGATAGGAGTCGGACTCGGTACTATGTTAGCATAGAGGCGATAAGGTCTATCGTTGATGACTCAGTGGTGATTACTTCTCTGATTTTTCGGCTTTCTCGCCTCCGGTATAAATAATCTTTGGACCACCAAATTCTGTTGCCTCAAAACCCTTGGCTTCGCCTGGTGAAAGAGTCGGCTCGATAATAATCCTCGGCGTTATGAAAATAATTAATTCGTTGGTTTTAACCTCTTCGCTTACATCACTAAATAGATTTCCCAGAACGGGAATATCGCCGAGTAGCGGTACTTTACTAATATTCTGCGTAACTTCCCTTTTGCGAAGCCCGCCAAGCACAACAGTCTGGCCATCTTTTACCAATGCTTTCGTGTCAACTTTACGGGCATCAACAGTTGGCACGCCACGCGTGCCGCCGCTACCTGGAACTATCTCCCCAAGTTTTGAAACGACGCTAAATTCCGGTATGATGTGCAATCTTACCATACCATCCCTTGTAAGATGCGGGGTAACCATAAGCTCAACACCGACCTCTTTAAAGCTGGTTGATGTCATCTGACCGCCGGAGGATGTGGCACTTTGCTCTGTGTAGGGAATTTCGCTTACGATTTTGAACTCGGCAGTTTCGTTATCAAGTACCAGAATCCGAGGGTTCGCAAGAAGCTTGGCTCCAACCTGGGTGCGCAGAATGTTCAGCACCAGCTCTACATCAACCGTATCGAGAAAACCAAGGCGTATGGTAGCACCTACATCCGAATCAAACGAGCCGCCTATAAATGGCTTGCTCTTTCTATATGGAATATACTCTCCCGCATCATCCTTCCACCAGCTCTTCGATGATTCTTTTGTTGTCTCATCGGTATCCGTGACTCCATAGCTGGTTAATGGTCCTGTTTTATCCGTCGTTACGGTTTCAGTCTCAGTAATCGTTCCGGTTTTAGTAGGGTCTATCGTATCCACTGTATCGGTTACAGTTTCAGTCGTTTCCACGGTGTGGGTTCCGCTGGTCTCGGTATCGGTTTTCTTATACGATGTTTTATCTACAACATCTGTTAGGGGTGTATTTCGGCCCATATGCCACTCTGCCCCGATATCGAAGCCTTCTGTGGAGGTTACGTCGTAGATTCTCGCCTCAACGAGTATCTGGGGTGTCATGCGGTCAACCTCCTCGACAAACTCGTCCATGGCCTTAATCTGGCCTTCAGTATCGGTAACTATTATGTTGCTTGTGCCGGGACTGGAAGACAACGAGCCCTGCTTTGAAAGGAATCTCTTCAAAGCCGACCCAACCTCTTTGACATCTGCGTATGTAATTCGATAAATTCTATGGACAATCCTTTCGGCTACCTGTTCAATTTCATCAGCCGGGGCTACTCTTATCATACTTTTATCTGCTACATACCTATAGCCATGTGCTGCAAGAATATTGTCCAGTGCTTCTTTCAGCGGCACATCAGTGAGCTTAACTGTTACATTGCCTGTAACAGCAGGGCTTTTAACGATGTCAACGTTCGCCTGGTCGGCCATCAGCATTAACGCATCTTCGATAGCAGTGTTCCTGAACTCGACACTTATTCGCTTTTGCATCCGCTCCTTAAGAGGCGATATCGTCGCTCCTTCTGTTTCCGCTGCTGGTTCTGCATTCGGTTCCACTGCTGGTTCTCCGGCTGATTCCACCGTTGGTTCCCAGGCTGGTTCCACCCCAACTTCTGCTATGGTAATAGCACAGGTCAAACAAACAAATGCAAAAAGTAGCAAAAGCTTTAATCGGCTAAATTTAACTATAAAGTTTTTCATGGCACTTCCTTTTCCTAATTAGCAATTAGTAACTACTCAACCATTTAACCAATCACCATATAACCATTTTAACGTTGAACCTTTTGGACCCACCTTTTATCGTTCATTCGAAACTCAACACTATCTTGATTTATTTTTACAATATTTGCGCCTAATATTACGTCCCCTTCATGCACTATTTGTGTGCCAATAACTGCAGCAGGATTTTCCCTGCTGTGTACGATACCTCTTACAATTAGGCCTCCTCCGCTCCCTACTATTCCAATATCTCCCGCAGCGACCGTCCCCGAAGATGGCTGCATAGGGTCACGAAGCATTGTCGGATACGGCTCCGGAACCTTCCAATCAATTTCACCTTTATCGTCAACAGCAGCCCCGGCCGATTCAACTCCCTTGGGCTTGAATATCTTAGGTTTCTTGAAAAGCGGCATAATCACATAGATTAAGGCGATAACGAGAATCGGCACCAATATTACCATTACTTTTTGCCTTGTGGAGTCGACCCCTTCCTCTGATTTAAAGAGCTTACTTTTTATCTTCTGCCAAGTATTCTGCCAGCGGGATTTGCCGGTTGCCTTCGCCGCAGCAGCCTTGTGCACTGACTGCTTAACAGGCCCAGGTTTCACTGTGGGGATAGCCTGTGGAACCCGTTGCTCCGGAGCCAGCGGCTTCATAGGGCCCTGCTCTGCCCGCTCCGGCACAGCTGCATCTGAGGGCTGCTCCTTCTTACCCGGAACCGGAACACCTTCGAAGATTGATGATATATCCTTGTGCAAGCCCGCCTTACGCTTTTTCTTGTGTTCATTATCCTGCATTTAATATCTCCTCAGCTAAAGCCTCGTATTCAATGGCTCCTTTGCTTCCAGGGGCGTAAGTGATAACCGACTCACCGGCACTCGGGGCTTCAGCCAGCTTTATCGTTCTGTGTATAACCGTATCGAACACCAAATCGCCGAAAAACGCTCTCATCTGCTGTTGTATTTGCTTGCTCAACGTCGTCCTGCTTTCGACCAAAGTCAGCAATAGCCCCAGGATTTTTACGTCGCAAGGGTGGAAACGCTCCCGGATAATATTGACGGTCTGCAGCAATTGTTTTAGTCCTTCCATAGCATAGTAATGCGCCTGTACAGGCACGATAACATCAGTGCTCGCAACAAGCGCATTGAGCGTCAAAAGACCCAGCGACGGAGGACAATCAATAACACACACATCATATTTGTCATTTACAGAATTAAGCTGCTCGCTTAAAACAAACTCCCTTCCAAATACAAGAGTCAATTCAAGCTCAGCTCCTGCGAGCAGGATGTTACTCGGTGCCAGGTCAAGCAATTCTATATTCGTTTTTATTATGATGTCGGAAATCCTGTTTTGATTGCCCGTAAGAGTAAGAGCATGATAAATAGTCCTAATTAGCTTGTCAGGGTCATGACCAAAACCTAAGGTCGAATGCGCCTGTGGGTCGAGGTCAATTACCAGCACCCTTTTGCCCTTTTTGGCAAGGACAGCTGCGAGGTTAACCGAAGTAGTTGTTTTGCCGCAACCACCTTTCTGATTTACTATTGCTATCGTTCTCATATCTTCACACCACAAACTCGCATCCCCACTGCTGTCTTCCCCGCCGCCCCGCCTCGTGTCGGTAGACGCGGGGGCAGGCGACAGGAGAACATGGGGGCCATTATGAACTTATCTGCTCAGCTAAAACCTTGACATTGTTTGTTTGTTCAGTAAATATCCTGCCATTCAATATCTCTTCAGCCAGAACTTTGTATTCAACAGCTCCTTTGTTCCTTGGTGCATAAGTTAAAGCCGGCTCACCTGCACTTGGGGCTTCAGCCAACTTTGTTGTCCGGTGAATGACTGTGTTGAATATTAAATCCCCGAAAAACTCCCTCATCTGACGTTGTACATCTCTGCTCAAGGATGTATGCTCCACGAAGGTAAGAAGAACACCCAAAATCCTCAAACCGGCATTAAATCGTTCGTTAACAATATCTACTGTCTCAAGCAGCTGCCTTAAACCTTCAAGTGCATAATAATGGGTTTGGACTGGTATTATTAAATCGGTGCTCGCAACCAGTGCATTCAGTGTCAGCAGGCTTAGTGAAGGCGAGCAGTCAATAACACATATATCGTAATTATCCTTTATGGAATCAAGCTGTTGCTGCAGCACATATTCTCGGCCATAGACTGCTGCCAACTCAAATTCGACTCCGGAAAGCAATATATTACTCGGAGACAGGTCTAATCCCTCTATCCTCGTCTGAACTATCGTCTTAGATATCGGGGCTTGCGCTTTTGAGAGCGGGATTTGAGCCTTTGTAAGCGCGTTATAGATGGTCTTATCACAATTTTCAGGGTTATAACCAAATCCTAAAGTCGTATGCGCCTGCGGGTCAAGGTCAATTATCAGGACCTTATTTTGCAAGCTGGCAAAAGCCGCGGCGAGGTTGACAGCAGTAGTCGTTTTTCCACAACCGCCTTTTTGATTCGCTATTGCTATTGTTTTCATATCTTTATACCGTAAACTCGTGGCCCCTGTCCTTGCTTTCGCCTGAAAGCACAGGCGGGGCGTTTCTATCTGTCCTGCTTCTTGGCAAAAACCGCCACGCTTAAACTTGCCCGATGCTCCGATTTATCCCGTGTTCTTGAGCGTGTGACTGTGAACTCATCTACGAAAATAACCGGTCGGTGCCGTTCCAAGGTATTTAGGAAAATAACAAACTGATTGAACTGGCCGGTGAAGCTGATATCAATATGACTCTCACCTACGTATGCACAATCAGGTATCTCTGAGATTGCGTTCTGGCCTTTAGCTTCTATACTAAACGTTCCTATGTTTTGCTCGCGGGCTATTTTGCCGATATCGAATGTTAGATTTGCCAAATCCTCGAAATTAACAACAAAATCCCCCAACTTGTTTCGCAGCTCCTCAATTTGTTTCTGCAACTGGATTTTAGTTCCCTCCTCAGCTGCTTTTAGTGCAGATTGATACTGCCGCTCGATTTTGACAAGGTCGTCTTCAGTATTTTTTTTGCTTTTGCTTTGTGGCACCAGCACAAGCATATATACAAGGAAAAGCAGTATTAAGCAACCTGCCCATATTAAAGCCACTGTCGTAAGGTTTTTTTTGTAAATCAGCTTCATAAAAAGGCCTGTTACATTTCCGGCTTAAAGACGCAATCTATCTCGTAAGAAATAACATCTTTGCTCTCAATCCTGGCAGACTTCTGCGAAACTCTAATGTTTTCGAGCTTCGGACCGAGCACAGACGATGACCAAAGACGATTCCGAAACTCTCTAACCGCTTCGCCACAGTCGGTTCGAGAGCTTCCGTAAACACTCATGTGCAACGTTCTTATAGGGATAGTGATATCAACCATCGTTTTGGGGTTATCTTTTTGAGGAACCTTCCTTCTTACAGAACTTTGTGCTATACTAAGCTTCTCCAATACCACCGAATCGGGTATATTCTGTACCAGTGTCTCCAAAATAGGCGACCATTGAGCATGTCTGCCGATAGAAGACTTAACTTCCGACAGGCAGCCGCTGTAAATGATTTTTTCTTTTTCGATTGTTTTTTGTAGCTTTACAGCATCCGACAATTTGCTGACCTTTGCTTCATAATTAACTATATCATTCTTCTTTATGGATATGATGATACTGTTGCGCAGATAAAAGCTGATCATTGCAATTGCTATAATAATAGGCACAGCAAGAGCTACAGAGGCAATAACTATGCCTTCCGGCCTGCTCTTTGTCGGAATCCCCTGTCCCTTTAACAAATCTATCGTGAACATATCAGACGGTCCTCATAGCCAATCCGGCTGCTACAGCTAAAGCCGGGCCGCTTTTTTGAAGAACATTTTTTTGCAGAATCCCCCGATGGTCGTAGCCCGTATTGCAGCGTATCTTGTCAAACGGATTCCACAGTACAGCTTCTGCCGGCAGCTGGCTGTTTAATATCTCAACAAATTCCTTGGCCAAAGCAAAACCGCCGCAGACATATATCTTCTCGGCAAGGGTTGTTTTTTCCTGAGCCGTGTAATAGCGCAGTGTTTTAGTAACATCAGCAGTTAATTTCCAACAGGCTTTTTCCAAACTATCGTGAAGCTCTAATTGGGCTTCGGCTGAATTGCCGAACAAAGCTTTTTTGACGGTCTCTGTTGACACATTTTTTTCGTTGGAGATTTCTTCTATAATGTCATTGCCGGCATAGGACACATCGCGGATAAAAGGCCAGTTGTTGTTGCCTATGATTGCCAGATTTGTGTAAGAGCTTCCAACGTTCAAAACAGAAGTTGGTCGACCAGTCTCACGTCTTTCACACGCATTGAAGCAATTCAAAAGTGCCAATCCATCTATATCCACCAGAACACAATCGAGGAAAGCCCCTTGAAGCAGTCGGAGCTTATTGTTTATTATGGCGTTTGTCGCTGCTACTAAAACCCCGTTTGTTTCGTTATCCACGACAGGTACTAACTGATAGTCAACGGTTCCATCTTTCATATTAAAAGGGCAGGATTGTGTTGCTTCGAGCATTACCGCTGATTCTATTTCTTCCGTCGGCAATAAAGGAAACCTAAAATCTCGCACAGCAACTTGTGGGCCGCATACGCTGCAAACAGCCAGCTTCGTCTGAATCTGAGCAAACTCAAGACATTCCTGAACTGCCTTGATGGTGTTTATTTCTCTTAGCTCACTACTACCTTTGTTTAAATCATCGTCACCTTTTACAGTCGCAATATCGGCAACAGCCGCTGCCGTTACCGCGTAGCTGCCATTGTCTTTTCGCAAGCGTATCATCTTGACCGCAGATGAACCGATATCCAAGCCAAAGACTTCGGTTGGTCTCAAATTGAGCATTCGTTCCAAATCCATTTCCCTATATCATCCTCTTTTATACGCCCTACTGAGCGCAAAACGCAGCGTGCTTTATACATCAGGTGTATTCATCGGCTCAATTGTGGAGCTGTATTACTTAGAAATTATAATATGTGGGTTTTACAGACCTTTAGGCGTGCTTTTGCGATGTTAGGTCTTATAAATAACGTCCCCCCCGTGCTTTCTTGCGAAAGCAAGAACGGGGGGCATGTGATTTGCTTAATCTGTTCCTGGTGAACTTGTCCGCCAGCCGTTCTCCCGTAAGGGATGCCTTATGGCAGGCGGATTATGGCCGATAGTCGTGCCAGCCGGCTGGGGCAGAAACGTATTTGCCCTGCAGCCAGATATCACCCGGTAAAATGCCTAAGAGAACTCTTTCATCAAAATAATATCGTTTATAAAAACCATCATAACCAATTAATCCGACAACGCCTCGGCAGCGTTCCACGATAGAACCCCGGACATACAAGTAGTCCCCCGCTGTGTCTTGGTCGCTGCCGGGCCATTCCTTTCTACCGCCGTAGGTCGTCCCCCAGTATGATCTTTGAACATTTTCAGCACCCCATCCTCCGCCGCCTATCACCATCGTGGCCTCTACTTCCACCGGGTCCGGCAAATGCCTTTTATATTCTGCGCCACCATCCCATCGCCCAATTGGCTTATAGTCCCAGCCGTTAGGTTCTGATGGTAGACCAGGGTAATAATTCGGGCTCCCTGTTCCGGTTTGTTCGGATATCCCGGGGTCAATAACCTTGACTACACCCTGCGCAATCAAACCCAGAATGTTGGGGTTGGGGGTATCCTTATCAGGCATACCATTACTGTCGCGGGGATAGTAGGTGCCGGAGTCATCGTCATTAGAGACCCTGATGCAATCAGCGAGCCAGATATTACCCGTTGCGACAACGGTGATTTTGCCCTGTACCATCATATCGGGGCTGATGCTGCTGCTGCCTCCGATGACAACATCGCCATCAACGAAAATCTGGCCGGCCGGCTCAGATTCGATGCCGCCAAATGATTGCGTAACGTAGGTATCCGTAATGTTAACTTTGGTCTGCGGTTCGCTGTCAGCGGTGTAGTGGTAGGCGTAAATATCGTATCGTTCGGATTGTGTCCCATTAGTACCGGGTATGATTTTAAAATCGTATGTTTTGCCGTTCTTATTTCGCTGATAACCAAGAACTGTACAGTTATTGGTTATCTGTACTTTACCGATACCACCTTCGACAAAAAACTCTATCTGAACAGCAGAATGACGACGCTCAGGTGGTCCAACCGGTGCGTTCGCAACAGGTTTTTTTCCGGTATCATCTGAAAAATTATAATCTGAATCGGTGAATGTCCGGAAACGGTCGACCTTCATCTGCACGGCACTTTCATCAGTTATCTTGCTGTCAGGCTGGTCAAAACAAATACCGCCCTCAAAAAGGGCCATTATAGAACTGGGATACTTACTACCCTTTAATTCACCCATAGCTACTTCTCGTAAAAATCGCGGGTTGCCTCCCATCGTTATATAGATGTCTCTTTCATCGGGACTATCATCGAGCTTGTTAATATGTATGGGTATATCGATTATTTCACCGCTTGTAAAGCTTACCGGAGCGGTGCTGGTACCACCAGTTGGAACTCTACACTGTCCCATATCCCAGCCGCTTATTGCCTGAATAACATAGGCATCCACCGTCCTGTTGAATACACCGCTATGGCCGTTGGATATGACCCTGTAAACAGGGCGAGAACCAACAAATACAAAGCCCTTGATTTGATAGTCGAAAGAGCCGCCTGGTAAACTCCCCCCATCGCTCACCCCTGAAGAACCCAGGGCACTTTGTATATCCAACTGCTTACCCATCCAGAAGATTGCCCTTTCATAACCGGCTTCAGCAGCCAGCATTGCGGCCGCTTCATTTTTCAGCTGCGCAGCTTTGTGCCTGACACCGTAGGCAACGCTCAACATCCCCAGTCCCAGGACAGACAGAATAACTATGGTAACAGCAACCAGAACAAGTACAGAACCACACCGCCTCCGGCGGAATTTCGAATTTCGACTTTCGACTTTCGACTTTTTATGAGCTGGATATTGTTTGATTTTTGTTCTCATTACCTCGGCCACTCATTTCGCATTAGTGTCGCCGTCATCACCTTGATAGTCTCGCCATCTTCAGGGTCTGTTATGTTAATATTAATCCTAACACATCCACCCTTGTTTGCACTATTAGGACTGTGGCTGAAAGCGCCATCATCACTATCAGTGGTAACATTCTCGGCAAGAACCTTGGTCATTGTAGGGTTATTCTTTGTGCCTCCGCCTAGCGGCACAGCACCGGGCGGATATGGGCCGTAGTCAACCTTTAATTCATCACCGTCAAGATAAAAAAGTGCGTAAGCCGTCGCTGTCTTTTCTACATTCATTAAGTCGTGAGTGTCATCCTCGTCGAGCTCAACATCCCAATACCTGAATTCCACTGCATCACCGGAAACCACTTCCTCCTGATTCGTACCTGTAGGCTGAGCAGGCGTAAAATTGCTGCTGGTTACATCATAGATTACATAATCACATCTGTTGGATTTCCTGCCCACACTGCCAAATACGAGCATAACCGCCTCGGCGTCCTGTTTTATTTTCTTGTTGGCGGTTTCATACGTCCGCTGCCAGGCTCGCTGGCCACCAACAACCACGACACCAACCGTTAGTAACAGTATCAGTGCAAGGACCATAGTCACAGTCAGCTCAATTAATGTAAACCCCGTTAGTCCTATGGACTCCTTGCGGAGAAAGCCTGCCTGCCGTTTGGCGGGGTCAAATTCCAATCCATTCTCCGCCCCTTGGGGGCTGCGAAGGATGAAATGTTTCATTTCTAACGGGGTAAACCCGCCACGCCGCCCGGTGGGCGGAATTTCGAATTTCATCCTCTGCCGCATTTCACATTTCCTAATTTTTAGCTACCTGCGTGTTACATAAGTAGTCAGGATAACAGGCGGAATATACTCCGATTCATCCGCATTTTCGGAAGTCCCAACAAATCTTACTGTAACGGAAAGCTCCCTCAGTGTTACTTTAGCTATTGTGTCGGAATCAACGTCTTCCCACTGGAGCATAACCTGCATCGGTACGTTATCAACTGTGATAGCATAGACCGCATTATTCAGAGGATTAGCTGCTCCAACTTCCTCCCCTTCACTCCAGTAAGCAGGTATCGATAATGCCGATGAAAAGCCCAGACCTAAAGAAGACGGATTATAACTCGTTGAGCCACCGGTACTTTTCCAGTCTTCCAGCAGTAACTGCGCGGTGCGTGTACCGATTATTTCCGCACGGGCTATTCGGGAGTGTCTGGCTGCATAATACTGGTAACCCACTCCGCCTAAAGTGGCTATGGCCAAAATGGTCATAGCCACCACTACTTCAGTTAGAGAAACTGCGTTTGCGAACCTGGGATGCTTAAATGCCATACCCTGCCTCCCTACTCGCACTTCAATGTCTAAATCTACTCGTGCTACGTAGCCCCTGCGTCTTGCTGTCGCTTGCCCCTGCGTCTCCCGACACAAGTCGAGGCAGCGGGCAAGACAGCAGCAGGGACAGAGTAGCAAACGAAAAAAGGGGAAGCTGACTGCCACCCCCTCCCATCACACTTTGCCCTTACGGAGTCCAAGTACCCTGTTCATCCAGCGTAACCGTCGGAGGATTCAAAGCGCTGTTCGTAGCCGAGACTGTAAATGTCAAAGAGACCGACTGGTTGGGATCATACTGTAAATCACTAATGGTAAACATGCTGCTGTCGAAGTAAGTACCATCCAGGTCAGACGCTATGAATCCCAGCTCCGATCCCCAACTTGCGAATAAACCAGGAGTAGGGGCTGAATCCGTCTCAGCACAATAGGCCCTTATCCCCGTTCCAATGGTTCCCATCATTGCCTTTCCTTCCGACCACTTGGCTGAATCGATTCGGCCTCGCATAATCGGAATCGCCACTGCTGCAAGGATCGAGACGATGAGAATCACGACCATCAGCTCAATCAATGTGAAACCTTTTCTCTTTTTCATTTTGCTTCTCCTAAAAAATGTTTCAAAATTGCTTCTCTATCTACGAAACCTGTGCCCACAAAAATGTGCGGCAGATTTTACCTCGGTTTGCCAAGTTACCTATATTACCACAATCGGTCGAAGCCGTCAACAACTTTATTACATTTATTTTCAAGATTTGTCCTTACTTCTTTACACCCGATATGCTGAAAATCGGCATATACAGCGCAAGAACTACCACCAATACAATCGCCCCAACCGTTACAATCATTATGGGCTCGAGCAAGGCCAGCGAAGCAGTTACGGTAGCATCAACCTTTCGCTCGTAGTAATCACTGGTTCTGTCGAGTACATGGGGAAGGGAGCCGCTTTCTTCGCCGACCTGTATCATTTTAATAACCATATTAGGGAAAAATCCAGCTACAGTCATACCCGAAGCGATATTTGAGCCACTGACAATATGCTCTCTGGTGCGTATTACAGCCGACCTTATAACATCGTTATTGGTCATTGTCGCGAGGATATCGAGCACCTCAAGCACCGAAACACCGGCAATAAGCAACGTTGCCATCGTTCTGCAAAACATCGCAACAAAGGCCTGGCTGAATATCTTACCGAGCAAAGGTATACTCAGAGCAATTCTGCTGAATAAATAGTGCCCTTTTCTTGTCTTAGTGTAGGCTAAAACCATGAAAATAGTTATCAATAATAATGTGCCGACGATGAACGCGAGGTTGAAGCGAACCACATCATATACATTCATAAATCCTTGCGTAAAAGCAGGCAGTTTCCCGCCGATTTGGTCAAATATGACGCGAAATCTCGGAATAATAAAAGCCATTATGAATATCACTATTAGAATGATAAATGTGAACACAAAGACAGGATAAGCAATTGCAGATTTGACTTTTTTCGCCAATTTATCGCGATTGTCGAGATATTCTGCCAATCTGCGTAGCGCCAACGGAAGCGTACCGCCGGTTTCTCCAGCCAAAATCATCGCGCAGAATAACTGGTTGAAAACCTTCGGAGATTCAGAAACACTGTCCGAGAAAGGCATTCCTTTTTTCATCTTTTCTGAGACCTGTTTCAGAACGTGCTGAAGCTGGAGGTTTTCTATATCCTCGGCTATGGTATCTAAAGCAATGGTAATTGAAATTCCTCCCTCTAACATCGTAGTCAACTGCCAGCAAAACGCTGCAAGGTCTGCTGACTTGATGCGTTTTTTGCGAGCTGTTCGCCGAACATGTTTGATATCCACGAATACCTCATCGATAGAAATAGGAGTGAGCCCTTTTTCACGAAGCCAGGCAAGCACATCATTTGGGTAGGCTGCCTCCATGAAACCTTCCTTCCGTACCCCTGATATATCCCGAGCAATATATTTATAGCTTATCATTTATCACACCTATTCGTTGCGCGGATATCGCTAAAAATTCTTCATACACAACACGGCTTCCGCCTTCGCTGATTCAGCCTTCGTCCCTTAGGGACTATGGTGAAGCAGGCAGCTACGTCGGACAAGCATACGACAAACAACATCGGCGTCCACAAAGACCAAGTTTAGCAAAAAGTCAGCTTATAGCTTTACCCCACCCATCCGGCTACGGCTCGGCGCTTCGCCGAGACGAGTGCTGTATGGGCGGGGCTATTTCACTCCTGTATTTTTACACTTTCTGCAAATGTCACCCCAAGAACATCCTCCGCTGTAGTTAAACCTTGCAGGATCTTGCTTACGCCACTTTCAAGTAGGCCGCCGTAATCTTTTTTACGTGCCATGTTTCTTATCTCCGCCTCACTGGCGCCGGCAACAAGCTTTTCCCGCATGTCGTTGTCCACAAGTAAAAACTCAAATATTGGCAATCTACCCAGATAACCTGTGCCCCCACAGCTTTTACAGCCTCGACCGTGGTAAAAGACAGTATCCTCTGCCTGCTCAGGGCTGATGTTCAAACGCCTAAGAACCTGCTCATTTAAGGTTATCGGCTCTTTGCAGCGGTCACAAATTTTCCTTACTAATCGCTGAGCCACGATTAAATTCAGCGTAGAGGCCAGCAGATAACGGTCAATACCCATAAATACCAATCTGCTTATCGCGCTTGGAGCATCATTGGTGTGGAATGTGCTCAAAACCAGATGGCCAGTTAAAGATGCTTTTATCGCAATTTCGACCGTTTCTTTATCGCGAATTTCACCTATTAAAATTATATCCGGGTCCTGCCTTAATATCGCCCGCAGGCACCTTGCAAAGTCAAGGTCGATTTCAGGCTTGACCTGAATCTGGTTAATCCCCCCAAGACGATATTCGACGGGGTCTTCGACAGTTGTGATGTTTTTCCTCGGGTCCCTTAAGTAATTTAACGCCGAGTATAGCGTGGTACTTTTGCCACTGCCGGTCGGGCCCGTGACAATTATGATGCCGTGCGGCTGAGACAACATCGTCTTGAACTCTTCAAGAAGTTCAGGTTCAAAACCGAGGATGTCTAAGTCATGGTTTACCGCTGCAGCATCCAAAATTCGCATCACGACTTTCTCGCCGTATATCGTAGGTATTACTGACACCCGGACATCTATATCTCTGCCGGAGACTTTCATCGTAAATCTGCCGTCCTGAGGTAATCTACGCTCGGCAATATCCATATTAGAGAGAATCTTAATCCTGGCAGCCACCGCTGCCTGCATCCTTTTAGCCGGCGGAACCATATCACGAAGTATACCATCAATTCGCATGCGAATTGTCATGGTTTTTTTCTGAGGCTCGATATGAATGTCGCTTGCTCTGCTTTTGACAGCCTGGCTTAACAGCAAGTCAACGAAACGAATCACAGGCGGTTTGCTTGCAGCTATTTCACTGTTAAGAGCCGATTCTGTACCATCTTCTCCAAATGCACCATCTTCTTCCTCTTCTCCATCAATTTCGAGCTCTACCAAGTCACGAAGCTGCTGTTCTTCCACATCGGAACCATGATAAATCAACTCTATCGCCCTGCGGATTTCATGGGGTGAGCTTATTGCTATTTTAACCTGACGCTTCATTTTCAGCGTGATTGTATCTATTGCAATAACATTAAGCGGGTCAGCCATCACAACGGTAATTATGTTGTCTGTCTCACCGACGGCTATAAGGCAAAATCGCCTGGAGATGCTTTCAGGTAATTTCCGAGCAATGCTCACATCCACTTTGTCAACGTCATCGAGAGGAATGTATTCCATCGACAGATGTTCAGCTAACGCGAGCGTAACATCCTCGCGATTGAGCATTTTGAGTCGAAGCAGCACCTCACCAAGTCGGCCGCCCTGCTCACGCTGCTCCTCGAGCACTTCGGCCAATTTCTCCTCGCTTAACAAACCTTTAGAGACAAGCAGCTCGCCAAAAAGAGGATTGCCCTCCGCCTTAGAAATGTTAGGGATAGATTGTATAGAATCCATTCCTTCACCTCCACCTTATAATCAACACTGTTATTAACTCAGGTCTTAAACCTGATAAATCATAATAGTCAAGCACTGAGCGCCCTACTTAACTCTAACAAGGGTAAGAAGCTAAAATGAGGTGTGTAGCTTCACCCTTCTCTCGATTTTCTGTTTATAATATACTACAAAAAACTACCAAAAGCAATATAAAATTATCGGTTTACTGAAGAAAATCTTTAAATAGATTCCAGTAAAAAATTAATTTAAACGCTCTTGTGGTGCTGGCGTGTTTTTTATAGGGCGGCCGGCTCAAACTCAAATCAATGTCGCCAACTCTGCCACATTTTTCTCCACAAAATTGATATAATCGATACTA
>Ga0307433_1000779_pt1 | contig 21259 bp, 16 predicted proteins | sample SalMarWE160210MG_FD_202166 | JGI IMG/M metagenome (GOLD analysis project Ga0307433, IMG submission 202166) | Salt marsh sediment microbial communities from the Plum Island Ecosystem LTER, Massachusetts, United States - WE1603-210 | ecosystem: Environmental > Aquatic > Marine > Intertidal zone >... | reverse complement strand
ATTCTATCGGAACTACTGATGGTTCTAATAGCCAAGCACTCGGCCTATCTTCTTATTGGGGAGGAACTCTTGAAGATTTAATACCTGCTATATGGGTTGAAACCGGCAGGAGAATTGATTTCGATAATGATTCCGGAGTTACACCAGAAGTAGACGATTGGCTATATAAAACTTCTGATGATCTGGTGATGGGTAGAATTGTTGAAGTACAATCTACTTATGTTGTAGTTAAATTTTTAACTGGAAGTTTGATAGATAACGACGCAATAGAAATAAGAAAAATAATTGATAATGATGGTCCTGATTATCAAATAACGTGGACGGCACAAGTTGCAAATGCAAGCGGGGATATTAAAGAATCCGGAGTTTACCAAGAATTTGCTAATGCTGTTGCGAATGGCTCTAGTTATATAAGTACGTTTAATCATCATTTAGCAGGCTTTGTATTTGAACACACGTATCAATCTAATACTTTAACTATGGGATCAAGCGTTGGTGGCGGTTTTGTACCGCCTAGTGGATGCGACATAAAAGTCCCAAATGTACATTTTTCGACTTCCAATTTGACAAATTACGCTAGCGGGGATACTTATCAAGACGGAACTAATTCGGAAAATAATCGCGATGAAATAGTAATGTCAGGAGCTGGTAGGGTCGATTTAAGCGTTTGTAATGTAGGAAGTTCTTATTTAGGTACTGCGAATGGAAAATATTATTACGCAAATTATGTAGGCGCTTCGGTAGCAATTGGATCTTCTAGTTGTGTATCAAAACAAATTTTTAATAATTGCGTTTTAATATGTGATCCTTTTGCGGTAGCTGTTGGCGCTAATGCTTTAAATCTTTCAGATTGTATGTTAGGGGCCGACGTAAATGATTGCTTAGTTGTTCAAGCATATGCTACTAATTCCTATTTAGGCGCTACTACGGCGGCAAACGTATTAATAAAGAATTGTATATCTATAATTGGCGGAAGTGCTTATGGTTCGGCCTATACTTTATATTGTTATTACGTTAGAAGGTGTGAAAATATTAGTTTTGAGAATTGTGTTGGAATTAGCGCTTACATACATAACGCCGCTAAAGTATTAGGAATTTTAGATTGCAATGACGTAACTGTAGAAAATATTATTGCAGCATCAGAACAAGATTATGCTAATCCTACGGGCGTATACAATGCGCTACTTATGGAAAACGCTAAAGACATAGTTATTAGAGGATGGAAGATATTAGGTCCTTCTACATATAGGATTTTTAATTTTACGGATTGTTTTAGAGTAAAATTCCGATGTATCGGAATGATAGATGATCCTGATGACTTGAATTTCAAAAGTCGGGAGTTGATTTCCTTAACAGGTAGTAATACTGATATAGATTTCTCTAGATTGTATTGTAAAAATACTAGTTATAATTTCATAGTATCGTTATTACCAACTTCTAATAGGATTTCGATAAATAATTGCGGATATGATTACGCAAAATTATTTGATGTTGCTGGAAGCAATACTACAGTAAGAGGATTACAAGCTGGTTCGGGAAGTTTAGGAGGAACTACGGGAATTGAGGAACAATATGCTGCTGATTTTGGTTTACAAATTCACGATGGTTTTAAATCTGATACCCTAGGATTTGTTGCTTGTATATTATTATCGCCTTCTGACGATAATGATTACACCACTATAATAAATGGAACTCCGGAATTTAACGGAGATGGTTCTGTTAATATGTCTAATGGAGACATATTAGAAATAGAGCAAAATTATTATTGCAAAGGGCATACGGCATTCACGGGAAATTATACTTCCATGATAGGAACCGGAGCCCTTTCTTGGGGAACTGACGAGTGGACAAACATAACGGTAGAATTCCAATACGATACGGGAAGCGGTTGGAATGGAAGTTGGTTGGATGCAAGAACTGCTGGTAATTGGACGGGGATAAGCGGAACTGTAGACGGAGTGAAATTAAAATATAGATTTACGGCTACCGCAGATGTATCCGATATGCGTATGTTTGTAACGGAAACATCTACTAGTTTATCGTCACAAAAATCAAATTTATATCCTATAGACCAAGATTACGTAACGGTGAAAGTGATAGCAAAAGATTCTTCCGATTATTCGTTAATAGAAAATGCTAGAGTTTATTTGGTTACAGATGCTGGAGGTCCCTTATCTCCAGGAACGTTAATATTCAATCAATTAACAAATGCTAGCGGTTACGTACAAAATACGGAATATTTGTATACATCCGATCAACCGGTTACAGGATGGATAAGAAAAGCCACATCGTCGCCGTTATATAAATCTACCAATATAGTTGGTACTATAACAAGTTCGGGTTTAACTATAACAGGTATAATGGTGCCAGATTAATGTCTATTAGTGTAAATTGGTTAACGAAGGTAATAACAATACCTAAATCTGATTTAACTTTAGTTCAATCGTCTCCCAACGAAATATATGAACTTAATTTAAATGAATTTAGATATTGGTTACACGACGAACAAGATAGCGTTGAAGGAATAGCGAATCTTGAAATATTTACGCACAATACCGAAGCTGAATTAGGGGGAATAACTTTTGCAAGAGTAATAAGAATAATAAACGGTTATACAATTACTTTTGAAAACGGTTCGTACGCTGTAAATTTAATAGGCGCTAACAGCAATGTTGCTGACGTAACAAACGTTAATAACGTTTCCGTAAGACCATATAATTCCGCAGGGTTGATATCGTCTCCAGACATAGAATATTCGTCATTTAACGAAAGAGTTACTATAGATGTTATTAATGGTTCTTCTGGAACTTTATATCCTAAAGGAACTACGAGAGAACCTGTTAATAATTTAAGCGACGCAAAAATAATAGCTTCATATAGAGGTTTTGAAACGTTATTCATAATAGGCGATATAACTTTTTCAGATACAGATAATATAGATGGGTTCACAATCATAGGGCAAAACCCAATAAAAAGTTCGTTTAGTTTAATTGAAGGATTGTCTTCAGAGGGATGCGAGTTCATAGAAGCTACGATAAACGGAGTTTTAGATGGAAATTCCACAATAGACAATTGCGTAGTGGATGATTTGACGTATATAGAAGGAATAATAAAAAATAGTATTTTGCGAGGAACGATAATATTGGCCGGAAATACCACCACCAATATACTTAATTGTTACGATGGTATTGCTGGCGACGACAAACCTATAATAGACATGGGAGGTTCTGGACAAGGTTTGACTATTGGTGGTTATAGTGGCGAATTAGAAATAAGAAATAAAGACGGAATAGACAAAGTTTCTATCGATTTGGTATCGGGAGAAGTTGTTTTACATCCCACCGTAACTAACGGAGAAATAGACATAAGAGGAGTAGGTAGATTAATAGACAATAGTTCTGGCGGAGCTATTGTTAAATGGAACGCACTTATTTCCAACGATAATTATAACGGAGTAGTTGTAGTTGATACGGTATCAGGAGTTCCAGGCGCACAATATCCTCGGGGAACTCCTAAAATGCCTGTCGATAATCTTATTGATGCAAAAATAATAGCAGATAATCTAGGAATAAAAACTTTATCAATACTTGGCGACGTTACACTAGAAGAAGATTTTGAAGGATTTACGTTTTCAGCATTACACTTTTCGCATACGACAATTGATCTTAACGGCGTAACACTTACAAGATGTATAATGGATTCCGTGGCTGTTGTAGGAGAATCTACTGGATTTTTCATAGCCAAGAAATGTAATTTTCCGAATGGCTTATCAAATGTTAACGCATCCATGGAAGATAGTATATTAAACGGAACAATTAGTGTTATAGACGGAGGACAATTAAGGTGTATAAGGTGTTCCTTTCCCGGAACAGAAACAATTTTGGATTTAAGCGGAGAAGTTACTGTTAGTTTGTCGGATATAGTTGGTAGTATCAAAATAATAAACCTTGATAATGTTTCATCAATAGTTACCATTACAGGCAATTTTAGCGCCAATATAGATAGCACGTGTACTAGCGGTATTGTTAAAGCCGCTGGTATAGGAATTTTAAATGATAGTTCTTTGGGAACTTTAGTTATTGATAAAGTTCTTCCCGGAAGTTTAAGTATATCGCCTACCAACGATAGCGTTGGTTCGCCATTTGATCCAAACGGAATATACCCATAAAATAAAAGGAGAATATTATGGAAATGGATATCCTGGTTTATAAACAAAATATTTCAATGGTAAATGGAGAAAGTATCGATGATTATACTAGAAAATTAAATATAGCGTCCCGTGAGTATATTATGGGGAAATTAAATATCACAAAAGGGGATGGCGGGGCTTGGACGGTAGAAGTTTATAGCGATAAAGTTGTTATGGGTGTTTATAAAGGCGAAGAATCCACCAAATATCATATGATAAAATATAGCAGAGATAAAGACGGAACTTTTAATTTTGGCGATATGATAGAAGTTGAACGGGTAACAACATACAGACCTAAGACCGATATGCAAATAACCAAAACAGAAGATAATTTAATATCGTCGCCTAATTCCGAAAAAGCGTGTTCAAGCGGACACAAAACTAGAAAAGCTTTGGGAGAACCAATAAAATTTAACGGTTGGATAGAAACTGAAAAAAGTTTCTGGACCGGAGTGATTTAGGAGGAAATATGCCAACGTTAGCTAGAGGCCAAGAAAATACGCCATCTATTTTAAATTGGTTTATATCTATAAATGGTGTATTAACCGATGCTTACGAAGTTGGTTATCAAATATATGATATAACGGGCGGACTTCCAGGAACACAAATATTTCCCGTAACTCCAGGAAATTGGGAAACGGTAAGCAGCGGAGACGGTCATTTTAGCGTTGGTTCTTATTACGCATACAATAATTCGGATGACAACGGTTATACTCCAACAATCACAGCAAGTTTAGGAACACACAGAATACAATGGAGATGGAAAATAAATCTAGGTTCTTCGTATCAATCTGACGCTGAAGATTTTGAAGTAATAGTGGAATCTTCAGGTTCTTCTGTAGATACGTACATAAGTATACAAGATGTTAGAGACGCAGGTGTAACGGATGAAACAACATTTCCAGATGCTACGGTGTTATCTAATATAGAATTGTGGCAAGCAGTATTAGAAAGAGCTTGTAGACAGTGGTTCGTTCCTAAAACTATAATATTGAATGTAGACGGAACTGATTCCGATACCTTACATTTTGGCGTTCCTATAATAGAAATAGATTACATTAAAATAAATAATAGCGACGATGAATTGGATACAGATTTATATAAAGTTTACAACGCAACAACATATCCTGATGATAGAAGAAATCCGAGAATTAAATTAGTGAATTCTAGATATTGTGTGGATATTTTTACTGCTCCGATGGGTTACGGAAGTTTGTTGTTTAGAAAAGGAAGGCAAAATCAAGAGATAAAAGGGACTTTTGGTTTTGTTGAAGACGATATGAGCGTCCCTAAGCCAATACAAAGAGCTCTATTGAAATTAGTTGTAGAAAAAATGACTAAACCTGTATACATAGGCGATCCCGCTACAACTCCAACGCCACCGCCGCCAATTATAGGAACTCTTTTAGAAGAATGGACGGACGGTCACAGATTGAAATACGGAATAGCGGGAGCAAAGATAACAAAACGTTCGCCGTACTTAACGGGAATAACTGATGATCAAGAAATAATAGAGATAATAAAAATGTATCGCGCTCCAATAGGGTGCGCTACGCCGGCTAACCCTACATATAGGTAAAATATGCCCGTACCAAATCTATTACACCCAGTAAAAATAACTCTACAGAGAAGAAACGTTATAGATACATTATTCGACGAAGATATGAGAGAACCAATTGGACAAACCTCGTATTACGCTGAAGAGACGTTGGCGGGCCAAGTATCTTGGGAAAATAAAGATAATGTATACGTTGATGAAAAAGGGACGCAACTAAAAGCTATAGGATATATCCTATTTAGATACGTTGATTTAGAATCAAAAGGAATAACGCTGAAATACCAAGACAGAATAAAAAAAATAGGAAGACACGAAGAAGAGCTTTATATCATAAACACTAAGCCTATAGGACATTATCCCGACCAAGACGGAGCAACTTTAATAAGAGCTTATTTTACGGATAGAATTTCCATGGAAGCATAATGGCAAGCCGAATAAAAATAAAATTGTCTAAAAATTGGAGTAAATTAGACAAAAAATTGTTAAGCTCTAGGAAAGATTTAAGAAGACATTTAATAAGGGCGTCCGGATTAATAGGCAAAAAAGGCGAAGCTTTAGCAAGAAAAGAAATAACTGAAGGAAAATACGAGCCAAATAGACCACTTACCGTAGCTCTAAAAGGCGGTAGAAATGAACCGTTAATAGGAGATAGGCCAGGAGCCCCTTTGTTTAAAGCTATAACATCCAAGGTGGTAGAAGAAATGGCTGTATTCATAGGAATATTGCAAACCAATAAAGAATACAACATAGCTAGGGCAATACACGATGGTAAGACAATAAAAGTAACGAAAAAAATGAGGAATTTGTTTTACATACTGTGGTTAAAAGAACAAAGACCTTCTATAGAATTAACGGGGCGAGCAGCTGAATTATGGGACAAAATGCCTGGCGGTTGGTTGCCATTAAAAAAATCCACGAATGCTATTATTATACCTTCCAGACCATTTATAGGTAATGTTTGGGAAAAGGGAAATATACAAGCTTATGCTAAAAAAATATGGGACGAAGCATTAGCTTATATATTCAAGGAAATAGCTAATGAGAACTAAACAAATAATAAAATATTTTGATTTCAACAAAAGTAATTATAATTTGTTTACATTAGGCAATAACGTTAGAGTGAATGTTGACACCAATTATTTACAATTAAAAGAAGTGAGTAATGGTGTATATTCTACTGATAGCGATTTATACGCTTCTACTTGGATAACCAATCCTAATTCAGTAAAACAATGGCAAGGCTTTGAGTGTATAATAGAAAATGCTTTAGACGAAGATTTGAACGAATTAACTGGAGTTAATTTTAGATTGACGGACGGAGTATCGGAATATTGGCACAACGGCGTCGATTGGGAAATAAATAATATTGATTGGAATACGGAAGAAGAAGTAGCCAATAATATATCAGACTTTCCTATAACTGAAAAGAAAATAGGCGTAATAGTAAATCCATACACAACAGACTCTAGTTACACGCCCTTAATAAAGGGAATTAAAATACTATATTCTGTTGATATAGAGTTCCAGCAAGACTATATTTATAGAACTTTAGTTAGACAATTAAAGGAACAAATTAGACCTATAACTGACTATGCCATAAAGTTAACCAGCGAATCATCAACAATAGATTTGAATGATTTCGAAATGGAAACGCCGTATGATATAATTGACATAGATTCCGTTTACAACGAAACAAACGACCCTGATCATTTTACAGATTTATTACAATCGTATAACAGTTCGACAAAAGTAATAACCTTATCAGACACAATAGATGAAGACGAGATAGCATACATAAAATTAATATATAGACCCGTAATAGCCGTTACCACTGGATTAGATTATTACGAAGTAACAAAACTACCAACGCTCACTTTAACCAATATAAATCTTATCAATACAACTGAGTTGTCGTATAGCGATAGCGTATTGAATAAATCTACGGGAATTGGCGTTGCCATAAAGCCTCCTAAAAGAAGCGATATGGACGTTAGTTTGAATATAATAACTAATAGCGCGGCAGACCAAGTCCGATTAGCAGACGAATTAAAAAGATTTTTTGCTAACAACACCTATTTAACGTCTTGGGGGTTAGATGAAAAATTTCGTTTACAATTAATAGAAGAGTATGACGGACAAGTTGGTGAACAGGGAAGTGGAGTTTATGCTGGAAAACTTCGTTTCTTGATAATAGGCACGCTATACTATTTACAAGATGCAACGGTTGCGTATTCCGTTGAAAGATTTAGGCTAACAGGAGATGTCGAAGTAGACATTAGTAATTAAGGAGAAATGACCGATGGCACAAAGACGATACGGACCTACAAGGGGCGCTGGAGTAACAGTTATTGAATTAGAAGGCGAAAAAGGAATTGAACCCGGAGCTCTTGGTTGGTGTGGGTATGCCGGGATCATGGAAAAAGGACCTGTTGGCGAATTAATTATTGCTCCAAATAAAAGTACATTTGTAAAGAAATGTGGCGGAATAATCGACGATTCGTCACTTCCGGATGCAGCGCTAGATTACTATAGCTTGGCTAATGGAGCAGGAGGTTTAGCTCTTGTTCGAGTTACGGATGGCAACGAAGTGCAAGCCGAAATTCCGTTGTATGCTAGATACGATTCCCTTCTAACCCGGATGGGAACTTTGAAAGCCAAAAATGGCGGACGATGGGGAGGTAAGGAAAGGTATTACACTGCTGCGGACGTCGATATGGATACCGATTTATCTAACACTACTTTAGATACGGGTCTGACTATGGCTGTGGATGAGTGGAAAGGGGGGATTTTAGAGATCGAAGACATACCTAATACTACATACGAAATAACTGGAAACGATGCAGCCGGAGTGATCACCGTAGCTGCTGATTCCACAATGAAAGACATTTACGACGATCTTACCGGAACTAGTGATAGGTATTATTTATCTCTAGAAAATGCTGGTAAGGCCGTAAGCATTATGATAGGCGACGGGGAAGAAAAGCCCGATACGGAATTTAGCATTTCTGTTTACGTCGACGGCGCATTTGTAAAAAAATACGGAAATCTTAGTACAAATCCTAGCGATTCTCGTTATTGGGTAAGTTTGATAAATAACGACGATGGCAACGATGAAATAGAAGCAGTTGATTTATGGACGGGCGCATACACCGCCGCCGTAAGACCTGCAAATAAATACGGCGTAATCGATACAACAGGTATAACTGATACGGCACTAACTTCGGTTATACACGATTTCACCGCAACCGTTGGAGATCTTGATGCTTCTTTTACATTAGGAACTACTGATGATAATATGGTGGCCCAAAAAATAACCGTAACTGTAGGCGCAGTCGCCACAGCAGGCACGGTTGAGAGCGATAAATTTGGAGATTTGGGCGCCATTACGTTCGGTAGCGCTTTTGATCCAGGTAATAAATGGACTCCGCCTTTTACTATAACCGATAATTCTACGTCATTTGCTGAGAATGACAAGATGGTTATAAATTATAAGCCATTTGTTCCTGATTCTCTTATCGGTGGTTATTTATATCCCGATAAGGTTAATGCTAAAACCACCAGATATAGGATCGTTGATAACGATCACAAAATTATTACCGTGGCGGACGGTTCTGATATGACTTCTGTTGCCGCTGCAGCAGACGAATATATGGTTGTAGCGCCTTTAGAGATGTCAGGCGGAGAAGACGGGAATGCAGGAATAGTAGATTCGGATTACATCCAACAAGCTTGGGACGTTGATAATAGTCCTTTCAATAGACTATTCGGAAAGAATATGGGACTAATAAAATATGCTACTCCAGGTAACACCGCAACGGCGGTACAAAAAGCAGGCGTAGCGTACGCAGAAGCCAAAAACCATCAATATAGATACGAAATAACATCTGCTACGGCATCAGAGGCAGGCGCTATAACATATATAAATGATACGTTAGGGCGTAGTGATTTTGCGGTCGTGGCATTTCCAAGCTACGGCACCGTACCCGACCCGCTAAGCAACGAAGGAAAGACGAAGACCGTTACCCTTACCGGTATGATTCACGGCAGGGAGGCACGAATAGCGGCCGATTACGATGGATATCATAAAGCAGAGGCCGGTATCGACGCCAAATTGCCGAAGTTGCTTGATATCCCAACTTCAGATGCCATACTAAACGAAGAGTTGCTTAATCCCGCTGGAATAGCTATCATTAAAAAAGTGAAAGGCAATTTCATAATTTGGGGAGATAGAACGGTGCATAGCGATCCTACTTGGAAATGGAAGCACCAAAGAGAAACTATGTCGTATTACGAACATGTTTTGCAAGAAAGTTTCGATTGGATCGTATTTATGATAAACGACCGAATCACCGAAAGTTTGGCCATTTCGGCGTTAAATAGTTTCTTCCTCCCAGAATACGCAAAAAGGGCCGTCAGAGGTAATACGTTCAAAGACGCTGTTGTTATCAAGCTAGACGAAGAGTTGAATACGGACGCCACAAGGGCCAACGGAGATATGATTTCAGAAATAAAATTGAGGCTTGCCGATACGGTTGAAAGATTCATCATCAGAATCGGCAAACAGGGAATTTTCGAATCTGTTGGTTAGATTCGAAAGCGTAACATTTTAAAACGGAGGACAATATGACTGATATAAGCGTTTTTACTGATGATGAATTATCGGGAATTGGTATAGGACCTGAACACGGCGTGGCTATGTCTCGTATTAACGAGTTGATAACCAAAGTAAATGGAATGGATACTCCTGCTGAAATCGCGTATACGCCTACTACTAGTGCCGATTGGCCTGGTACTGATCCTACTACCGTACAAGGCGCATTGGATAATTTAGCTAATTTCCAATCAGCAGACGTTGTAGCTGTATGTGCTGGCCTAGATTTGATGCAGGACGCAGGAGAAAAGGTATCGGCTGCTTTGAATGGAAACTCTGCTAAAAACTTTATTCCTACCGAAGTTTTAATTTTAGCAACAGCATTAACAGGAAGTGACCCGGACGGCGGAGCTTTGAAAATAGGTACAACCGACGGAGGAACTCAAATATTAGGCGCTACTAATGTGCATACAATAGCTGCTGAAGGAGGTTCATTAAGAATACCTATTAGTACAGTAATGCCAGCAATAGCAGGCAATGCTACTATGTATTTAGAAAGCACAACAAAAGAAACCACTTCTACTACGTTTACCGTAACTGCCTATATCATAGGCAAGCAATTTTAATTGATATTGTAATGATCGAGTTCCAAAGGAGTTGAATATGAAAGGCGATATAAAAAGTGATCATATCCCGGTCAGCAAATATAAATTGTTGGTCCTAGGATTTCCGTCTTTGACAATCGTAGAACTTAGCGGTTTAGAAGACGAAATTGTTACAACCGAACTTCCCGATAGGACGGTAGTTTCGGGCGGACAACATACGGCGTCCGAATTTACTATTATGATGCCAGACCACCATTTGGAAGAACAAGTCATTATGGAAACTTGGTTCATAGAATCTACTGATCCTGTTTCTCCAAGTTACAAAAAAGTAGCAACTTTGGTGGCCGAATCCGTAAGCGGCAACATCATCAGGTCTAGATCGCTTATCGGCGTATTCCCCAAGAAAAGAAAACTTTGGGACGGAGAGATGAACAACGAAGGCGAAATAGCGCTAGTGGAATGGACCCTTAGCGTGGATGAAATCTTGCCTATTTAACGTATAATTCAATAACACGGTTGAGTTTAACAAAAGCACAGCTAATTGGAGGTGAACCGTGAACAAAGAAAACGAAACAAAGAAAATCAACGCCAAACGTGTAACTCTAAAAGAACTCGATCAATTGATGCCTCTAGGCATAACTAACAATGACGGTAGTTATGCTAAATCATTTGAAATCAAAAGATGGAGAATGAAAGAAGAAAGAGAAATCGGAGAACAAAAAGAATTACACAAAAATGCTAGTATTGGACAATACGTAGGAATCGTATTATCCACTATGTGTACAAGCATAGGAAATATCAATTTCGAATCTTTGAAAAAGGCTGAAAAAAACGTACACATTTCGCAAATGTTTGTCGGCGACGTATTTTATATTTACACTTGGTTAAGAAGGAATTCGATTGGAAACGAATTACAACTTTCAGTAAAATGTCCTAATTGTTCCAATAAGTTCAAAGTTAACGTTAATTTAGATACAATAGAAGTGGATACGTGTGAAAAATTAGAAGATGCTTGTTGGAATTATAAATTAATAGACCCATTTGAAATACGTGGAAAATTAGTTACTGAATTATTAATGGGTCCTCCAAGGTGGATGGCGCTGGAAAATTTAAAAGGTACAAACACGGCAAACACAGGAGCGGTAAAAGCAGGATTGATATTGGGGTCAATACAAGGGATAGTCGACTGGAAAGACGAGAACGGCAAACCAAAACAAATTGCTTTAACTGTAAACGAATTAGACGAAATGTGTAAAAAGGACATAGAAAAAATAACTCACGAAATGGATGAAAATGCTATTGGTCCTAATATGTCGGTAGAAGGAGATTGTCCAAGATGTAGATCCGATTACCACATGCCAATAGATTGGAGTTATGATAATTTTTTCGACATTTCTGGCCGATAACGCCAGCAGAAACATTAAGAGAAGAAATCTTTGCTCTTACGTATTGTATGAAAGGAATAACATACGATAATATAGAATCTATGTCTTCGATAGATAGAAATTGGTATTTAAATAGATTATACAAACAATTGAAAAAAGAAGCAGATGAAGTGAAAAAGAAACAACCGCGTTAAAATAAACCGTAGGAGTTTGTAGAAGGAGATAATAAGTTGGCTTTAGAAAGATACGGTTTAGGCGCGGTTATTACGGCGGATGAAAAACCGTTCGTAGCATCCACGGATAGAGCTAGGGATTCTTTAGGGCGATTTATATCCACAGCAAGTACGGCTCCAGCGGTAATTTCATCTATGAATGCCACTATGCGTCGCGCTGCTATGATTATGCAGCAGGGCGCATCCCAAATATCAAGAGGAACAGCGCAATTAGCGGCCGGTTTACGTAGTGCTGCATTAGGCGCTTTACCGCTTACAATAGCGGTTGGAGCGGGAATATCACAAGCAGCAAAATTCGAAAGACAAATTTCCGCCGTGGCTTCTATAACAAGAGCAAGCGAAAGGGATATGGCTGCTCTCACCAAAGAAGCTAAACGAATGGGTATTATATCCGTATTCAGCGCCACCCAAGCGGGAGAAGGGATGGAATATTTAGCTAGAGCTGGCGCCAATACGGATCAAGTAATAGCGGCTTTAGCAGGCACTATGAACGCAGCGGCAGCAGATAGCATAGAATTATCTACAGCCGCTGATATTGTAGCACAGGTCGTTAGATCTATGAATTTGGCTTGGGAGGAAGCTGGACACGTAGCAGACGTTTTAGCTTTAGCTTCAGCAAGCGCTAATACCAATATAACTTTGTTAGGAGAATCATTTAGATATAGCGCGTCAATAGCCAAAGGTTTGGATATTTCTCTTGAACAAACGACTTCCATATTATCTAAATTAGGAGATGCTGGTTTAAAGGGTTCTATCGCCGGTACATCGTTCGTAAATATGATGAACAAACTTATGAAACCGAGCGAGAAAGCATCTAAATATTTAAGTAAATGGAAGATAGTTATGGAAGACGCTAACAAGGAGTTATTGCCTATATCTTCCATAGTAGAACAGATATCGTCTAATATGAATAAAATTCCAAGCGCTACGGAAAGAGCTTCTTTGGCGATTGAATTATTCGGTTTAAGAGGCGTTAAAGCATACAACGCTTTAAGAATAGCGGGGAAAGAGGCGACAGACGATTTAGAAGATAAATTAATAGCCGCTAGTTACGGAATTGGCGCGGCCGCTGAAATGGCAGAGAAAAGACTAGATAATTTCTTAGGTCGATTGAAATTATTTGGAGCTTCCGTAGAATCGCTAAGCATTGGTTTATTTGATCCGTTATTAAAGTCATTTACTCCGGTTGTTGAGGAAATGACTAAAGGATTAAATAACATATTATTTAGTTTAGACGCCCTTAGCGATATTCGCAAAGAAGAGGGGAGGCAAAACTCCGAAAGCGCGATTCTTTTATCAAAAGTAGTTAGCCAAAGACTTCAGGAGGCGGGAGCCACCCAAAATTACGCTAATGCTACGAAGAGCGCTATCCAAGTTCTAAGCCGCATGCAAATGTCCGAAGAGAATTTATCCCGGGCACAAGTAGAAGCACGTAAGAGAGGAATTCTAGCATCCGTAGAGGCTGAATCTCGACGTAGAGCGGATATAATAAAGACTGCTCACATCTACGCAGCAGGAGTTAAAAGCGAAAAAGATCTTGGCGAACTTCGTTACAAGATGATGTCAGACCAAATAAAGTCGATGTCAGAAGCTAGACGAAAAGAAGCTAATGATCAAATAGAACTAGCGTTTAGCGGAGCAAAGGGCGCAGCCGAGGCCCAAAGCAGATTAAGGCATCGAATATTAGCAGAGGCTATATCCAGCAATAAAGAACTTAGCGATTTAGAAAAAGCCGGTGTTGTATCGCAAATAGATACTTATATGATGCTGGAGGCAGAAAGATTAAAGCGTGGAGACGCTATTCGTTCGGAAATATTCAGCATAGAGAAATTACATGAAATAAACAAAAAGTACGGGTCCAACGCTGTACAAATAGCGTTAGGGATGCAAGACGCTATAGATGGTTTGAGAGACGCTTGGGATAGCTTAGTAAAACGAGTAAAAGTATTCGGAAAGACTATAGAAGAAAGATTTGGCAAAGAAGGCTTACGAAATATTAGTAAATATGCTACGTATTTTGTAATAATAGCCGCTGCAATAGTTCCATTAGCATTATCTATAACCGCTCTAAGTTTTGTACTTGGCGGATTGGCTAAAGCATTCTTAGGACTTAAATTAATTGCTGTTGGCGTTATAACGGTAATAAAAGGCGCATTAATCGCTTTAGGAGCGGCATTCTGGCCTATAGTAGCCGTTGTAGGAGCATTAGCCATAGCATTTGCTTTTTATCGTAAAGAAGGCGAATCTTTCGGTCAAACTATGGTTAGACTATGGAATGATGTAAAACTTGCTGTTTTAAGATTTTACGAAATTTCCAAACAAATAATAGGCGGATTTATTGATAGATGGAATGAAGTTGTCGACGACATAAAGAATTCTTGGAAGAATCTTTGGGATAGCATAGTAGCAAGAATAGAAGACACCGTTGACAAAATTAAAAATAAATTTAATGATATCTTTGGACATTGGTTCCAAGGAATAGAAGAGATGAAAATAAATTGGAGATCTGTAGGAACAGGAATAGTAAATGCTATTGTATGGGTCTCTGATGTTATAATAGGGGTAATAGATAATATAGTCGGCGTTATCACCACGCTAGCCGACATAATGATAACCGTAATGGATGGACCTTTACGATTTATCGCAGCAATGGTTGATACAATAAGGATTAATTCCGATTCTATTGTATCGATATTTTCTGAAGCTTGGGAATCAATCAGAGAAACTTTTGGTTCCGTATTTTCCGAAATTAGAAGTGCTATAAACGAAATCGTAGCAGAATTCTTTGGTTCCAGTAAACAATCTAGCGAGTCATGGGTAACAGCAGGTAGAACCATAGGGAGCGCAATATTAGCAGCGTTACATACGGTTGCTTGGGCTATTAAATGGATTGTAAAGGGAATTGGAGTAGCAATAAAATCTACTGTTTATATAATAAAGACCGTACTAATAAATCTAAAAAGAGTATTCGGAGACGCATTTACAGGAATCCAACAAATAATGGAAGGGAATTTCTTAAGCGGAATAAAAAGAATTGGGGCGGCAATCTTCAACGCTTTAACGCTTCCTATACGTACTGCTCTTGGTAGTTTGTTAAAATTAGTAAGAAGTATACCGCATGTTGAAGATGGGTTAAGTTATTTAGGGGTTGATATAAATAAAGTACAGAAATGGCTTGACGAAGGAATAACATTTAACGAAGCCGATAAGAAGAAAATAAGGACAGTTACGGCAGCCAAACAAGCATCCCAAAGCATGGAAGACGCTAACAAAGCGTCAGTTAAAGCCGATACAGAATTTGATAAAAGCGTTAAGGATGCTACAAAATTATCAAATAAGAATGCTTTATTAGGCGCTATAAACGATCTGAAAACACAACAAATGAAGAAAGCAACACAACCTCCTAAGACTGATGTTAACGTCAACCTAGAAGATAAGAGAGTTTTAGATATCAATAACAAAATGTGTGTAGAGGGCGAAGCTATGGACGTAGCGACGGCTAGACACCGTCAAGAAATACACGATAGGGCTGGTTACAAATCTACTCCTTGGCAAAGGAGGGTTATGTTAGAACACGGTTCTGCTCCGGTAAAAAGGTCTGCATAATGAGTATATTCCCAATGTTAAAGTCTTGGTTTTTACAAAACCAAACTACACAACAAATAATAAGAGGGGAATTCCATCCCGTTGATTTGACTAAGGAAGTCAAACCTAATTATGTTACACACGTAGCATTAAGCCGAACCAAAGAAATAGTGCAGTTTTTAAACCAAGATGCCGATACTTTATCGTTTAAAGCTGTTATGAATAACAGAGACGGATTTAGTTCGTTCGTAGAAAAAGATTATCAATTATTAGAGTCTTGGGCCAGACCTGATCCCATTTACGGAAATAAACCTCCCGTATTAACGTTTTGGGTAGGACAAGGTTGGGAATTAATGGAATGCGTAATTACCGGCCTTTCCAATATAAGATTTGAAGAGCCTTTTGCTAATGGACGAATAAGACAAATAAGTCTTATAGTGAATTTAAGAAAATACGAAAAATTCTCTTTAGAAGGGGCCGGAAATTATGAAACTCGATATCACAGAGCGGCAGTAAGAGATTATTATGAATTATTAGCATATCGAGAATACAACAATCCTATGTTAGGAGTTATAATCAGAAATAGACATCCGAATAAACCTAATATACAAATAGGGGATGTAATAAAATTACCTAGTGTTGAGGCGATAAGAAAAGAGAGAGCGCAACCAACTAGTATAGCACTCAGGACTATTACGGGCAAAAAAATAACTCCGCAAAAAACTCTCGTTAAACAAATGTTTGATAATCGTAATATAGTGAAAGTTAGTTACACTATAGTAAGTTGAGATAATTGTGGTAGAAATTAGCAAAGAAACCGATTTTATGGCTCCTACTTTTGATATATTAGTAGAAGGTCAAGAAATTAGTTCTAATATAATAGAATGTATAGAATCAGTAGAATATGAAAGTGCGGATGGATTGGCCGATGTTATTCACATAAGAGCCATAAATCCTGATTTCATTTTAAGCGAAACCAAAGTTTTCCAACCCGGCAACGAAGTGGCAATATGGATGGGGTATGGTTCTGAACAAGAATTTATAGGAAGAGGAGTTATAAGGGCCCAACAACCGAATTTTCCTCAACAAGGTATGCCTACGATACGAGTTGTAGCGTTTACTCGCGATGTTCAAATGATGGACAACGAACCTGAAAGACCCAAGAAGGTTCCAGGTAAAAGAAGGAAAAAGGGCGGAAGGGTTTTCAAAGATTCTAAACATTCCGATGCAGTAGAAGCTAAGGCTACATTTTACGGTTTTACCCCTGATATAGATATAACAGAAGGCGAACCAAGTAATTTTATACAAAGACCTGGTCAATCTGATTACGAATTTGTTAACGGATTAGCAAATATAAATGGATATGTATTTTGGGTGGATGGCGACGAAAATAAAGAATGGACTTTGCATTTTAAGAAACCGGATTCGCTATCAGGTTTACAGGAAAAACAATATACGTTTCGATATAATCAACAAAACGATAGCACGCTATTATCTTTTCAAACTCAATTTTTGATAAACAAATCCATAACCGAAATGGATGTTGTAGTAAAAGACAGAAGAACCGGGAAAGTCTTGGAAGTTACGGTAAAAGAGGAAAGCGACGCTTCTCCGGATTTAAGTGCTATTGGTGATCCAGCAGGAGAAGTAGTAACCCCTAGTCCAATAGAAATATTGAGAGCCGGCACTTTAGAAGGGTTAACTTCTGCTAGCGATGTTAAATTATTTTTTAATGATTATAGCTTCACAGTTAACACCAATAGAAGATTCAAGACCCAAGCTGAATTAGAAGCGTGGGCGAGACAATGGTTTAGGAGGATGCGAGAAAATTTCGTATTAAGCGAAGGCAGAGTAATAGGCGTTGGTAATTTAAGAGCAAGACAGATACATAAATTATATGGAGTCGGTAATTTATATAACGGCGAATATTATTTTACAAAAGTTAAACACGTTTGTTCTAAAGATCACGGTTATATTGTAGATTTTAAGGCAAGGAAAATGGTTCCGTAATGAGTATTGTTTGGGAAAAATATGACGCAACAGTAACGGTAAACGAAGACGACGAAAATAGAGGCAGAATAAGAGTTGCGTGCGTTGGTTTATTAGGAGATGAAGAAATAGAGTTGCCCATGTGGGTAGAACCCGTATTAGAGTGGGGATTCTTTTTGATTCCTAACGTAGGGGAGACAGTAGAAATAGAAGCTGCCATGGCTTCGGACGAAGACGAAATAAACGGACAATTCTCTATAGATAATTTGGATATTAGATGGAGAGGGAAAAGATCTTACACAATAGACGAACCTGAAAATGAAAATGTAGAGCCAACGCCTATACATCCGGATTTTTTAAGCAATTACGGCAAAAGGAGAGGATTCTCTACGCCACACGGTCATATTGTAATGTTTGATGATGATCCAAAAAACCCTACTCTTCAAATAACATTTCAAAAAACTGCTATGGAAGTCGGAACCCCGCCGGAAGCTTCTGATTATAGTCGATTGGAATTCGAAAAGGACGGAAGCCTAAAAGTTGCGTTATTAGAAACCACTACATTACATTTACAAACTGAAGGTAAAAAATTAAAAATAGAAATAGACGGCGGAGATTCGTTAGAAATCGCCGGGAAAGATTCTGATACTGTAGCAACAATAGGCGATGGAGCGGTATCCGCAACCATAGCAGAGAATTTAAAAAACTATATCGATAATTCCGTGAAAATACACATAGATGGACACGCCCATCCGACAGCCATGGGAAATAGTGGCCCTCCTTTAACGCAGATGCCCGCATACGATGATCTTATAACTTCCAGCCATCTGAAATTTCCGGATAAATAATTATGGTAATGGTATCTACAACATTAGCAAGCGAACTAGAGAGTATGACTCCGGAATCAAATGAAAACGTTGTCATAGATAGATTTGCTTCTGCTTGGGAGACTTATTTTTACGACGCTTCAGTAGGAGGCATACCAGCAAACGGAGGAACCTTAGCCGGCGCGACATCCGCAATGAAATCGGCTATGGTCGGGATTACCCAACCAAATGCCGGTTCTATTTCTATACAAAACGGAATTATTGCGTTCTGGGGCGTAGTAGCCTCGTCCGCTGCTTCTATTTGGACCACCGTACCTCCTTGTACGGGCGCTACACCTCCTCCAAGTCTAGCAACAATCTCGTCAGTTCTAGACGGCGTATTCGCTTCTAATGTAGCATCGAAATTGAGTTTAGCAGACGCTTGTAGCGCCATAGCGTCATCATTACACACTTTGAATCTAGGCGGCATTTGCGCGATACCATCGCCAGGCGCACCAACGCCAATATTATGAGGATGATATGAGAGGTTTAAGAATACCAGTTGGAGTTGGATCGAATGGCGGCGCATCTTTAATAGAAGGTGATGAGAACGATTATAAAATAATATCAATCGCATTGGGTAGCAACGAGAATGAAAATGCTTTTCAACAAGACGTTACATTAGGCGAAAATATGATATTTGATTTAAATGATTATTCCATAAGAGCCAACATATTAAAAAAGCTGTATAAAATTTTCGAAGATTTCCGATTGAAAAAGAGATTTGAATTAAAAAAAGAAACTATAACTTGGATTGAAGATTCTAAGAATCAAACGTTATCATTAGAATTTAGGTATGTGAATTTAGAAAGCGACGAAGATATATTTTTCAGAAAAGCATTTACTAGTGCCGATTGAGAGGGAATATGGCTACAAATATAATAATACCGGATTTTAATTTTGCGGCATTTTATTATGCGGACATCTTAGAATCGCTTATGCGATACAAAAGAATATATGTTCCAGAATTAACTGAAGAATTAGACGAAGAACCTTTTATACAATTTTTAAGAGCGGTAGCATTAGTAGGACATCTGAATAACACTCTTTTAGATTTGGTGGCTAACGAATCGACTTTAGGAACTGCCAAATTAGCCGATACGGTTAGAGAGATGTTTAAATTAATAGATTATGATTTAAGTCCTGCGTCGCCATCGCAAGTCGATATAGTGTATGAACTTAGCAAAGTATTTGATGTTGGTACCAATTACGTATTAATACCTGAAAATTCACAATCTTCTACAAAAAGAGACGGCGATAATCCGATAATAACGTTCGAGTCCTTAGAAGAACTTGAAATAGAAAGAACCGATAGGTTTAGCTATGTTTATTCTTTAGAAGACACTACGTATACCAATTACACTAGCGAAGCGAACACAACTCCGGGAAGTACATGGTCGCCTTGGACTACGCCTAGTTCTAAAGATTGTATATATTGGGGACACAAACAAGTTATGTGGAATAAATTGTCCGCATATTTGGATACGCCTTCATCTAGTATAGGCGGTGTTTTTGAATTTTATGATGGAGAATGGAGGAAAACAAATCCGTCATCGGTAACAGTAACTGGCGGAGGAAGTTCGTTATATTTCGACTTAACAAGTTATTTGGGAACTCAAAATAGACAAGGAACTCTTGTAAGAATACAATTTAATGAATCGTCGACTTACGAAGATGTTTATGTTACTTGGACAGGAAGTGAAAATGTAGCATCTACCGGACTATTAGGACAATCTGATCCTTCAACGGAAATAGAAGATTATTCTGTAGGTTCGGATTGGACTATATTAGATGATGTAGAAGATGGAACTTTAGATTTTACGCAAGACGGAGACATAGATTATACTCTTCCACATACATCAACTAAAAATTGGGTAAAAACGACTATCAACGGATTAGAAGCGTTTTGGTTGAGATATAGAATAATAACGGCGACCGCTCCAACTTCGCCTATTTTTATCAATACTCGTATGGACGAGGGTAAACAATATGTAATAAGGTTGGTAACACAAGGTCTAACACATACAGACGAACCAATTGGTAGTAGTACCGGACTTCCAAATCAACGCTTTTCTATATCTAAAGAGAATTTCATAATAAATAGCGAAACAGTTACTGTTGGTGGTGACGTATGGACTAGAGTCGATAATTTCCTAGGAAGCAAACCCAACGATAAACATTACGCAGTAGAACTTACTACTAATGATAGAGCGGTAATAGTATTTGGCGATGCTGTTACCGGTAAAATACCTCCATTA
>Ga0307433_1000778_pt1 | contig 21282 bp, 16 predicted proteins | sample SalMarWE160210MG_FD_202166 | JGI IMG/M metagenome (GOLD analysis project Ga0307433, IMG submission 202166) | Salt marsh sediment microbial communities from the Plum Island Ecosystem LTER, Massachusetts, United States - WE1603-210 | ecosystem: Environmental > Aquatic > Marine > Intertidal zone >... | reverse complement strand
ACAGACTGAAAAAACTAATAATGTAATTTATGGCTATTATACTCTTTTTTAGTCTCTATATTGATGTATCAGATGACTAAAGAAATGTTGTTATAGAAACAGGTTAATAACGGTTTTATGAAAATTAGTGCTCTTCTTATAGGATTTCTACAAAAAAGCCTCCATTGACTTATTACTTGATGAATTTGTTGTTTTGATTGCACGAATACTCCCATATCTATTTAATATGGGAGTATAATCCTTTTTTATTTTCTTTTTTTTTTAATAAAATTTTAAAAAAATTAAATTAATTTAAATCTCACTTATTTTCGCTTTTAGTCTCATCAACTAGTTTTTGGATACCTTTTACTGTTAACACATCTGTAAAACCTGCTACGGGAAGATTTGCTGGTACCATAATAATTGTGCTTTTACCCGTTACTGCTGCTTCATAGAGAAGGTTCATCCATCGTAATTCCATTGCTCTCTCATTTTTTAAATATTCATCGGCAGCCTCTACCATTTTGAATGATGCTTGCGCTTCAGCTGTTGCTAGAGTTACACGCGCTTGACGCTCCCTCTCCGCTTCAGCTTGCCGAGCCATCACATCAATTAAATTCTGAGGTAGAGTAACATCTCGAACCTCAACACTAGTGACTTTGATGCCCCATAATTCAGTTTTAGAATCAATTATTTCTTGTAAATGTATAGCAATTTTATCCCGTTCACTTAGTAATTCATTTAATTCCACTTTGCCCATAACTTCTCTCAATGTTGATTGAGCTGCCCAATTCGTTGCTACTAAGTATTCTTCAACTTGTAATAATGCTTTTTCTGGGTCTACAACTTTATAATATATTATTGCATCTACACTTATACTTACATTATCTTTTGTTAAGGATTGCTCACTCCTAAAGGTATAAGTTAGAACTCTGGTTGAGATCTTCATAGGTACCGTATAAATTCCTCTCAAATACCAAATCAAACCTGGCCCTTTTAACCCTTTATATCGACCAAATTTTAATAACGGCGCTTTTTCCCATTCCTTTATAATTTTAAACCCACTTACAATCCAAATAAAAATGATAAATGCAACAATCGAGATTATGCTATAAATAGCTATTTGTCCTATTTCCATATAATTACCTCTTGTATTTTTTTATAATATTAGATTAATACGAAAAACGGTCAGCTCAGTTAATAAAGATTGACCTAATAAATTCTAGAAATTTTTTCTGAGACAGAAAAAGGTCAACTGCTGAATATTATCGGTAATAATTCATATACTTTTGTGGAAATCGATTAATTTTAATACCCAAATCCGTTGGAAAGAAAATAAAACTAATCTACTTTAATATATATAAAATAAACAAGTCTCAAAGTTCTCAATTTTGATGCGAATGAGATCGAAAAAATATATGACTAAAAAGCTACACTTGAAGATATAGATTAATAACGAGTTGATTAGAATTAGTGCTCTCATTGTATGATTATTGCTAAAAATTCACTTTTTATTTCTTAATGCATCCAAATTTAGATATTTTATTTTAAAAACATTAAAAAGTTACATATTATTTTTCCACTTAATACTATTTCTCTTAAATACCAATAAAAAAATAAAAGGGTAGAATAGAAAAAATGTCTGAACAAAAAACTAAATATATGGATAGAGCCATTAAACCTGAGATTCTTGAAAAAATGAGTCTTAAGAATCGTTACGCCTTTCTCAACACTAACTTAATGACTGTTCTTGAGCCAAAACATTTTAATTTCCTCAAACAAGCACAAAAGTTCTGCGTACGCTATGAAAAGAAAAACGAGATCATTCATGAATCAGATGAAGATTTATATAAGTGGATTCCTGATTTTGGCAAAGAAGGATTAATCTCACGGGCACATCCCTATACCGAAATTGATATGCAATTTCCTGATTATGGGATGACCATCGAGCTAATGCGCTGTCTTGCATTAAGCTTTTTTGATCCACAATTTTCTATGGGTGGTGGGGCGACCGTGCTTGCAATTAACCCCGTTTATTTTCATCATGAAAATATCCCAATTCGATTGGAGATATTAAAGAGTTTCGTGACTGGAGAGACTCCTGGGGCAATTCTCATTACCGAACCGGAGCGTGGCTCTGATGCGGTGCATCAATTAACAACCTGCACCCCGCAAGATGATGGGGGCTTTCTCATCAATGGAGAGAAAATCTTTAGTACTAATGCACCAAAAGCGGGTTATGTCGTTGCATATGCTTCAGCTGAACCAAATAATGGAAATACGATGGCACAGTTTTTAATTGATACCTCTTGGGATGGATGGAAATGTAATCGAGTATTCATACCTTGGGTGCCACGCGTATGGATAGGTCACGAGCATTTAACCGATTTACGGATTCCAAAAGAGTATATATTAGGACCAGTAGGAAAAGGACGCGAACATCTCTTTGAGGGATTAGTGCCTGAACGAATAGGAATAGCTCTTGATGCTACTTCACAATGTTGGAATGCTATAGCTCATGCTTCAATTTATGTCAACAATCGTAAGCAGTTTAACCAAGAAGTTTTAAAATTCCAAGGTGTTGGATTTACCCTTACAGATCTCTGGGGACGCTTAACAAATGTGACGTTAGGATTGTTACGTTTCTGTGAGACTTACGATGCTAAGGTCGAGAAGTTTGGTGAAGAACTTCCGAAGAATATAAGCCAAGCTATGGTTGCCAGCGCTTCCCAATTCAAATATCATATAACTTCATTAGCACAGGAAATCTGTTATGAATGCGCTAATCTTATGGGTGGAGCAGGGCTTTGTGATAATACCTTAATGCACGATTTGATGAACATTTCCAGAATCCAGGAGATTGTGGGAGGATCTAGGCAAATACAATTATATATTTTATCAATGGCCATGAGACAACTTTACAAAATGACTGGAATTTAAAATCTATTACTTTCCTTTCTTTTTTTCTTTTTTTTATTTTGTATGATGCTTTTTTAATAAAAAAAAGGTATATTTAGGGCATAGCATAATAAAAAGTCGTACTAATAACAAAATATATCCTTTGATTTCAATAGTAAAGGAAAAGCTTAAATAGATGTATAGCAATTCAAATCAGAGAAGGGAGAGAAAAAATGGAGAAGCCTAAGAATATCACCGATGAAGAATGGGTTAACTATCAATTGAAATTGAAAAATGGCAAACCATTTACCGATAAAGAATGGGAGCTATTTCAAAAGGAGTTAAATGAAGCAAGTTCTTACCAAAAAACAATCGGAGTGAACTTTTTTTCAAAAGGTTTTATCTTCGAAAAAAAAGATGATTCTTCAATTTATATATCATCAGATCCCGGGGGATATTTTCATACATCTAAATACAGGCATTATGATTATTCTTATTCTAATCCAGTATCGATGATTCCCAAAAAAGAACAGAGGTTTAAATTAACCAAAAAAACACAAAACATTTCTATTATTTTTTTTATTGTTGTAATTATCATAATATTGGCGATAATATATTTTTTTAAACAATAGCGAAGTATTAACTGGTGATAATTATTGAAACAAGAGAATATAATAGACAAAAAATTCTCTTTTGTTTGATTATATAATAGTATCTAATGGTCTATATTTTCAAAAAGAAAATCTTTTCCAGTTTTTTCTTTATGCTGAATTAACTACAACCAATTATCAAGGAATTTAGTAATAGGTATCAGGAATAGAAGGTTTTTTTGGAAAGAGAATTTGGATTAATTTTTCTGATTCTGGTTTTAACATTGAATCTTTGATGATATATTTAATTTCTTCAAACGATTTATCTGAAAGAAGTAATTTTATTAAAAGTGAATTAGGTATTTGAACATCGCAACTTCCTGCGGTAGGATATCCTTGCATTACCTCAACATTTGTAACTTTTCCATTTTTGAATTGTAGAGTAAAACTTTCCCTATAATCACTTATTACAATATCTTGAGACAATCCTTTATGGGAAGATTCTTCGATTCTTTGTACTAATATCGGAATAATAGCTCGCAAAAATGCTCTGATATTTGGGATTCTAATTTGCCAGCCGTAACCTAAATCTTTCTGTCCTCCTATTGAGCAAATATAATGGCCAAAATTGGTGTCTGAATTTACGTGAAAGATAATTTGCTTCTTTTCTGCATTCAGGTTTTTAACAAATTGTAAAATCGAAATCATAATCTCTTCATTGACTTCCGGAACGATAAGTGAAAAAGCAACATTGTCATAAGACATACCAAGAGAAAAAAAGGAATTTGGCTTTCCATTTATCTTGATTAGAAATGTGCTTAAAAAATTATTGTCAAAATCATCATTCATGAACTTATACATGAAACAATCTGAATTGAATCTATTTGAAATAAAAAACTTTTCTTTTTCTTTAGTGTAAACCGATTTAATAAAAGTTAAGTCTTGTTTCGTAGCTTTTTGAAAAGAAATCTTTTCGATTTTTCTCGATGGAATTTTATTGTTATTTAATAGGATACGCTCATCAAGATTAAAAGCAAATTCGTATCCAAATCTTCGATAATAACAGGGAATACCTCTAAGTACAGAAAGAAGATATCCTTCTTGTTTCATAATTTGTTCATATAATTTATTCATTATTCCTATAAGCCCCGTATTTCTATACTCCGGGAGAGTTCCTACAAGTCCCATTTCACATAGAGGGATTAGTATCGCATTAAAATTCCATTCTAAGGGCATTAGAGTAATTGAAGACACTATTTTATGAGAATTATTTTCTTCGATATAAATCCAATAAACTTCGTCTTTCTTTGGATGCTCTATATACAAGCGACTTATATATTTTTTTAATGATTCGTCTTGATGCACAATTAGATTAAATGAAAGAAATTTTTGTAGTTCTTCTGTACCACCAATAGAGACTCGTAAAGTTAAATTATCTCCAATGTTTTTAAAATATCCTTTTTTTATCTTCATTAGCGTCTAAATAAGAGAGAATTTCATTGAATAAGTAAATTTATAATATATTAAAAAATTTTTATGAATTCAAAAGTGAAATATGCAATTTAGCCATTAATAAAGGAGCTATTATAATCAAATAAAAAAATTAAAATTGAAAAAAAATATTAAAAACTTTTTATCACGTCTGATTAAATTAGTCTGATTAAATTAGCTGACGGACATTTTATAAAGCTGTCTCAATGAAAGTGACATGATATATTGCTGTATTTGTCTGCTTCCTCCTACTATTTCCTGGATTCTTGAGATATTCAAGTAGTCATGCATTAAAGTATTATCGCATAAACCAGCGCCACCCATAGCATTAGCACATTCATAGCATACTTTTTTGGAAAGTTTTGCGGCTTGATATTTAAATTGACTTGCTGAGGCAACCATGGCTTGAGAAATGTTCTTTGGTATATCTCCACCGAATTTCTCATACTTCTCATCGAAAGATTCACAAAATTTCAGAAGACCTATTGTCAAATTGGTCGTACGAGCCCATAGATCAGCCAATAGGAACCCAACTCCTTGGAATTTGAGAATTTCTTGATTGAATTGTTTTCTTACATTCGCATAGATGACAGCGTGAGAAAGAGCGCCCCAACATTCACTCACACCCATAATGGCAATCGAGATTCGTTCAGGTACGAGACCCTCAAACATATGTTCACGTCCTTTTCCTACTGGTCCTAATATATACTCTTTTGGAACCCTTACATCATTTAGCGTCTCTTTGCCTAAGAAAAGTTTCGGAACCCATGGAATATTAACCCGCTCAATTCCAAAGCCCTCCCAGCCAGTATTTATAAGAAACTGAGCCATCAGGTTTCCATTATTTTCCTCTTGAGTAGCATAAGCTACGACCCATTTAGATCGGGGGGCATTAGTATTAAATATCTTAATTCCGTTTAGTAGGAAGCTACCATCATCCTGTGGAGTGCAGGTGGTCAACTGGTGCACTGCATCAGAGCCCCGTTCCGGTTCGGTGATGAGAATTGCTCCAGGAGAAACTCCCGTGACCATATCCTTTAGAGCTTCCAGTCTTTGAGGAACATTCTCATGATGCTCATATACGGGATTAATGGCAAGTACGGTCGCCCCGCCACCCATCGCGAACTGTGGGTCAAACATATCAAGAGCTATGTTTCTCATCAGGTCAGCTGCTAGCCCCCAGTCATCATAATGCACATCGCACACATCAAAGGTGTGCTGTCTGGTGATGTAGCCTTTTTCCCCGAAATCTTTTACCCAATCATAGATATCCTCATTGGGTCCGTGCGTGATATTATTTTTTTTCTCATAGCGCATACAAAATCGCTGAACTTCTCTCAAGAAATTGAACTCTTTTGGAGATAAAATCGAGGTAAGATTGTTATTCAGAAAGGCATAGCGATTTTTCAAATTGAATTTTTCTAAAATTTCATCATTAATAGCTTGGACTTTAAATTTTCTTTCGCTCAAATTTGATCACAACTTGGAATTTTTAAAATTGTTTGAAAATACATAATCACAAATATGATTTTCTTTTTTAATTTTTGTTCAAAGAGTCATTTATAAGAAAAAAGAAACTCTAAATAATGACTCGATTAAGAGCAAAAGCATATGATCTATCTATATGGAGTGATAAGAAAAGATAAAAAGAGTAAAATAATAGAAAAAAATAAGATTAAAGTTAATTTAGAACATTTTAGTCCTCGTCTACTTCATCTTCTCCCAATAGTTCTTCGATTTTATCTTCTAGCTCTTCTACTTTCTCGTCTATTTTAGCAATTTTCGCGTAAGTCTCACAAGTGTCGCACCCGTCGTCTTCCTCGCATCTTGGGAGGGTATCGCATATTTCCTCAAGTTTATCGCGTTCTTCTAATAAAGTGTCAACTTGGTCTTGAAGATCATCAATGCTCATATTTCACACCTTTTTAGGTAATTATGATAAATCATGCATAATTTAATTTTTTTTCTATAAAAAGATCGAACATAAATTTATTAATTAAAATAGGTTTAAAAAAAGAGGAAAAAATAGGCGAAAGGCAAAATGAACTCATCAGGCTTTCAATTTATTCATTTGATTGTCAATAGTTTTGTTTAATTTAGTTATTTCTTTATCGAGAGTTTTGAGTTCAAAAGAAATAGTTTCATACGTATTCTCTTGATCATTAAGCTTTTTTACATAGCGTTCTTTTAAGGTAACCGATTGATTATCCTCACCCAGAACGGAAATATTGTCGCGGAGTCGATTTTGCTCATCCGTCATCATATCTCGTTCTTGATAGAGTTTCTCTCGTTTGTCTTTTAACTCATTGAAGTGTTGGACTGATTCTGCGATCTCTTTTAATTGAGTTTCGATATTAGCATCGATAAATTTTTGTTTCACATAAAAGGTTGTTTTTCGCATAAAGTCCTCTTTTGACCAATTCCATAGATAATAACTGGATGATATTTCGCGTTGTTCTTTTAGATTGAAATTAATTACTGCTTTTGGTTTTAATGTTAATTTAAAGCGCCAATAATTGGGAGTTTCTTCGGGTTCAATTGGTTTTTCGATAAATTTATAGTCATACGATTTAGGATGGTCTAGATACAGCACTTTTTCGTCATTGGTTTTATTATTTATTTTATAGGTGGTCATTTGATTTGTAAAATAGTATTCTGTGGCATTTCCTCCACCAAAGCTCACTTTATGAATATTTTTATTCTCAGATTTTACCTCATGATTAATAATTACCGCTTGTTCAACCGCGTAGTTCAATAATCGTGTATCATCCTTGTTTAGGAAGGGAATTATTGCTTCCCCTGCTAAGTTATCATCATAAATTATGGTTACTGGCCCTCGTTCTAGGGTGAGATTGGTGTTATTGGTGATTTCTAAACAGACATTTGGGTTTTTACCATACTCGTTCTTATTGTAAAGTAATACCCGCTTTGCTTTTATAACCTCGGTTAAAATTGGCACTAAAGCGGATTGTTTTCTTTTTATGGATACCGGGTTTGAGATATTATATTCGAATAACTCTCCTAAATCCTTGGTTTGAATATTGGTTTGAGCTTTGAACTTATCAAATACCGCTTCATCGGACATGACTGATCGCATTGTTCCAAGACCTGCTGTTCCACTTGGGGCGGGGAGTGGTCTTGATGCCATTACTCCTGCCCTTTTCATCATCTTTGCTGCAGGTCGAGCCTCTGCTTCAGCCATGGCAAAGTCTTCATATCGCTCTGTTTCTAAACCTTCTTCAATTTCAGTTGGTTGAACACTTAACACTTTTGGGGGTTTAATGACGGGTCTTTGGATAAAGATTGGTCGGTAAAATTCATACTTGAAAGATACCGGCATACCAGCGACCAGGGTTACCTCAATATCTTCCCAATCTTGATTTGTGGTGTTCTCTATAAGACTCCACCCTGAAAGTAAGCATTTTTCCTCGGTTGCTTGTTCAACGCTCATAATTAAGCGATATGAAGTTTTCCAAATGGGGCTTTCTCTGATATAGGAAACAAAGATATTTCTTTCGACATCATCTTTACCTCCCGATTCGCAGTTGATGAGAATTTTCTTCGCATCTTTTCTTTTTCCAGCAATCACTGTGTTAAGAAAAAATTTCAAGTCTTTCTTTATTTCCTCGTTTAAAATATCAACGGATTTGATCTCATCGAATGAGTGTTTCGAGATAACATCATCATCTTGTAAAATGATTAAGATTTTATCAATCACTTTTTCGGTCTTTACTATCTTTTCGCTTTCTTCAATACCCATTATCCTACCAGATAAACTCTTGTTACCACTTATTGTCACGTTAACTTGAGCACCCTTAATCTGACTGATGAGTGAAGTGAATGAATTGATATCAGGAATATTAAGCATAATTGACTTCAGCAATTGAGAGGTGTCTAATGCCGCATCATAAGAAATTGAGCTAATATAGCCTTTTTCACTGGTATCTAATACAAAAAGAGATTTTAAAACATCGTCCATTTCGTCGATTTTAAACTCAAGTTCAAAATTATCAGAGCCTTTCAGATTTCCTTCGAGAATGTAATAAGAGACGCCATGTTTAAATATTATAACTTTTTTAACTTTTAGTTTGGACATAGAATTAATATAACCACATGAAAATTTAAATTTTGATGAAAAAAGAGGGAGGATTTAGAATCAAATTAAGCTTGAAAAAACTCATTGATTCTGTTGTAATATTGCTAAGAGATCTTCTTCAAGTGTAGATTGTGTTTTAGGGTTCTCTACTATAACCCCCAGTAAATTTCTAGAAGAATTGAAGAAATAGAACGTAGGAATGGCTTTCAAATCAAACTTTGGGTCAATCACTTCGGGAGGAGATCTTGTTTTATGCCATAACGGTTCTCCGGGTTTATGGAGAGCATTGACCATAATACCATATAGTATTTTAAAATCAAAATCTAGATTTTTTAAAGTTCTAATAATTTTAATCATCCGAGGTAAATTTCTATTGCAATCTGGACACCACTCTGCACCTAAGACAGCAATTCTCAACTTTTCTTTTCTTGAGGTTAAAAAATTAGTTATCTGTTCGAGAATTTCTGTTTTGGGCTCATAAGTTTCATAATTTAGCTTAATCTTATCCCAAAACTTATTCATATAAGCCTCTGGAGTCATTGTAGGAGATATAATATCTTCCCAACTCAAATCCGATTTGGCATTCATTGTTGTTAAACACGATTTATAATATAAAAAAATTTTTTTAATAGATCATAAAAAAGTTAGGTTTACTTGAGCTTATAATAAAAAAGAGATAGAATCATAAATACAAAATGAATTTTATTTTGCATTACTAAAACCGTTATGATGTGAAGAGAGATGTTAAAAGCATTCAGAGGAAAATTATTAAAAGTGGATTTAACCTCGAATAAGATTTCGACTGAGCAATTAGATGAGAATATAGCCCGTTTATTTCTTGGAGGTGCGGGATATGCTTGTCGCTATTTATACGATAAAATTGAGAAAGATACGAAGCCTCTTTCTCCAGACAATATCATCATGATTATGAACGGCCCTTTGAATGGCACTTTTGCTCCAAATACGGGGCGATGGGTTATCTGTTCAAAATCGCCCTATACAAATATCTGGGGGGAGTCAAATTGTGGTAGCTGGTTTGGAGCGGAGATTAAAAAAGCGGGTTATGATGGAATCATAATTAGGGGTAAAGCTAAAAGTCCAGTTTATCTTGAAATTAAGGATGAAAATGTCTTGATTAAAGAAGCTAATCTGTTATGGGGTAAAGGAACAGCATATACAACAAAGAGATTAAAAGAACTATTTGGAAATGAGAAAGCAATTGTTGCGTGCATAGGACCTGCTGGCGAGAATTTAGTAAAGTACGCTAATATTATCTCTGAGGAACGGGCTGCTGGAAGAACGGGCATGGGTGCTATTTTTGGCTCAAAAAATTTGAAGGCAATAATTGTTAAGGGATCAAATACTAATATTGAGGTTCATGATCCTGATAAATTAAAAATAGCAATAAAAAATGCAAGAGATACGGTAAAGGCATCATTTGGGACTCAAGTACTGACAGCATTAGGAACTTCGGGAGGTTTGGATATGTATAATACTACAGGAGAATTACCGATAAAATATTTTACAGAAACAGAATGGGAAAAAGCATATAATATTTCAGGCGCAACAATGGCAGAAACTATTTTAACAAAAAATAGATTTTGTCATTCTTGTGTTATTGGGTGCGGACGTCGCGTCAAAATAGAAGAAGGAAAATATAAAACTGAGGAAATAGAAGGTCCTGAATATGAAACAATTGTAAGTTTTGGTAGTTTGCTTTTGAATGATGATCTGAAAGCAATAGTTCATTTGAATACCTTATGTTTTGATTACGGGATTGATACCATCAGTTCTGGCGGTACAATCGCATGTCTCATCCATCACTATGAGTTAGGAAATATTAATTCTGAAGAAATCGATGATCTCAAACCACAGTGGGGAGATATTAGTTTAATTGAGATTTTATTAAAAAAAATTTCATATAGAGAGGGAATTGGAAATGTATTAGCAGAGGGTTCAAATGTTTTAGCAAGGGAGTTTAATATTTCTAAGGAAGAAATAGCTACTGTAGTTGGATTAGAGATAACGTATCATGACCTTCGTTCTAATTTTGGAATGGCTATAGCTTATGGTATGGGTGCAGCATATAGAGGTCCCTCTCATAATGCTTGTGATCCCTATTTTACTTTAGTTGGAGTCCCATTAGAAGAAATTGGTATGGAAATTATAGATAGATATAGCGATGGTGAAGGTATGGCAAAATATTGCAGTATTGATATGGATTATCGGGCATTATATAGTTCTATGATTATGTGTTCTTTTTGTAATCCATTACCCTCTCAAAATGCGGCAATAATCGAAGCCGCGACTGGAATAAAATGCGATATTAATCAAATCAAGCTCTTTGGAGAGCGTATTTTGACAATGAAACGACTATTTAATCTTAAAATGGGACTTAATATTGCCAATGAACACCTGCCCAATATATTGTTAAAACCATTTAAATCGGGTGGTTCAGCAGGAAAAACACCTAACTTTACTAAACTAAGAAAATTGTTTTATGAGTATCGTGGATGGTCTATACACTCGGGGAAACCCTCAGAAGAGAGATTAAAAGCTCTAGGTCTCATTAATTTATGAAAAGTTGTTGAAGGTGACTTAATTAGTAAGAATTATAATATACATTTTAATATGAAATTAGGTTAATTAGTATTAAAAGACAAAGAGATCATAGCAGAATATGATAAAAAACATTAGTTTCCTACTTTTTATCAAATATTTACAATTTTTATTAGCCCTATACTTTTTTATTTTTTTTTCACTAATTCTTCCCATTCTTTAAAATATCTATCCAATGAATTCAGCAGTTCATCGAGATTATCTCTATTAAAAATAATATTTTTATTATCTATTTTTGCCCCAAATTCTCTTGCTAACTTAACCACACGATTATTGAAATTTTTTTCTATTAGCTCATTGGTAAACTAGAATTCTTATGATTATTTTTGAATTTCTTATTATATTTTTTATTTAAATATAAAGAAATTATGGGAAGAATAAAAGTCATACTATAAAAATGAATTTTAATTTTAACAGTCAATATATAGAGTTTGATTCAGAAGATATTCCATACAGCATATATGAAATAGAGGGAGTAAGTAAAATAACGGAACTTTCACGACAACTTCGTACATTTCTAAATTATAAAGCTGCTACAATTCATTATAGGTTTCAACCTAAAACTGTTTCTTGTTGCTATCAAACAAAAAAAAGTATCAGTGAAATTGAGGTTAAATTAAAAAAAATTACTTCGAAGTTTATAAACTTACTAATTCAAATAAAAGGTAATTCAGTATCATACGAAATTGAGCTCAAAAAAAAAATCCTTGGTCTTTTAGTAAACGAAGATAATAAGAATCAAATCAAAGATTTAAGGAATCTAACGAAAAAATTATTCATGATTATTCATCTACTTTCAGAGCAAGAAATTTACATATATCCACTATTACTTAAATTTATATTAAATTTGTCTCAAGAAGCATGTATCGTTTATAAAATTCTTAATAAGTGGGCTTCAGGATATTATGATGAATTAAGGTTAAACTACGCTCAATTATTTAATGAACTAAAAGAATTAATACAAACAAATCAAACTTATAAAAATTATAAAAAGGAACACCGAGATTTAGAGGTGAGATTAAAAGAATGACAATCTATACAAAAGTAAGTCGAAAAAATCTTAATGAAGACAGAGTTGCAATATGTCCTCAAATGGGTTGTAAAACTATAGAAAGAGTAAAGCCTCTAAAACTGGGTTTTTTAGGATTTGGAAAGTGTCCCAAATGTAAGCAGCATAATCTTCCCTTAGTATATGTAGAGGAAAGAATCGGTGAGGTTGTTAGTGCGGCATTAATATGTCTCTTTGACAAAAGTGGGCTTCCACCTAAGAATTTACTAAAAATTATTGAAAAGAGGTACCCTAATGAATTAAATACTTTTATTAATAGTTGGATTTATTGTATAACAATTGGTAGAGGAGCAAAAGTCATCTCAAATTATATGGATTCTTTATCGAAAGCTTATTTAAAAACTATTACTAAGAAGCAGTTAAGGGATATTAGGAACCAAAAAAGTACTGTGCATCAAGCAATCAATAATGGTATTAAAGAGATTACTATGCAATTTGAACGTTTATTAAAGCATCTTCGAAAACATTCTGAAGTGTTTTCTAATACTAAAAAAATCGGATCACCATCAATTAGATTAAGGCATTTATTAACTTCTTGGTTAGAAAAATCATATAGTGAAGAAAAAAGTTTATTGAAAAATGAAGAGAAAAAAGAAATTTCACTATTAGAGATAAAAGAATATTACGATAACATCTTAAATACAGGTACTTGTAGATGTTTACTAGGACTCGATCCAATCCAAAAGAGTGATAAAGAATGTCTTTTATCTGCATTCGATAGATTTAGTGCATATTTTGAATTTTGCGAGGAAAATCTAACGCAGAAATTTACTAAAGCTGATGTAGATACCTTATATAGAAAATCAAATACCAATATGACTATTATAAATAATTTTACCGAAGAGGAGCTAAAATTTATTGAAAAAAACCATATTAATATTTCAAATTTGAATACTAGGTGGGCATGGGTAAATAGTAAAGAAATAGCATTAAAATTTTATAAAGAAGTTATTTTACTTAAATTTGAAGATAGTCCGAAATCTCATGATATTGATGAAATTGGGTTTAGAGGATTTAGAGCAGCCATTAGTAAGTTGGGAATCGGGGTTAACGATCTAACTAAAGCTGCTGGTTTAGAACCTCATTTTGAAGAGAAATATACCGGTATGAATTATAATGATCTACTGAATTTATTTAAAAATAAAATTTATCTCGAAGTAAAAATTAAACTCAATTTAAAGAAAGGAGAAGCTCCAAGAACTCGAGATTTAGAAAGTAAAGAAATAGGATATCGGGGATTTGTCGATAATGTAAGAAAAGCTTCAAAAAAAGAAGGAATACTTAGAAATGCTTGGGGTGAGTTTGTTAAAGAAGCAGGTTTAATACCAAAAAAAGAATTATATTATCAAGGAATGGACTTTCCTGAATTAATAGATATCTATGTAAAGGAAATACACCCAAGATTAAAAATGAAGTACAATTTAAAAGATAAACAAGCTCCCCTTAAAGAACAATTGATCTCAGAGTATAGTGGGTTTCGGAACGCAATAAGAAGACTAGGATATAATCTTTCAGATTTATATTTGATTCTTGGATTTGAACATAAATTTTGGAAGATTTATAATAATAAATCCTATAGGGAACTCATTAAGTTTTTCAAAGATATCATACGACCTTCATTACAAGATATTTATGATTTCTCTGAGAATGAGGCACCTGCCTACGAAGAGGTTGAGATTAATTATCGTGGTTTTATAGAAGCTCTTAAACGTCATGGGAAGAAATTTTCAGATGTGATTAAAGAATTAGGATATATTCCGAGAAATTTTTCAAATTTGGGAGTATTAACTCATTCAATTATGAATTTATTATTATCTTATTATATAAATAAAGAAGAATTCCCATCTACTTATTATTCAGAAGTAGAATTGTTTTCTTCCTCAAATCATCGGATCGATGGGTTTCAATTTATAACTAAATCTCTAATTTCATTAATCAATTTAAACATACAGAAATATCAGTTTTCTAGGAGTAAAGAAGAAATTGAAAATATTAAATCTGTTATTAGAAAAATAGAGGGAAAACAACATTTACTTATAGATTTTTCAAATGGATTTTTTAAAAGAGGAAAAACCAACTCAGAATTAGTTGCAAGTAAAATAAAAAAATATCTTGATTATCCAAGTTCATTTTTAGTTTTAATAGGAACTAATTGGAATATTTCAAAATTGATAAAAAGATTACCTAACTCGGTAAAATATAAGAATCAATTTTTAAATACATCAGATTCAGCTTTAATAAGTCCAAAATTATTTGGAATTTTATTTGGAATGAAAGGTACATATTATGAACTATTGAATGATATAATTTTAAATAATAAGCAAGAAAATATTAAAAATTTAAATAGAATATATAAAAAACTTATGGGAATAAATAAAATTAATTACTATAGTACTGATGATTTCAATAAAGTAAAAGGAAAAAATACATTAATTAAATGGTTGTGAGATTAAGTAGTTTTTTTAGAAGAAAAAGTGCTCCCGTTTTGTCTAATGGCTCATTTCTATTCCCACAGCGGCTAGACATTATGCAAGCTGGACAGCCATTTAGAGTTTTACAACTACATGATTCGATTAACTTGAAAGTAAGCTCCAATAATTCTTCTAATTTCTCATATAGCAGTTCAGATATTCCAATGCCTCCTCGATATGCATCATATATATAGATTATAGGGTTTTGTTTTACTGGATCAAAATCTATTGAAACCCCGCCTAAATCCCAGCGTGATATCTGAGCTAAGGCCGGTGCCATAGCGATCATTGCATGTTCAATCGCATGGATAGTTCCGCCTAAATCATAATTGTCTAATTCTAATTGTTTTTGAATGTCAAATGGGATTTCAAACCATACTGCCTGTGTTTCAAACTCGATAAGGGGGATATCATCTAAAGGATTCCTTGAAATAGTTTCTTGAGTGAGGGTATCAATTACTTTATAGGCATAATATTCATGTTCGACTTTCACGTCCCCAAAGAAAGCATCAATATTTTTATTAGGACCGATAATTTTTGTTGAAACGACTTGAAGCGGAAAAATGTTTGTATGTTTTAACGATTGAGTATAATATTCCACATCATTTCGAGATACATACACTATTCGATTCTGTATGTCTAAATCATTTACCACGTACGTTTCTGCTTCATAAAGATAGACTGCTCCAGGATGTAGATCGCGAAACACATAGCTTTCATCCTCGACGGTTAGGGTCTGATCTCCAAATCCATTATTAAATACTACCTTATAACTCTTATTGGAAAGATCATTTAATCCATATTTCTCATTTGGGAAAAAAGCCCCTTTCCAGTAATATCTATCTCCACGTTTCATCAAAAGGGAATCCAATTCTAATTCTTCTAAGTAACCTTTGAAAAGATCTCGATTTTGAACATCAAATTTCACATAGTCATCAAGATTTAGAGGAATTTCTTTCGAGGCACAACATAAATGATTTTTAAGAATATATTTATTATTTAATGATATTAATATTTCTTCTTGAATTGGGCCAAAGAGCTTTTCGGGATTATGCACATAAAATAAATCGAGAGGGTTTTGCATTGGAATATATGTCGAAATTGATAGTGCCGTCCCTCTCCCTGATCTTCCTATTTGTTGCTTTAAACTCGATACAGTTCCTGGAAAACCTGAACTTATGGTTGCGTCCAAAGAACCGATATCAATTCCTAATTCAAGAGCGTTTGTGGAACTTATCCCCAAAATTTCCTTATTTTTAAATTTCTGTTCAATTTCTCTTCTTTTCTTTTTGCTAATTCCAGCTCTATAGCTATAAATTTTATCTTTCATTACAGGTAAGGCTTTTCTTACCCATATTGCTTGAAGTTCAGCCATTTTTCTTGAGAGGGTAAATGTGAGCGTCTGAATTCCATTCTTGTACTTCAAATGGCTGATAAAGAGATTTTTGGTCTCTTGATGTGCGGATCGATATGTTGCCGAGATGTTGTCATAGAGTAAGTCCCATAAAATCACTTTTTTCGCTCCGGATGGAGAATCGTCCTTATCAACTACAACGAATTGTTCTCCGATTAATTTCTTACAGAATTCACCCGGTTTATAAATTGTAGCACTTGATAAAATCCAAATGGGTTTAACATTGTATGAATCTAATATACGTTTTAATCTTCGCATTAATAAAGCAAAATTAGAGCCAAATACTCCCCGATACACATGAATTTCATCTAAGACGATATATTTTAGATTTTGGCAGATCCTTCTCCACTTTTGTTTAAACCATGGTAAATAAAAATGTAATCCATAGGGATTGGTAATAATGATATTCGCATTATTAAGGATTTGTCTTTTCGCTCCGGAATCTATATCACCATCGTAGACACCAGCACGATTTTCTTTAATATTAGTGTCTTTTAATAGATTAGATAGCGTTACAAACTGATCCCTAGCTAATGCTTTTGTAGGAAAAATGTAGAGCGCAGTTGATTTTTCGTTATTAAGGAGCGTATCTAATACTGGTAAGTTATAGCATAGAGATTTCCCAGAAGCGGTCGATGTGACAATAACAGTATTGTTTCCCTCCTGAATAGAATTAATAGCCTCAGCTTGATGGCGCCATAGATTGATATTATTGTTATTCAACCACCGTTGCAATCTTTTCCTTAAAGGTTTATGTAAATTATCGTATCGGGCTTTAAGTTCTGGTAAATGCTCTACATGAGCAATTTGACCAGAATAATAATCCTGAGATTTTATATAGTTAAGAAAAGCGTCAAAATCAAGCATAGATAGAGTCACTAGCAATAATGAAATATATAAATTAAAAATTGCAAAAGGGAATTGATTTTATAATTTTTTTGAATTTAGGATTATATTTAAAAACGCTTTCCGATATAATTGATTTCCTCCTACTAAGGTTTAAATAAAAAAAACTTTTTAATGATATCAAATCATTTTTTATAATAAAAAGGTTATTATTTACATTATGTCTGATTCTGAATGGACAAAATTAGATTTCCAATCTTTCGTTGATAAATATAATAAAGATATTGTCGTTAAATCTGCTCCAACCTTTCTCTATTCTAAAAAAGACAAAGAACATGAGGCATATAATTCGTTGATAGCTTTCTTTTTTCTCCTAGGTTTCATGTTCATCTACATTGCTTTGACCATTTTTCTAATGCCAGTATATTATAATGTAATTCTTTTTCTTGTAATTGTAATAATTTTATCAGCTACGAATAGTATTTTAATCATTAACTTTCTTTTAACTAATGTGCCAATTAAACCGAAAGAGAATTGGATTGAAATCTATAAAGGTAAAAATATCAATGATATCATTTACTTTTGTTTAGTTTATTATCCTATTTTTTCAGGCAAATGTCACCCAAATAAAGCTAAAAATGTAATTTATAAGTTATACCAAAAAGAAGTTTTGCAGACTAAAATTGATATAGCTCAAATTGAAGTGTATATAAAATTAAAAAGTACAAATGAACCTGACTATTCAATTATTGGCTATTTTTTTCAATATGGCAAAGGCCAACGATTTAATGATGAAGAAATAAACAGACACTCTTGGCGATTTTTCCCTTATGATAGAAATCTAAATGATAATTATTTAGCAATCGCTAATTGGGATCATCAGTTTGAATGGCTTGATGATTTAGAATTAGATTATGATAAACTTCATAATTATGCCCCTTGGGTTATTCAATCTTGGAATGAGCAAAATATTAAACCATTAACCGAGATTTTTAAGAAAAAAATAATGTGGGATTTGAGAAAAATTGAATCCTTGCCAAAAATTGAACCTTGGAAGCCAAATTTCAATGCTACTTCTTTTGAGAGCTTTAAAGCCTATAAAGATTTACAGATAGTAAATGAAGTGATTGAAAAGTTCGTGAAATACGATAAAGAAATTAAAAAAATAAAAGATATTAAAAAAGATTTATTTAAAATTAAAGCTTATTTTAGGGATTTAAAGACTTAAACATCTTTTTATTCCGCTTATAAACCTTGAGAAATTGAGTAAATAATTTATCATACACTTTAGTATTCTCTGAATTTGGGTTATAGGAGTTTTCAATCTTTATCAGTGGGATTGCTTCTTTTAGATCTTCAATTATTTTAAGTCCTAAAAGTGCAACAACAGCAGAGCCTTTTGCACTTCCTAAACTTGGATTTTCCATCTGGTTTATTTTTCGTTCCAAAATATCAGCTAAAATCTGACACCATACATCTGATTTTGCCCCTCCTCCAATTATGTTAATTTGATCACTTTTTCCTACTAATTTCTCCACAACTTGCAATGCCCATTTGATATTAAACGCAATTCCTTCATAAGTTGCTCTTAATACATCGTTCCTAGTTTGTTCGAGACTAAGGTTATAAAATCCTCCTCTTACGCTAGGATCATTGAGAGGGCTTCTCTCACCAAACATCCATGGCGTAAAAATTAAATTATTTGAGCCGGGAGGAGTGTTTAATACCATTTCATCTAATTTTTTATACATTTCTAGACCATGTTCCTTATAGTTCTCCACTTCATACTTAAATAATTGATTTATTATCCAGTCCAAGCATACCGTACCTGTTTCTTGTTTTGAAATACAGAGATACCTTTCGCGAATCGATGTGATAGCACCAGTATAATTCATAATATCCCTTAACCTCTCATAAGTATGAGCCGCAACCCAATCGGCCGTTCCCAAACTAATATGGATTTGATTCTCAATGAGTGCCCCCGATCCAATCGCAGAAGATATCAAATCAGCAGATCCAACGAAGATAGGAATTTCATGCGCAGAGGAATATTCTAACCCTAATTCCTTAGCAGCTTGAGGAGTTAGATATCCCGCGATTTCTGTCGCATCCTTTATTTCAGGTAATTTTTCTTCATCAATTTTAAACTTTTTTAGGATTTTTTCACTCCATCTAAAAATACCAGGGTTACTATTCATCATCCAAGAAGTATGAGCTAAGCCTCGTGATATGGTTGTATTATTAGTGGATTTATATACCACATAATCTTTTACACTTAAAAATTTATAGGTCTTTTCATAAATTTCTGGTTCATTTGCTTTGATCCAGATGATATGAGAAATGGGATCCTTGCCATTTAAACCTGGAGCGCCTCCAGTAATTTTAAGGAACATTAATAGTTTTCGCATACCATATCCGGAGATTTTTATGATTCCTTTTTTGTAAAGATGCGTTATGTTCGCTGCTCGAATATCAAGCCAACTGATGCATCGCATTAAGGGGGTCCCATTTCTATCGATAGGTACCGTACAATTTGCTTGCGAATCAAAAACAATCCCTAAGATATCTTCTGATTTAATTCTTGTTTCTTGAAGTAATTTATTAGTTGTTACCTTTACTGATCTCCAGTAGTCGTCTGCATTTTGTTCTGCACAACCTTCTTTTGGATAATATATAGGATAACTATCTGAAACTTGAGCAATTAGATTTAACTTAGTGTCAAAAATAGCCGCTTTATTGCCTGAAGTTCCAATATCATAAGTAAAGATATATTTGCCATTCATTTTTTCTTCTTTATAAATTAATAATTTCTATAAAAAAGAATTAATTTGATTCTTTTTAATTATATAATTATTAAAAAAATTAATCATTAAAATGAAATTCAAATGGAAACTATACAATCGGTAGAGCGGCTTATAATTGCCACAAATAATATGTTTTATAATAAAAAGACTGAAGTACTCTCAATTCATTTAGAGGACTTTACCTTTATTGGAAATTATAAAAAATCGACTAAAATCAGTAAAATATTAGATGATTTGTATAAATCTTTGGGGGAAACTCCACTTAGAAGAGAAGATCTCGCAATTGTTGATTTTGTAACACAAACATCACTTTTAGAAAATACCAAATTAAAAAAACTTAAGTTGATTTCAAACAGAGAGAAGGAAAAAGAGGAATTAAAGAAAGAAGTAAAAAAAGAAGAGGAGGTTCGAGAAGCAAAACAACTAGCACCTAAAGAAAAGGCGAAAGCTGGTAAAAGCAAAAAAGTAAGTAGAGCAAAAGAAGTTGCTGAGGAAAGTATAATCGAATACGAAGAAGAAGTAGAAGAATTACTATCTAAAGATGAAGATATGGACCAAGCGGCATATAAAAAAATGAAGGATGATTATGATAAGGAACTTTATGAACCTGCTGAGAGATTTCGTTCTGCACCACAAGCCCCTCCAAAAGCAGCGCCATCAACTGCACCAAGTCCTCCTCCTGGAGCAGGTGCTCCAGTAGACGATGCCCTTACAGGACCTGGATTGCCCCCACTGAAAAAAGCTGAAGAATTGCCCGCCAAACGAGATACTTCTGCTTTAGAAGAGGAAAAACCAACCGTTTATGAGATCAACATGGGTCTTCAATATTATTCAGTAATGATGGAACAAACTAGTTATTTATTCTATGTATATTTCTCGCATAAAGAATTAAAAATAGTTGATGAAGAAGGTAAAACTATTTTTGAAACTTCCTTTGTTATCAAAACCACAAAAAAGGAGCCTCCTGTGGTCGATTTACGAGTGGAAGGAGAAGGGTTTGAAGTT
>Ga0307433_1000775_pt1 | contig 21441 bp, 18 predicted proteins | sample SalMarWE160210MG_FD_202166 | JGI IMG/M metagenome (GOLD analysis project Ga0307433, IMG submission 202166) | Salt marsh sediment microbial communities from the Plum Island Ecosystem LTER, Massachusetts, United States - WE1603-210 | ecosystem: Environmental > Aquatic > Marine > Intertidal zone >... | reverse complement strand
GTATCTTGCTGGTGGTTGGTCTCATAATCGGCATCAGAGTGATTAATATAGCTGCCACCACAGGCGAACTGGCCATAGGTAGCGTCGTACTGACCACTCTGTTCATTATCGCTGGTATATTAACCATCTTCACCGGCATAATCCTGAACGCCTTAGGCAGGCGAAAGTAAACTTAGCGCTGTGTTCCTCTTTGCCACTGCGAGCCGTCCTTCCTTTCCGTCATTGCGAGACATGCCCCCTTTGTCATTGCGAGTCCCGATTTATCGGGGCGAAGCAATCCAGCCATCTCAACAAACCCCATAAACTCAACAAACCCGGTGTCTTGACTAATCTAACTCCCGACTCTAGACTATTGACCAATTAAGATAATCAGGCCACGCTTTAAAAGATCAAGATGAAACGGATACTTATCTTCGCCGCCTATTTTCATCCCCATGTCGGTGGCTATGAGAAGATTGTGCATGAATTATCACGAAGACTTGTGCAGAGAGGTTATGAACTAGATATCCTTACATGTAACACGGAGAGGACACCTACCTACGAGGAACTGGACGGTATCCATATCTATCGTCTCCCTTGCTGGAATGCCTTGAACTCCTTATATCCTATTCCTAAGCCCTGCCTAACAAGCTTCAAAATCCTGCGAAGACTTCTCCGCAAAAATTATGATATCGTAAATACCCAGACCAGATTTTTTATTACTTCGTTTCTGGGCTTAATCTTTGCTAAATTAAAAAAGACTCCCTTAGTGCATACAGAGCATGGAGCAAGACATAGCCTCGTCCCAAACAAAATCATAGATTTAATTAGTCGGGCTTACGACCACAGCATAGGAACCTTGATAGTGAAATCAGCCAGAAGAAATATAGGGGTATCTGAAGCTGCCTGTGGATTTCTCAGGCACCTGGGGGCCGTCAACACACAGGTAATTTACAATGGCATTGATACCACCACTTTTATGAAAAAAGAAGACATAAATTACAAACAGAGGCTGGGCATCAGCAATGATGCCATCGTAATCACCTTTGTCGGTCGCTTGATTTATGCCAAGGGAGTGCAGGACTTGATTTTTGCCTTTTCCAGGATAAAGGATACTACCCCGAATGCAAAATTATTAATCGTTGGTGACGGCCCTTACAGAGCTGAATTGGAAAAACTGGCTCACCAAACTGAGTGTGCCGGCAATACCCTCTTCCTAGGCCAAAGAAATCAAGATAAAGTCATCGATGTGCTCAGCGCCACAGATATCTTTATCAATCCCTCTTATTCCGAGGGGCTAGGAATCTCCGTGATGGAAGCCGCCAGCATCGGCCTTCCCATAATAGCCACAGACGTCGGTGGCACAAAGGAAATTATCACAACGGATGAAACAGGAATCTTGGTCGAAGCAAGAGATGTGGGACAACTGGCAGAGGAATTGGGTAGATTATGCGCCGATGCCGCATTAAGAGAGAAACTTGGGGAAAACGCCAGAATACTTGCTGAGCGAAAATTCAATTGGGATAAAATTATTGGAGAATATATAAAAGTGTACACCAGCCTGGTGGAGAAAGATAATGAATAGCTCTCGTTTATCGGTGATGGAATTAACTGAGAACATTCCCTTGGATGGCCGACTATGAAAAAGGTTCTCATCATAGCGTATCACTTTCCGCCCCGCCCCGCTGTAGCCAGCCGGCGCCCATTGGGTCTCGCCAGATACCTGCCGGAATTCGGCTGGGAGGCGGTGATTCTGACAGCAGCCCTGCCCGGCAAGCCAGACCCGCACTTTGAAATTATCGAGACGCAGTATCACGATTGCCTCGGCTTCGGAAAAAAACTCTTCAGGCTCGATTCCCAAAGTCCCCTGATAGCTCAAGTTAAGAATAAGCTAAAGGTAAAGTCGGAAAGGTCTCCTTTAGACTTCATACTGGCAACTGTGGGGGGAATTATCGCCTATCCCGACCCACAAAAGGACTGGCGGCGCTTCGCTGTCGAAGCCGGCAAAGATATCTTGCAACAGCAAAACATAAAGGCGATAATCAGCACCTCACCCCCGGAGACCAGCCACATCATCGCCAAAAGGCTGAAAGACGAGTTCAAAATCCCCTGGGTCGCCGATTTTCGTGATCTGTGGACGCAGAATTACTACTACCTATACGGCCCCCTGCGTAAAGTCATCGAGAGGCGGTTGGAGCTAGATACACTATCTGTGGCTGACACACTGGTGGCGGTATCCCAGCCTGCGGCGGATGATTTGCACAGCCTCCACAGGCAGAAGCCTGTGCACAGCATTCCCAACGGATTCGACCCGGCGGAGGTAAACACCACCCCGGGAAACCTAACCGATAAATTCACCATAACGTACACGGGCAACCTCTACCCCGGCAAGCAGAGCCCTGAGCCTCTTTTTGCTGCTTTGCATGACTTGACTACTGAGGGAAGCATGGATGCCGGCGATATAGAAGTGAGACTCTACGGACCTGAGGCAGGCTGGATAGATAAGCAATCGGAACGTTATGGGCTGACAGCCATAGTTCGACAGTTCGGCACAGTGCCCAGAGAAATTGCCCTGAAGAAACAAAGGGAGTCGCAGTTACTCTTGTTGCTAAAATGGAGCGATACTCAACAGCGTGGGGTCTATACAGCCAAAATCTTTGAATACCTGGCAGCCAGGAGGCCTGTACTCGCCGTGGGTGGCTTTCCCGATGTGGTTGACCAGCTACTGGATGAGACTAAAGCCGGTGTCTCCGGGCAAACCGGGGAAGAAATAAAGAATTTGCTGCTACGGTTGTATCAAGAATACAAGTCAACCGGCGCAGTAAGCTACAGCGGCGATAAAGCTGAGACCAGTAAATACAGCCACCGGCAGATGGCAAAGAAATTTGCCGCAATTCTTGATAGCCTTCCCACCCACCTCGACCAACAATAGCGGATTGCCGATGGGCACCACGCCGAGACCTCTGTTGCCAGGCCGTGACTAGTCTAAATCGGGAGGTGGTTTCTTTACCCTGGACGCCGCCAGGTATTGCTCTATCACCTCCTTCGGTTCCCCTATGGCGGCCATAACGCCCCTGTCGAACCAGATTACCGTGCTGGCAAATCTCTCGATAGTGGCCATGTTATGGCTCACCAGCATCACAGTCCTCTCTCCCATAATCCGCTCCATCTCGGCATCGGCTTTCTGTCGAAACTCGGCATCGCCGGCGCTCATAATTTCGTCAATCAACACAATGTCCTTATCGCTGTGCATGGCAATGGCAAAGCCCAGCCGTGAACGCATGCCTGTCGAATAAGTCCGCACCGGCATGTCGATGAAATCACCCAGCTCGGTGAAGTCGATTATGGCGTCGATTATTCCGTCGATTTGATTCTTCGTCAGACCTATCATGACGCCGTTCAAATAGATGTTGTCTCGCCCGGAAAGCTCTGCATTAAACCCGGTACCTAGTCCAAAGAGAGTGGAGACCTCGCCGTCAACGGATATCTTCCCTTCGTCGGGCGGATAAATTCCGGCTATCACCCGCAGCAGAGTGCTCTTCCCCGAGCCGTTCCTGCCGATAATTCCCACTGTTTCCCCGCGCTCCACGGCGAAGCTCACATGCCTGAGCGCCCAGAACTCACCATGCGACCCCCGCTGTTTGCGCGACCTCTCGGAAAGAAAGGTAAACGCCCTGGAGCGCCGGCGTTTACCCATCTTGAACTTGATTCCCAGGTCGCTGACTTTCACCATTCTAAATCGCCTTCACCAGCTTGTGTTCATCTCGGGAAAAGTACCACAGCCCTACCAGAAAAGCGACACAGGCGACCGCCGCGCCCACCAGGGCATACTCCGTGGGCGGCGCGCCGCGAATCATCACGTTCTTGTATGATTCCAGCAGTCCGGCAAAGGGATTGACCAGCAGATACAGCGTGGTGAGCCCTTCCGGGACCCTTTCCTCGACCGAGTATAAAATAGGCGACAGGTAGAAACCCAGCCTGATAAGGAACTGAAGGATATTGCCTAAGTCCGAGAGGTAAGTCCCCACCACAGCGAATATCAGGCATGCTCCTACTGTGCCTATAAACTGGATGAGCAAGAGCACCGGCAGCCAGAGTATATTCACCGTGAACGATGCCTCAAAGATGAAGAGCATGGGCACCAGAATAACGAAGCCGAAAAGCCAGTCAAAAAAGCCGACAATAATACCGGACAGCGGCAGTATGACCAGGGGAAAGCGCACGCTCTGTATCAGACCCACTCTGGAAGTCACTGAGGTAACCGAACGGGTCAAGGAAGAAGTGAACCATCTCCAGGAGATGAGCGCGATGAAAAGTAGCACCGGGAACTGGGGGCCCCCTCGCTCGAAGATATAGCTTACCAGGACGATGTAGACGAGGAGCAATAACAAGGGGTCGAGGAAACTCCAGGCAAAGCCGAGGAGCTTGTTCTTGTTCTCAGCCTTCATCTGGAACTTGACTATATACCACAGCAGTTCCCGTCTCTGCCAGACCTTTTTAAGCTGTTCTATCATCAGTGCGACGCCTCAACCTCCGGTAAATCTCCAGTAGTTTCTTGGCCTCCGTCTCCCAGTTGAATATCTTGGCTGCCTCCAGGGCATTCTTACGCATTGTATCATACCGCTGGTCGTCGGCGAGCACCCGGTTGATTGCCGCGGCAATGCTCTCCGGTTCCTCCGGGTCGAATGTACAACCCAGACCATACCCTTCCACAACTTCCTTCAGTGCCGGGAAATCGCTGCTGACCACCGGCAGCCCGGCGTGGATATACTCGTACAGCTTATTGGGAGTAGCGTAGTAATTGTTCAGGCTGGTGCGCAGAACTATCACCACTCCTACGGTAGCTGACATGCAGTAATATACTACCCGGTCGGGAGCTACCGGCTCGGTGAAATAAACACGCCCCCCCAACCCCTGTTTCTTTACCATGCCTCTGAGTTCTGTCTCCAGTGGTCCCCAACCCATCAGCACCATCACGCCCCTGTCCAGGTGGGCAGCCGCCAGTACCAGGTTATCAAGTCCTCTTCCCGGAATGAAGCCCCCCTGGTACAGTATCACGGGCACCGTGTCATCCGTTAACCCCAGCTTTTCCCGCAGAGCCCGGTTACGCGCCTGCGCCGCTGACAGAGGCGGGCAGTTCAATATGACGGTGGGAGCGGCAACCCGGTATTTCTTCGCCAGGTACTCGGCACGGTAGGTGCCGGTCGTGATAACCTCGTCGGCGCGGCGTATCAAAAGCTGCTCCAGCACCCGCCAGCCCATCCTCTCCAGGCGAGAGATATAAGCCAACTCGGTGGTAAGTTCGTGGGCGTCATATACCAGCTTGCCGCCGTGCCGCCGTTTTGCCCTGTAGCCCAAGAGCAGGGTGTCCAGGTCATGGCAGTGATAAATGTCGCCCGGCTCGCTGTTCACAATTTTCCAGGCGCGCCGATAATAGTGAAGAAGGGCAAAGAAACTGCTAATTTTCGCTCGCAACCTTCGCAACCGCCCGCGGGACGGTGGTCTGTCCTCCGCAGCCGCTGGACGTGTCTCCGCGATCGAGATATCCACCCTCAGAATTCTGAATCCATCCCTTTCCTCGTAAAGCTCTGTATCTTTGTCCAGGACAGCGATGATTCTTACATCGTGCCCGGCTTCAGCCAGTGTCTTCGCCTCCTTTAACACGCGGGCGTCATGCCGGCAGTTATTATAAACGAACATCCATACTTTCATACTTTGCAATAGTTCACGTTTTCAAATTCCGCGAACACATAAGTCAGAGACGGTATGGTAACAATAATGTATGCCACGTCCCCATTCGGTGCTCCCATTAATATAGAGCATACGGGTCATAGTTGTGTATGGCAGTGGAACCGGTCACCCCGGCAAACTGGCGGAATGCTTGTACCACCGTCTCATTACCCCCAGTTCGGCAAAAGCTGCAAACTATCAACTGTATATCCTTCCTAGTCTAATCATCGTATATCCAGGTATTCAATAGAAATAGCAATACCTTCATCCATAATCTCCTTCTGCTGGGCAGAGTCAGGTGAATCGCAACCAACCTGGAAAGAGATTTCACTTAAGTCTTTATTGTTTAGGAAATCTATGTTTTGTTCAACAAAAGTTGGAGTGCCAATCTCACTAATAGGCATAGACCATACTAACGCCTCGTCGAGTAAAACCTTGATTTTCAAAAAAGAGAGCAGTGCTTTATCTAACTCACCTGTTTCAACAGAGATAAAGAAGTATAAGTTGTGATAATCACTTCGGCTTTTCAAATCTACGCCTTTTTTAAAGGCAATAAAGCCAGGGCATTCCGCAATTCCAGATAGGTTCAAGTTAAATGATAACTTTTTGAAGTTGTTTTCTATTCTGGTTAGAAGCAGGTTGTACCCGTGCATATTGATCAGCTTTAGTGACTCAAGAGTAATTTCGTTTTGTGCCATGTTTAAAAACTGCATATAGACACGGAAAGATTTAGCTTCAGAGTGGATGTTTAATGTTGTTGTAAAACTATTGCTTCCTTTTTTACCCGGCATACCCCATGATATTGAATCAATACACTCTTCGTCATCGTACTGCTGAAAGAAAAGCTTAAGTGCATCGAGGTCCCTATGCAAGATGTAATCAATTTCAATCTTTACAAGAGTAGAGGTACCAAAGCCTTCAAAGAAAGCGTCCCAACCTGTCGGAGGCGCAGACCAGTAGCCAGGAAACGTATAGATATAATAATGCGTATAATGAGCAGGCAGGTTAAATGTGATGGCTGAATTATCTGTAGAAAAGGCTGTCACACTGCCTATTTTAGATGCCCACGCACTCCCGGCAACATCCCACTTTGCTAAGTCGGTTACTAGCTCTTTGCTAGCTATATCATCAATCAGGTAGTATCCTGCAGCTGAACCCTTTCCATCTACATAATAAGGCACCACATTCCGGTCCGTCCCATCTGATATTTCCTCGACCAGTTGGAATCCTTTCATATCCATAAGCGTCAGACCTGAATCAGAAATACATTTCGCCGCAGCAAAAAAGAGGGCGGTAATAATGATGAGGCCTATAAAGCCCACAAGATGTGCTGATGCAACTTTCTTAAAACCTTTGACAAAACGCGACCTGCTGTTGGCTCCCTTCATTTCATCTGTAATCGCTTTCTCCAAATTGCTCTGCTTGGAAGTCTCTTAATGGAGTTCCACCACGGAATATCTTTAAGTTTCCATCCCTCGAATAGTAGCTGAGCAACCAAGAGGCTAGTCAAGAACACGGTAAACTGGCTGTACCAAGGTCGAACCATAGTAAAAAGGAGGATAGCAGAATAAAGAAATGCGGTAAAGAAAATTAGGAAAAAGCCACCGCGTTTGATTGGGAAAAACGGGTGAAGTAGTAATCGCAAAAAGAGTAGAAAAAACAGAATAGCAGATAACAATTTATGAAGCGCTCTCTGCATGGGCACAGTGCTGCTATTGGTCCTGCCGACCCAGGGGTCCTCAGCTGGGTGACTTGAAACCCATAATGTCTCCCCTGGATCGGTGAGGACTGCGTTCTTTCGAAAAACATGCCTTATCGTCTCAACCGGGTCGGAGGATACTTCACTCAAAAGCTTCTTGATTGAAAACTCTGTCCGGAGGTCAGACGGCAATTGTCTCCAATATACCCTTCGCCATGGTTGCATGTCCTCATACTCGCCACTACTCAGTACATTCCAAGACGTCAACACCGTAATATAATCTGCTTCATACCATGCACCTGTAACATTTGTGAAAACTGATTTGGATAATTGGTAAGTGCCAAAGGGGATTATGAAAAGTACTAAAATAAACACCAGGCCCCGCTTCAACCAGTCCTTCCCAGGAAGGTGAGGCTGGCTGGCTTTGTTTACTATGTTAAGTCTGCTTTCGCGGTAATGATTGTACAGGTAGTAAGCCAGAAGAAGGAGCAAGGCGACCCAGGCGAAAAGACCAAAAGCCCTCTGAACTTCAAGGAGAAAAATCAGGAGCCCAACCGTGATAGATAACAGGGCCAGCCGTATAGACATACCCGATCTATCGTGCAACCTCTTATCAATCCAGTACATTACCAAACCAAGGCCTGCCAGCCAGGGGAGATAAGCAATATCGTGCTTAACCAGCGTTAAGCCATGCCAGATATCAGGATTCCAAGCAAAAAAGAGGAGCGCGCCCGCGGCAATCTTGGCAGAAAAGACTCTTCGGCCAAAATCGTAGAAGATAAACATAGTTATAGTTACCAGAAAAACATTGACCAGCTCAAGGGCCTGTTGATTGTTCCCGAATATGTACTGGATGGGAGCTGTGTAAAAAATCGACCTCAGAAAATAGAGTCCCTGGCCGCTTTGTGCTGCCACCCCATCTACAACGATTGAGTGCCCGATATTCCAGTAGGCAAGATAATCGCCAACCAATTGGGCATCAAAGTAACGCACCCATATAATTCTGCACACAAGCATCAAAATAAGAAAAGAAATGGCGATCACGTGAATTGTCGAATCTCTCTTGGCACGGAAGAGAACAATAAGATAGGCAGAGGAAACAACTAAAATGGCTGCGAGCCCAAGAAAGTAGAGGCCCGAGGTAAAACTCCACCATGGGTAAGTGGCATTAACAACAAACGCATGAAAAGCTAAGACTACAAATATAGTCCAAACCGTGGCTATTAAACATCTAATAATGAAAGCCGGAATCCGCATCTAGCTCCTTGAAACAATAAAAACACCGGCACAGATTACAATTATGCCCAGCCAGCGCAGGACACCGACATCCTCTTTGAAAAAGAGCAGGGAAAACAGGGCAACTAAAACATAAGATAGAGCCATGAAGGGATAGACATAACTCAACTGCGCTTTCGATACGGCCAAAACCCAGGCCAGCGCAGTCACTATCGTGAGCAAAACCGCGGAAATAACGTAAATGTTGGTATAAGCCTTCAGGAAAAAGGGGATCAGGTCGCCTAAATGCGCAGGAGATCCACCTACCAAAAGAAGGCCTTTCTTCAAAAGTAATTGAGCTGCTGTCATCGCAGCTACCGATATAAAAACTAACAGATAGACCATTTCGTCTCTCCTATGTGTGGTTCTGCATAATCACTCCGCCTAAGTCCGGGCATATTCCGCAGTCACTTCTTTCACCGTCAGAATCACATACCGAACTTCCTCATCCGTCAGTTTGGGATATAGAGGTAGAGTTATAGTGCTATCTCCTATTTTTTCGGCCATGGGGTACATACCTCTCTTGTAACCAAAGGTTTGCCTGTAGAAAGTCAACAGATGAATCGCCCGGAAGTTTACTGCTACCCCAATCCCTCTCTCCTCGAGTTGCCTTATCACTTCATCTCGCTTGTCAGGAGCTACCTGAATGGTGAACAAATGCCTGCCGCTTTTCGAATTTGGCAATACCTTTAAGCAGGTAACGACTGAGTCTTCCTTAAAAGCCTCTTCATACATCTCGCAAATTTGCTCTCGTCTCTGCCACCTTTTTTCAATCGTCTCCAGTTGGTTCAGCAGTAGAGCAGCCTGAATATTGCTCATATTATATTTCCAGCCGAGCATCTCCATGTCCCAGTGTTCGTATCTCTTGAAATATCTGTCTGCAGCTCCCTTGCTCATCCCATGAAGCCTTAGTTTTTTAAGCTTCTCGGCGATTTCTTCATTGTTAGTACTTACTGCTCCTCCTTCGCCAGAGGTGATATTTTTCGTAGCATAGAAACTGAAGCAAGCTGCGTCGCCCAATTGGGCCGGTCGTATTCCATCCCTGCTTGCCTCAATGGCATGAGCGGCATCCTCGATAATTATTAGATGATATCTATCCGCAATCTCTCTAATCTTCTTCATATCACACATCTGTCCGTACAAATGAACAGGTAGAATAGCTTTCGTCTTTGGAGTAATAGCACCCCCAATCAAGTCAACATTAATATTGGCTGTCTCAGGTTCCACATCTACGAAAACTGGTGTTGCTCCGGCATGAATTACGGAATTGGCGCTAGCTATGAAAGTCATCGGCGTGGTTATAACTTCGTCACCCGGCCCGATGCCACAAGCTAACAGGGAGAGGTGCAAGGCGGCGGTGCAACTGGTTACCCCCACGGTATATCTGCAGCTCAAATATTGCGAGAACTTGCCCTCGAACTCGCTAACCACTTCGCCGGTGGTCAAAAAAAGCGAGTTCAGAACGCCGACCGCATTGTCGATATCCTGCTGGCTGATATTATGTTTGTAAAATTCAATTCTCATTTTTTGCTGCTAATACCAATAAGGAAGCCCCGAAGGCAGGTCCACGTACCCGATAGGTACGCCGTCAATTATGGGAAAGGATCGAGCACAGCTTTGACAGAAGTACCCTTCGTCCAGTTGCCTGAGGGGATTTCTGCACCCCAGGCAGTACAACACTGGTGGGTGAACACCGGAAACTTTAATGGTACTCAATCTTGCCATCCCTGGTCTTTATAGGCACATGCCTCATCCAAAGCAGCTTCTGCCACCAGTCACGATTTTGCTGATACCATTCGATGGTCCTGGCGAGACCGACTTCGAAATCAGTCTGCGCTTGCCAGCCCAGGACTCTTAAACCCTTGTCTGTGGAGGAGACGTGCCGGCTCACCTGCCCGGGACGGTCCCCAATCTTCGTAATCAGCGACTTTGGCTTGCCCAAAATACCCAGAACCATCTCCGCAATTGCCATGACAGCGGTGTCCCTGCCTGTGCCGATATTGATGACCTCACCCTTCACCTTGTCCATATCCCTGTGCATAACCTTATCAAGCGCCTGGCAAACATCTTCTACGTAAACCCAGTCCCTGGTATTTTCCCCCGAGCCGTGAACGGTCAATGGCTCGTCCAGTAAAGCGCTGGTAATAAAGCGGGGAATCACCTTCTCCAGATGCTGATTGGGACCATAGTTGTTGAAGGGCCGTACGATAATTGCCGGTATATCGTAGGTTACCCAGTAAGAATAGACCAGCCTGTCAGCACCGACTTTGGCGCCGGCGTAAGGGCTTGCTGGGTTCAAAGGGTGTTCCTCAGTCATGGGCACTGTCTGGGCTGTACCATAGACTTCTGAGGTCGAAATATGGATGAACCGTTCCACAGAATCCTGGTTCTTCAGCACAGCATTTGCCACTGTCTGGGTTCCGAGAACGTCGGTTTCAAAGAAAATGGCATTATCAAAAATTGGGTAGTGGGTCAATTTGAAATTCAAAAACTTGACAGCTAATTATAGCCTATCTGTTATAATTAAAGTGTGTCTAAACGTTCAAGCAGGAAAAAGATACCTAAAGATATTAACCAATTAGCCTCTTATGTTGTTGAAGAATCTACCCAAGAAGATAAACCTAAGCACCCAAAATCTGATAACAAAAATAGGAACTAATCATTCCTATATGTGTTATCCATTAAGTCAAAGAATGATAGCTGAAGTGGTGATTTTTTGAATACCCAACCAAATTTTCTCTTAAAATCATCCATATCACGACATGTTTTCATGACACCCAAAACTTGATTGAGTTGTGCGGTCATTCTGTCTCTACCATATTCTTTTAGTAACTGATGCAAATTTTGTCCGTAATGAGGATTTGGTATCCTTTTCTTTAACTCTCTAGCTACGTCCTTATCTACAGCAGCATAGACGAAAGCCATTATATATTTACCCCACCTTAAAGGACGAGAACGAGGGGAATAATGTATACCTTCTAATCTGGCAAGCTCAAACCAAAATTCTGGCGGAAACATCCTAGCCCATTCCTGCAAATCATCAGCAATAAAGGCTTGTAGCTTTAATCTGTATTCATTTTTTCTCTTGAATTTGTCGTATCCTGTAGCTTCATCAATGAGGGCAATAATACCCACTTTGGCACAGGCACGAAGAACAATCTCAGCACGTTTTACCAAATTATTATGGAATTGTGAGGTTTTGTGGTCATCACGAGCTTTCAAATAAGCATCGCAGATTTCAACCAATAATGTGCCCTCATATCCAACAGCTTGTCGCCCCGTACCTTGTAATTTAAATTCAACGGTCTGGCGTTCTATTTTTTGGGGGTCCAAGTATCCATTCAATACACTGGACTGTAAATATCTATCAATACCACCTTTAGCATGACCTGTCATTAATCGGACCACTTCACGTTGGGTAATTACTCGTTTACCATTATTTAATACATGACAAGGAAATGATACATCTCCGATATCTAAGGTCCCATTAAATAATGAAATAATATCTCCAGAATAGGGTACGATTGACACATCAGCGTTCTGGTCCATTGAAAGGGATACTTGCTGTCCTACTTCTTCTATTGGTATTCCCTTCTCTTTTGCCCATCTAGTCCGTATAGCTTTCCTAGCTATTTCCTTACGTTCTTCGGGTGTTAATACAGAGGCTCTAGCTTTACCTCCCTTAGATGCACCCATCTTAGCTAACGCTCTAGCATGTCTGTTTGGTTTATCTGCCATATTTTTCACCTCTGCAGATAATTATACATGCCCTAGCAAGAAAAGTCAATACTTGCTCGTGAAAATATTTTCTAGATTTAGCCCGAATTTAACGAAAGGGTATTGACAATACTTGCACCAGCATGTATAATAATATAACTATGAATAAGCTAAGCTTAGAGCACAAAGTAAGGGTCATAAAATCACTTGTTGAAGGAAACTCAATACGTGCCACTTGTAGAATAACGGGCACAGCAAAAGGCACAGTTACTAGGCTTTTACGTGATGTTGGTAGAGCCTGTGCTGAATACCAAGATAAGCACTTAAGGAATCTATCATGCCAAAGGGTAGAATGTGATGAAATTTGGTCATTCTGCTACTCCAAAGCTAAGAATGTACCCAAAGACAAACAAGGACAATTCGGGTATGGCGATGTTTGGACATTTGTAGCAATTGACGCCGATACTAAACTAGTCTTAAGCTGGCTAGTTGGTTTACGTGAACTAGCATATGCTTGTGCGTTCGCCAAAGATATTAAGGAACGCCTTTCAAATCGTGTTCAACTCACTACCGACGGACATAGAATGTATTATGAGGCAGTAAGAAACGCCTTTGGCAATGACATAGACTACGCCATGATAGTTAAATACTATGGTAATGAACAAGACGAATATGGGCGTTATAGCCCACCAAAATGCACTCAAGCAAAAGCGAAACTGGTAAATGGTTCTCCCGATATGACAAGAGTATCTACAAGCTATATTGAACGGCAGAACCTTACAATGAGAATGAGCATGAGGCGATTTACTAGGCTAACTAATGCGTTCTCCAAGAAGATAGAGAACTTAGAGTACGCCGTAGCTCTCCACTTTATGTATTACAACTTTGCCAGACCACATATATCATTAGCTAATCCGTGTCATAGAACGCCAGCAATGGCAGCAGGAATTAGTAATCATGTCTGGACAGTTGAAGAAATTATAAAACTACTGATATGACATACTCAATGCTATAATAAGCATGTGCCCCTGTAACTCAATTGGATTCAGAGTGGCCGTCCGTCGAATGGCTGGTTGTGGGTTCGAGTCCCACCAGGGGCAATCCTGCTTTGGATATTGACAAATTCGCACAGATGTGTTACATTTAGCATTGACGGACGGCTGGTTAGACCAGTCATGGGACAGGTGGAGAGTTTTCTGGGAACTTGAACTTGAAGCCTGTCTTTCTATTTTACTCACCTTACTTATTCCTATGGTATAATTAGTCTTAAGGAGAGATAAATGGCTAGGAATGAAAAGACGTCTAAGCGGGTTGGTAGAAAAGCAGCGAAGCTATTACGAAACCCCAAAACTCCCCCGAATGTTAAAAGTGTCGCTGGTTCAGACCTTACCCAAAGACCAGACAGAAAAAAGAAGAAATAGTCTATACAGGAAGTTTTTTAATACTCTTAATTGAACAGCAGGGTATTGTGGTTCTACCGACGACTTGTGTTTCCCCAATGCTTTGAGCTATTGTTACATATTCCCTAGTTTTTTTTAACAAGAAGCCCACAGATAGGCATTTATCGGGTTTCATGGGGTCTATTTCGTCTAAGTATTCCCATTGATTAGTAATACCTTTGCTATCTATCCATTCTATCAAAATTGGTTTAAAATTTTTCAAATTGACCCATTACCAAAAATTGACCTGGCAACGTGGGATTCAGCAGCAAAGTGAACTACAACATCTGACTTTGCCACCAGCTCGTTCACCAGCTCACCATTCCTCACGTTGCCATACCAGAAACTGAACCTCGAATCTTTCTTGATGTTATCCGGGATATTATCTACGTTGCCGGCATAAGTAAGAGCATCGAGGACGATAATTTTGTATTCAGGATAGTGCTCAAACATATACCGAACGAAATTGCTGCCGATAAAACCTGCTCCACCTGTGACCAGAATTGTCTTTGCCATGCTAAAGCTCCTTTTTAGTACACACAAATATCTTTTGAATACCGCGATTGCCCCAGTTCGGCAAGTAGGAGAAGAGCCGATTTAGAAAGAAGTCATACCTCGGCTCCTTCTTGAAAGGTTTCAAAAGCAAAGGCTGGATGACCCGTGAACCAATGTAGTAAGTGCTGCTGAAGTCTTTGAAAAGAACTGTTTCAAATTTCTCGTTGAGAAAAGGAAGTAGCTTCTCTTCATCAAGATAATTGTTGTGCCATCGAATCGGCGTTCTGGAAATCCCAAATCGCTCCCTCAACCTATTAATGTTATCATGCCCCTGAACCGTAGCTTCCATCATTATATATTTGCCATCCGGCCTCAGCAGGTGCCAGATCTTGATTATGCTCTCTTTTTGCTCCTTCCAGCTAAGTACATTTATCAAGGTTCTCTTAGTCAACACTATATCGAAACTGTTTTTACCAAAACGCTCCAAAAACCCTGAACTTAGTATATCTCCGAGCTCAAATTGGACAGTCCCTTTAAGTTTACCACCATAGTTTTTTTGCATCTGCTTAGCATAGGCCACCATTTTTGCAGATACGTCGATTCCAATAATGTTAACAGCTTTTTTTAGCGCCAACATCAGAGCTGTATAGCCATTCCCAGCACCAATATCTAAGACTTTCTTTCCATCTCCAATATACTTGGCCAGAGTTCTGAGCTCCAAATCAACCAAGTATGCGTCTGGTGTGGAAGCCCGACGGTCTAACCCGTATTTCTGAGCGAATTCACCCCACACCGCACCAACTTTGGCTGTATCGGTTTTCACATTTTATCCCTGATGATATATTCTGGCTTGTTCTTAACCTCCTTATTCATTCTACCGATGTACTCGCCAAGAATACCGAGCGCAAAAAGCTGGGCTCCGGAAAAGAACGTTATGAGTATTACGATGGTGGCAAATCCGGGCACGCTGAACCCATAAAGAAAGTATCTAACAAGGTAGAATAGTGCTAAGGCAAGACCAACGACTCCGAGAAACAATCCAGCGAATATGGCAACCTTCAGTGGCAGGTGAGTGAAAGAAACAACCATGTCCAGCCATAAGCTGAGCAGTTTAAACGGCGTGTATTTTGTTTTTCCGGAATGTCTTTCATGGTGCTTCACTTCTACTGTCCCGACTTTGTATCCCATCCAGCACAGCAACCCATCGAGAAACTTGCTTCTCTCATTTAACAACTTGAGCTGAGTAACTGCGTAAGACCTTAGTGCCCTGAACCCACTCAGGTCGGTAGCCTCCACAGGCAATATTCTGGCCAATATCCACTTGGCGAACCACGAACCTGCCCGTCTAAAAGCAGAGTGTTTACGCCGCTGGAACACGCCAAATACCACCTCGTAGCCATCATCGAGTTTATCGAGAAGCTTCGGTATCTCCTCCGGAGGGTTCTGCAGGTCCGCATCTAAGGTTATTATGATTTCGCCCATAGAAGCATGGAACCCCGCCATTATCGCTGGGTGCTGCCCGAAGTTCCTGGTAAATCGTATCACTTTGACATTGTTATCTTTTTGATGTAGGTCGCTTAATATTTGAAAGGAGCCATCGGTGCTGCCATCGTCAACAAAGATTATTTCATAAGGTCCATCGAGACTGTCCATCACCTTGGTCAATCGGGCATAGAGGACTTCGAGATTATCCGCCTCATTAAATACTGGGATGACCACGGAGTATTTGATGTTGTTCTTGAGATTCATTATGCTCTACCAAATCCAATATAGTGAAACATTGTATTGGTTCAGTCGTTTTCGGACAAATCGACTACGGTAAAAAACATACAATCCTCCTCAGTTCCTGTCAATTTTTCATCGCCTCTTGGTAGCGTACATCGCTCTCCGCTTTTTGAATTCCGTGACACACAGGCGAATCAGTCGATATGGCAGAAATATGGTATTGCGGCCGGGGCTTGTCACAGCTTGAACCAGCATAGTTCCCAGCCGGAATGAGAAGGAGTTTTTGACTGCCCTTAGCTGGCTCTCAAGCTCATGCTGGAACGTATAGCTTTGTTGAATGCCTGGGCTGTCTTTTCGTAATAGAACTGTAAAAAAAGCCAACTCCAAGTCAAATATGGGATACCGTTCCAGTTTGTCTTTAAATCGGTCGTAGAAATCCTTATCCAGTGGTATTCTGCGAAACCTCTCATGTTCAATTTTAAGGTTTAGAATCCTGAAGTATTCTTTGTACTGGGCATAAGTCAATTTGTTGAGACGCGATGCTTTCATGCTTTTCCCTGTATGCTTCATGTAATATTCTGAAAACACTTCGTCCTCGAAGAGTAAATGGGGGAAAGGGAAAAAGATCTCCCTGTATCTATGGGACGCGTTCGGAGCACGATACAGATTAGCGATTAGATACATTGCGCCCGAGGACTTCATAAGCCTGCAGCATTCGCTCAGGATTGTGAAAGGGTGTATGATGTGCTCCCAAACCGCAAAAGAGACTATTAAGTCAAAACTCTCTGTGTCAAACGGGTTTTCACTGCTCAAATCTGTGACTTGATATTCCAAATTAGGCGACTCACTGCGCAAAAGGTTCCATTCCTTACGCTCAAGGATGTCAACGCCGATTACTGAACACTTATATTCAGTTGCAAGCACTTTTGATACGTATCCTCTACCGCAACCTACTTCCAGAATCCTCTTGCCTTCTAGCGGCACCAGCTTGTTCAAGCTGACAAGCCTTGAGCGAGCAGTTTCAAACTCTAAATCTGGGTCAACTTTTGGAAAAGAGCGTAGAATCGGTTTAGACCTGTATTCCTCATTGAGTTGTTCAAAGAGGGAAATGTCGTATTTCACCTTTTCTTTTCCCCTAGAGCACAATCAGCGGTACCTAAACCATAGAAAAAACTAATTGGCACCTCAGTCCCAGCGCTCTAACTTTCTCTATACTAAATTTGCTTAATCTCCCTGACCACCTTAAACACCTCGGTATATTTCCCATATTCTGTCACTGAAACAGGAAATCAGCCAAGACCTGCGCTGCGACATCAGAACCGTTAATCGGGCATAGGCTAAGATGTCTTTTACGAAACTCGGCATTATTGGTATCGTCAAGCAATTTTTCCAGACACTCCTTCAGCCCGGATGCTGTTAGTGGGCTCAGCAACAGTCCGGTGCCTGTTTGCTGGGCAATCGTGGCACGGCCGAGCTGGTTATCGGAACCCGTCTCCAGATTTGGAATGAAAATGGAAGGTATCCCGAAGTAAGCCAATTCCGTTATAGTATTGTATCCTGCCGCACTTATTACTATATCAAAGCCTTGATAGTAACGTGAAAGAGGATAATCTCTAACAGTCCTCACACCCTGAAAGCACTTGAACCTGCCATGGGAGATGGGAGATTCGGCAAGAACGACCTGGAAGTCAGCAAACTGCCGTGCAGTTTCGATAATCATCTCGCTTTGTGTGTTTATGTCATTTATATTTCCTGCCCCGAGTTGTACAAATATTGTTTTCTTGGCGGGGTTTAGTCCCAATTGCTCAATTACGTCTTGTCGAGGGAGCAACTCGTCCCGGTCCAGGAAGACCATCGGCGGCACAATGATGCGTCCTGCGGAGTCTTGAGTGATACTTTCCTGGCCCAGTTCGCCGGGAACCAGTTGAAGGTCAAAAAGTCCTGCTTTCCGGTTATATATTTCCTCTTTTCCTTCTTTGAGCAGCATACGTCTTATCCATACCTTGCATATAGATTTATGTCGAGCAATAGCCGGCGCTACACTAGCGGCAGATACACCGTCGAAAACGAATACGTTTATTTCGTGATTGTTGACTATGCTGTCAAAAAGACCACGTAATGAATTTTGCCGCCCTTTTATAGAAATTTTATCCCTAAGCTGGTCAATTGTGGGGTGATGATATGAGACAAAGCCTTCTTGCCAAAGCACATTCAGTGCTTGACTGGTAGTAAGGAAAACTATCTCACTTATGCGAGTGTCAGTTTTCAGTCTCCTGGCAATTGCCAGAAGGCGCGTCACATGTCCCAGGCCTCCACCATTTGTCGGCATGAACAATATTCGCGCCGCTTGAATTCGTCCTCTCTGAGTGGTTGGCAACATCACCGGTCCGCTCACAGTGGCAATTGTTGATTCGTAAAGCGTTGATTCACGCTTCTTTGAAGGGACAGGTTTAGGTCGCGGCTGTCGAGACTCTTTAGCCCGATAAGCTCGATAGATACGCCACAGTCTCAAGGGCAGCGTGATAGCTCCCCTCGGTGACATGGCTGCCCTTACCAGCGCGTCTCCTACACGATAGGTAATCGAGCTTGTGAGAGAATCATACTTTTGTGCGTATTCAGTCCGGAGTTGTAGTATCCTGTCCTGGAGTTCCTGTTTATCATTCTTGAGCCTTTCAATTTCGCGTTCGAGCCTGCGTATTCTACTCGAAAGAGCCGACGATTGTTCACGATTCTTTCCCGCTACTCGTTCGGTTTCAGCTTCTTTCTTCCTTCTGCCGCTGCTTTTCATATGTTCCGTCATATGCTATCACCGCATAACTGTAATTTACATCGCTTATCTGCATTTCCGAGAAGTGCATTTGTTTTCCCGCTGCAGATGCTCAATATAGTCCATCATTACCTCTTCTGCGCAACCCCATTTGTACCTTCCTATGAACAAACGACTATAATTCATTTCTCCATTCAATAACGCGACCAGTGACGATTCTACAAATTATTCTCCCTTTTCAGCTTGAAAAATCAATTGTGTTTCCTGTTTAGCAGTTCGCGGTAAAGGTCTCCAATATCCTTAGCAAGAATACGCCACTCGCGGTTGGCAACCACCCATTTTCGTGCTGCTTCTCCTAGTCTTAGCATTAGCTCGGGGTTATCAAGCAAGGTCTCCAAAGTGTGAGCAAGATGCGTGGCATCATCCTTCTTATGTAATAGCCCTGTGCTACCGTCAAGGACAATCTCTGCCAGGGCAGCAACGTTCGAGGCAACTACTGCCTTGCCCATAGACATAGCTTCAAACGGCTTGAGTGGCGAAATGATTTCATTTACCTGTGCCCCTTTGCGAGGCAGACAGATTATGTCAACAAGAGAATAATATCTTTTGATTTCATCATGGGGTACACGGCCGACAAAAGTCACGATATCCCGGAGTTGTAGTTCGTCGCACATAGCCTGCAGTTCGTCATATTTAACGCCATCACCTACCAAGAGAACACGAAAGTCACCTCGTCCCGAGCGGTGTAGCATGGCTACAGACTGCAACAGGTACTCGAGTCCCTCATACACAGCCAATGCCCCAATGTAACCTATGACCGTCTTGCCACCATAGCCTAACTGGGCTTCCAGTTCCTTGTCTTTGCGCACAGATATAAACTCGTCTGTGTCCACCCCATTGGGCACGATTATTATCTTATCAGCTTGTACCCCCCGTTCGATAAGCAGTTCTTTCACTCCTTGCGTTATAGCGATGATAGCGGTCGCTTGATTACAAGCATCCGTCTCCCTTCTTACATAATTTTGGTAAGCTTTTGTATTCATATAGTTCGGGTCTATTGAGGCAGGCGTTAATTCCCATAATCCCCTGACCTCATAAATGGAGGGCAAGCCTAACATACGTGCCGCATTAGTTGCTACAATTCCGTTCAGGAAATTGGACGCCCCATGTATGAGCCCCGGACTATATTTGGTGCACAAGGACAACACATTCTCAAGATACTTTTGGAGATACATATTTGTTGACAAAGTAAGGCGATTCAACTGACCATCGAGTATTCGACAATATTGTATGTTATCAATAACATCCATATCGGGGATAGACTCGCCAACAGATACCTGCGGCACGTTGAGACCGCGTTTGACCGTCACATCAAAAGGAAATCCCAGACGGGTCACGCCGTACATGCGCCAGCCGTCTGCCGCCAGTGCTTTTAAAAGTCCATGGGTGCGGATGGCATATCCGCCGGTGGCATAGGGCAGTGAGTTACTGAGCAGATAAAAGACGCTATCTCTATTAGGGGCATAGTTTTCCGGAATGGTCGGTGCAGCATGTGTACTGATATCCCGGGTCCTCTGCTTAATCACATTAATTCTTTTTTTAACTGCTCCCAGCACGTACACCTTTTTAGCAACTGTCCCTGGCGTCGAAGGTGAAGCCCTTTTCCTGACTGCCCTGATACCCAATCTGAGCACCCGATACGGCAGCAAGACAGTATTGCGACCAGGCTTGCGGATAGCCAGAATCAGCATACTCCCCAGCTGAAATGAGAGGGAACTTTGAATCTCCTGTACCGTTCTTTTCTCCTTTGCCAACTCGGCCCTCAGACGGGTTGTTTCTCTCTTGGTGGTACTTAGCTCGGCCTTGAATTTTTCAGCTTCATTCTTTCTAGCATCGCGCTCCCTGGTCAGTGCAGCTTTCAAATAATCAGGTTCGCGCAAGCCCCCGTAGTCCTTAACCAAGAGAACCTCGAAAAAGTCCAGTTCGAGATCGGGCACTGGATATTTTTCAAGCTTATCCTTGAACCGTTCGTAGAAATCCATATCTAGTTTCGTTTTCCGTAATTGCTCGTATTCTATTCCGAGATTGAGGAGTTCGAAATACTCCTTATACTGGCTATATGTCAGCTTGTTGCGATAGTAATACTCGTCGAACCAGTGCTGCGATACCCCATGTTTTAAGCAGAATTCGGCAATTACTTCTTCCGGAAATAACAGATGGGGAAAAGGAAAGTGTATTTCCCTATATAAATGGGAGGCCTTAGGAGAACGGTACAGATTTGCACAGATATATATCTTCCCCTCTGGCTTGAGCACCTTGCAGCATTCCTTCAACATAGTGAAAGGATGCATCATGTGTTCCCATGCAACAAAAGATACAATCAAATCGAAACTTTCTTCGGTAAAGGGGTTCCTTTCAGACAAATCAAGCACCATGTAATCCAAGTTCGGGGGATTTCTAAGGGTTTGCCATTCGACATGCTCACCTATATCAATGCCTACGACAGAACAGCCACACTGGTCTGCAAGCGATTTCGATAGGTACCCTCTCCCACAGCCGACCTCCAGAATCTTCTTCTCCTTCAAATCCACTGATTCACTGAGTCGGTGCAGTCT
>Ga0307433_1000771_pt1 | contig 21504 bp, 17 predicted proteins | sample SalMarWE160210MG_FD_202166 | JGI IMG/M metagenome (GOLD analysis project Ga0307433, IMG submission 202166) | Salt marsh sediment microbial communities from the Plum Island Ecosystem LTER, Massachusetts, United States - WE1603-210 | ecosystem: Environmental > Aquatic > Marine > Intertidal zone >... | reverse complement strand
TTAGTAATAGGGCACTTCTATACCATTTTCACTTTTACAGGATGCAATTCTATTAAGATAATCCATATAATAATAACTTGCCATCTCTTGTTCGGTTAGGCGTTGAAAAACTTCCCAAGTTCCAAATACTAAATAATTATCATCTAGAATAAGGTAAATATCTGTATTTAACTCTGCTTTTAACTGCTGTAATTTATTTGTTCCATTTTCATAGAAATGATCTTCTGGTTTAAAAAATCCTAAGGGATTTTGATTAATTATTATAATATCTGAGGTAGTTATACTCTTATTATTCTCTTCATAAGGATAGTCATAATAATAAAGAACATAGGGTAATCCAAATTCACATATAATAAGATTTCGCTGATCAGTATACTTAGCATACCAATATATAGATTTTACTTCTCTATGATATAGGTTATATTCAATTCCATCGACATCAATCAATAGATCAGAGTATTGAGCGAAGAATGAAAAAATTACAACAAACAAGATAAAAAATTTCATTTTGGGAGTATTTATTAATTTGAGTTTTAACATCTTAAAAAAATATGCCATAAATCCAATAATGATAACAGGAGAGAAAAGAAGTAAAATTCGTCCCGACCAAAATTCGTGTAATACAAAAACATCAAGAGAAAAAGCTCCTAAATAAATAACAATTAACCCTAATAACCATAAATAAAGCGGTTTACCTTTTCTTCGCTTTTGAAATAGTATAAGTCCCCAGTAGCAAAAAAATCCAAATATCAAGCTCTCTATTAAAATTAATATTTTTGAGAAATACATATCAAGGAAAAAAACATTTAAATACCAAAAAACGAACAGTAATATTACTATAGATGAATAGAGTAGGGGAAAAATGAATTTATCCTCAAGAGTCTTATAGTATTTATATTTTTTACCAGTAATTACTGCTTTATATCGTCCAGAAGAAAAATCTATACCTCTTCTTAAATATAAGATTAATGTCACACCGCCAATTCCACCCAATATGAAAAAATACCAAGGAAGACTTAAAAAATTAGCAATCCTCCAATGAAGACTTATCTCTGTGGTATCATATAAAGCTAAGAAGATTAGTAATACAATACATAAAACGATAAAATCGATTCCTCTCCTGTAGTTTTTAACGAAATATATCAGAAAAATAAACGAAAATGAAACGATATAAATCATAGAGATTAATGAGTGAGTGAAAATAGCACTCACTCCAAGTAAAATTATCAATGCATAATTAAATGAAATATTTGAGAGGACATTTTTTTTATCTGGTCGTTCTAATTTAATAAAATTTTGAAGTCGTACATATAATAGAAAAAAAATTTCTAAAGAGAGTATTGTAGCTAAGCTCGTTGGCCAAAACTCATACATCATAACACTAAACCCTAACGAGGAACTCTCTAATAGAAATACACCAAATATAGCTATATTTTGATTTTTAAAAATTCTCTTTAAAATATTATAAAAGATTAATGCTGATACAAAATATGTATAAAATAGAAAATATTTACCTATTAAAATAACATTTATATTTGAAAAAAAGTTAATTACGGCTCCAAAGATATGCAAACCTAAAGCGCCAAAATATTGATTCGTTGGTAAATAATTGAGTTTAGTTATCATATTCATCATAAAGACATGATACATAGCATCTGTACCATAAAAATAACTAAACCGAATCGAATGAACAACAGACAACAATATTAAGAAAACAAATAGTAGCACTATATTTAAGCGGACTTTACTTTTACAGTAGCTAATAAATGAAAAATTGGTATAGATCAGTTCTTTTTCATCAGAGCTAGCAGGTTTTTGAAGGAAAAAAACAGTTTTTCTTCTGACATCTTTAATAATAATAAACAATATAAACAGAAAATAAATAGTAGCAACAACTAAAAAATAGAAAAAACCAGTGATTGGAATTCCAAAAGAATTGCCGAGATAACCAATCAGAATAAAAAACGCTAAATTAAAAGATATTGTTATCCCAAGTTTTTCTAAAAAGGTAAATTCTTTTTTTTTAAGCAAGATAAAGAATAATGGGTAATTTGGTAAGAATAATATTGTAAATGCCGTCGCACAGAGCGTTAATATTTGTAAGAAAATAGTTAAAATGGGAATATTAAAGTTAGACAGTAGCGCATTTATTCCAAAAACATTAAATGCTATTAAAAGAAGTGATATTAAAGAAGATAAGAAGACGACCGTATGTCTTCTTAGATATAAATGAAATAAAATATTATTGAGCTTTAAACTAAAATTCCCCATATTAAGTAATATACATTAACTCCTTTTGACTTTTAAAATAATTATGTAAATTAATTCAAATATTTTTAATTTGTGTTTTTATAATGTGCTCTACTTATTCTCGATTAGAAAGATAAATTGAAATTCAGCATAATTTCTAAAATTCATTATTCTGAGAAAGCCATTTTAAATAATCCTCTAATCCGCTTCCTTGATCATATTCTGGAATAAAACCTAATAATTTTTTAGCTTTGGATATATCTGCGTAACTATGTTTTATATCACCTTGACGAGGTTCTACATGTTTGATTGGAAGATTAGGTTTTTTTGTAAGCCTGAGTAATAAAGTAGCTAAATTATTCAACGAAATTGGAGAGCTCGCCCCTATATTTATTATTTCTCCAGCTGTACTTTTTTCAGCGGCAAGTAAATTTGCTCGAATAACGTCCTTTACATAAGTAAAATCTCGTGAGTTTTTTCCATCACCAAATATAACCAAAGGCTCGTTTCTTCCTATATTACCCAACCAAATTGCAATTACGCCACTATAAGGTGAATCTTTCTGTCTTGGACCATAGACATTAAAGTATCTCAATATAGTTGTGTTTAGACCATATACATGATGAAATGATTGCATATAGGATTCACATGCAAGTTTAGATGTGCCATAAGGGGAAATTGGATTTCTAGGCATATCCTCTGTCAAAGGTAATGTATTAGTATTGCCATAAACGGAGGAACTGGATGAAAATATTATTTTATCTATATTATTTTTCCTTGCGGCATTCAATATATTTAATGTTCCATTTACATTGACGGCATTACATGTTTCTGGCATCAATATTGATTGAGGAACACTTGTAAATGCCGCTACATGGTAAATTATGTCTATATCTTTAGTAATTTCTAGTATTAACGATAAATCTCTAATATCCCCCTTAATGAATCGAAAATTTTTGTTTTTTAGTGCTTCATTTACATTATTTAAAGATCCATTGAAAAGATTATCAATTCCTGATACATTTGCTCCTAAATCAAGACAATTATCCGCAATATTACTTCCTATAAACCCTGCTACACCTGTTATTAATATTTTTTTATCTTCAAACATCAAATTTTACCAATCTAGTCGTATAAATTAATATTAGAATGTTATTTATATGAAATATTAATAGTTTATCAATGATCTTGAAATTTAATATCTTATTATAATAATGATAAGTTAATCGTGAATAGCATTTATGTTGAAAAATAAATCAATCCTAATTACAGGAGCCGCAGGTTTTATCGGTTCACACCTAACTGAGACTCTATTAAAATATAATAATTTTTTGATTTTACTTGATAATTTTAATGAATATTATTCCGGCAAGGAACAACGTCTAAAATTTATCTTAGAAAATTACGAACCAAATAAGGATTATCTGCTAATTAAAGACGATATTTTAAATCGGTCTGTGTATGAAAAAATGGATTTTCCGATTGACTATATTTTTCATTTAGCAGCACAGGCGGGTGTAAGATATTCAATTGAAAACGCATCACAGGTCGCTAATAATAATATTGTTGGTACTATTCGTCTTCTCGAATTTGCTAAGACTGTTAAAGATCTTCAGCGATTTATTTTTGCCTCCTCATCATCGGTATATGGAAATCCTCTCTATACGCCTTGTGATGAAAATCATCCTAAAAATCCCATTTCGCCCTATTCTATATCAAAATTAGCTGGTGAAATATATACAAATTATTATTTTAAGCAATATAAAATACCAACTACATCTCTACGTTTCTATACAGTATACGGTCCTAATGGGCGTCCCGATATGGCTATAGGAAAATTTTTTAAATTAATACAAAAAAATAAACCACTTACTATATATGGAACAGGCGAACAATTAAGAGATTTTACCTATATATCTGATATTATTGATGGTCTAATTCTAAGCAGTGAAAATGTAAAAGCTATAGGTGAGACTTTTAATTTAGGAAACTCAAATCCTATTTCCGTAAACATATTGGTAAATAAAATGTATAAACTAACAAAAAATGAAAAAAAAATACGATTTGAAGCTCCACAAATAGGAGATGTAGATATCACCCATTCTAACATAGAAAAAGCAAAAAAACTTCTGAATTTCAATCCAAAAGTAAGCATTAATGAAGGGTTAAAGAGATATTATGAATGGGTAATAAAAAGTGACAATTCTAAATAATTAATTGAATAAAATTCGATTTCTTTAGCAAAAATTGATATTAACATTCGAAATAGGATAATCTATTGTTCTTCTTGCTGTTTTCCAGTAAATAACAATATAGAAATATATTTATATTCAATAATGGGCTTTATACTAAATGAGCAAATCAATATTACATCAATAATAATGTAAATTATATTGAATTAGGAGTTATACCTTTGAAAATATTATCTTCTGATAATCTAATTAACGTAAAAGCAAGTAATATTACAACAGATTCAGAAATTTTGCCATCAAAGTTTCAAGATTTGTATAATTGTATAAAAGATATAAAACCTAAAGAAGGTATGTTCTCTCTATCCATTATCCTTCCATTATATAATGAAGAAAAAACAATTAAATCCGTATTGGAAAATTTACCACAAAATAAATTTATTGAAATAATTGTAGTAAACGATCATTCATCAGATAATAGCTTATTAGAAATAAAAAAAATACAAGGTTATAAAAACATTCGAATTATCACCCATAAGAAAAATAAAGGGTATGGCGCTGCAATACTCACAGGAATTAAACATGCAAGGGGCGAAATTATTGTTACAATGGATTCAGACGGACAGCACAGTCCCGACGATATCTTAACCTTAATACGGCCAATTGCTAAGAAAGAAGCGGACTATACTATTGGTTCCCGTTATCTTGGTTCATACTTTTATAAACTACCGGTTTCGACAAGATTAGGGGAAGTCATATTAGAGAAATTTATCCAGCTACTCTTTAATAAGAAAATAAGAAATAATCAAAATGGATTTCGAGCGTTTAATCGAAAAGTTATCTCAATTTTTCATGATTTTAAATATGACGGATATGCATTTTGTACAGAACAGATACTTAAAGCTTCATTGGAAGGTTTTAAAATTAAAGAATGCCCTGTCAAAGTGTATGATAGAAAATTTGGGTCTTCACATATTATTCTCCGAAAATTAGCAGTAAATCTATTTTCTTGTCTGTTTATATATTCTCTAAGAAAAATTCAGTTTATGGGATTAAAAAGAAATAAATTAGGGATTCTTAAAATATATAAAAAATCTTCAAAAGCATTTCGATTAAGTAAAAAGCCCTTTACTTATGAAAATTTTCTCCATTATAATACTTTCTTTTTTATTGAAAAACAGAAATATCTATCAATATAAAGAGTAAATTATCTCTTTTTTAATGAACTCCTTAGAAACTAATCCATTATAATTAAATTTAAATTAAATACTACTCTTCTAATATTTAAAAACCTAATTATAATAATAATTTAGGTTCAAATAATTTACGGAAAGGGGTTTTTAGGTGAAAACAATGAGTCGTTTTGGTGGAGATAAACCTATTCTTGAAAAAAGTAAAAAACTCCTACCCAAAATTGATTATGAACATCAAGAATTATTTGATTTTTTAAGGAAATATAATGCAGAAAAAAAAGAGATTCTCATCTCGATCATTTTACCCCTCTATAATGAGGAAAAAACTATTAGAAACATATTACTAGGTTTACCTCAAGATAATTCTATTGAAATAATCGTTATTGATGATCACTCAACAGATAATAGTATTTCTGAAATTTCCAAAATAAGAAAAATAAAACCGATTAAACTCTTGAAACATAAATATAATAAGGGTTATGGCGCAGCTATAATTACAGGTATTAAAAATGCAAAGGGAAAAGTAATCGTGACTATGGATACTGATGGACAACACAGTCCTGATGATATATTACGATTAGTAAAGCCAATTTTCGAAGAGAATATCGATAACACTATTGGTTCTCGATATCTTGGGACATATTTTTATAAACTTCCCTTAACAACAAGATTTGGCGAGGTATTAATAGAAAAACTAGTACAAACATGCTTTGGCATAAAAATAGTTAATAATCAAAATGGATTTCGAGCCTATAGCAGAAAAATGCTTCACATATTCGATAATATTCGATTTTTAGGTTATGCTTTTTGCACAGAACAAATCATAAAAGCCAAATTAAATGGGTATAAAATGAAAGAATGTCCGATTAAAGTATATAACCGAGAGTACGGGTCTTCGAAAATAGTACTTTGGAAATTAGCACTTGATATTTTTTCATGTCTTTTAATCTATTATTATAAAAAAATACGATATAATATATTTAGAAAAAATGCAAATCTAAATTCGGTCTTTTTTTAAGAAGGTAGAAATTCTATAGTATAACAAAGTATTATATTTTTGATTATATCCTTCTATAGTGATCCTATGAAAAAAATAATTACTTGTATTGGTATTAGACCTGATATAATCCGTCTTTCTCAGATAATTAAAAAACTAGATACGTATTTTGAAAATATCATTGTTGATAGTGGGCAACATTATGACTATAATTTAAATAAGATTTTTTATGAGCAATTAAGCGTCCGTACTCCCGATTATAATTTGAATATAAAAAGTGGAACTCATGCAAGCCAAGTTACAAAATTAATCATTGAATTTGAGAAGGTATTACTAAAAGAACGCCCTGAATTTGTCGTAGTGCTGGGGGATAATAATAGTAGTTTAGGATTTGCGCTAGCTACTTCGAAACTAAATATTTCTTTAGTCCATATTGAAGCGGGAATGCGAAGTAAAAATTGGATGATGCCCGAAGAGAAGAATCGAGTGATTATTGATCACCTCTCTGATATGAATATCTGCTATCTTCCAGAACATAGAGAAAACTTGCTTAGAGAGGGTTTAAATCCACGTAGAATTTGGGTGGTTGGAAATCCAATTATCGATGTAGTAAAGCTTGCTAAACCCAATTTTAAAAAGAAGGGTCCTTTCTATTTGGTTACCTGTCATCGAGCAGAAAATATTGAAAATGCCCATAATCTTAAAGTGATACTAACTTTTTTGAATGAATTATATAAAAAAAATAAAGTGGAAATTATTTTCATTCTAATGCCCAAAACTAAAGCTATGATGGAAAAATTCAGTCTATCATTCCAAGAAGGCATTAAAAAGGTTGAACCTTTAGGATTTCTTGAATTTTTAGGAATGGAAAAAGAAGCTGATCTCGTTCTAACGGATAGTGGAACTGTTGTTGAAGAGTGTGCAATATTGGGTACACCTTGCTTAACAATTAGAGAAAGTACTGAAAGAGTAGATTTAATCGAACTCGGTGTGAATGTATTAACTGGTATAGATGTAGATCAAATGCTAGATGCAGCGAAACTTGCATTGGAGCAAAAAATCACACCTGTTTTACATTATGGAGAAAATGTTTCCAATAAAATCTGTAATATATTAATTGGGAATTCTTTATCTTTTCATAAGAAGAAAGAGCGTTAATTATAATTTTAATATAAGAAAATACTCCCCATTGGAATCTCATCATCATGGAAAAAAGTCAATATGAACATAAAAAGAAGAGAGAATTGGAATGGTATGACAGAAAGCATCAGAAAAGCAGAACTGGTGTTATTAGCACTATATTAAATTCTCCAGCAATCAAGAACTTTAAAAGATTTGGATACAATTATGCATTTCCAAAAAATCAAATGAAAGGTTTGATCAAACGTCATGTAAAAAGCAATAAACTTGCAAAAATCTTGATTGCTCCTTGTGGAACGGGGGATGATTATCAATATTTAAAACAATTCTCTAATAACATTTATGGAATTGATTTATCTCCAATTGCAGTTAATTCTTGTCCTACTGAAATAAAAGTTAAAACGGGTGATATACTTGATTCTCAATACCCCGATAACTTTTTTGATTTAATTGCTAGTCCTTTATTTTTTCATCATCTTGTGAAAATAGGATTCGCCCCTTTCTTACAGGAATTTTATAGAATATTACGACCTGGAGGAAAGCTTATAATATTAGATTTTTCTTTATATTATCCTTTAAATATAATTACACGACCAATTATTAAAAGACTATTTAAAAATCCCTACGGGGAGGTTGAGGATGAAGACCCAATTCGACCAAAGCAGATGCTTAAATCTCTTGAAAATATAGGATACGCGAATCTAGAAGTAGTTGGAGCTACTTTCAGTCATCCGATATTTTTTATCCCTGTAGCTAAAATCATAAATCGATTTACAAAGTACCTATTAAATAAAACTCCATTTAAATATTATGCCTGGATGATTTTATTTTGGGCGGAAAAGAGGAAATGAAAGATTTATTCAATTTGAAGCATAAAATCGTGCAACTCTTTAATTGCCTCTTTTATTTGCTTTTTCTCTGATAACTTGTCTAAAATATTATATTTAGATGTCAGAGTTCTATCAACTTTTTCATTGGGCTTATTCACTCGATTGATAGTTAAATTCTTTTCAAAAATTGTCTTAAAAATATGCATTAACTCATATTTATTTACAATGTTATTTGGAGAATAATGATGTACAAATGAAGTACGCATTAACTCATCAAAATTATTGGAAGAGATTATTTTTTCGCAAATCTGGGCAAATTGTAATGTTGTAATGCCATTCCAAAGATGATGCTCAAACCCACCAATTGTTCCTCCTTCTGGTTGGTGCAAAAACCATTCAAGTAGAAAATTCTTTTCTTCTTTGATTTCAGGTCCAATAATCGAAGTACGAATAATCAGAGTAGTTCCATCAAATACTTCTCCAAGACTCTTTGATTTGCCATATACATCTAATGGGTCATGTAAATCACTTTCAGTATATAACCCTTTTTTTCCGCTATAGACACAATCGGTTCCAATAGTTATTATTTTAATATTATGTTTTTTTGCATACTTTCCTAACTCCCAAGGAAAATCGGAATTAATTTTTATCGCTCGAACAACTCCGACAGGGTCATCGTCTTTAGCAAATGGTTTGGTTATCCCTATACAATTAATTATGTAATCCAATTTTAAATCAAGATACTTTTTGGATTCTAATTGTGTAATATCATTCGCATCAAAAATAAACACGTTATCTGTAAGATATTTTCGGTTTCTTACCGTTCCATACACATTTAAATCAGGATTGTTTTTCAGGTAATTAAATACCATCGAACCAAGCATTCCACTAATCCCAAGAACTAATACATTCGCTATCATTATCACCTTTTAATTCTATCTGTTTTCCACTTCCCAAATTTCATTTCCCCAATAATCTGCGGGGAAACGATAGTCATCATCTTTACTTTCCTCTAGCGAACTTGTGGAGAAAAATAAAATTCTAGTATCATCTTCTAAAGGACGGAATCCATTTGCATGTTTAGGAGGGATAAAAAGCACTTTTGGGTTCTTGTCAGAAAGAACATAACGATGTACGGGTAATTTTTTCGATGGTGATTTTACAGTATCTAATTCTACTGCCGCAACAATAGCAGAGCCTTTTGCAACATAAACATACTTCGCTTCATTAAGATGACCATGAAATGCCCGTATTGTAGAAGTGGAGAAGTTTTGAACTTGATAAAAACGTTTGACACCATAAAAATTAAATTCATTAGCAAAATTAAGAAGACCCCGATCATCAACAGCTAAACCACCATCTATAAGAGACAATTTTTTCTTCCCAATTGTTTCTGAGATTTTAAGTATTTCATTTAGTTTTAAGTTGGAATATATCCCTTTTTCAAATTCCAAAGCTGTGGGTGATTGTGAGATTTCCCTTACTGCATCGGCAATATCATATTTATATTCGAATCCTGTTTTGACTAATTTTGAATTATCAACCATATAACTACGCATATCTACTATATTTTTGTCAATTGTAACTTCACATCCGGTGATGTTTTTAACAATTTCGCTAAGCTTTAATAAACTTAAATTTTCTCCACGCACATTATATATCCCTTTTAAGTTATGTTTAACAGCATGACCTATTGCTCGGGAAATATCTTTAATTGATACAAACGGTCTTTCTTGTTCTCCTCCAAATACCGTTACTTTTTTGAATTTCACTGCTCTTGCGGCAAAAGAGTTTACCACTAAATCATAGCGCATCCTTGGACTTAACCCATATGCAGTACCAAGACGTAAGATGCAAGAATTTTCTTTACAAATCTCTCTTACAATTCGTTCTTGAGTATATTTTGTCTGACCGTAAAAGTCAATGGGAAAACCCTCATCCTCCTCTTTTACTAGCTTATTTGGTTCACTTCCATAAATACTGCATGTGCTAATGTGAACTATATATTTATTTAAGGATTTGCACATTTCTGCTATATTCCGTGTGCCAATACAATTTATAAGAATTGCTCGACTTGTATCCACTAAACATGCAGGATCGCCAACAACTGCCGCTAAATTAACAACAACATCAAATCTATTGAAAACTTTCTTTAGATCATCCCTATTTGTAACATCGGCTTCTATATAAGGATTAAGAGGAGTAAGCTGTTTGTAAAGATGAGTATCAAGAATTTCAACCTCCCACTCCTCATGCTTTAGAATATTATAAAGTACAGATCCTATATACCCGAGACCTCCAATAATTAATACTTTTGGTGTCATGCATTCTTTCCTTTTTAAAAATGTGATATATTATCAATCATTAAGTTTAATTTAAACTTTAATTAATGCACATTAATTATTCTAATAATAAAAATTAATACAATTTCTCGTAACATGTTCCATTAATTTTTAAATTAAAAAATGACGAAGTTTTCATATTAAATTTTAAATAAATTGCATTTCTTTTATAATATAGTTCATAATATTCTTACGTAATTATTTTAAACAGATTTGTTCTATGAATCTTCTGGTTAGTAAAGAGAATGGTATGAATTTTGGAATTTCAAACTCTGCTGATATTGAAATGGTAATAATTAATAAAATAGTAAAACTAAAATGAAAATACTCGGAATTCAAGAAACAGATTGGTTAACCCGAGGGCCTCATACTCAACATCATGTTTTTGAAAGATTATCCATAAATCCTAATATCAAAATTACTATTTTTGATTATGATATTGATAAAGTAATGAAATCAAAATCTCTTTTGATCAAAAGAAGAGAGTATTTAAACATTAACAAAGCTGTAAGAGATTCAAAGGTTCAGGTAATTAGAACTTCACATATACAAATACCCTATATTCGAAGAATTTCCTCACTAATTTCTAATTTTTTTGGGTTAATAAAATACATAAGGAAAAATCGTCCAGATATTATTATTGGACTCTCAATATCAAATGGCCTTATAGGATTAATTTTAGCAAAGCTTTTTAGAATCCCTTATTTTTTTTACTACATAGATTTGCTTCATACGTTAATCCCTCTCGGGTATGTCCAAAATTTTGCCAGAATCGTTTCTCGTTTTATATTAAAATACTCTGACCAAATCATCGTAGTAACTAATTATTTAAAAGAATATATTGTTAATGAAGGAATCAACGAAAATAAAATAACAATTTTGTTGAATGGTATATCTTTGGAAAATACTGTTGTAGATCAAACTAAATTAGTTCAAATTAAAAGGGAATTAGCTATTTCCGAGAAGGATTTTATAATTTTTTTTATGGGGTATTTATATGATTTTGCCGGTTTAAAAGAAATCATTGATTATTATCACATGGATGTAAAACAAGGTAAATTAAATCTTAAATTTGTAATTGTTGGCGATGGAGGAATTTATAGCAGCTTAAAACAATATATACATGAATTAAATGCAAACTGGGTCAAATTGACTGGGAGAGTTCCTTTTTTTGATATAACCGAATATATCGCGCTAGCAGATCTCTGTCTAATGAGTTTTAAGTTAAATGAAATAACACGACAAATTACTCCGGTTAAAGTAATGGAATATATGGCAATGAAAAAGCCAGTATTATCCAATAGCTTACCTAGTGTAGTTGCTGAAATAGGAGAAGATAGCGGAGTCATATTCGCAAAAAATCAACAAGAATTAATAAAACAAATCAGCATATTAACAACTCAAAAAGCAGAACTTAAACAGATTGGAATAAAAGGGTATGATTTAATCAAACAGAAATATATTTGGCCAAAAATACTTAATCATTTGAAACAAATTATCATACGTTCAATAAAAGAAAAGAGAAATAGTAAAATAAAAGGATAAAGCGATTTTATGATGATAAATGTTGCTATGTTGACTCCTTTTTTCACGGGAAACTTAGGTGGTCCTTATAATGTAATTTTAGAAATAGCCCCTTATTTAGAAAAATTAGGGGTAACTACAAATATTTATACTTCTTCGGCAATCACCAAGTTTGGAAGAAATAAGACGGAATTCTACGAAGAAAAAAGTAAAGGATTCAAAATTTTTCGCTTTGACTCACTATTACGCTTTAAAGAATATCGAATTTCGCTACAAATGATTCCCTTTATGTTAAAAAATGCGGATACTATAGATATTATCCACTCTCATGCGATAAGGAGCTATCAAGAAGATATTGGTTCATTTATTTCTCTTGTAAAGCACAAACCTTTAATTATCTCCCCCCACGGCGGAATCAGTATTAATTGGGATTATACTGATAAGATTCCAAAGATGCTTCATGATACAAGTATAGGGTATTTAAATAAAAAATTATTAAATCCTCATTTTATTGCTGTAGCAAGGATGGAAATCCCGATATTAAAGAAATATGGAATTGCGGAAGACCACATTCATTTTATTCCCCATGGAGTTAATACTGAAATCTTTAAGCCAGTTGATGCAATAGAATTAAAGAAAAAATTAGGTTTATTGGATGCTGATGTTTTACTTTATGTTGGGCGTATCGCGAAAGGAAAAGGTGTAGATAAGTTAATAAAAATATTATATCAGGTTCGAAGAAAAAATAAACGGGTAAAATTAGTGATTATTGGTGGAGATGCAGGATATTTATCGTATGTAAAGATTCTAATAGAAAAATATAACTTATCGGATGATGTGATTTTTACAGGATATATAGCTAAATACGATTTAGCTGCATATTATTCAATTGCGGATTTAGTCGTCTATCCATCAAGACAAGAAATATTCGGTTTAGTTATATGCGAGGCAATGGCATGTGGAAAACCGGTTATTGGCTCAGATATAATGGGTCCAAGCGAAATAATTGTGGATGGAAAAACAGGATTTACTTCAAATTTTGAAGATATTTCCGCATTAAGTGAAAAGATTATTACTCTCCTTGATAATAAAAATATACTATTAAAACTAGGTCAGAATGGTTTAGAGAGAGCAAAAAAACTTTTCTCATGGCAAAAAACAGCCCAATTGCATTTTAACCTCTATAAAAGCGTTTTAGGTTATAAGTAATTGTATATATGCTCTCTCTTTTAAATTTTTATTGCACATAGAAATTCTTCATAAGAAAGTGAGAACTATCCTTGTATTATCTTAATTATACACTTTTTTTAGAAATACTTTATTTAATACCTGTCCATCAATATCCAGAGGAATTTTCTCATTCAATAGAGCAAAAATAGTTGGTGTTACATCATACGGAGTAATATCTTCAATAATCATTCCTTTCTTAATTTTGGGTCCATTTATTATGAAAACCCCGTTATGTGCACTATGAGTTCCCGTATGACCTGGATTAAAATCTAGAATTAAATTTATTTTCACTTTTTTTCCGTTAGGTAAACTGGCTTTTAAATTTCTCCGTTCCCCTATGAAACCATTAATTTTAACCATTAATTTATTTGTATAAGATGTAACTTCAAAAAGCTGTTGTTTTTCACAATAGATTGATTCGATACTTTTCTTAAATTCATCAATTTTTCTATTTGAATTTGGCTTAATTCTAAAAATTACTTTTCCTGCTACATATACCCCATATACGTCATAATAATACCCTAATTCGCGAAGTAAGCAAATAATATTTATTGAGGAAAAATTCTTGCGACATTTTCGATCAATGCTTTCAAATCCATGGTCAGAACATATAATTAAGTGAAAATTATTTTTTTGAGCATATTTGTTAAGCTCACCAATAAATTTGTCTATAATTTGATAAGTTTTTGGAATGATTTTAGAATATCTCGTTTTTTCAGCTTTTTCTCTCCAATATATATGGCTTAAAGTATCAAAAGTATAATCAAAAAATACTGAAAAATCTAATTCATACTTATTTAGTAGTGCAAGATATAAATTGGTATGAATTATAAGCTCAATTTCTTTTAATAGATGCATTCTCTCGAGTAAACCTTCCTTAAAAGATAATAAGAGACATCTTTTTATGATATTAATTAGAGGTCTAATTGGAAAATGAAACCTTATAAGATCCAAGAAAGTCATGATCTTAAAGCTGAAAGAATATTTCTCAGCTCGTGCTTTTCTATCTATTTCTCCAATAAAAGCTAATTCTTTTGGATATGTACTTTTATCTACTAATAAAGGATTTGGAATGCAAAACCCATCAAATTTTTTTGCGCTCCATACACTTAAAGGTCTATAAAGACCAATCCTATAACCATTTCTTTTTAAAATGTCCCAAATTTGATCAGAAGTTAAATCTTCTTCATTAGAATAAAAATCCCTGATTCCATGCTTTTCAACAGTCTTTCCAGTAAAAATGGAGCAAAAAACTTTAGGAGAACTTAAAAAACCTTCAGCCACTAACGTGCTAGAAACTCCATTATTAATGATTTTCTTAAAATTATCTAATTTGTTGTTAGCAATTAAGTCATTGATTAGATTCCAACTAAGTCCATCTAAAGCTAGAAAAATTACTTTCGCCATCTACTATCTTGTATAAAAAATAAATTCCTTAAATTTTTTTAATTAAAATAAAAAAAAAAGCATTAATCTTAAAATTTTTTACAGCTATAAATAATTAGTTAAATCAAAAAACTCAAATAATTTCTAAGCTCTTTTATTTCTTCTCATAATTCTATTTTTCAAAATAAATTTTTATACATCGAGGTTCATCACATTTTATGAGTTGAATAATCTTCTAATTTGATCATCATTTTTTTAATAACATAGACAGTTTTAATATAATTATAATCATAATTAGCATGAAAGTAAAAATTATAGTGAGGAGAAATGTGTTAAAACCGAAATCGAAAAACAATAAACGATTATAAATAATTTTGGGGGCATCTATGAAAATAACAATAATAACTCCTACTTTTCCTTATCCTAAGCGGGGTATATTTCCCGGATTTGAAAGATACATGGAGAATCTAGCAATTAACCTAAAAAAAAGTGGTAATGATGTAAAGATTGTAACCACATTTTGGAATGGAGGTAGAAGGCATGGTGAATACAAAGGAATCCCTCTCTTAAGGATATTAGACTCAAAAACGTTGTTAGGAAAGCTTGGATCTGTGTTCTGTTTAAATTATATAACGTTTGGTCTAAATTTATTTAGAAAACGAAATTTTGAGTTTTTTAAAGATTCAGATGTCATCATTTCTGCTTTTGCTATGATTTTTAGTTTCCAATTTGATATAAAACGCATGCCGTTAATATCTATATTTCTACATTACGACAAGATTCAAAAATGGGAAGATATCCTCACTTATTCGTCATTGCACTTTTTACAGAAAAATCAATATAAAAAACATAAGAAAATTATAACTATTTCTGAAACATCAAAGAATGATTTAATTGAACATTATAAATTAGATAAAAATGATATCATATCTATTCCCCTTGGGATAGATACTCAGAAATTTAATCCATCTAACTACTCAAATGCAATTAAAGAAAGATATCGAAATAAAATATTATTTTATTCTGGATTAATGATATCTCGAAAAAGAATTTCTATTCTATTAAAAGCATTTCAACATGTTTTAGAAGTATATCCAAATGTTCATTTACTATTAGCTGGGGATGGGCCGCTATTAAATTTTCTGAAAGAGTTAAGTATATTATATGGTATTAATGAAAAAGTATCTTTCTTAGGATTTATAGATGAGAAAAATCTTCAAGAATTTTATGCTACAAGTGATATTTACGTATTTCCATCAGAACAAGAAGGTTTTGGGCAAACAATTTTAGAAGCAATGGCGAGTGGTATTCCCGTCATATGTGCAGATAAACCTCCCATGTCGACAATAGTCGCAAATGGAGGGGTGACTTTTAAATTAAATGATCCTAAGGATCTAGCTAGACAGATATTAAAACTTTTAAAAAATGAGAGTCTATTAGAAGAAATGGGAAATAATGGTTTAAAAATAGCAAAAAGGTATTCATGGGCATTCATAACTGATATATATCTTCGATTTTTAAAACAAAGCTTGAGATCATAAAAATAAATATAAGATAAAAATAAAGATCATTAACTTAATGCAACTTTTAAACTATTTTTAAATTATAGATGATTTCTTTACTAAGATTAGCTCAAATTAATGAATAACTCTTGATTATATGAAGTATAAATAAAATTAAAACCTCGATTAACTAATGTCAATATCAGGAAGAACGTTAAAAAATTTCGTCTTAACATTAATTACAGAATTAATTGGTTTTATTTCTAACTTTATTATAATCTACATATTATCTCATCTTTACTCTCGCGCTGAATTTTCTTCCTATAGTTTTTCCTTTACTTTTATCTCATTTTTTATGATTATGGCCAATTTTGGATTAGGATCGATAATAATCCAATATATAGCCGCTAAAAAAGATCAAGATAATGAAGGCGTTCAAAAATTAATAACAGAAGGATTTAAATTAATTCTTCTATTTTCATCGATAGCCTCCTTAATACTGTTCATAATTTCGATTTTTATTAATAACATATATGACATTCCCGATTTAGGAATAGCACTAAGCTTTGCTTCTATATATTTATTTTTTTCCAATCTGATTCTACATTTTGAGAATGTATTTTTAGGCACTTGGTTATACAAGTATTATGCGTTGTCAAAAACCATGTTCAACTTATTGAAGCTGGTGATTGTTCTTTTAAACTTTACCATCAGTTTATCAATTCCAACAATTTTAGCTTTATTTTCACTAGTATCGGCAATACATTTTCTAATTTTCTTCATTATTGTGATCAAATTAAAGTTCATAAAAAAAATCTTTACGTTTGATTTTAAATTTAGTAAAATGCTTTTAAAAGTTGCCTTCTTTATGTTTTTACCTGGAATTTTTCTCTACATTATAAATAACTTCAATCAATTTATTTTAGCTTATGTTATAACTCCCTCGGAATTCGCTGTTTATTCTATTACTCTTACGATAATTCAAATTATATCCTTACCAATACTTATTTTCTCTAATTTAGTATTTCCATATGTTTCATATTATATGCCAAGAAAAGAAGAAAGCGGTAAAAATGTACATACTATATTTAATTTAACCTTTTACTATGGCTTGTTGATAATGATCCCAGTTACCATCTTCTTTTTTACGTTTTCTGATCAAATCGTCATCAGTATCTTTGGAGAAGCCTATTACAATGCGTCTCTCTACATAAAAGTATTTATTTTTTATTTAAACTTTAAAATGATCGATATTTTAGGAGGGCATTTTCTTTGGGCAGCAAATAAACCAAAACTCGTTGTTAAATTATATGGCATCACGGCACTTTTCACAATAATTTTAAGTATAATTCTTATTCCACTTTTTTTCACTTACGGAGCGATATTCGCAATAATGATTCCTCATATTGCTTATATTATAATCACTTTAATTAAGGTTAAGAAAATGAATAATATTCAATTCTACACGCATACGAGACTTTCTCTTTTCAAAATTTTATTTTCATCAATTCTGTCTGGGCTTTCTTCGTGGTTTTTAATGGTATATTTTAATTTACATAATTATAGTTTATATAATCTAGTCATCTTGACCGTTATTTATTTTGGAATTACAGTTTTATTTCTTTTTTTAACAAAAGCAATTCAACTTAATCAAATTAAGGAATATATTAAAATTGTAAGAGAATCATTAAAGATGTCTAATAAAGAACCGGATATGCTCTATTAAGATAATTAAAGAATTGAAAAACTATAAAATACCTTGAGTTTTCCTTATCTCCAAAAAAGTTAAACTTGAAATTGATTAAAAGATTAAAAAAATAAAAATGAACAAGTTAGTATCGATTTTATTAGTAAATTTCAATAACAATCAGTATACAATTGATTGTTTGAAAAGTTTAATGAAAATACTCTATCAAAATTTTGAAATAATTATTACTGATAATGGATCGACGCGTGCTAATTTTATCAAGTTAAAAAATGATATTAAGCAATTTTCACCCAAATTAAATATAAAATTGATTAGAAGTAATATTAAGCTCTATTTTGCGGGTGGTACTAATAAAGCTATTAAAGAAGCTAAAGGAGAGTATATCTGTTTATTAAATAATGATACAGAAGTTGAGCCCGATTTCCTTGATATTGTCATAAATTATTTAGAGCTGAATAAAGATATTGGCATGTTATGTCCTAAAATTCTATACTATAAGAAGCCTAATTACATATGGTATGCAGGAGCTTACTTGAATCCGAGATCAATATACTTTACTTATCATTATGGATTAAGTCAAAAGGATAATGGTCAATTTGATCAAATTAAGGAAACCTCATATGCCAATGGAGCGGCATTATTTATTAGGAAAGATGTTATTCAAAAAATTGGGTTATTAGACGAGATTTTCTTTATGTATGCTGAAGAAGTCGATTGGAATTACAGAGCAAAGGCAATGGGATATAAATTGATTTATTTTCCAAAAACACAAATATATCATAAGATTGATTTAGTTTCAAAAGAAAATAGATTAGGGTTTAGAAGAAATTACTTTCAGATATATCTATATACAAGAAATATGATAATTTTTACTATAAAGCATTTTTCTTTGATAAATATCATTTTATTTTTCCTTATTTATCAATTCAGGAAAACAATATTTGAAATTCTATATTCCATTTTCCAGAATAAATATAACTTTTTTATTGCAAATATTAGAGCACTTTTAATGGGATCACTGATAGGTTTCAAACGACGAACCCATAGACGATGTCACCGGTTAATGATAAAAGAATATAGATATATAAATCAATTTCAAACGTATAGAAAATAACAATCTAGCGTTTTATTAGATTTTTAAAAAATTTTTATATAAAGATATTGTATAAGTAATGATTAAAAAATTAAAGTAAAGATAAATTTAATATATATTATGAAAGTCGTGATATTAGCTGGTGGATGGGGGACTAGATTAGGACATTTAACCGATATCATACCTAAACCAATGGTTAAAATCGGTAATAAACCCATTTTATGGCATATCATGAAAATTTATTCCACGTTTGGTTTTAATGATTTTATTATCTGTCTTGGTGTAAAAGGAGAGATCATAAAAGATTATTTTTACCATTATGACATAAAAAATAACGACTTTACAATCGATATCAAAAATAGAAATATACACTTCTATAAACAAAATGAAGATGAGAATTGGAAAGTCAGTTTAATTGAAACAGGATTAAACACTTTAAAAGGTGGAAGGATAAAAAGAATTGAAAAATATCTTGATCCGGACATGAATATGTTAACTTATGGAGACGGTTTAGCGGATATTAATATTAAAGAGTTAGTTGATTTTCATAAAAGTAGTGGTAAAGCAATGACTATCACAGGAGTTCATGCTCCAGCTCGCTTTGGCGAACTTGTCGAGAAAAAGGGACAAATTATTACTTATATGGAAAAACCACAAACATCTGTGGGTTTAATTAATGGCGGATTTATGGTTTTTAATAATTCAATCTTGGATATGCTTACTCCTGATGAGAATTGCGATTTTGAAAATGATCTTCTTATTAAGCTTACTGCTATGGGAGAATTAATGGTTTATAAGCATGAGGGAAACTGGGAATGCATGGATCATGAAAGAGATGTCGACCATTTAAATAAATTATGGTTTAAGAATAATGCATTTTGGAAGATGTGGTAATGAATAAAAAATATCTAACCCGTTTTGAAGATAGATCGGTTTTAATAACAGGACATACTGGGTTTATAGGGTCTTGGTTGGCAATTATATTAAATGAACTAGGTGCCAATGTAATCGGATATGCATTACCTCCTTACACATCAGAGGATAATTATGTTGTGACTCATCTTGAAGATAAAATAACAAGCATTATAGGAGATATTAGAGATTATAATAACGTAAAAAAAATTTTCGATAGTTATAAACCTGAAATTGTGTATCATTTAGCGGCTCAACCAATTGTGAGAAAATCTTATTTAATTCCTAAAGAAACCTTTGACATAAACGTGGGAGGCACAATTAATATTTTTGAAGCTTTTAGAAAATCTAATAGTGCTAACTTGATGTTAAATTTTACCTCAGATAAGTGCTATCAAAATAAAGAACAAGAATGCGGTTATGAAGAAACAGATCGCCTTGGGGGAGCTGATCCTTATAGTTCGAGCAAAGCATGCTCCGAATTAATTACTGAAGCGTATAGAACGTCCTTTTTTAAACCTGATGCCATCCAAAATGCAAAAAAGATTTCTTCAATACGATGTGGGAATATAATCGGTGGTGGCGATTGGCAAGAAGATAGATTAATCCCAGATTGTATGAGAGCTATAAGAAGTGATAAAGAAATTTTGATTCGAAATCCAAATTCAGTAAGACCTTGGCAATTCATCTTAGAACCGTTGCGTGGTTTATTAATGTTAACGGAAAAGATGGAAGAAAATGATGAGAATAATATCTATTCAAGTGCTTGGAATTTTGGACCAGATGTAAATAACGTTTATTCTGTGAGAGATCTTGTAACGAAAATTGTTGATTGCCTGGGTACTGGGTCATTTAAAGTACAAACAAATCAAGTTTCTAATAATTTAAATGAAACAAATCTTTTATTACTTGATAATTCTAAATCTAAAAGGTTATTAGGGTGGCATCCCGCCATTTCAATCGATGATGCGATAAAATTTTTATGCGATTGGTATAAAGAACCCAATCTCAATTATGATTTTGATGTAAGTCAAATAAATAAATATTATAAAATGATATGATTCAAACTCACTATGAAATTTATAGAAACTAGTATAAAAGGTTTATATTGCATACAATTAGATCCAATCCAAGATAATCGCGGTAAATTTTATAGGATTTTTTGCAAAAATGAATTTGAAAAAATAGATCATCATAAAGAAATTGTA